>Ga0306901_1000264_pt1 | contig 25369 bp, 34 predicted proteins | sample AntRauMFilla3767_FD_190431 | JGI IMG/M metagenome (GOLD analysis project Ga0306901, IMG submission 190431) | Saline lake microbial communities from Rauer Islands, Antarctica - Metagenome Filla 3 #767 (v2) (version 2) | ecosystem: Environmental > Aquatic > Non-marine Saline and Alkaline > Saline ... | reverse complement strand
TCAAGGCGGTTGACGAGAAAGTTAAGAAGCTGGTCCTCGTGGATCTCACCGTCTGCTTGTTTGGTTTTAGACACACCTTCAGCAAGCAGACGTTCTAACTAAGCGGCTTTGTGAAGTACTGAGCCTCTCTCGGGTGGCCGACAACGGGACCCTCGACGCAGCGTCGGTGTCGGCAGTCGTCGACCGAATTACATCGACGACCGAACTGGCCGATCTCGCTGACTGCGACCTCGTCATCGAGGCCGTCGTCGAAGATCTCGGCGTGAAACGAGAACTGTTCAGAGATCTCAACAGCCGCGTCGACCCCGAAGCCATCCTTGCGACCAACACGAGCACACTCTCGATTACGACGATTGGTGCGGCCACCGACCGCCCACGGCAGGTCGTCGGTATCCACTTCATGAACCCCGTGGTGATCATGGACGGCGTCGAAATCGTAGTGGGCGAAAAAACTGATCCGGGGGTCGTCGACACCGCCCACGAGTTCGCTGAATCGCTCGGCAAGGAGACGTGGGAGGCCGACGACAAGCCAGGATTCGTCACCAACCGAATTCTGATGCCGTGGATCAACGAGGGGGTTCGGGCCTACGACGAGGGCGTCGCCACCAAGGCGGATATTGACCGCGGGATGAAGTTGGGGACGAATGTCCCAATGGGACCGCTGGAACTCGCCGATCACATTGGACTCGATATCTGTCTCCATGCCTCTCAGACGCTGGCCGACGAGTTGGGTGATCGGTACACGCCAGCGTATCTACTTAAACGAAAAGTCGACGCCGGTGATCTCGGCAAGAAAACGGGAGCCGGATTTTATACATACTCAGAGTAGGGTGTCGACGCTCAGTTGGGGGAGACGCCGGCTGTCGAGACCGTATCCGGCGATTGGCGGGAGACGCTTTTGAACGCGGTGCCGAACATTCGGAACACAGCAACCTGCCCGTAGAACTGGAGGAACGGCACGAGTAGGAGGCCGACACCGGTGATAGCCAGAATACTCGTTGCGATCCACAGCAGCACTGCCACGACCAGCGGCAGCAGCGTGGCGATCAGATACTCGCCGCTGAGTAGGATCGGTTTGATCGTCTGGAAATCGAACGCCGCGCCGAACTCGTCTTCGATTGCGTAGTTAGTGAGTGCGGCTGGCACTGTGTAGTAAATAAGGAAAATCACTGGGAGCGAGAGCAGCCCAAGGCTGGCAATCGCAAACAGTCCGAACCCAGCAATGATGCCGCCACCGTCACCACCAGCACTTCCTGCGAGGCCGACGATGCCGAACAGAACGAACCCAACAACTCCGAAGATGAGGAACGGAACAACCGAATAGATGATCGAGATGATGGTCCCGACAATTCCCTTCACGAAGAGGTCACCCCAGTCCTCAAAAGCTGGCGGCTCCTCGTCGCCTTCGACTGTTGTTTTGAGGACGTCGATCAGATACCCCATCACGAAAAAGACGGGGAAGAGGAGGACTGAAGCCATGAACAACAGCCCACCGATTACCGTTCGACCAAGCCATTCGCCGCGCATCGGATACGATATTCCATCTTGGAACATAGTCTATGTTTTCTACCACCACATGATAAATATTATGAAATGCATGTCTATAGAGAATACAACCAACGGTGAGTGCAGAACTGGTCTCAGGCGTCAACGAACTCGACCAGCACACCACCGGTCGACGTCGGATGCAGGAAAGCGACCTCGTGGCCCCACGCGCCGGGTCGGGGCTCGTCGTCGATCAGGTCGACGCCACACGCTCGGGCCGTCGAGAGGGCGGCCTCAATATCCTCGGTCCCGACTGCGAGATGGTGGATACCGGGACCATGCCGGTCGAGATAGCTGGCAATCGGTCCGTCGTCGTGTGGCTCCAGCAGTTCGAATAGACCGCCATCGAGATCGAGAAAGACGACGGTCATCCCATCGAACCGTTCTTCGTGGACAACCGGGGCATCGAACAAGTTGCTATACAGGTCGGCCAGCCCATCGGCGTCATTGGTTGCGATTCCGGCGTGATGAAAGCGCATGCCGAGTGGTCGACCGCAGCCAGTAAAAACACCAACCACTGCTCGAACCCGATCAAGAGTGCTCAGGCTCCCGACAAAATTATAGCCTGCACTGATAATCAACCAATATGATCGTTACGACGACGGATACGGTCCCCGGTCACAAGATCACACGGATACACGGAGTCGTCCGTGGCTACACCGAACTCAGCACCGAATCACGTGAGCGAGCCGAAAAGCGGATGAAATCCGAAGCGAAGTCGATGGGAGCCGACGCCATCGTCGGCGTCCGATTTATGACCGCCGAAGACGCGGATGGTTCCACAGAAGTCCTCGCCTACGGGACCGCTGCCTCTCTTAAATAGGCCGTCGTCGACGCCTCAGACGCCCGGCTGATACTCGCCGAACTCCTCGCGGAACACGTCACAGATCTCTTGGACCGTGGCGTAGGCTTTGACCGCCTCGATCACCGGCGGCAGCACGTTCTCATCGCTGGCCGCCGCTTCCGCGACCCCTGCGAGGGCATCGTCGACTGCCCCATCATCACGATCTGCTTTGACCTCCTCCAAGCGCTCTACCTGCCGGGCCTCGTCTTCTTCGTCGGCAGATTCGAGATCCATCTGGGGCTCCTCGTCGACTTCAAACTCGTTGACGCCGACGATAATCCGTTCGCCGGATTCGATCTCCTGTTGGCGTTCGTAGGCCACATCTTGGATCTGTTGTTGGACGTAGCCGGTGTCGACCGCCCGGAGCATCCCGCCGCGCTCGTCGACCGTCTCGATGATCTCGCGGGCTTCAGCCTCCACGTCGTCAGTCAGCGACTCGACGTAGTAGCTCCCCGCCAGCGGGTCGATGGTGTCGGCCGCGCCCGACTCGTGGGCCAGAATCTGCTGGGTCCGCAGAGCAGTTCGGACCGACTCCTCGGTCGGCAGCGACAGCGCCTCGTCTTTGCCATTGGTGTGGAGACTCTGAGTCCCACCGAGAACCGCCGCGAGTGCCTGATATCCCACGCGGACGACGTTGTTTTCGATCTGTTGGGCCGTCAGCGTAGAGCCCCCTGTCTGGGCGTGGAATTTGAGTTGCTTGGATTTGGGGTTCTCAGCGTCAAACCGATCGTCCATAATCGTCGCCCAGAGCCGTCTTGCGGCCCGAAATTTGGCCACCTCTTCGAAGATGTTGTTGTGGGCATTGAAAAAGAAGGAGAGCTGTGGGGCGAAGGCGTCGACGTTCTGTCCGGCCTCGATGGCGGCTTCGACGTATTCGATCCCATTGGCGAGCGTAAAGGCGATCTCTTGGGCCGCCGTAGAGCCCGCCTCGCGGATGTGGTAGCCCGAAATCGAGATCGTGTTGAAATTAGGAACCTCCTCGGCCCCAAAGGCGAACGTATCCGTAATCAGCCGCATCGAGGGCTCTGGCGGGTATATAAAGAGATTTCTGGCAATGTATTCCTTCATGATGTCGTTTTGGAGCGTTCCCCGGAGCGCCTCGCGGTCGACGCCCTGCTTGTCGCCGACGGCGATATACATCGCCAGGAGGACGACCGCGGGGGCGTTGATCGTCATACTGGTCGAGACTTCGTCGAGTGGAATCCCCTCGAAGACGGTCTCGAAATCTGCAAGTGTGTCGATGGAGACGCCGGCCTTGCCGACCTCGCCGGCGGCCATCGCGGCGTCCGAATCGTACCCCATCTGGGTTGGGAGGTCGAAGGCCATCGACAGCCCCGAGGAGCCCTGCTTGATCAGATAATTAAACCTCTCGTTCGTTTCGCGGGCGGTGCCCATCCCGGCGTACTGTCGCATCGTCCACAATCGACCGCGGTGCATCGTGGGGTAGACGCCCCGTGTGTAGGGTTCCTCGCCGGGGAAGCCGAGATCCTCGGTGTAGTCGAGGTCGGCAACGTCGTCGGGCGTGTAGAGCCGGTCGACGTCCTGACCGCCGGTGTCGGTGTCGAACTGCTCGGCGCGCTCGCCGAACCGGTCTACGGTCGGTTCGAGCGTCTCGGCTTCCCACTCGGCTTTGGCCTCGCGGATCGTCGCGAGGTCCTCGTCATCGAACATTGTCGACGCTGACGCGGTGTGGCCTGTTAAATGTCGTTGGCGAGTTGGCTATCGTGTCAGCGTCATCATTCCACCGTTGTCGGTGCCGCCATCTGCGCGTTCGCCTGCCTCTGCGTCGACGACCGTGATGACCTCGAAGGCCTCGTCGACGGGCGCGTCTTCGGGACTGACATAGCCCGTGGCGAACGCCGAGTAGACGGTTTGGCCTTCGGCGGCGAGATCGAACTCCGCGACCGGTTCCTGTGTCGACTGGGCGTCTTCGGGTTCAGGCTCCTGTTGAGTCTGGTTCGTCTCGTTTTGGGCCTGCTGATCGTCGTCATCGGCCGGAACAACCCCCAGCGAGTAGTCGCCTGCTGGAACCTCTTGGGCGGTCGACTCGCCGAAGCCAACGGCTTCGAACAGCACGGCTCCCTGCTGTGGCAGGTCGGTTGGCTGTCCGTCTTGGGTCTGATTTTCCTCTGTTCCCTCTTCGGTCTGATTTTCTTCCGGCTGTTGTCCGCCTTCGGGAGCCTCGGTAACGATGATATTCACGTCACCGGCGTCCGGCGAAGCGTGGAACAGCCGGACACGACTCATCCCTTCGCCCGGATCACTCGGATCGTCTTCGAGAACGTCGACGGTAAAGGCGGTGTCAGGACCGCCGGAAGCCTCACCGTAGGCGACGGCGGTGTTTGTGACTCCCGCTTGGGCCTCGATTTCCTCGTCGAAGACGAGCGTCTCCGGATCGCCGGTCGCCGCGACCTGTACCTGATAGGGTCCCGGTTCGAGTTCCTGATAGGGACTTACCTCACGGAAGCCGAGATCCTCGATCACAGGCTCCTCGTCGACCAAGACGTCGACGTTCGGCGCATCCGTCGACATGTGAGCAACCCGGAACGCACCCATCTGTCCGCCATCCTGTTGGGTGCCGTCCGTCTCGTTTTGCTGCCCTGTCGATTGTCCCTCGCCTCCGGCACAGCCTGCCAAGCCGCCGACAATGGCGACCGTTCCCGCGGCTTTCAGTACGTCTCTGCGTGGTGTCTGTGTCATGTGCAACCACCCAAATTTCGGCCGGCAGAAGTGTAGTCATTTTTATAGTATCCGAGACTCTCAGTCAGGCGCGTGTGTCACGATTCGGTCGACATTCGGGGGGAATTCGGTCGACACAGTGCTGAGATCACGGGCGGCTGGAGGGCAGTGGGGAGGCGGCTGGCTTCGCCACGTTTTTCGTCGTTCCCCGAGAAGATCTACCTATGTTTGGAGGCGGCGGTATGAACCCACGGAAGATGCAACAGATGATGGAACAGATGGGAATCGATGTCACGGATATCGATGCCGAGACCGTGACCATCACGACCACCGACGGCGAGCAGCTCGTCTTCGACGCGCCGGAGGTCACCCGAATGGACGCTCAGGGCAGCCAGACCTACCAGATCGTCGGCGAGGCCGAAACGAAGGACGCCGCAGGCGCTATCGAGGACAGCAGCGGTGAGGACGCCGGAACCGACGAGGAAGCCATCCCGGAAGACGACGTCAAACTCGTCGCCTCGCAGGCTGGTGCGTCGAAAAGCGACGCGCGTGAAGCGCTCGAAGCCGAAGACGGCGATCTCGCCGCGGCGATCTCTCGCCTCGGGTGATCCTCCTCACACACGGTGACAGGGAGTACCTCCGCGCACCCGGTGCGGAGCTTCACACCGATCTCGGCATGCTGACCGTCCCCGAAGACGTCGAAAGCGGGGACGTCCTTGAGACGCATCTCGGCGACGAGTTCGTCGCCCGCGAACTCCGCGGGCCGGATCTGTTTAATCACCTCGAACGAACCGGCGCGCCGATGATGCCCCGCGATATCGGGCTCGTAATCGGCCACACCGGTGCGGCAGCCGACGACAGCGTTCTCGACGCCGGGACTGGAACTGGCGTGCTATCGGCGTATCTGGGTCGACTCGGTGCCTCGGTCACCACCTATGAGCAGTCGGCCGACTTCGCTGAAGTCGCCCGCGAGAACATGGAGACCGCCGGTGTCGAGGATCACGTCGACGTCCGAACCGGCGACATCAAAGCGGATCTCGACAGCCTCACCGAGAGTGAGCCGTTCGATCTCCTCACGCTCGACACCGAAGACGCCCCCGAGATCGTCGACTCGGCTCCCGATCTCCTCACGTACGGCGGCTACGTTGCGGTCTACTCGCCGTTTATCGAGAACTCCCGGAAGACAGTAGCTGCGGCCGAGGAAGCCGGACTCAGCGGAATTGTGACGATTGAGACCATCCAGCGAGAGATGATGTTCGACGACCGCGGCTCGCGGCCGTCGACGGCTGGCGTCGGCCACACCGGCTATCTGACCTTCGCTCGCAACAGTTAGGATCGGTGTCGCTGGCGGCCGGACGACACCAGACTCTTTGTATCGGCCCGCCTGAGTACAACTACGATGTCGACAGACGATTCCAGCGGTCAATTCAACGAGACTGAAACGTGGCCGGAGCTGGCGATTGGCCTCTACGAGCGACTGACGGGCCGGGGAGCCGAGATCACCTACGAGTTCGAGGATATGGAGGTCGACGTCCCCGACCGGATCGGCGAGGACGCCGACCACGCCCAGTGGCGGCTCAACGGCACCGTCAAAATCCGGGCCCGCGAACGCAACAGCGACAAGTGACCACAACCGACGAGCCTCGCGAGGCATCCGACGAGCAGCGCGGTGTCGCTGACAAGCATCGTGGGCTCCTGATTGAGGCCGAGCTGACTGTCGACCTCCCGAACTCGGTCCTCGAACTCCACACCGAACACGACACCCTGTACGTCGAGGCAAAGAGCTTCGCCGCCCTGCGTAAGCTCCGCGCGACAGCCCAGAGTGAGGCCGTCGACTGGCTCCGCCAGTTGGGTCTCGGCAGCCCCCTCCGGATCGAGACGCCAGTACTCGTCCGCGTTCAGGGTGTCCCAGTTGCCCGCTACGACCCCTCCCAGCCACCGGGTCGACTCGCCGACCTGTTCGGGATCAGTCCGTTTCGGATCGATCTCAGCGGCGTTGTGCAGGCCGGCATACGTCGACGCCGCGGCTAACGTCGCGGCGTGTGACGAAACGTTATACCGTCTCGTTTGTGAACCAGTAGTAATGACTGCATACACACGCCGTCAACTGCTTGCGATTGGCGGGGCGACCACGGTGGCCGGGATTGCGGGCTGTTCGGGAGCGGAGAACACGGCTGACGCCGAGGGTGATTCATCGCAGGCGACTGGACCGGTGTTGGAGTCGATTTCGCTGGAGAACCTCAACGACCAGTCCCATACGCTCGACATATTCATCGAGTGGGACGGTGAAAACGAGTACTGGCGGACACACGAACTGGCCGCAAACGGCGGGAACGACAGCAGTCTCACGCTCAGTGGCGACTGGCCGACCGACCCAGGCTCTTTTCAGTTGATCGTCCGTCTCGACAACGACACGCGGGCCCAGTTCTCCTCAACACAACTCCCGGAGCGTGACTGTATCGACCTCGTCGTGATGGTCACTCGTGAGGGCGACCTCTCGATCCTCACCGACGTAAGCGGTGGGTCCTGTTCGACCGAGTCGACCGACAGCAGTACTGAAGAGTAAGCGACTCCGTTTACTGCTCGCCACAGCCCTCGATCAACGCCAACAGTTCCTCGCGGGCGGCGGCCGGATCGATGTGTTCAGCGAGCTTCGAGGCGAGTTCCGGCGAGCCACGCGTCGGTCGACCGGCCGGAAATGCGCCACCGGCAACGTGGTACTCCTCGTCGGCCCAGACCGCGAGATAGCCCTCGACCGGGAGTTCGAGCGTGGTGGACTCGACCATCAGTCGACAGCGCGCTCGATACCGATACCGAACTCCCTCATTGTCGCCGATTGTGACCTGCTCCGTGCCAGATTTGCGTATCTGCTCGAAGCCGCGTTCGGAGAGCCGGTCGACGAACGTGGCGCTGACTTTTCGTCGAACAAGCGCGGTCAAAAGTGAGGAGGGTCGCTTCGGTGGATCAAGTCGGATTCGACTGGCGAAAAAGAACCGCCATGGCTCGTCGATCCCGGTCGACGCCCGAAGCTCCTGGTGGTCGGCATCGTACACACAGGTATGGGCCACCACGGACACAATCGGTGTCGAAAACGGGGTCTGCACGATCTGCTCGGTCTGCCGCCAGTCGACCAACTGCGACTCCGGAACCGACGGCGGCGGGATTGTCATGCCTAGTGGTCGTCCTCACGCCACTTGTGTTCGCACTCTGTACAGATGAAGAATCGCGTTTCGCTCTCGTCGGCCGCCCGGATCTGCTGCATATACCAGTAAGCCTTGTCGTTGTCACATTTCGGGCATTGGGCTTTCGTGCTTGGCAGCCCCTGATCCTCGGCGTCACTGACGTCGACGATCTCGGTGCTGACCTGGCCCTGTGTGGTCGTCATCGCCTGTTCCTGTTTTTCGTCGCGTGGCTTTTCGAACTCACAGGACCCACAAACCCAGTGGTCGCCCTCCGTCTTCATCATCGAACCGCAGTCGTCACAAAACTCCATTAGCGAATCGAAAGACGGCTGGCACACTTAAACGCCGGGATTCCCAGCAGTCAGGCGTCGCCATCGGACTGGCCGGGCTCGCCGACTGCTTCGATGGGCATCACGTTGTTGAGTTCGGTATCGAGGTCGTCGACCGAGTCGAACCGATTTCGGTCGGCTTGGGCGATCAACTCGCCGAGGTTCGTCTGGCCGTCGGCAAATACCAGCGTCACGTCAGCGAACGCGCTGGCGGCCTCATCCCTCCCTGTGGGGTAGTCGATTCGTCCGAGCACGTTTTTGACGCGATTGATTTTGATACGGTCTGTCACAGCATCTATAACGGTTCCACACGACTTAGCCGCTCTGGAGGGTTTCCTGACAGGTCCGACAGCGAGTCGAACCCGGAACCCCGATATATGGCGAGGAATAACAATCGGTCGATGAGCCTCACGGACGACGAGTTAGATCGGCTGGGAGACATCGTCGAACTCCAGCCAACGAAGAACAAGGAGCTACAGGACCGCTGGGGGCTCGACAGCGGCAGTGAGGTCCACCAGTATCTCGAAGGCCACCTCAAGGAGTACTACTTCCGGGACGACAACAGCCTCATCCGCTCTACGGCCGAGGCCGTCGACCTCACGGGCGTCGAACCCGGTGTCGAACCCCCAACCGAGGGCCAAGGCACCGACGAGCCGCCGAGTTCGATCCGCGTCTCCCCCCTAGAGGCCAAGGTGTTCGACACCGTCGCCGGTCCTGACGACCGCTCACAGAGTGTCGTTAGCGTGCTCAACGCCCTCCGGGAGGCCTACGATGTCGAACCCGAGGCTGGCGAGGTGCGACGCGCCCTTCAGAGCCTCAAACGAAAAGGCGTGGTCGAAGTGATCTACCGAACGGTCCCAACCTTCCGGCTCTGTGTCGACCGAGATGCGGTCGACGTCGAAACCACAGACGACGAATAGAGGCAGTTACTCCTCAGCGTTGAGGCCCGACGCACCGACGTGATTATACTGCTCAGCCCGACTTTTAAGAAGCCGTTTGAGTCCCTTACCGGGACCGCCTTCGATTGGCCAGCCGCGGGTCCGCCATGTGGGTGGCTCCGGTTCGAACTCGTCGCAGGAACTCCCACAGACCGTCGACGACTGATGGCACTGTTTGGCTTCGCACCACGGGAGAAGAGCGCGTCCGGCGGGGCGAAGCTGGAAGTGTCGACAGTCAGGTCGCATCGTTCGCTCGTAGTTACGCCACCCCCGGCCGTAGGCCCGTTCGGCGAGTTCGAGCCGCCGGTCGTGGCGGTCCTCATCAGCCTGAAGCCGCGTTGGATACCATTCGATGCTGGCCGACTCGGCGTCGACACCACCCTCGAAATCGGTGGTCAGAATCCCGGCTTCGACCGGGAGCGATTCGAGCAGGGCTGGTTCGACCCGTCGACCCGTTTTTGCGGTGGCGACCCAGACCTCGTCGGCCAGTCCAGCCGCTACGTCGTGCTCAAGTTGATCGGCCAGTTGGCGGGCCGCGCTGGCGTCGAGATCCGGCTTGTTTTCGATGGCGATGAGTCGACCGAGCCAGTCGGGATACGGCGCAATTTGCTTGATCTCGATTCGATTGCCGTTGCGGCGCGTCTGGACGATGCCGCGGTCGTCGGCCCGGTGAATCGACTCTCGGACGTAGCGCCACGGGTAGTCAGGTTTGGGTAGTGCGTCGCGATAAAACGCCCAGTCGGCGGGAGCGTGGCGGACGACGTGAAGCAGGTCAGCATCGAGTTCCTGTTCACCGAACTGTCGACGGGCGGCCAACCCCTCAGGGTCGGCTTCGATGACGACCGTATCCCAGCGTCGCTGCTTCGTGCCGAGTTGGCGGGCGACGAGGTAGGCCGGTGGCGTTGGCTCTTCGGGTGGCCATGCGAGTTCGGCCCACCGACAGACCTGTAGTTCGTAGACGAACTCCGAGCGACCAGTCGACACGGTCGCCTCGCTCAGATGTACTCGCCGTCGTCGTCTTTGAGTTCCTCTAAGTACTCGTGGGCGTCTTCGAGGATCTCACGGGGACCGTCTTGGGTGATCGTGTTGAGCGCCTGCTCGTAGTCACGCCACTGGAGATCGCGGTGTTCCTTCGAGAGCTCGGCGCTTGCCTCGAAGGAGTGGGCGATAAACAGGTGGACCGTCTTGTGGATGGTCTTCCCGTTGGCCTGAAACACGTAGTCGTAGTCCTTGCGAAAGCCGTTGATGAGTCGAAACTCCTCGATACCGGCCTCCTCTGATACCTCTCGAATCGCCGTCTGCTGGAGCTCCTCTTTCCCTTCGACCCCGCCTTTGGGGAACTCCCAGTCCCCCGGACGGCTTTTGAGGAGCAAATACTCCCGTCGGCCGCGGGTGTCGCGGAAGAGGATTGCACCAGCACTGGTTGCCTCAACCGTCATTAGCAACCGGTATGCGACCGCATGTTAAGAGGGTGTCGGAGGATATACCAGTCGACACCCGTGAGTACCACGATTCTCCCGAAACCACTGTCAGTAGTCGACCACTACGGACTGGTAGTCACGTATTACTGCCAGTCAGTCACCCATTACTGGTGGTCGACACCGTCGCTCGTGGGAGAGTCTCACAGTCCGGCAAGCGGTAGATGCGTTTTTAGTGTTCGCGGCCACACTGGGCTGTAGTCACCATGACGTTCGTCACAAAACTCACGTTTCAGTCGGGCGACCGGGCAGTGCTTGAAGATACCGTCTCCTCGCTCAAAGAGATGGTCGAGCGGAAGGGCGGCCAATGTAAAGGCCCCCACACCTCCCCAGTCGAACAGCACAACGTCCCCCAGTATCAGACCCTTCAGCCCGGAGATACGTTCTCCAACTGGACCTATGCCGTCTACGAGCGGCGGGTCGACATCCACGGCGCAGACCACATCGCCAACAAAGTCGGCCATATGGAGTTCCCTGACTCGATCCACGTTGAAATCGAAGTCGAACAGAAGAAACCACTCGGCCACAAGAACTGATCGAACCAAATCGAGTCGAACGTCGACTGCGTACATCTAGCTTTATTTTCTTCGGTCGTCTCCATCGGCTATGACCGATTCTGCAGTCCAAACTGACGATGATCTCCGGTCGCTGCGCCGCGATCTCCACCGCCACCCCGAGCCAGCGTGGTGTGAATTTTATACCACTGCCCGGCTGATTGAGGAGCTACGCACCCGCCCGATTGACGAACTCCACTACGGTCGGGAGATCCACGCCGCCGACCAGCGACTCAACGTCCCCGACGAATCGACCCGGACTAAGTGGCTGAACCGCGCCCGCGAAGCCGGAGCCAACGGCACGATCCTCGATGAGATCAGCGAGAGTTTCACCGGCGCAGTCGCGGTCGTCGACCGCGGCCCCGGGCCGACCATCGCCCTCCGGGTCGACATCGACGCGCTTCCAATCCTCGAAGCCGACGACGCGGGCCACGTGCCTGTCGATGAGGGATTCAGATCCGAAAACGAGGGCTACATGCACGCCTGCGGCCACGACGCCCACGCAACCATCGGCCTCGGCGTCCTCGATCAAATCCTCGACAGCGACTTTTCGGGCACGTTTAAAATCATCTTCCAGCCGAGCGAAGAACAGATCTCCGGCGCGAAACCGATGGCCGAATCGGGGATCATCGACGACGTCGACCACCTGCTCGCGCTCCACATCGGGCTCGACCATCCCTCCGGACAGGTCGTCGCCGGTATCGATGACTTTCTGGCGGTCACGCAGTTCCGCGTCGACTTCTCCGGCGAGTCGGCCCACGCCGGAGCCCGTCCCGAATCCGGTGCGAACGCGGTCCAAGCGATGGCCGCAGCAGTCCAGAACCTCTATGGTATCCCCCGACACTCCGCGGGCGAAACCCGCGTCAACGCGGGCCACGTCGGCGGGGGGACCGCCGACAACATCGTCCCCGAACACGCATTTATAAAGGGCGAAGTCCGCGGCGAAACCACCGAGCTGATGAGTTATATGTGGGATCACGCCCAGCGTATCCTGGATTCGGCCGCCGAGATGCACGACTGTACGGCCGATATCCAGATGTTGGGTGAGGCTCCGAGCGCCGAAAGCGACCAGCAGTTGGTCGACATCGTTGGCGACGTGGCTCGGCAAACCGCAGGTGTCGACGACGTGCTCGAACGCGACAGTCTCGGCGGCAGTGAGGACGCCACCTTCCTCATGCAACACGTCCAAAATCAGGGCGGGCTGGCAACCTACGTCGGTGTCGGCACCGACCACCCCGGCGGCCATCATACGCCGACGTTCGACGTCGACGAACGGGATATTGGCATCGCGGTCGACGTGCTGTCGGCCGCAATCGGTGAGATTGCAGCAGCCGATCCGGTGTAGACGGACACGATCAGTTAGCGATCCGGACGGTACGAACACGGAAGACCAGTGAGACCAAACCGAGATTAGATGGCCGCATCCCACCGCCTCCAGTCGACCAACTGGCTCACACTGACCGAGGGCGAAACCATCGAGTGGACCGGTCGACCATCCCTGTTTACGGTTGCGCCACAGCTACTCGGGGCGGCCCTCGTCGGCGGTCTCGCTGCCTTCGGTGTGTCACTGCTCGGGTCTGTACTGAGTCAGCCGTTGCCACCGGTTGTCCGTGTCCTGCCACTGCTGGCGGCGCTGTCTATCTTCGCCGTTGTCCTGGCGAACTGGTATCGGGTAGTGTATGTCATCACCTCGGAGGTGATCTACATCAAACGGGGGTTCGTCTCGCTGGATGTCGACCAAATCCGGCTCGCGCGGGTTCAGAACACGACGCTCAGCCAGTCGGTCCGCGAACGATTACTGGGGTACGGTGACGTGGTTGCCTTTACTGCAGGCTCGGACACGCTGAATATCGAACTCAAGGACGTGCCGAATCCTTCGCAGGTCAATCAGACGCTTTCGGAGCAACTGCATCGACCTGACAACCAACCGCAGGAGAGTCTGTAGCCGAGCCGAGACACCAGCAATCAGCGATTATGAGAACTGGCTGACGAAGGGGCGGACCGCTCGGCGAACGATCCCGGAGAGGCCACCGGCAGCCAATCGACCAAAGCCGCTGACTCCCATCTTCCGATCATCCAACGTGTACCGCGGCTGGCCGTTGTCGGTCGACTCCCCAGTCGGGTAGATGGTTCCATCGTCACCTGCGATCTCGATGGCCTCCCGAACCCGCGACTCGGTCAGATCGCACTCCGTAGCGAGTTCGGGGATGGTTTTCGGCCGGTCACCGAGATGGTCGGCAACGAGACTCGTGTGTTGGATGAGCAGCATAGCCTCGCGACTGCTCAGATCGTCGGCGGCGTCGACTGTCTCAGCGACGCCAAACTGGTGGCCCTGAACGAAGTCCGCACGGGTATCCAACAGCAGCCACAACCCACCGACAACCGCCAGTATGGGGAACCACACGGTGTAGTCACGCGTCGGTGTCTGGAGGTCGGCCCAGAGCCAGAAGCAACTCAACCCCAGAAAGACGACCGAAAAGCCTGCCTTCACCCATCGCTCGTCGACGCCCGGAACGGCGTTGAGAACCTCGACTGTCTCGGTAATCACTGCGGCAGTCAGAAGGCCCACGACGAGTGCTGCGTTGCGCGTGACGGCGAAGATCCCGCCGAGAACCAGTGTCCATTTGAGTATGCCACTGACCGAGAGACGCTGTCTGATCAGGGGACCGAGCGCCGAGTGCATACACCGAACACATGTCGGCGAGTAATATAAAATCAGGGACCGAACCGCCAGTTCGGGACGAATCCACGGCTGGAGAAACGAGGACACACCTTTTTGCGCTCGACGGTTGTACGGTGTGGTATGCAAATCATTGTCGTAGGTTACGGTCGTGTTGGGTCCCGCACCGCCCGTGTGCTCGCCGAAGAGGGGTACGACGTCATGGTGGTCGACAACAATCACCTCAAAGTCGAACGGGCCCGTGAGCAGGGACTCACCGTCGTCGAGGGCGACGGCACCGACGAGGACGTTCTCATCGAGGCAGGCATCGAGACCGCCGACGCCCTCGGCGGGATCACGGGCGACGTCGACATCAATCACAAAATCTGTCTCATCGGGAAGGAGTACGGCTGCCGGACCGTGATGCGAATCAGTGAGGACGTGAGCACCGACGTCTACGAGACTTACGTCACCGACTGCGACGAGGTAATCTATCCCCAGCGGCTCGGCGCAGCGGGTGCCAAAACTGCCCTCCTTGGCGGGAGCCTCAACGCTATCGGTGACCTGACCGAACAGCTCCAGCTGACCGTGTTTACGGTCGACCACGAGTCGCCGGTGATCGGAAGCCGCATCTCGGAGATCGAACTCCCGGCGACTGCACGCCTCTATGCCCACGGTGCGGACTCCAAGCCCATGACGATTCCCCTCCCCACAACGACAGTCAGTGCTGGCGACCGGCTGGCGCTCGTCACCGAACAGGAGTCAATCGACGAGGTTGAATCCATTCTGCTCGGTGACGAATGAGTTGGGTCGACTGCTTCGCTCAAGCTCCCGACGATGTGACGGTCGACGAGATTCGGTCGGCACTCGCGGCCCATCGCAGTAGCAAAGCCGCCGAAAGCGGCGACAGCGAGTCGACCGCGAGCGAGCCACCCGAGCCGAGTCCGGCACGCGTCGTCGCCGATGCCGACGTGTTGGCCGCCGACTGCTGTATAGACGGCGACGCCAGACGGGCGCTCGATTCCCTTCGCCAGCATTCGTGGACGACACTGGTCGCCAGCGATCAGCTTCTTGACGACACCGAGGCCATCATCGAGGCGATCGCCGACGAGTCGCTGGCCGTCGACTGGCGGGCGTGTATCGAACGGTGGCGCGACCCGGTCGACCAACCTCCGGGAGATCATCCCGCCCTCGCCTCGGCCTACCGCGGCGGGGCGATGCATCTGCTGTCGTTTGATGAGTCGTTGACCGATTCGTCGACGGGCGCAGCCCTCCACAACCGGTTTCCGGTCAGCGTCCGCCAGCCGGACGCCTTTGGACTGCTGTTCGATCCCGAGAGCCTCTATGAGGCCGAACTGTCGGGCGAGTATCCCGGTCCCGACCGCGATCCGCGAGCCTAGAGCTGTCGAGTTTGGAGCGCTCGAAAAGCAAGGAGTGTGTGAACGTCGGGGAAATCGGCGTCAGTCTACAGGCCGAGGCCGATGTTGACTGCGTAGGGCCACGGCACGGTGGCGACGACGAGGAAGGCGACTGCAGCACCGGCACCGTAGATATTTTTCAGGAAGCTGTTCATCTCACTCTGCTTTTCGTCTTCGTCGACGGCCCAGAAGTCGTGCATCGCGACCCCGGAGGCGACGAGGAAGACGGCGAGTGCGCCCGCACCGATCACGGCGTACACGCCCGCGATGAGCGAGAGCCCGCCGAAGATCAGCAGCCCGCCGCTCAGCAGCACCGAGGCACGCGGGGCTGGCAGGCCCTTGAACTCGGCGTAGCCCGCCATCCCGTCGACGTCCGAGAAGTGGTTCAGTCCGGTAAAGGCCATGACGCCACCGAACAGCAGCCGTGCAATCAGGAACAGCTCGCCTGCGCCCGCTGCGTCGAACACCATTAGGCACCCACCTCAACGACCGCGGTTGCTTGTGAACGATACTGCCCGGCAAATGAACGTCGTTGCATCACGGTGGTTCCTACACGCTATGCCCATATATCATTTATTGGACACAAAGGTAACCTAGTAACACCTGTGTCACCCACCCATGGTGTCGACTATCGTTGGTCGAACGCCATGGCGTCGACCTACCGCTGGTCGAACCAGTCGGCGAACTTCGCCAGCGCCCGGCCGCGGTGTGAGAGGGCGTTTTTCTCCTCGGAGCTGCGTTCGGCGAACGTTGAGCCGTCGTGTTCGAAGATCGGGTCGTAGCCGAAGCCGCCGTCGCCGCGTGGGGCGACCAGCGTACCGCGAACCGAGCCGACGAACAGTTTTACGGGTAGTGGTTCGTCGTCCTGATATCTTTCGCCAGCACCAGCGGCAGCAGCGGCCGCGCGGTCATCCCGGTCGACTGGATCGGGCGAAGCCGCAACCGGCTCGCCGTCGCAGTAAGCGAGGATACACCGGAACGACGCCGCGCGGTCGTCGACCGTCTTCCCCAGTTCCCACACGTTCTCGATGCCGAGTTTCGACTCGACATACGAGGAGTAGGGACCCGGGAACCCGTCGAAGGCGTTGATAAACAGGCCCGAGTCGTCGACGATCACCGGGCCGCCGACCTCGCGGTAGGCTTCCCGTGCTCCCTCAGCGGCGATGGTTTCCAGCGATTCGCTTTGGATCTCGGTGTAGTCGTAGTCGTAGCCGTCGACCGTGTCGTCGCCCAAATACGCCCGGGCCTCGTGGAGTTTGCCGGGGTTGGTCGTCACGTAGTGAAGCATAGTCGTCGGTTCGGTCGACGGGCCAAAGTGTCGTCGGTTCGGCTGAGAACGGTGAAAACAGGTCAGTTCAGTCTTCGACGATGACTTCGACGGGCTCGTCGACGTCGGTCTCCGCGTCGGCCTCGTCGGCCGAGCCGGAGCGTCGTTCCTGATAGAGCAGCGCGCCCGCGACGCCGAGGACGACCCACGACCGCCAGCTGGCGAGGTTGATCGTGTAGCCGATGCCGAACGGCTTTTTGACCAACATGCCCTCGCCGGGCTGGAAGTACGACGACAACATCCGCCCAATCGAGGGCCGTTCGAAGTTGTACGGAATCCCGAAGATCTCACCGGAGTCTGGTTTGTCTACCATACACGTCTCTACAGGCTTCGCCGTAATGAAAATTCGCCTTCAGACAGTCACGTGTCGATGTCGCTCTGCGAAATCGGGTCAATCACAGCCTCACTCCAATCGAAGACTCAGTTCGGAGTCCGTGGCTCCTCATCCGGGGACGCCGGTGTGCGCCGCGATATCGTCCCCGTTTTTATTAGGGTCTCCGCGTCGGGATCGTACTCGACACCCGAGAGATGGTGAGCCGCAACCACGAGCAGTTCAGCGTTGACCTGCGAGGAGTCGAGTTGGCCGTCCCGCTGAAGCGTCTTTCGCACGTTTGGTTCGAGTGCGGCAAACCCGTCGACCGCCGACTGCTGTCGCTCAATAGTTTCTTTGGCTTCGACCAGCGCGGTCGCCCGCGAGAGCCACGCCTCGCTGAACGCCGCGACACCCTCGGCGGTCGACACCGAGGCGGCCGACTCCTCACGAAGCACTGTCGGTGGCTCCCGGAATACCGGTGGAGGCGAGGGGTCGGTCTCGACCATCCTGCTGTGACTCTTCGAGGCGGTCTCGACGGCTGTCGACAGCGCCTCAAGCGAGATTTCCGAGACCCACTGGAGCAGCGAGTCGACGTCCGGCTCGGTGTACAGTGGGTCGAGTCCCGAGATCGCGATCCCGACCGAACCAATCAGATCCGGATACGGCGGGCCAGCGATGTCCAGCAGCGCGTGGTCAGCCGCCGCCTCGGTGAACGCCCAGAGGTCGACGAACGCGGGCGCACAGAACGTCCGCCGGAGCCGCCGCCCGGCCGGGGCAACCTCGGGTGCTCGCCGGTCATTCGGTAATGGCACCGTTAGCTCCGGTCGGTTGGTAACCGCCTCCGGCGTTGGCTCCTTGGCAAGCCCGGCGATGTCGACCGCGGTCTTAGTCAGCGACCGTGCGAGGTCGGTCAGCCCATTGGTTCCAGCTCGGTTGCTGAGTACGTCGAGGCGGTCGGCGACCCGTTCGTACTGGTCGACGGCTGCGTCGACGTTGCCGGCGGTCGCGGCCTCGTCGGCCGTCTCAAGGTGTCGACGAAGCCGGGCAATCGACCGGGCGATCTCGGCCTGCTGGTAGCGGTCGTCGGCGAGGTCGACCGGCGGGACGGCTGCATCGATCCGGGTGCGAGTCTGCCGGAGCGTGCGCAGGCTCCGGACGATGGTTCGGCGGGCATCGGTGTCGACGGTCGGCGGCGGTTGTTCGCCGTAGAGGTCGTTGGTGGCCGCGATCACTGCGGCGGCTGTATCGTGGCAGATCGCCTCGATGGCCGTCCCGAGTCGACTGGTCTCCGAAGCGTATGTCTCGGCGCTCGCCGTGACACCTCCCTCCTCGTTGGTCGAACTGTCGGTATCGCTGGCGTCGTCGGGCTGGGCGTGCTTGCTCGTCGCGGTCTTGGCGGAGTCGTCGGCGATGTCGTAGGCCTGACGGTAGGCTTTGATCGCGGCGAGATAGGCGACCAGCGCGCGCTGGTAGTTGCCGGCTGAGAGGGCCTGATCGCCCGCCTGCACCGAGTACCAGCCGTCGGCGGCCGCGGCCCGAATCCGCGATAAGGCGGTGTCGAACCCCTCACCGGATTCCTCGTCGATGAGCCGTTCGAGTAGCTGCTGGATCAGCTGAAACCCTTCGGGATCATCGTCGTCGACCGGACGCCGCTCCTCGCCGAGCAGGCTGTCGATTCGTGCGAACAGCGGTGCCAGTGTGTCGAAGATGGTATCAACTCCGTTGCGTCGACCGCGGAGGATGGCCGAGGCCACCGAGCCGATTGTCGGTGCAGCCAGTTGCAAGGCGGTGTCGGTCAACGATTCGGCGCGCTCGGTGTCGCCGCGCTGGCGAGCCTCTTCGGCCGCCGAAAGCTGGAGTGCCATCCCGGCGTTGAGCGTCTCCCGGGAGAGCGTGCCGCTGAACCGGATCCAGAGCGTGGAAATCCGGTCGCGCAGTCCGCTATTGGTCGCGGTGAGATTCTCTAACTCTTCGGCGGCTTTGATCACCAACTCGCGGTCAGCGAAATCGGTGGCGACTCCCTCGATGAGTCGACTGGCCGCCGCGACCGAGTCGGCGTCGTCTGCGGCGGCGGTCTCCTCGCTTTGGCCTTCGCCGTCGCCCGACTCGGAGTCCTGTTGTGGGCCATCGGGTCGACGGCGGTCGAGCCAGTCCTCGATCCGATTGAGCAGCCGATAGACGCGCTCGACGAACCGATCACGGAGTCGACTGACCCGCTCGGAGCGGCCGCCACTGACCGCCCAGAGTCCGAGACTGTACAGTGCGCCACAGCCGACCCCAATCGGGAACGCGTCGAGTCCGCCGGAGCCGAACAGCGCGACCGCCCGCGAACCGAACGGGACTCCCACCGCTAACCCCGCAATCGCCGTGGCCTCGATGCCGAACCGCGTGGCTGGCTCGATGCGTTCGGCGTCTTTTGATCGCTGCGGACCGCCCGATGTCGACCGAACGAAACCGAAGACGAGCCCGCTGAGCGGGACGAGCAGGCCAGCCACCAGCCCGCCGAACAGCACGGCGAGAAACAGCAGTGAATCGTCGACCACCAGCAGTCCGGCCGCGCCGCCGATCACCGCCAGCAGGAGTCCGGCGATGGCGGCGAACCCGCCCAGATCATCGAGCGCAAGCCCGCTCACCAACAGCCACGTGGCGACGATCCCGATGGCGTAACCGAGGGTTACCGTCCAGATCGATGGGAGCCATCGCGTCGACACAATGACGACCGAGACGGTGGCGATGATGAGACCCGTCGACAGCGTGACGACGAGCGTCGACAGCGTCGGCCGCGAGAGCCGCGTGTTGGCCGCATAGAGGCTGCCAACTGCGACGCCGGCAAGGAGGCCGAGCACGAAAACCGTGTTTCGTGGCATCGTCAGCCGAACAAGCCCGGCGGTGATGAGGCCGACGAGCGCCCAGATCAGTCCGTCGAGGAGCCTGCTCATGGTGTCAAAAAACGTCTCCACACCAGCCACGGTAGACTGTGACTGTCGTCTCCCACCGACCGCTGCCGTCGGTCGACTCGTTGCGCGTTACCACCGAGTACGTTCCCGGCTCGCTGACCTCGAAGACGCGTTCGAGCCGGTCGACGTTCTGGAGACGCAGTAGCGACTCCTCGTTCGGTCCGAATACACTGAGACTGGCTCGCGGCCCGTCGAGTCGTCGAAAGTTGAGATACAGTCGCTGGCCCGCCGCGGCCTCGATATCGTAGATCTCCATACTGCTGATGTCGACCGTTGCGATCCCGTCGAACGCAGTCCGACAGTCTCCCTCGCCGGCGCTGGTGCAGCCAGCCAGCCCCGCGACACCGGCCGCGGTTGTGGCCAACAGCGACCGGCGGGAAATCGGATGGCGGACCATAGGGGACGAGTGTGGTCGACTGGCTTAAGCGTCGGCTACTAAGAATCGGATCTGATACTGGTTTCGAGCCACAGACAGCTACTGGTATCGGCCGCGGTCTTCGATGGTTGCGAGTCGGTCGACGACCTCGCTACGGCCAACCTCGCTGTAGCCCGCCATCACCGCCTCACAGAGCGGTGCTGGATCGTCGGCAGTGGCTTCGAGGCTCTGCCGGAAGACGTGGAGATCCATCGCGTGGTCCTCGACGTGGCCGGTATAAAAGCCGAGACCGAAATCGATGAGCCACGTCCGGTCGCCGATTCTGACGTTCCGGGTCGTCGGATCGCCGTGAACGAATCCGGCCTCGTGAATCGTGGCCAGCGATTGGCCGACCGCTCGCACTGGCTCGATGGTGAGATCGGCCGCAAGGTCGCTCGTGCCGACGTGTTGGAACCAGATCGTCGACTCCTCGGGGTCGACATCCCAGACGAGCGGTGTCGGTACCCCTGCCCGCCGGGCCTGCGAAGTGAGCCGCGCCTCGGCGGTCGTGCGCTCGGCCCGCAGCGTCTCGTCCAACAGGGGATGGCGATAGGCTTTCGGCACTCGGCGCTTGCGGACACAGCGAGCCGGCAGGCTCAGCCCCGCTTCGGCAGGGTCGAGAACGTCGACGACTGCCTCCGCGCCGCGCTGGGTCGTGGTCTCGTCACTCGCGGTGGTGGTCGTCCCGTCACTCGCGGTTGTCGCGCCAAGCCCACGAGCCACCGACTGCTCGTCGACCCGCCACGTCACTGGCACTTGATCTGGTCGGAAGTTAGGGTCGACCGTCGACGCCTCGATGGCGAGGGTATCACCGACGGCGAACTGTTTGGCCCCCAATACGGCGATCATCCCGGCGTTGTCCCGGAGGAATCGCGGCTCAGGCACGTGAAAGTCGGCACCACGCTCGGCGCACATCGTTCGGAGCATCTCTTGGAGCCGCTCGTTTTGCCCAACTCCACCGCCGAGCACGAGTTCGTCGGTGGCTGTCAGCGACAGCGCGCGCTCGGCAACTTCGGTTAGCATTCCGAAGACGTGTTCCTGAAGCGAGAAACAGATGTCCTCGATAGCTTCGCCGTCATCGGCGGCCTGTTTGGCCGCGCTCATAATTCCAGAAAAGGAGAAATCCATCCCCTTGACGACGTACGGGAGATCGATGAACTCGCCGTCATCGGCGGCTTCTTCGACCTTTGGGCCGCCGGGATGGCTCCAGCCGATATGCCGCGTGAACTTGTCTAAGGCGTTGCCGACGCCGGTATCCATCGTTTCGCCGAGCACGCGGTACCGACCGTTGTGGAAGCCCAGCAGGTGGGCGTTCGCGCCCGAGGCGTTGAGGCAGACCGGCGAGTCGAAGCCCGATTGGTGTCGACCGATCTCCAAATGGGCGACCATATGGTTGACGCCGACAAGCGGGACGCCGAGGCTCTGGGCCGCCGCGCGGGCGGCAGTGCCGACCGTCCGGAGGCAGGGACCGAGTCCCGGCCCACGCGAAAAGGCGACGGCGTCGATTCCGTACTCATTGGGCGCGGCGTCGACCGCCCGTCCCTCGCCGTCGGCCGTCTCGGCGGCGTGGTTCAGCACTCGCTGGATGACCTGTGGGATCGCCTCGCCCATGTGTTCGGCGGCCTCACGCGGGTGAATGCCGCCGCTGTCGGGTTGGTAGGGATCGCTCTCGATGAAAACAGTATCCTCGGCATCGTCGTAGAGGGCGGCGCTTGCGGCCCACGCGGTCCCCTCGATGCCGAGAACGCGCATTGCGTCGCGTTAGGCTTCCTCTGCTTCGGCTTCGGTCTCGTCGATCTTGTTGCGGTCGAGCATGTGGTCCTGCTCGACGTCACGGGCGAACTCGGCCGAATCGTAGACCTTGGCGTAGCCGACGGTTTTCCGCATGCCGAAGGCGGTGTCGAGTTCGTGGACGACGACCTCGTCGGAGCCCTTGTCGAGTTTGGCCGCGAGGCTGTCGCGGACCGACAGGCGTGACGGTGTGGTCTCGTTGTGGACCGTTTCGAATCGGATGTCGGTGCGGTGCAGCATCGGGTTCTCCTCCTCGGAGATGATAGTGACGTCCATGGTCAGTTGCTCATAACTCCTCGGGAACGCTGTAAAAGGATTTCGAAGCCCTGCGTCGACGGCAGGGGGTCTCACGGCGACTCAATGGGGTCGTATGGGGCTCACGTGATCAGTAACTCCATCGCGCCGTCGGTGTCGCCATCGAACTGTTCGAGCAGTCGACGCGCGTTGTCGATCTCGGACTCGGTGACCGTAACGTGGACCATCCCTGTACCGGGTTGGCCGTAGATCACGCTTGCGCCCACCGGAGCGAGCACAATCGCCGGGAGCGTCGCCAGATCCTCCTCGCCGTCGACGATAATTGTCACCGGCTCGGGATTCCTGATCGCCTCCCGGAGCGCGAGTAGCATCGCTTTGGAGAGTTCGGCCGGTGGGTTTGTCACCCGGCACGTCTCGGTGTCGGGATCGGCAAGGGCGGCTTCGATCTCCGCGTCGACTGCCTCGCGTTCGGTTTTCCCGTCGATCACCGCCACGTCGGGCTGTCGACCAGCCTCCAGTAGGTGGTAGGTAACGACATCGCCGACAGCAATGAGTGGGGCCGCAGAATCGTCTGTCGTATCAGCCTCAACACCGGCCTCCCGAACTGCCGCCAGTAGCTGCTCGGTGTCCGTGTAGACGGGACCGAACGGCTCTTTGAACGCACTGCGGAGCGAGTCGGGGAGGGTAATCACAAACTACCGGACCTTCAGCGCGTAGCTACCGGGTTCGGTGACGTTCATTTCGGTTGCGATCTCGCTCTGTTCGGGATGTGGAATGATAACGTAGCCCGCCCAGTCTTCGGTCAGGCTCGAGGATCCACAGCTCTGACAGTTCTGGAGGTCAGCCTCGTTGACGTAGTGACACTCCCGGCAGGCGAGTCGCGATTTGGCCATCTAGGTTCCCTCCGAAGTGGCTTCTTGGGTGCGTTTACTGCGGTCAGATTCGAGCCACTCGTGTTTGCCCAGCCCCGGCTGTTTGGCCGTCAGGCCGATTTTTGAATCTCGGGGATTCCGTTCGTCGATGCTCTTTGTGACGACCCGCACGCGGACGGGATCGTCGACGCCGAGCGTCTGGTTGGACTCCGTCGAGGCGAGCTGCTGGTTCTCGCCATCGAAGGCGAGGTATTCGTCCGAAATCTGGGAGACGTGGAGCAGTCCGTCGACCGGACCAATCCCGACGAAGGCACCGAATTCGACGACCTCGACGACCGTGCCGTCGACGACCTCCTGCATGTCGGGGTCGAACGTGATCGCGTCGAACTCCGCTTCGTAGTAGACGCCGGGCCGATTGGGGAGCACCGTGCCCTCCCCGATGTCGTGTACCTCGGCGATACTGACGACACTGCCGACATCCTCGTCCATCCGTCCTTCTAGTTTGTCCTGCAGCAGGTGTTTGACCCGCTCAGGCGTCACATCCGCCAACTGACGTGGCGGCACTTCAACCGTATCTTTGAGTCGTACCCGTTTGTACATATTATGGTTCTGTTATCCCGAGTCTGTTTCCCCGGACACCGACGACGCGAACACCGCGGGACAGCAGGCGGTCGCGCAAGGGGCGGTCATTCGTGACGACGGCGTCGAACTCGCCCTCCGTGGCGAGTTCGACAATCGCATCGTCAGCGTACGACGCATTCGTTTCGACTACACGACATCGATTGGCAAGATCTTTTCCCACGCTGGCGGCGGTTGCGGCCTCACCGTGGCCCGACGAAAGGTCGTCGAGTTCGTCGACGACAGCCTCTGGAACGAGACATTCGGTCTCGTCGAACAGCCGGTCGACCTCCTCGAAGACGCGAATCCCGAGTTCGACCGGCATCATCAGCGCGTTCGTATCCATGCCAACGCGTGTCATCTTACTCCGTGAGCGTGCCAACGCCGATCAGTCGCCATCGCGCGCCGACTCGGCGGTTGATGGCAATTTTGGCTCCGGCTGGCGCACACACTGGTCGTTTGAGTTTGACCTCACACTCGCCGGAGCGCGCACTCGTCACCGCACCGACTGTCGTCGCGGTGCCGACGGTGAGCATCAGCGGCTCACCGGTCGAGATCTCTTCGACTTCGTCGTTTTCGCCAACGACGCGGTCCAGCAGTTCAACGTCCATCTCGAAGGCTTCCCGCGTCGGTGGCAGACTGCCGGGCGTCCCGGCGACCTGTCCGCCGAGCGCATCGCCCTTTGCGAAGCTTGGGTCAAGACCGGTACCGACACCGATCAGTCCGCCGGGCGTCACCGAGTCGACGTTCTCGCTGCCGGCCTGTAGCGACCGGATCGACGTTTCAATCGACCGCCACTCGGTTTGGCCCTCCTCGTCGACCTCGCGGCCGGGTCGGAGTTGGATGTCGTCGCCGTTCTCGAACTCGCCGTCGACGAGACTGCCGCCAATGACGCCACCTGAGAGGTTCTCCCACGTGGTGCCGGGACGGTTGATGTCGAAACTCCGCGCGACGTACATCCGGGCGTCCTCGCCTTCGGTTCGTTCGGGCGTCGGAATCGTCTCCTCGATGGCGCCGATCAGGAGATCCATGTTGACCTCCTGCTGAGCGCTGATCGGGACGATTGGGGCGTCCTCGGCGACGGTGCCCTCGACGAACTCCTGGATCTGTTCGTAATTATCGACCGCGCGCTCGCGGTCGACGAGGTCGACCTTGTTTTGGGCGATGACGATGTTCTCGATCCCGATGATATCGA
>Ga0306901_1000261_pt1 | contig 25512 bp, 22 predicted proteins | sample AntRauMFilla3767_FD_190431 | JGI IMG/M metagenome (GOLD analysis project Ga0306901, IMG submission 190431) | Saline lake microbial communities from Rauer Islands, Antarctica - Metagenome Filla 3 #767 (v2) (version 2) | ecosystem: Environmental > Aquatic > Non-marine Saline and Alkaline > Saline ... | reverse complement strand
GAGCCTGAGTCTTGAACCCAGGCTGCTCAAAGACTTTTCCTGATTCTTTATTTCACAGCATAAGCTTTCAGGTGTTCAATCCGAATCATCTGCAGGGTGTTCTCGTGGGTGCTTTCCAGTACGACGCAGGGTGCAACATCAGCCTGATAAGCTTCAACCCAGCGCAGCGCACACAAGCACCAGCGATCACCGGCCTTGAGTCCCGGAAAACCCCATTCCGGCCGAGGTGTGCTGAGGTCATTACCCTGTTTTTTGCTGAATTCCAGAAACTCATCCGTCATTTGGGCACAGACGGTATGCATGCCAATATCTTCCATGCAGGTGTGGCAGTAGCCATCACGAAAAAAGCCGGTTTGGGTATCGAAGCTGCAGGGTTGTAAAAGGCCACCCAGAACATTCTTGGTCAGTTCAGATTTCATGGTTGTCTCCTGCTTACTGGAACCTCCAGCCTAGGTGGTTTGCAGCCTGGTTGCCAATCAGTTTTGCTTGAAGCGGTCGGCAAAGCGTCGGCTAACCGTGAAAGGTTGCTTAATTCCATGCATTTTGACTTCCAGTTGGCCTGTAAAACTGCGGGTTACCCGGTCTATCTGGCTGACCTGAACCAGGGTGCGACGATGAATACGCCAGAAAAGATCCGGGTTTAACGCCTGTTCCAGTTGTTTGAGTGAGGTACGAATCAGGTGGTCGCCTTCCGGTGTGATCAGGGTGGTGTACTTGTCTTCGGCCTGAAAGACCAGGATCTGTTCTACATCCAGCACCTGCAGAACCTCACCTTTTTGCACTTTCAGCCATTTGAGGTACTGTTCGGGAGGGGGGTGGTCTGCCGGAGAAGCTCCCTGGCCAGCCAGCAACTGCTGCAGTTGCTGTAAATCGGCAAAACGGGGCTGTTGTTGCTGCAGTTGCTGGCGCAGACGCTCCAGGGTTTTTTCCAGACGTTTTTCATCGACCGGTTTGAGCAGATAGTCCAGGGCTTCGCGCTCGAATGCCTCCAAAGCATGCTGATCATAAGCGGTCAGGAAAACCAGCTGGCAGTTGCGGCTCAGTCCAGCTTCCTGCATTTTCCGGGCGACTTCCAGGCCGTTCAGCCCAGGCATCCTGATATCCAGAAAAACCACCTGGGGGCGGGCTTCCTGAATCAGGGTCCAGGCTTCATCACCATTGGCTGCCGTTATAATGGCGTCCAGTTCCGGCCAGAGTTCTTCCAGTAAACGCTGTAAATGAAAGCGCAGTACTGGTTCATCATCAGCCAGCAGGCAGGTGAGTGGCATGAGCTGCTTCTCCAGGTTGGGTCAGTGGGAGGCGGAGTTCAACACGGGTTCCGCCTGTTTCCGGTTGAGTGATTTGCAACTGGGCCTGATCCCCATAAAGCAGTTGCAAACGTTTGCGTAGATTGCTCAGTCCCAGACCCTGACCTGCGCCGGTGTTCTGATAAGTGAAGCCCCGTCCGGTGTCAATCAGCAGGATTTGCACTTGTTGATCCTTTGGTTGAATCACCAGATGTAGCTCACCTCCCTGGGGCAGGGGTTCCAGGCCGTGCTTGATGGCATTTTCAGCCAGGGGTTGTAAGAGCAAGGGCGCAACAGGCTGGGCCAATAACTGCTCGGGACATTCTAGAGTCCAGTGTAGGCGGCTTCCCATGCGTATTTGTTGAATATCCAGATAAGCTGTGACCAGATTAAGCTCCTGGCCCAGACTACTGGAATCCGAACGCACCTGGGCGAGGTTGCTTCTCAGCAGAGCGGTTAGGGCCTGAATCATTTGTTTGGCCTTGTCAGGATCGTCATCGATCAGACCCTGAATATTGGCCAGAGTATTAAACAGAAAGTGGGGCTCCATCTGGCTTTGTAATACCCTGAGTTGCTCAAGAACCAGGCTTTTCTCTTTTTCAGCCTGCTGAGTACGCAGCCTTTGTGTCTGGTAATGAGTATAAAAAAAGTAGCAGACGGTTGTGCTGAAAATCAGGCCAATGATGAGGTTGCCCAGAAGCTGCAGAGGCTGTTCCTGGAAAGCCAGGGCAAAGGAACCATGAATTTCCAGAATCATCACGCTGGTACCCAGCAATAGGCCCAGAAGCGTTCCACTGCCGGCCGTCAGCCAGACCGGTTGATGGGGCCACCAGGCCATAAAAAGATGGAGCAGGAGGGTGATGCTCAGACCATAGCTGAAGGAAATCCTGAAAGAAGCCAACAAAGGAAGCGGGCTTAAAAGAGTCATTAAAACTGTGATCATCAGACAGGCAAGGCTGGTGAAGAGCAGATTTTTCAGCAGCTCTTTTAAAAGTGGTTTTTTTGATGCTGGGTTCACTGAGTGCATAAATTAGTTTCTAATTGAGCTGGCCTGCAGTGGTGTAGGTCAGGCGCAGATTGATTTCCCGGTCAAGCTGGGTGGCACCAGGCAGACCTTCTGGATGATAGCTGAAATACATGAGCTCCAGTTGGGCTGAAGAGTTCAGCTGATACTCAACCCCCAGTTCGTAAACCTGCAAGGGCTCTTGTAATTCCTGGTGGTTGAAACCAGCCACCCAGGTCCAGTCATTGGGGTTCCAGGTCAAACGCAGCAGAGCAGCATCGGTGTCACCCCAAAAGTATTCAGCACGAAGCTCCAAGCCCTGGGCAGTGGCCCAGGTCATGCCTGCCAGAGCCTCCAGGGCTTTTTCCTCCTGTTCCTTCCAGCTTGCCGAAGCATAGCTGGCCACAGCCGGGGTGAGAGTCCAGGCCAGCCCCAGGCCTGCTAACCAGTTTTTTTGATAACCAGCCAGCAGTTGCCATTCCCCTTTGCCCACAAAGCCCTGGCTACGCAGCAGGCAAAGGTCTTCATATTTTTGCGTTTCTTCAGCAGTTTCGACCCAGGCGCAGGCTGATTGAAAAACGGTCATTCCCTGATAGGTTTCAGCCAGGATCAGGGGGTCAGCCTGGTGACGGGTTGTGCTGCGGGCATTATCCGGACCCAGCCAGTTCAGGGGCAAAGCCAGAAAACCATAATCCCAGTGCAGACTTTTTTCACCCAAAGTCATTTCCACAGTTGTGTCTTCACCATCAAGCGCAAAGTCATAATAAAGCTCATCCACTTCAGGGTGCCAGCTTTGATCCCCGTCTTGCGGGTTTCTGTTACTGGTCAGCCAGAAATCAGCAAACCAGCCCGAATGGCTGAGGCTGGTACGGAGGTAACCCGCCTGCTGACGCTTTTCAGGTTGTTGAGCCTCCGGGAGTTGGCTGCTTCCCCAGTGATAGTAATGGCTGCTGATTTGGCTTTCCAGACGCCAATCCAGACTTTTTTCGCTGGCTTCAAGGGATGGGGCCAATACCCAAAGCAATGTGAAGATCAAGCCTTGCACGCGCATACAAACCTCCTGCAGATATTTTGCACTGAGGCTAATCCGGTTGGGTGCCAGCTGCAGGTGGGTGCGATAAACGGCGGCTGATGCTGATCAGCGGTAACCGTTTACCTCTCAATATGACCGTTTGTCGCTTACTTCTGACAAGGGAGCCAGCCGCTTTTATCTTTTACCTGCATTCATTCGTAGAAGGAGGTGCCAAGATGAAGCCCCCGATGATTTTCTTGTTGTTACTGATTTTGCCTCTGGGAGCCAGTGGTAAACAGGTTGCTGATGAATACCGGTCAGCTTATGAGTCCTACCAGGCTGCAGTGGTTGAGGAGGACTCGGCCGGGCGTGTTGCCGCGACCTGGAAAGACCTGCATCAATCGCAACCGGATGACCCTCTTGCTTTGCTTTTATTGGGAGCCAGTCAGGTGCTCCAGGGGCGGGATGCCTGGATGCCCTGGAATAAGCTGCGTTATACGGAGGAAGGTATGGAGCAGATGAGCGCTGCCCTGAAGCTGTTAAGCACTGAAGACGAGCAGCGCTACCTGGATGGCTTGCCGGTCAGTGTTTTACTGCCCGCTTTGGCAGGTATCACCTTTATCGAGGTTCCTGACTTTTTTGGGCGTTTTGAGCAGGGTTACCAACTGCTCCAGACAGCCAGCGGTAGTTCCCTGCTGAAGGACATTCCTGCAGAAAATCAGGCTTTTATTCACCAGTACCTGTATCAGGCTGCTTCTGAAGTGGACGAATCCAGCGTCAAAGAAATTGCTCTTCAGCGTCTGCAGGCACTGGATATCGAAGAGGTGGCACCATGAGTTTGATTACCCTGCAGCAGTTGCATAAAAGCTACCGGGTAGGAAAACAGCAGCAGACTGTTCTGACCGGAATCGACCTGCAGCTCCATCAAGGCGAAATGATTGGCCTGATTGGCCCTTCCGGTAGTGGTAAAAGCACCCTGTTGAACATTTGTGGCCTGATAGATCATCCGGACGAAGGGGAAATGTGGTGGCAGGGCCAACCTGTCGATTTTTCCTCTCTCACCAAGCTGACTGAACTGCGCCGCAACCATATTGGCTTTGTTTTTCAAAGCTTTAATCTGATTCCCGTGATGAGTGCAGCGGACAATGTGGCTTATCCCCTGTGGTTGCGGGGTGATTCCCGGGCAGAGATCAAAAAAGCTGTGCAGAAAGTGTTGGAAGAAGTGGAAGTGGCTGAGTTTGCCGACCAACTCCCGGATGCCTTGTCGGGTGGTCAACGCCAAAGGGTGGCCATTGCCCGGGCACTGGTTAAAAAACCCCAGCTACTGGTTGCCGATGAACCCACTGCCAGTCTGGATGAAGAAACCGCTTTGGTTGTGGCTGATTTAATGAAGAAGCTGGGCCGGGAGTATGGCTGTGCACTGGTAATCGCCACCCATGATGATCGTCTGAAGCCCTGGTGTGATTGCATTTATCAATTGCATCAAGGTGTTTTGCAAGGAGGTGCGGCATGAAATGGCTTTATCTGGCCTGGAAAAACCTGGGGCGTAATCGGCGGCGGACTCTGGCCACCCTGTTGCTGACGGCTGTAGCCGTTCTGGGCATTATGGCCTTGAGTGGTTTTGCCCTGTATACCTATGAATCCCTGAAAGAAGCCAGTATGCGTAAAGAGGGGCAGGTGATTTTGAGCCACCCTGAGTATTTTCAGCGTGAGGAAAACGCTCCCATGGAACTGGGTCTGGACCGTGTACAACAGCTGCAACAAGCGTTGCAGGCTGATCCGGGAATCGATACCACTCTGGCCCAAATCAATTTTGATGGCCTGGTCAGCAATGGTGAGAAATCCACCATCTTTATGGGGCAGGGTGTGGAGCCAGAAAGTTTTCGGCGTCAGGGACCCGGAGTCGACTTGAAACAGGGGCGCTGGCTGACCCCTGAATTAAGTCCGCAAGCCCTTCCGGAAGTTCTTTTGGGGCAAAGGCTGGCGGCCTCCCTGAAAGTTCAGCCGGGGGATGGTCTGACGCTGCTGGGGACTACAACAGACGGCGTGCTTAATGCGCTGGATGTCAGTGTTCGCGGGATTATCAGTACCGGTATCCCGGAACTGGATGCTCGCCTTCTCAAGGTTCACCTGCAGTCTGCCCAGGAATTGCTGGCTACGGATCAAGTCAGTCAGTTGGGTGTGTATCTGCAGCACCCGCACCAGGATGAAAGCTATTACCAAAAAATCCGTGACCAGTACCCTGAGCTGGGGGTCACCCCCTGGCATGAAAGGGCGACCTTCTACCAAAGTGTCCGTAATCTTTATAACCGTATCTTTGGGGTGATGGGGGTGATTCTGTTGGTCATGGTTGGTTTTGCCATTTTCAACACCGCCTCCATGAGTGTGATGGAGCGCACCCGGGAGCTTGGTACTTTGGCTGCTTTGGGAACCCGGCGGAGAGAGATTCTGGGACTTTTTGTGCAGGAAGCGTTGCTGATTGGGTTGCTGGGCAGTCTGCTGGGGCTGTTGCTGGCTGGTGGGTTGAGTCTCGGGCTTTATTGGGTGGATGTGCAAATGCCGCCACCTCCAGGTCAAACAGAGGGCTATCCGCTGTATATCTACTGGTCACCCTGGATGGCCGGAATAACCAGCCTGGCGGTTGTTCTTTTTGCTGTTCTGGCTGCGGGTCTGGCCACTCTCAAGGGAATTAACAAACCCATCGTGGAGGCACTCAATCATGTATAGGCAAACAGCATTACTGGTTTTTTTTCTGGGCTTTTGCTCTGTTCTGCAGGCCCATCCCGCTTTGGAAGTCATGGATAAACTGCGACTGGGTACTCATGATGAGGAAGTGAAGGTGATGACCGAAATTCGCCTCTACAAAAAAGGTGAACTGGAGTCCCAGCGGGATTATGAAGTTTATGTAGGGTCAAACCGTCGCTCTCTGGTGCTGTTTCGCAGCCAGGCTGAAGCTGGCCAAAAGATGCTGATGCTGGATGACCAGTATTGGTTATTCATGCCTTCCAGCAGGCGGCCACTGCGTATTACCCCTATGCAGAAGTTGCTGGGTGAAGCATCCAGTGGTGACCTGTCTTCTTTGCGCTGGGAGGATGATTATACCGTTATCTCAGAAAAACAGCAGGGGCAACAACTGGTTCTTGACCTGAAAGCAGCGCGTTCGGGGGTGACCTATGCAAGGGTGGAGTTGCTTGTGGATGCCGACAGCCTGCACCCTAAGCAGGCCGATTTTTACCTCCAGTCCGGTCGCCTGGCCAGGGAAGCTGAATTTGTACTGGAAAAAAGACAGGGCCGCATGGTAATCAGTGGCATGGAGCTGCAGGATAGAATCCAGAATGATGAACGCACCCTGATTCTTTACCACTCTGCAGAACCTGTCACCGTTCCTGAACGCTGGTTTAACCCGGCTTTTCTGGTGAGGGAAAACCTTTAACGGGAATGGCCGTTTCATTCTTGATTTCTCTCAGGGCAAAGTTGGAGTTGACCTGGGAGATGCCCTGCAGGGTAAAGATCTTTTCATTGAGAAAACGGTCGTAGGCGGCCATGTCTTCAATGACCACGCGCAGGACAAAATCAGAGTTGCCGGTTGTTGAGTAGCATTGCAATACTTCCGGGTAGCGCAGGATTTTCTCTTCAAACTCCAGGGTGTTGTCAATGGAATGGCGTAAAAGGGTAATCATGACCAGCACCGTCAGTGGCTGACCCACTTTTTGGGGGTCAACCAGAGCCGTAAACCCCTTGATGATACCTGCTTCTTCCAAAGCCTTGACCCTTCGCCAGCAGGCTGCTGAGGAAAGGCCAATGATTTCTGCCAGCTGCTGGTTCTTCAGGCGCCCATCTTTTTGCAGTTCCACCAGAATGCGTTGGTCGAATTTATCCAGCTGGTTTTCCATGGGGTTATCTCTGTTTGTTTTTATTCTTACCTTTAAGAAAGGATATTCCGTAAATCTGGATTTTACGAAATATTGTTGCAAAAAATACCTTGATCCAGGTCAACAAAGCAAGCACTTTTACCGCTCCCCCGACTAGACTTCTCAGTACTACAACGACAACAAATTTGCTGAGATGAGGTTTCCCCCATGACAAGTCTTGCTCCTGTCCGTCTGGACAATTATCAGTTGGATGCCCGCTACTCCCGTTTAGAAGGACGTGTTTTTGTAACAGGAACCCAGGCTTTGGTTCGAATTGCCCTGCGCCAGGCGCAACTGGACAAGAAGCTGGGTTACAACACGGCAGGTCTGGTCAGTGGCTACCGGGGCTCTCCCCTGGGTGGTGTGGATCAGGCCATGTGGCAGGCCCAGTCGCAACTGGATGCACATAATATCCGTTTTATTCCTGCCATTAACGAAGACCTGGCCGCCACCATGATGCTGGGAACCCAGCAGGTGGAAACCGAGCCGGACAGGGAAGTGGATGGGGTATTCGGTCTCTGGTACGGCAAGGGCCCGGGGGTGGATCGCTCAGGGGATGCGCTCAAACACGGTAATGCCTATGGCAGCTCACCCCACGGTGGGGTGCTGGTGGTGGCCGGGGATGATCATGGCTGTGTTTCTTCGTCTATGCCGCATCAGTCGGATGTGGCCTTCATGTCCTGGTTCATGCCGGTGGTCAATCCTGCCAATCTGGCGGAATATGAAGAGTTTGGTCTCTGGGGCATTGCCCTGTCGCGTTATTCCGGATGCTGGGTGGGTTTCAAGGCCGTTTCCGAGACCGTGGAAAGTGCGGCTTCCCTGGAAGTACAGCCACTTCCCGACTATAAAATCCCGGAAGACTTTAGTTCTCCTGAGGGTGGCCTGCATTACCGTTGGCCGGATTTGCCCGGTCCCCAGCTGGAAACCCGCATTGAACACAAGCTGAAGGCGGTTCAGGCTTTTGCCCGGGCCAACCCCATCGACAAGTTGTTTTATCCCAATCCCGAAGCCCGCTTTGGCCTGGTGACTACCGGTAAGGGGCATCTGGATCTGATGGAAGCTCTGCGCCTTCTGGGGCTGGATGAAAAGCGCCTGCGTAAGCTGGGTATCGAGATTTACAAGGTGGGCATGGTCTGGCCTCTCAATCGTAAAGGGGCTTTGGATTTTGTTCATGGTAAGCAGGAAATCCTGGTCGTTGAAGAAAAGCGCGGCATTATCGAAAGCCAGATCAAGGAGTACATGTCCGAGCCGGATCATCCCGGAGAGGTACTGGTAACCGGCAAGCAGGATGAAGTGGGTCAGCCTCTGATTCCTTATGTTGGTGAGCTGAGTCCCAAGCTGTTGGCCGGATTTCTGGTGCCCCGCCTGAAGCGTTTTTTTGATCTGGATCTGACTCAGGAACTGGCCAGCATTTCCAGCCAGGCAACCGGTTTGCAGGACCCGGGTGGTGTACGCCGCTTGCCTTATTTCTGTTCCGGCTGTCCGCACAACTCTTCCACCAAGGTGCCGGAAGGCAGCAAAGCCCAGGCTGGCATTGGCTGTCATTTCATGGCCACCTGGATGGGCCGGGAGACAGAATCCCTGGTGCATATGGGCGGTGAAGGGGTCAACTGGGTGGGTAAAAGTCCTTACCTGGGTGACAAGCATATTTTCCAGAATCTGGGTGAAGGCACCTGGTTTCACTCGGGCTCCATGGCGGTGCGCCAGGCCGTTGCTGCAAACGTTAATATCACCTACAAGATTCTTTTCAATGATGCCGTGGCCATGACCGGTGGGCAGCCGGTGGACGGTCAGATTACTGTGCCCATGATTGCCCGCCAGTCCCATGATGAAGGGGTCAAGAAAATTGCGGTGGTCAGTGATGAGCCGGAAAAATACCACGGCCATAAAGGCGAGTTTCCAGCGGGTGTGACCTTTCATCACCGTGATGAACTGGATGGTCTGCAGCGCGAACTGCGGGAAATTCCCGGCTGCACCGTGTTGATCTATGACCAGACCTGTGCGGCGGAAAAACGCCGTCGTCGCAAACGTGGAACCTTTCCTGACCCGGCCAAAAGAGCCTTTATCAATCACCACGTCTGTGAAGGTTGTGGCGACTGTTCGGTGCAGTCCAATTGCCTGTCGTTATTCCCCAAGGAAACGGAACTGGGACGCAAGCGCAAGATTGATCAGTCGTCCTGCAACAAGGATTTCTCCTGTGTCAGTGGGTTTTGTCCCAGCTTTGTCACCATCGAAGGGGGTGAGCTGCGTAAACCCAGGGGCATAGAAGCGGATACGACCTTCTGGGAGCGGGTGGATCGTCTGCCTGAACCTGAACTGCCGGAAATGGATGGCACCTATGACTTGCTGGTGGGGGGTGTTGGTGGCACCGGTGTTATTACGGTCGGACAACTAATCACCATGGCCGCTCATCTGGAAGGCAAGGGCACCAGTGTTCTGGATTTCATGGGCTTTGCCCAGAAAGGGGGCGCGGTTTTGAGCTATGTGCGTCTGGCCGGGCAGCCGCAAGAACTCAACCAGGTCCGCATTGAGGAAGGTCAAGCGGATGCACTGATTGCCTGTGATCTGGTGGTGGCCAGCTCCCAGAAGGCGCTCAACGTTCTGCACAAGGGGCACACACGTATTGTGGCGAACCAGGCGGAACTGCCCACCGCAGACTATGTACTTTACCGGGATGCAGATATGACGTCCGGCAAGCGTCTGCAACTCTTGAAAGATGCGGTCGGTGAAGAGCACTTTTCCGAGCTGAATGCCAACCTGGCGGCTGAGCAACTCTTGGGGGATACGGTTTTTTCCAACGTTCTGCTGCTGGGCTATGCCTGGCAGAAAGGCTTGTTGCCTTTATCCCGGGCTGCCCTGATGCAGGCTCTGGAGCTGAATGCCGTGGCCGTGGAGAAAAACAGACAGGCTTTTGCCTGGGGATGTCTGGCTGCAGTTGAGCCTGATTATCTGGAACAGCAACTGGACCTGCGCCCCTTGCCCGATACAGCCAGCCTGAATGAGGTTTTGGGACGTCATGCCCGTTACCTGGAGCAGTACCAGAACAAGGCCTGGGCTGAGCGTTATCTTCAGAAAGTGGCGGAAGTGCGTAAAGCAGAAGGTCAGCTGGCAGAGGAAAGCACGGCCCTGAGTGAAGCAGTGGCTGAGCAGTTGTTCCGCTTGATGGCTTACAAGGATGAATACGAAGTGGCCCGCCTGTTCACTGAAACCGATTTTCTCAAGGAAATTGAAGAAACCTTCAGCGGTGACTTCAAGATCAACTTCAACTTGGCTCCTCCCTTGCTGAATGGCAAAAAGGATCGCAGTGGACGGCCCAAAAAGCGGCAGTTCGGCCCCTGGATGCTGAAGGCCATGAAGCTGCTGGCGCGGATGCGTGGGATGCGTAACAGCGCACTCGACCCTTTCCGCTTCAGTGAGGATCGCAAGCTGGATCGCCGTTTGCTGGCTGATTATGAAGCCTTGATTGATCAGTTGCTGGCTGGTCTCAAGGCAGAAAACCTGCACACGGCCGTTGCCCTGGCGCGTCTGCCGGAAGAGGTTCGCGGTTTTGGTCCGGTTCGCGAAGACGCTGCTGAGAAAGCGGAAAAACGCAAACAGCAACTATTGGAAGAGTTTAAATCCGGCAAACCCAAAACCCTGGCGGTTGCTGCCTGAGGAGACAAATATGTTTGAACATTTGCAGGCCAAACCGGCTGATCCCATTCTGCGTCTGATGCAGGCATTCAGGGAAGACAGCCATCCCTTGAAAGTGGATCTCGGAGTGGGTGTTTACAAGGATGAGCAGGGGCACACGCCCCTGATGCAGGCAGTGGATCGGGCTCAACGTATTCTGGTGGAATCAGAGCTGACCAAGAGCTATATCGGCCCTCCGGGATCGCCGCTATTCAATGAGCAAATCACCCGCCTTGTTCTGGGGCCAGAGCTTGCATCCCGACTCGATAATCGTCTGGCTGTTGCCCAAACCCCAGGGGGTTGCGGTGCTTTGCGGATGGCTGCTGAATTGATCAAAAGCTGTCAGCCTGATGCACGAGTCTGGGTGTCCGATCCCACCTGGGCCAATCATGTGCCCTTGCTGGGGGGTGCCGGACTGCCCCTGGAAACCTACCCTTACTATGATATCAAGACAGGTGGCGTGCGCTTTGATGCCATGATGGCGACCCTGGAAAAATCGGCTCAAGCCGGGGATTTGCTCTTGTTGCATGGCTGTTGCCACAACCCCAGTGGTGCTGACCTGACTAGCCAGCAGTGGCAGGAAATCACCGAACTCTGCTTGAAAAAAGGCTTGGTTCCCTTTATTGATCTGGCCTATCAGGGCCTGGGTCAGGGGCTGGATGAAGATGCCCAGGGAGTTCGTTATCTTTTCGAAGCGGTTCCTGAAGCTCTTTTGACTAGCTCCTGTTCGAAAAACTTCGGTCTTTATCGTGAGCGCACCGGTGCTCTGCTGGTTCTTTCAGCAAAAGCCCAGCAGACCCAGGCGACGGCCAGTGAGCTTTTCACCACCATTCGTTCCCACTATTCCATGCCGCCAGCTCATGGGGCCGCTGTTGTGGAAACCATCCTGACCCACCCGCAACTGGGTGAACTCTGGAGAGATGAGCTGAAAGGTATGCGTGAGCGGATTCAGCGGCTGCGTTATCAATTGAACCAGGGCTTGCAGGCCCGGGGTGTGGACAGGGATTTCAGTTTTATCGAGCGTCAGCAAGGCATGTTCTCATTTCTGGGGATTACTCCTGAGCAGGTTCATCAGCTACGCCAGGAATTCAGCATCTACATGGTGGAATCCTCGCGGATCAACCTGGCGGGTTTGTCAGCCAGTAACCTGGACTATGTCTGTGAGGGGGTGGCGACTATTTTGCAACGCTGAAAACCAATCACAAAACCCTTCTATAAAAATAAAACCTGGGAGTTTTAATAATGAGTAGCACCAGCAATGCCCATCCACTCTGGTCATCACGCTTTGCTTTTATTCTTGCCGCTACGGGTTCTGCCGTGGGTCTGGGCAATATCTGGAAGTTCCCCTACATCACCGGTGAAAATGGCGGGGGTGCTTTTGTACTGGTTTATCTGGCCTGTATTCTATTGATTGGTATCCCTGTGTTGATTGCCGAAACCCTGATTGGCCGTCGTGGCCGGCAAAGCCCGGTGGGTAGCATGCAACTGCTGACCGAGCAGGAAGGCACTTCTTCCTGGTGGCGCCTGATTGGCTGGAACGGGGTGCTGGCTTCCTTTTTGGTGCTGTCTTTTTATGCGGTGATCGGTGGCTGGTCACTGGTTTATGTGGGCCATGCGGCCAGTGGTGAGTTTGCCGGTGCCGATACGGATGCCATAGGAACAATCTTCGGCGGATTACTCTCCAGCCCCTGGACTTTATTGCTCTGGCACAGCCTGTTTATGCTGCTGGTGATTTTCATAGTGGCTCGGGGGGTGCGTCAGGGCTTGGAAAAAGCCATCACCTGGCTGATGCCTTTGCTGTTTGTTCTTTTGCTGGTGCTGGTGGGCTATGCCATGACCACGGGTGAGTTCGGACGCGGCTTTGCCTTTTTGTTTTTCCCGGATTTTTCCAGCCTGACGGCTGAAGGGGTGCTGGTTGCACTGGGTCATGCGGCCTTTACCCTGAGTATCGGTATCGGGGTGATGATGGCCTATGGCTCTTATCTGCCCGAAGGGGTGAATATACCCAAAACCGCCCTGACCATTGCCCTGCTGGATGTTGTTGTGGCTCTGCTGGCTGGTCTGGCGATCTTTCCGGTGGTCTTTGCTGAAGGCCTGCAGGCGAGTGAAGGCCCCGGACTGATTTTTCAGACCCTGCCTCTGGCTTTTGGACAAATGCCCTGGGGTGGTTTTTTCGGTACGCTGTTTTTCATTTTGCTGGCTATGGCCGCTGTAACCTCAGCTATTTCGATGCTGGAGCCGGTGGTGGAGTGGCTGGAAGAGCGCAAAGGCATCAGCCGCCTTAAAGGCGCGCTTTTGGGCGGTGTCTCTATCTGGTTTGTGGGTATTGGTACGGTTCTTTCTTTTAACCAGTGGGCAGAAGTCTATCCTCTGGCTTTTATTCCCGGTTTTGAGGCCCGCAATCTGTTTGGCATCTTTGACTTTATGGTGTCCAACCTGATGATGCCTTTGGGCGGATTGGCGATTGCTCTTTTTGCAGGCTGGGCTCTGCGTCGGGAAACGCTGGATCAGGAGCTGGGCCTGGAAGGCATCAGCCGCAAGTTGTTTCTCATTGTTCTGCGATTTGTAACCCCTTTGGGGGTAGCCTGGGTTTTCCTGTACAACCTGTTCGGCTAGGCGGTAGTCAGTCAGGGCTGCGCACACAGGCGCGCCCTGACTGCTTGGCCAGATAAAGCCCTTTATCAGCACGAGCCAGTAAATTCTCCGCCTGGACATCCCGGGAAGAAATTCGGGTCACGCCAATGCTGGCAGTGACCTGGAGTTCCAGTTGGTTGAACAGGATCGTGTGTTTTTGCAGTGCCAGACAGAGCTTTTCTGCAAGCTGCATGCCTTCCTCAAAGCTGACATCCGGAGCCAGCAAACCAAACTCTTCGCCACCCAGGCGACCCAAAAGATCCTGCTTGCGAAGCTGACTGGAGATCAGCTCGGCAAAACCAATCAATACCTGGTCGCCACACTGGTGTCCATAGGTGTCATTGATGTGTTTGAAATGATCCAGATCCAGCATCATCAAAACACCCTTGTTGTTGTCTTTCATTTCCAGGTGGTTGGTCAGCCTTTCCATAAAGGTGCGGCGATTGTTCAGGCCGGTCAGACTGTCTCTGGATGCCAGCTCTTCCAGGCGGAGCTGATCCTGCTTGCGGCGGGAAATATCCTTCTTGATGGCGACATAATGACTGATGCTTCCTGAACGGTTTTTTACCGGAGTGATGGTCATCTGCTCATAGTAGAGCTCACCATTTTTACGACGATTGATCAGTTCACCGGTCCAGTGTTTACCCAGGTTCAAACGGAACCACATCTGTTGATAAAAACGGCCATCCTGTTTGCCTGAACGAATAATCTCACCAGGCTTTTTGCCGTAAACTTCCTGTGAGGAATAACCCGTCAAACGCTCGAAGGCTGTGTTGGCCCAGATAATCCGGGTTTCCTCATCGGTCACCATGATGGCTTCGGCACAGGCCTCCATAACAGAGGTCATCAGCTTGTTGCTCTGGAAGGCACGCGTATCAACGCGAAGAATACTTCACAGCAAGTAACTGATAATGATCAGCAGTGCACCAAACGACAAGCCATAAATTCTGGCTTCCTGCCAGAAAATCTTTTCCATGTCATCCAGGTAAATACCACTTCCAAGAACCCAGCCCCAGGGCTCATAAAGCTCCACATAGGAAAGTTTTTCGATGGGCTGGGTGTCTTCCGGTTTGGGCCAGTAATAGTGTACAAAGCCTGCCTGCTGATCTTTGACCAGAGCCACAAAACGGCGGAAAATATATTGCCCGTTACTGTCCTGGTAATCTTTCTGCAGGTGACCTTCCATCTCAGGCCAGATGGGGTGGGCCAGCATCCGTGTATCCAGATCATTGATCCAGAAATAGCCTCTTTCACCATAACGCAGGTTGCGAACAGCTTGCAGAGCCTGTTGTTGGGCCTGCTCAAGACTTAACCCCTGCTGTGTCTGCTGCTGGTAATGATGAACCAGAGAGAGGGCATTTTTGACCAGATGCTGTAGGCTCTGACGGCGATCATCCATCAGGTTGTTATGCAGAGCATTAAGCCCCTGGCCCACCAACAGAAGGCTGGCCAGAAGAATACTGGTATAAAGCAGCAGTAGTTTTTTGCTGACGTTCAGGTGAAGCCTGTTTGCGGGCATTAAGCTATTCCTGAAGCTGGAAGTGACAAAATAAGCTTTTTGAGTAGCCTTTTATTCATTATGGACAAATGTTAACTCAAGTAAAATTGTTTTACAAAAATAAACAATGCGGCTCCTCTGGGTGCTGGCGTACTCTTCGGATAAACTTTCAGTTTTGAAACAGACAAGTTGGGTGAATCATGAAAATTTGGGTGGATGCGGATGCCTGTCCGGTGGTGATCAAAGAGATACTCTATAAAGCAGCACTGCGGGTCAAGGTGCCTTTAGTCCTGGTTGCCAATCAGCCGATGCGGGTGCCTGGTTCGGATTTGATCAGCACGCTGCAGGTTTCCTCGGGTTTTGATGAAGCGGACGACGAGATCGTTCGGCGGGTTGAGGACGGGGATCTGGTGATTACCAGTGATATTCCTCTGGCTGCCGAAGTGATTGAAAAGGGTGGCCTGGCACTCAATGCCCGGGGAGAGCTTTATACGGTGGATACTGTGAAAGCCCGCCTGAATATGCGTGACTTTATGGATACGATGCGCTCCAGTGGTATCCATACCGGTGGGCCAGCGGCCTTGAGTCAGGCTGACCGACGTGAATTCTCCAATCAGTTGGATCGTTTGCTGACTCGTTATCAGAATAAGAAAACCCACATCCAGAAAAATAAATAAACATTTGCTTGACGCAGGTGAGGGAAGGGAGCACTATGCATCTCGTAGGTAGCAAGTAAGTGTTTTGACAGTACTGTAATCGCGAAATATCGGTAACATCAGTTCTTGAATAGACCTATCTTGATTCCCGCAACAACGAGCTTGGGAATTCTTCTCTAAAAGTTCTGATATTAATTTGATTAAAGGTATTATCGATATGGAAACTGGTACAGTTAAGTGGTTCAACGACACTAAAGGCTTCGGCTTCATTACTCCTGAGAACGGTGGCGACGATCTGTTTGCCCATTTCTCCGAAATTCAATCAGACGGCTTCAAGTCTCTGGCTGAAAATCAGCGTGTATCCTTTGAAGTGACTACTGGCCCTAAAGGCAAGCAAGCTGCTAAGATTCAAGTTATCTAATAACTTGTAATCCAGCTTGACGAAAAACCCACCTCTTTTGGTGGGTTTTTTTATACCTGATTTTTACTGACCCCCTGTTCTTCAATCCAGAGGAAGTAGAAATGCTTAAATTGGGTTTTATTCACCGCATCAAATTTTTTGTTGAACGCCAATTCATCAAGGGAGCCGGTTTTCAACTGCTGGTTGTTCTCCTTTTTATTGGCTTGATTTCCGTGGTGGGCGGGGCTCTGGTGGCCTGGTCCGGTGATGCTTTTCCCGATTTGCGTTCTGCCATCTGGTGGGCTTTCCTGCGCCTGACCGATCCCGGTTATCTGGGTGATGATGAAGGTGCCTGGATACGCCTGGTTTCCACCCTGCTAACCGTCAGTGGCTACGTGGTCTTTTTGGGCGCTCTGGTCGCCATCATGACCCGCAAACTGATTAGCATCATGGATAACCTGGAACGTGGCCTGACTCCGGTTACTCTAAAAAATCACCTGGTCGTACTGGGTTGGAATAATCGCACCCTGCCACTGGTGCGTGAGCTGTTAGGCCCCTCCCGCCAGATGCAGCGTTTTCTGGAGCGCAATGCTGCCAGTCGTTTGAGGTTGGTCGTACTGTCAGCCGAAGCGTCAGCCGCCTCCAGGCTGGAACTGGTCAATGAGGCTGGAATCGGTCACCGGGCCAGGCAGGTGATTCTGCGTGCCGGAACAGCAATCCAGCCGGATGCTCTCAGCCGCGTCGCCTGCCTGGACGCTTCCGCGATTCTTCTGCCCAGCCATGTGCAAGGGCCGGATAACCTGGTGAGTGCCGATGTGGAGACGCTCAAGGCTCTTTTGTCGATTACTGCCCAGGGCCGTGCTGCTGACCGGGCGCTCCCTTTGATGGTGGCCGAACTGCAGGATTTGCATAAACTACCCGTGGCACGGCGGGCCTACCCCGGCCCCCTGGAAGTGGTTGCCAGTGATGCCACGATCAGCCGTCTTCTGGTGCAAAACCTGATTCATCCGGGTCTGTCGGCTGTATACAATGAGTTGCTGACGGCAGCGGATGGCAATGAAATTCTGGTGCGTTCCGCTCCGGCTCTGATCGGCCATAGCCTTCAGGAACTGGCCCAGGCCTGCCCTGACGCTTTGGTACTGGGCTTGTTGAAACCGGATGAAGATGGCTGGAAAGTGGATTTGTTGGCACCCAGAAACTCCATAGTTGAAGAAGGCGACCGGGTGGTTTTTATGGCCAGTGACTATGATGCCACCCAGCCCCAGACTCAGCGCATTAATACCCATGGGATGTCCGCAAGCTCCTTGCCTGAAGTAATGAGCCGCCAGGCTGATACCCCGTTGCATCAGCGGGTTCTGATTTTGGGCTGGAATCGTCGGGTACCTGCCTTGTTGGCAGAAATGGCCAGCTACTCCAATCGAACCTTTGATGTCGATCTGGTTTCTGTGTTGCCCGTTAAAATGCGTGAGAAAGCCATCAGTCATTATCCCGGCAATCCATCGGGAGCACCCAACCTGAAATATCGTCATTATCAGGCGGATTACATGGTTGAAGAAGAGCTGCGACGCCTGGATCTGGCCAGCTATGCTTCCATTCTACTGCTCAGCAGTGACCACCTGGTGTCTGGTGAAGAAGCCGATGCCCGTGCTCTGGTCGGACATTTGCAGCTGGAAGGCCTGGTGGAGAAACTGCCGCAACACCCCCAGATACTTCTGGAGTTAAGTGATCCCGACAATGAAACCCTGCTCAACCTTCCCCACACAGAAGTTTTGGTCAGCCCGGTGATTCTCAGTCACCTGCTGGCACAAATCGCCATGCGCCGGGAAATTCGTGTGGTGTTTGAAGAATTGTTCACTGTGGGCGGCGCAGAAATCTTTTTCCACCCTCAGGAAGAGTATCCGCTGGGTGCAGAGGCTTCCTTTCAGAATCTGGAAAAAGCTGCAGAACAAAAAGGCGAGCTGGCTCTGGGTGTTTATCAGCCTCGGGCTGCTCCCGGAAAACGCCTGCAACTCAACCCACCACACAGCCAGACCCTGGCCTTACAGCCTGAAGATCAGATTGTAGTGTTGGGGTTTAGCAGCTCAAGTGATTAATCTTCTTCAGCTTTTTTAATGACTTGATGCCACTCCTGCTGCTTTTGCTGCAGAGTGAAGCTGGCATAAGCCGGGCTGGTGGAGGGTAGCTGGTACAGGGGTAGTTGCCGGAAGGGTTCTTCCAGCAGGGGCAGTACATGGCGCTGATAACTCTGGAACGCCTTGCCGCCATTACAAAGGATGGCGCGGGTGTGGGGGTGTCGCTGGAACCAGCCGGGAAAGTCATTGGGGATGATGCTGGTTTCCTGAATATCACTATCCAGGCTGGAAGAGCGTACACAGGAGCGCATCACATCCCACAAACCGATACCGGCTTTCTGTAATGCCCGGGTGCGTTCTGTATAGTCAGCTTTGGGATCAAAACCCAGAAGCTCCCCCATGATCGGCCAGAAAGCATTGCGCGGATGGGCATAATATCGGGTTGCTTGCAGTGAAGCTTTGCCCGGCATTGAGCCCAGAATCAGCAGCTGGCAAGTCTCTGGCTCAACCGCAGGAAAGCTGTTGACCGGCTGTATCAGGAGACACCGCCCTGGGTGAGCTTTTCCGGGTCAAGGAGCCTCTCCAGCTCTTCACGGGAAATATCGGTTTGTTCCTCAGCAACATCCAGAATCGGGCGTCCTTCCTGGTAAGCCTGCTTGGCAATTTCGGCGGCGCGGGCGTAGCCGATCACCGGGTTCAGCGCGGTGACCAGAATAGGGTTGCGGCCCAGAGCTTCCTGCAGGCGATCTTCCCGAACAGTAAAGCCACTCAGTGCCTTGTCAGCCAGCAGGCGGCTGGCGTTGGTCAGCAGTTGCAGACTGTCGAGCAGGTTGCTGGCAATCAGGGGCAGCATGACATTGAGCTCAAAATTACCTGACTGACCGGCGACGGTAATGGTTGTATCCTTGCCCATGACCTGGGCGGCGACCATGGCGACAGCTTCGGGAATCACCGGATTAACCTTGCCAGGCATGATCGACGAGCCGGGCTGCAGGGCTTCCAGCTCAATTTCTCCTAACCCAGCCAGTGGGCCGGAATTCATCCAGCGCAAGTCATTGGCAATTTTCATCAGACTCACAGCCGTGGTTTTTAACTGGCCAGACAGGCTGACGGCCGCATCCTGGGAGCCGATCAAGGCAAAGAGGTTGTCACCCGGCGTAAACTCAATACCGGTTTGCTCGCTGATCTGGCGGCAAAAATGCTTTGCAAAATCTGCCGGGGCATTGATGCCGGTTCCAACCGCTGTGCCGCCTTGAGCAACTTCCTGAATCTGGGGCTGCAGACTGACCAGACGCTGGAAGTTGCCGCGAATCTGGGCAGCCCAGCCTTCCAGGGTTTGCTTGAAGGTGACCGGCATGGCATCCATCAGATGGGTGCGCCCTGTTTTTACCTGCTTCTCCAGAGTGGCCGCCTTGTCCATGCAGACCTTTTCCAGATGCAAAAGAGCGGGAAGAAGCTCTTCCTGAAGGCTGATGGCCGCACTGACATGGATGGCCGTGGGAATCACATCATTGCTGCTCTGGCTGGCATTGACCTGATCATTGGCAGTGATGCTTTCACCCAGGCTGTCACTGGCCAGGTGGGCCAGAACCTCATTGGCATTCATGTTGCTGCTGGTGCCGGAGCCGGTCTGGAAAATATCCACGGGAAAGTGGCGCATCAGGTCTTCTGCACCCAGCAACTCATCTGCTGCCGCTTCAATGGCCTCAGCCTGCTCACGGGTCAGGATATCCAGTTGGGCATTGGCCCGGGCCGCAGCAATCTTGATCAGAAGCAGAGCACGGATAAAAACGTCCGGCAGTGGCTGGCCACTGATCGGGAAGTTGTTGATGGCGCGCTGTGTCTGAGCTCCCCAAAGGGCTTCAGCGGGGACTTCCAGTTCACCCAGGCTGTCTTTTTCAATGCGCACTTTAGCCATGTTCTACTCCTTTTCGGTTTCAGGATTTCAAACGATCCGCATACCGGGCTGGGCACCCTCGTGAGGCTCCAGCAGATAGATGCCGTCATCATCACCAGCGGCCAGTACCATGCCTTCAGAAACACCGAATTTCATTTTGCGCGGTGCCAGATTGGCGACCAGAACAGTCAATTTACCTTCCAGGTCTTCTGGTTGGTAAGCCTTCTTGATGCCGGAAAAAACGGTGCGGGTTTCGCCACCCAGATCCAGCGTCAGCTTGAGCAGCTTGTTGGCTTTTTCCACGTGTTCACATTGGACAATGCGAGCGACACGAAGATCCACCTTGATGAAGTCGTCAAAACTGATTTCCTCGGCCAGGGGCTCGGCTTGTAACGGGCCCTTGCTGTCCAGAGAAGGTTCACCGCCCGGATTGCTGCTGACACTGGCTTCCTTGAGGGCCATTTCCTTCTTGGCATCCTCGCGACTGGCTTCCAGCAGAGCATCGATTTTGTCGTTGTCCACCCGGTTGATCATGGGTTTGAATTTGGCGATTTCATGCTTCACCAGGGGTTGGGTGCGTGCATCCCAGTCCAGGTTTTCGATTTTCAAAAAGTCCAGCGTTTTGCCTGCCATTTCCGGCAGAACCGGAGCCAGGTAGGTCATGAGTACCCGGAAGAGGTTGATACCGGTTGAGCAGATTTCCTGAACCTCAGCGTCCTTGCCATCTTCTTTGGCCAGCACCCAGGGTGCCTGATCGTTGATCCAGGTGTTGGCTTCATCGGCCAGATCCATGATCTGACGCACGGCCCGACCGTATTCGCGGCGCTCATAATCGACAGCAATGGCTTCACCGGCAGCAACAAAGCGCCCGTAGAGCTCAGGTTCCTTCATTTCACTCAGGATGCCACCGCCTTTTTTGACAAAACCGGCACAACGGCTGGCAATATTGACCAGCTTGCCCACCAAGTCGGAATTGACGCGGAAAACAAAATCTTCCAGGTTGAGGTCCAGATCATCCACGCGACCGGTGAGCTTGGCGGCAAAGTAGTAACGCAGGTATTCGGGATTCAGATGATCCAGATAGGTGCGGGCCTTGATAAAGGTGCCGCGTGATTTGGACATCTTGGCGCCGTTGACCGTCACAAAACCATGGCAGTAAACGCTGTTGGGCGTACGGAAATCCGCACCGGAGAGCATGGCAGGCCAGAAAAGGGCGTGGAAGTTGACGATGTCCTTGCCGATGAAGTGATAAACCTCATTTTCAGAATCCACTTTCCAATAGTCGTCAAAGTTGAGATCGTCGCGCTGTTCACAGAGGTTCTTGAAACTGGCCAGATAACCAATGGGAGCGTCCAGCCAGACATAAAAATATTTGCCGGGCGCATCGGGGATTTCAAAGCCAAAATAGGGCGCATCGCGGGAAATGTCCCACTCCTGCAGACCTGCTTCCAGCCATTCCTTGAGCTTGTTGGCAATCTGTTCCTGAAGGCGGCCGGTTTGCGTCCAGTCCTGCAGAAAATCAGTGAAATCCTGGAGTTTGAAGAAATAATGCTCGGAGGTTTTCACTACGGGGGTGGCCCCGGAAATGGCTGAGCGTGGTTCTATCAGTTCTGCCGCTTCGTAGGTGGCACCGCATTTTTCACAGTTGTCGCCATACTGGTCTTCCGCCTTGCACTTGGGGCAGGTGCCCTTGATAAAGCGATCCGCCAGGAAAAGGCCTTTTTCCGGGTCATACATCTGCTCGATTTCACGTGTGGCAATATGTCCTTTATCACGCAAACGGGTATAGATCAGCTCTGAAAAGTAGCGATTTTCATCAGAATGGGTTGAATAATAATTGTCAAAGTGGATATGAAAATCTTTGAAATCTTCATGGTGTTCATGACGCACCCGGTCAATCAACTGCTGGGAGGTAATACCTTCCTGCTCGGCGCGCAACATGATGGCCGTACCGTGAGCATCATCAGCACAGACATAGGTGCAGAGGTTGCCGCGGCTGTTTTGAAAGCGCGTCCAGATGTCCGTTTGAATGTATTCCAGCAGGTGGCCCAGATGGATGGGGCCATTGGCATAGGGGAGGGCGCTGGTCACCAGAATTTTGCGTTGTGTGGGCATGGAGTGTCTTAATCTTTGTGAGTGTCTAGGGATTGAATAATATCCTCCTATCTTAGCGATTTTATTGCCTTTCTGCACCTGTCATCCGGGGTACAGAAAGGCTGAGCTTTCAAATCAGGGTCATGTGGTTGTCCCAGTTGACCTGGGGTGGTGTCCGGGTAAACACGGGCTGACGCTCTTCTGACAGAGCCTGGATGGTGAAAACCTGGCCCTGGCCGCTGCTGACCAGAAACTCACCGGCTACCTGGGTGGAAGCTATCCCGCAACCATCGGCAATATAGGCAGCATTCAAAAAGTGACGTTCCTGCATGTCCCAGAGGGTGGTCAGGTTGCCACGGGGGGCAGAAACAGCGGCAAAACGGCCACTGGAATCAAAGCAGGCACTGCCACAATACTGCTGAAGCTGACTGCGGATACGCTCCGGCAAAATCAGCTCGGCCAGTTCTTCGCCACGGTGGTGAGCCGCAATCAAGGGAACCCGGTCAATGGGGTGGCCCTGGTACTGAAGGGCAATCACCACCTGACCATCCGCTGCCACATCCAGATGGCGGATACTGCACTGGTGGAATTCTTCCGGTAGGGTACGTTTTTCCAGCAGTTCACCGGTTTCACTGTCCAGATAAACCAGGGAAGGCTGCATGGAATCCAGATTAACTTTTTCCCGACCTTCAGTGGCAATACCACCGTTGGCCACCACCAGCGTTTGACCATCCGGTAGCCAGTGAAATTCATGGGGGCCGATGCCATAAGTAGTCATTTCACGGACCACCTGATGATTATCTTCCAGATCCCGAACCACCAGGCGGCCTTCAGGTTCTGTGGGGTGGCGTTCACTGGTATAGAGATAGCGTCCGTCTGGGCTGACCTGGGCATGACCATACAACCGATAGCCGCTCTTTACCTCAATTTGTGCCTGGGGTTTCAAAGCCTGGGCATCATAAATATCAATAAAGGTGCCGGGCCGCCGGGCCAGGGTGAACATCCAGGGCTTGGTAGGATGTGCCAGAACCTGGTGGGCGCGGTCGGGCAGGCGATGGCTGGCCAGCTCTTTACCTTCAAGGGAAGCTATTTTCAGGTAAAAGTGGCCGTCGCTGCCACGTGCACTGCTGGCAAAACGCAGACTGGCCCCTTCTGATGCAGCCATCAGTAAAGAGCTGTTGGCTGCCAGGGCCGGAGTGGCAGCCAGCCAGGTCAAAAATTGTCGACGCTTAATCTCCATCACGGCTATTAAATCCCAGTTGGATGTTGAGCACGCCCATCGCTAACTCCAGTTGCTCATAGAGATCGGAAATGCCGGTTTCCAGCTCGCGCAGTTGACGATCCAGCTCTGGACTCAAGCGGGGTTTTTCTGGAGCTGACAGGGCAGCCAGTTTTTGTTGAAGACGGTCGAACTCCTGATCGATGGTTTCGGCAAAATCTTCTTCGCCTTCAGCAGCCAAAAGACTTTTAATACTGAGGGGCTTCAGGCCTGAATAAAGTTCTTGCAAGCTTTCCAGGTTGATACGGATATTGCTCAGTGTCTGGCCGCTGCGCCAGGATTCACTGCGCTTCCAACGGGCCTCTTCAGGATGGTCACCCAGAACATAATCCAGCTTGTAATCCTCAATAACCAACAGGGGCTCGGCCAGGGATTTCATCAGTGGCACGGCAGCGGCTTTGTGGTTGGAGTAATAGGTGCTGGAATCGGGTTGCAGCATTTGGTTTTTTTGTTCGTCCTGCCATTCCTGCCTGATTTCCCGGGCAGTTCCCAGCATATGCTGGCTTAAACCTTCAGCAAAACGGCAATAATTTTGTCCGGGTTTCAGCAGGCTCTTGGTTTCAGGGGCAAACAGCACCCTTTCCATGGCGGGGAAACCCTGCAAGCTGACACTGGCTTCACGGAAATATTCAACATCATAAACGGTCTCCGTCTGGTTTAAGGCGGAGCGAATTTGGCGGGCTCCGGTGCCCCGCTTATCCGGCCAATAGTGGAGGGCATAATTGCGCATGAAAAGAGTGATCGGGCCGAACTGTACATGCTGAATGCCCTGCCAGGCATCCATGGCCTCACGGTAGGCCTGGCGGACTTCGGGTAGCTGGCTGGAGTCAACCTGTCCTGAGCAGTAGGTTTCCAGACGGTTATGCAGCGTGTTCAGACGAGCTTCCAAAGCTTGATAGCCTGGCAGAATCTGTTGCTCCAGTGCCGCTTTATTGTAGGTTTGCCATTGTTGCTCTGTCGGTTCGGCTTGCAGCCAGGCACTGGACAGCATCAGAGGGAGTGCCAGGGCACTCAGATAGTATTTCTTCAGCATCTAAAGAGACTCCACAAAATCAATCAATTCCTGTCGCTTTTCACGGCTTAACTGCATGAAGTGATGTTTGGTTGCTTCAGCTTCACCGCCATGCCAGAGAATGGCTTCCAGAATATTACGGGCGCGGCCATCATGCAGCAGTTGGGTATGCCCACTGATGCGCTGGGTCAGACCGATGCCCCATAAAGGCGGGGTGCGCCATTCACTGCCTGCAGCCTGAAATTCGCTGTGCTCATCGGCCAGGCCTTCACCCATATCATGCAACAAGAGGTCTGTATAAGGCCAGATGGTTTGTGCAGCCAGAGAGGGCATGGCTTCTTTGGAAGTGGTATAAGAAGGGCGATGGCACTGGGCGCAGCCCACCTGATGAAAATGTTGTTCACCGGCCTGCACGGTGGTTTGGTCAGCGTTGCGACGGGCAGGAACGGCCAGGGTGCGGGTATAGAATTCCAGCACCTCGACCACCTTTGCGGAAGCTTCCACACCATCCAGGTGGTCACTGTTGCCATCGGGCAACTGGCGACATTCTTTTTGCAGGGGTGTGCAACCGCCGTGACCCCAGGGGAACATCAAGGTGGAAATGCCTATGTCCTCAATGAAGGCAGCATTATTTTGCTGCTTCAGGGTTGGGTGTGCCGCTTTCCAGCCAAATCGTCCCAGTGCTTTTTGCTGCTTTTCAACATCCCAGACTTGATTGGCTTGCCCGCTTATACCGTTATCTTCTTTGGCCTGGTTGATTGCATTGCTGAGGATTTCATTCTCGGGGATGGCCTCCAGCAGCCCCAGCCCGATCATCGGGGGAGCCACGCGGCCTGAAAAACGTGTTTGCGGGTGAAGCTCACCGTAATTCAGCTTTTTTACAAAAAAGGTGGGTTTGCGCAGGGAGACGACTTCACCGTCCGGGAAGCGCACCGGGTGTTCTTCATAACGAACTCCGACCTGGCCTTCCGCTGTGATTCCCTGCAGGGCCTGATCCTGAATCTGGGCACCATAAGTGGGTTCGGGAATAAAGCCCAGGCGTCCTTCAAGCAGCTCATTTTTCTGCTGCTCGGTCTCGGGGGGAAT
>Ga0306901_1000259_pt1 | contig 25529 bp, 25 predicted proteins | sample AntRauMFilla3767_FD_190431 | JGI IMG/M metagenome (GOLD analysis project Ga0306901, IMG submission 190431) | Saline lake microbial communities from Rauer Islands, Antarctica - Metagenome Filla 3 #767 (v2) (version 2) | ecosystem: Environmental > Aquatic > Non-marine Saline and Alkaline > Saline ... | reverse complement strand
TAGTGGCATATCCTTATGTACTTATATACAGGGCATGAAAAAACGCGCGTCAAACGGGAGACGAGGAAAAGAGAGGAGACACGAATCTTCATAGACGATGATTGGTCGTTTCATTTTTAAATGGACGGACGTATCAAAATATTTTCGGGCGTTTTACTTAACGACGGATATAGCACAAAACAAAAGGATGAGCGGCACTGTTTCGCACAGAATAATGGGATGGCTAGGGATCGGAACGTCCACTCCCTCTCATGCATTGGACGTCGTGGGAGACATCAACGCGTCCGCGCAGGTGAGTGCCTCTGCGTTTTACGGCGATGGATCGAACCTCACAAACATCAGCGTCGATAACGTATCGATCGGAACTCTTAACGTAGAACACGGAGGAACAGGAACATCGTCTCACAGCGCGGACAAGGTCTTGGTAGGCGATGGCTCCAACGCAATGAGGTCTCCGATCAACCTCCACTGGGACGGCTCGAACGATCGCCTGGGGATAGGATCCACCACGCCCGCCGAGACGTTAGACGTAGTCGGACGCATCCGAGCGTCAGATCAGGTGTTGGCGTTCTCCACGGATGGAATGACGAATCCCGGTTACAGCTGGACAAATGATACAAACACCGGCATTTTTAACGCGGATTCCGACGTCATCGCGCTTAGCACCGCTGGCCTCGAGCGTTTGAGAGTCGATGGACTTGGCAATGTTGGTATAGGCCAGAGTAATCCTATGGCACTCCTTCATGTAGCAGGTGATATTAGCCTTGACAGCGGGGGAAACCTCTTGGGTGCCGGCAACGTTTACACCAAGGCGGATGTGGACGGCATTATCGACGACGTCGAGGAGAACATCGCATCTGGGATGTATTGGGACGAAAACGGACAAAGGCTGGGCGTCGGGACGACTGAACCTAGTGAGAAATTGGAGATCGTCGGTAACACACTCACGTCTGGGTCGTCCACTGCGTCCAATATGCTTACTAGTTCGTGCGGGACGGCCCTGTTTCCCGCTTACTCTTGGACAGACGACTCCGATACTGGTATGTTTAGGTCCAGCAGTGACCAGATGTCATTGGCGACGGCGGGAACTGAACGCGTGCGATTGGATCATAACGGAAACATTCAATTTTTCGGTAACATCGAACTGTCTTCTAAAGGGTCTATACTTCTGGCGCCATCGTCATCGTCCAATGATGCGACCACCTACTTCATTGGTTCGAACGACGATTTTGCTTCTTTGCAAGACGCCGTGGACAAATTGTCCATGCAGACCAAGCGTGCGGGAGATATGCCTATAGTGATCCGCGTCCGCAGCGGTTATGCGCTCCCAGGAAGGCTGGTGTGCCGAGACGGAGTGTATTCGCACATTGTTATTCGTCCAGAGACGTCGAACAACGTGGTCGACATGGACTCTAACGTGACCTACTCTTCCAACGGCGCCATCATAGAGGTCGAAAACGCCATAGCTCCCGTGATTGACTGCGAAATAGACGCACATGGCGTGGGCTGGAATGGCATCCAAGTCAGCGGGAGTGGCTCCCGGATCAAGGTTATGCCGGGAGGAGGCGTGATCAACGCAGAAAACGACGGCCTGGTGGTCACCGACGGTGCATTTGCGCAAGCCACGGGATCAATATTTCACGACGCGGGATCCCACGCTTTGCGCGTAGAGTCTTCTGGAGGGGTCTGTGCGGCCAATATGGATGGCAGGTTCGCTGGCCGTGGCGCGGCGAAAATAGTCGGAGCGTCTCGCGCATTCCTCGACCGCTCGGACTTCTCGGGATGCGCAGGCTCCAACGAAATAATGACCGTCAATGGAGCGTGTAGCGTGGCCCTGAACGATGCTAACATCAGCAGCTCTTCTTGTGTCGTCGGAGTGCGCGTTTCGTCCGCTTCGCGTTTGAGCTCCAGAAACATTGTGTGCGATTGCGAAAGTAACGTAAACGACGCGATTTTTGTCGAAGACACATCCGTCGCTGATCTTTCTTCGGCGCGACTCCTCAACTGGACGAGCAACGCCGTGCGTATCGAGAGAGGTTGTAGCGTAAGTGTGCACGGAGCATCAAAAGACGCGGGGGGCTCCAACCTGTTAGTACCCGATGACACCAACGTCGCCAGCTTCAACTCCCTCTCCGGTAAAGGCATCATATACGGATGAAAACACGATTTTTTTGATGTACAGACTGTAATACTGAACGCGGATCGCAATAGCAAGAACATCTCATATGGTACATCATCATCTTTTTTTATTCTTGCTCGTCTTCTCCGCGTTAGCGACAGCATCCGCCGCCACGCTCATCACCATGGTATTAGAGAGACGCCGTCGTTTACAATCGACATCAGAAGCTAGAAAAATACCTGTAACCGAGTATTTCACGACGTCGATAAATAATAGTGTTCCTTCATTCGTCAGTCGCGACGAGTTCGGACAAGTGTTCCTCTCTAGCGGTCACTTATGTAATACGAGTTCGGACGCCGATCTGAAAGCCCGCGGTATTCATGACGGTGACCACGTTAGCGCGCAACATGCATACCTCTCAGGATTCGTAGAACCCGCTACTCTAAGTAGCGAAGACGTCTCTGCGTTGGCCGATGCGACGAAAGAAGCCGACCTCGCTTGCCACAATGCCGGCTGTCATCTTCTTCGTTCTATCCCGTGGAAATTAGCGATACTGGAAGATTATGTAGAAAACGGATATCCCCATACGATGGGAACCGTGGTATGCCTGCCGCGCAAGTTTTTGCGTTCTTTGGAGAGCATCCGTAGCCCAATGCTGGGTAAACATACAGTGACTGTCCTGATTCACGAAAAAATACACGTGTTCCAGAAAACGTATGCCGCCACCCTTACTCCCGAGATTATAGCGGCGATGGGCTACGTTAAGAGACTACCAATGGCGAGCCTTCCTCGGCAAATTCGCGACAGACTGCGGAGTAACCCTGACTTGGACGGTTATATGTACATGTATCAAGGCATTTATGATGTTCGCCGCCGCGGCCTGACGTGTGCTGCTCTGTATCCGTCGGATAGACATCCCACAAGTTTGGCAGACGTTTCAATAGAAGGAATTGACGGTTATTTATCGAAGACACGACAATGCCCTTTCGAGCATCCGTTAGAAGAAATGGCGTACAAATGCGCGTCGTCTATCATTACGGGTAAAGGCGAAGGAAATCCGTTTTTGATGTACATGTAGAGATCACAGAACAAAAATAAATTTGAGACGATGTGTTTTGGGGAATGGGTATAATTAATATAAACGCTGTGTGTGCGCTTGCGTGAGTGTAGCCACATGGAGAAGATTTCACAGCAAGCAGACCGCGCCGAAGAAAATATGTCCGATGGGTTATTCGATGATTATGATGGAATGGAGGAGGAGGATCCCGTAGATGATGACGCACAGAAACGTCAAGCAGATGACGACATGCAAGTCTCGAAGCGAGACTCAAACAGAGAGAACCTTGAGAAAGGAGAGCATCAATCGGACCCCGATGATTTGGAGGATGATCCTTTCGAACGAAACTTGAAATTCATCAATAAATCAAAAGATAAACCCGTCAAACGCGACAATGTGGATGAAACTCCGAAGCAGCAACAACGTCCATCGCTTGCTACGATGAATCCTCCCTTGCGAGGAGGAGAAAACATGAGAAGAGGAAGAGGAGAGAGAGGAGGAAGAGGAGAGAGAGGAGGAAGAGGAGAGAGGGGAGGAAGAGGAGAGAGAGGAAGAGGATTTGCGAGTAACCCTCCTCTCTACAGGTCGAGTGATATCGAATCACGTCGACCGCGCGTTGATCCATCGAGGCATGAGAGCAAACCAGCGTCGAGGCCCGGTCCTTATTCAAACTTTCGTTCTGAAATCGAGACCGATTATGCAGAAGAGAGCATAACGAGGTTGGGCTTCCTAGTGGAGTCGTTCAACGCCATGAACCCTCGGAGAATAATCTCGATGGTGCATGTGCGACGCTCTGCTACTGATGCGGTATCACGCTCCCCTCCTCCTCTCCCAAACCATCCTGCGACAACTTTGACCCCGGATGGTGTAGATTTTACGATGATAAAAGATTATGCGAAGGCACACAACGACACTTACCCGCATTCACAAATCGATCATTTCGATTTTCAGATGGTGTATACTGGGGGGGCGCCGCATAATGGAAACCCGTTTACATCGGCACCACGGCCATTTACATCGGCACCACGTCAGCGTCAACCTCCTCCTCGACCACCTCCTCGATCAAACACGAGGAGGTCTGCTCTTGATGATGCGGAAGAAACGACGATGGCTATAATGAGAAATCCGTTAAAAAAACCACGAAAAGAATAGAGGCTTTCTATCTGTTTGTGGATACATGGCAGTTCATGTACACGTACAAAACAGTCATTCGGCCGTCGGCTGTCGGAATCTCAAGATTCCGAAATAGCTCATTAAGTCTTTTTTTAATTCTTTTGCGAATACGTTCGAGATGTGAGTTGGTGCGATTGAATAATAAAACCCGTCTTTAGTATTTTCTACGTTTTTGGTGATGATATTTTTTCTCGTAGCTTCCGTATGTAAACTGACGATAATATAACTTAACACAACTAGTAATGTCAACGAGACAACCTTGTAAGCTATCAGACACCATCCGATAGGGATCTGACGACGACGCGGGTGGTCCGAATTGACTGAAGTCGTTTGCATCTTTCTCTTTTTCATCGGCTTCCCGATCCGTCTTTTACGACTCAAGATTCGATTCACCTGTCTCGAACGCCATGGCAAAGCGATGGTGGAGTCTTTTTCCCATCCATCGAGACAGGAAGACGTCACTCCCGCTTTCATGACGTCCAACGCCTGGTTCATTTTGCGCGCATACTTTTTGACAGACAGGACGTAAATCTTCAGGTTTTGGACGACTTTTGGGGGTATTTGACGCATATCTATACCGTGACTGTTCATAGCGAGATCCAAACATTTGGTTCCCATTTCGAGCTCTCGTCTGGCGTGATTGTTCAGAAAACTTCTCGTCAGATCCCGGAATATCAACATTTGTGCAAAATCGTCCACCAACGTCAGCTCCACGTGAACGACTTCGTCGAAACATTCGTCGATCGTAGTTGTCACAGAGACGCTAATGTGAAATCTTGGCAGTTTTCGGTCTCGCATCATTGCAATCTGTTTCACCACTTACGCGTGTTCTTTCCATTCCTGTCCTCATCATCAGAGTGCGCCTTCAATTTTTTTGTCCCACGCCGTCAAATAACAAACCTCCGCAGGTTATTGAACAGGTGGTCAAAATACGTTTTCACCATGCTACTCTCTTCCGTGCAACGTTCAACGCTCTTCCGCGGTATTTGAAAAGCGTCTACGGCGGAAGACGGTCGCCGCATCAAATATCCTTTACTCGCTTCATGGGAAACATATACTGTAATAGCTATCGCTAACAGGAAAATGATGCAGACAGATACGATTGTGAACCGAGACATGCGGGGAGACCTATTGTCAACGGTAGCAACATCAGGTTTCTCTTTTTCGAAAGACAAATTGTCGTTCCACTGCACATCGCTCTCACATGTCATTGCGTGTATGTGTTGATCCGCCGCTAATTCTCGTAGCCTGTGTGCTCTTTCTCAAATTTATTTGGAGGAAGAATACCTCACGCACGAGAGAGTTCCGTCCGAACCACCAATCGAAGAACGGACGATTTTCGTATTTATCGGGACGATCGTGTCTGCCGCTTCTCGAACTCCTTCCAGATGGCTGACCAGAAGCACAGAAGAAAACCGTCCAGTGTCGATGATGCCCTCGTGAAGAAATTCGGGAACGTGGGATATGTTTTTCCCGTCTAATGTCACGAATCCTTCGTCGATAATTAGTTGGCGGCATGTAGATGAACACGCTCCCAACTGAGACAGTGCGACACGCATCGCCAGAGAAGCCGAGAAACGCTGCATGCCGCTGCTTTTCGTGATGGGTGTACCGTTCAATGTCCACGCCAATGACGAACCCTCCTCTGCTTTGCAGAATCCCTCGAGCTTCGTGTCGACGTTCATAGATGCGAGTAAGGCGTTGACCTCAGCCATTAGCGAAGGGAGGGCGCGACGGGTGTACACCCACGACGTAAACCCGCCCATCACGCCACACAGCTGTTCAATGCGCCCTTTTTTGAGCTCCACTCGGTCTCTGTAATCGCTCCAAGCGTCGTACGTAGCGCGCCAACAGGAGAATCTACCGAGAGCCATTTCCATCACGGATGCGTCGCTTGACAGCGAGTCGGAGATGGATGCAAGTTTCTGGATGTTTTCGCGAAGAGATTCTGTTTTTCTCGAACATTTTCGGACTTCCCGTTTTGCGGCGATGGCCCATTCCGTGTAACGTCCGAGTAATTCTATGTATTTGGAACGTCGCTCTATCCATCCGCCCGGTCCGAAAGCTGCCTCCTTGAAGGCTTCGGCTCTCCTGTTCATGCGGACCGTATCCTCCACCTCCGCTTTCTTTTCGTCTAATATCGCCGAAGCTCTGTCCAACTGTTTGGAGGCGGCTTCCATTTCTTCCGAAGCCATCTTGAGCCGTTCTTTGAACTCTTCGCCGATGCGAACGACGCGGTTTTGTTCCAACTGCTGTTCCATACGCTCGATATCATTCCGCAAGTCGGTTATACACTGACGTTCTTTCTCGTAAGCCTGTACAGTTTCCGTGGCCGAACGTAACGCATCTCGCTCGCGCTCTTTGTTGGCTTCACGCGATTCCTTCTTCGCGCAGGCGTCGATATATACAGATTTTGTCTTCTTGTAGGCCGTAGCTAGACGTTCTGCCTCTTCTTTTGCGTTCTCCGTAGAACGCAGTCGAGTCCAGTACTCTAGGCGAGCGTGAGCGACGCGATTTTCGCGAAACTGAGCCTCCATATCATCCGAACCGCACGCTCGGCTGAAAGCGTTGGACTTCCACGTGTTGAACCATCTTTCGGAAGACACGTACGACTTGCACAGTGAGGAGTACAACGACAAAACATCATCGTCGTCGTATTCATTGTCGTCGTCGCATACCATACGTCCTTTGCATGTCCGCATGCGAAGAACAATGGCTTCCCGGTCTTTCGCGTTTCCTTCGCGAAGACATCGTCGTTTGATACATGCCAGACAGGATGGATCGTACAGAGATGCATCGTTGTCGTCTCCTTGCTCGCCTTTCCTTCCGCGAGGCTTCAATGTATCGGTGGCTATGTCGAGCACACTCGCGCATTCGTCCAGATTTGCTTCGATCGAGCGGTAGACGCTGTCGTATATGTCCTCTCTTTCTTCGTTGGATCGTCGAGTATTTACCCTTTTCCAATCATTCACGGCAATTTCTCTCCGTTCTCTCCATTGTTTTTCAACCGACTCGAAGTATGCGTTGTTAGGCCCGATTGGTCGAACACTCTGAAAGAGGCCGACTCCCTCCCACCCTTCCGGGTCGACTTTGCGTATCACCTCTCTGAACTCGTCGACCGATCGCTGTTCCGCATCGTACGCTCTGCGCGCTTCCTTCGCGTCCGCCTGCTCCCTCTTAGCCTGCTCCAGGAGTCGTTCCACGTCATTTTCATCATCGCGGATAACAGTCTTCTTTGCCATCGCAACGGATGCAGCGAGTTCGTTTTTGGCGGATACGTACATCTTCTCTGCTTCTCTATCGTCGGATTCGACGTTGCGCACGATAGATTCGAGGTCTCTTTTCTTCGCGCAGACCTCATTTTTTGTCGTTTCGACGTCGATATTTATGAAATCGTCGTCAATTTCGCAAACTGATGGAGGCGGGTGTAATGAAATATCCCGGAAATTATCACGACTTTTTATGAACCGTAGGTATGCGTCGTTTTTTGCGCTTTGATAACGCTCGATGTCGTCGAATCCTCCGCTTTCTGCGTGCTGCTGTAATCTAGTGTGTTCTTGTTCGGGACACGAAGAAGAGGGGGAGTTAAGACGAACCGTGTCTAGTCCATCTAGCCATTCATCCGGCCATTGTGACGCCCACGTCTCCTGATCGATTCGCATGCGTTCGAGCTCATCGAACGTTATTTCTGGACAGATGTCCACTGCGATACGACTCTCGCGCGGCTCCTCCTTACAATTCTCGTCGTCTTTCTCCTCCTCATTTAACCCTTCGGTTTTCTCTCCTCCTCCGCGCAAATGCGAACGCAACGTCTCCTCGCGCACCTGGACTTCGCGGAACGTGTCTCGTAGTCTTTCGAGCTCAACCTTTTTTTTCGCGGCGAGGAGTTGCGTATTTTCCGTTTTTTCCTTCAGAATACTATGTATTATATTTATGTCCGTGCTATTATTGTCGGCCACGATGGAAAACAGTTTATGCACGTCCTGTAAAGCGGTCTTCAAACTCGTTTCCATAGCCGTCTGAATCGAATCTAATACGGATGCGTGAGCCAGTTTCGCATCTTTCAGCACGTCGCACATCGCTCGAGCGGCGTCCAACGCGAGCGCTTCATCCAGAAGCGCCTTTTGGTCTGCGGGCTTCATGCCGAAGAAATCTGCATCTCCGTTTTGGGTCAACAGTGACGATAGTAAAAAGTCGGAAATGGAGCCGATATGACTAGCCGTCCAAGAGTTTACCGCACTTATACCGTCTTTTATGGTGACCAACGTCTCGTTGGGAGGCACGATTTTTGAAACGCGCGCCGATGAAGTGACTCGAGAAGAAGAAGCGGATGCAGAAAAGGTGCGCGCTATGCGATAAACGGTAGGAGGTAACGACTCATCAGACCCTCCCAAGCAGACGTCGATGCTGCAGCACGCCGGCGTGGACTCCTGGGGCCTCCAGCGGCACAGTGCGTCCGCCAGGGTGGACTTGCCTCCGCGGGATGGCATGGACTGTCCGAAGAGCGCGATGCACACCACCTCCAACATCGCGCTTTTTCCTGAGCCGTTGGAAGCGGAGAGCAACGCGACGCGTCCGTTTAGTAAGGAGAAATCGAAAATGTTGTTTTCGCCATAACAGAGTAGCCACGACCATCGAAGACAACGGAGAGAATAGGTTGTTTTTGCCGCCACGCAACCTCCTCCGCTCCCACCCTCCGCGGCAGAAGAAGACGAGTGGGATGACCCTGCGCACTCTGCGCATTTTTTGAGTATTTTCGAGTTCCTGTCACCGACCTTGGTGCCGATCGCGTCTGGAAGACCGTCTATAATGGCGTCTACGCATAAAGTCTCAGGACGGTAAAGCCACATCTCCCAGTCCGCAACTCCTTCCTTTCCATCTCCATCTCGTGTAGAAGACGAAGAAGAACACCGGATGTAATCCACCCACGTCTGAGGACGACCGAAACACGACAGATCGATCGTTTTGGTGATGTTAGAAGACGAGTTCTCAGTGTCGGCAACATCATTCTCGTTTTCCAAGTTGTTGATTGTACTAGGAACCACTGACCTGTTGTCGCCTATCACTCTGACGCCGCATGACTTTTCGAGTACGTTTCGCACGGTGTCCATAGTTTTGTAAGTAATGGCGCCGCCGCAGACCAGACGCACGGCCGCCTGTTTGGGAAACCAAGCGGGCGGGGGATGACTTTCGTCTACAATCATAGGTTCCGGCATTCCAGCATCGCACGTTGGCGACACCGCGTTGTGAATCCTGAGTCGGCCTTCGTCGTTGTACGAGCAAAACAGCGTTCCATACTCGTTGTTCACGTGGATTGCTCGAACTGTTTTCGAAGCGAGAGACCAACAAAGATATCCGTGAGGAAACAGACGTTCCCCGGCGTTCAGCTGCAGAAGAGAGCCAGAATACGCCCACGGTATTTCCGGTGCCGATGCGGATGAGAATGCCTTATTGCTTCTTTTCTTCAATGGTTTTCGACTATTACTTCCCCAAGAAAAAATGCCGTTTTCATCGTCGTTTTTATCGTCAATTATTGGAACCATACCGTGAAATTGCATGGTATGGACATCGCCGAACATGCACGCGTCGTATCCCATCTCGGAAGCGATACTGGGAACGGGTGGCTGGACGTGTTTGTTATCAACGTGTTCGTTATTGGAGGAGAGCAGGCGGTATCCCGCCACTTGACCATGATACACCAGGATTTTGGAGTCGTCAGATTGTTTTACGGAAGTGTCCTCTAGCGAGATCGCATGCAGCGGAATGTCCTCCGCGTTTCTTGCGTCTCCGCTGCAGTTTCCGGGCATCATGACGTCGCGGATGTGAAGCAGTCCGAACACGACTCCCGTGCCTATGGTTCCATAAATACCGGATTTTTTCATGTACTTCACGGGAATTCTCTCCGACAAAGGAGCCAAAATTGCGCCCAACAGGTCGTCTTCAGCGTCGTCGTCTCCTCCTTCCGTACTAGACACGGTTTCCAAACGTATGTCGTGGTTTCCAGCGGTGACGTATACAGGTAAGAATGACCCGTCATTTTTTCCGCAGTCACGACCGTCGATGTCAATATTCTCGTTGTTTCCCGAACATATGCCGACGAACAAATCTTGCACGAGCTTGATGGTGGTTGCGTTCGCCATTCGTCGGCAATCGAGGACGTCTCCTGCGACTAACACCACCGCTCGACCCTCCTTCACACTCGGTAAATTCCACACGGAATCGATTAATCGTGAAATGACGGACGCGTGTTGGTCCAGGCGCCACGAATTGGACGCATGGAGCTCCTGTTTGACAAAAGGGATGTGGATGTCACTCACGTGAATAACTTCATCTATCCTTCCTGCGCGAGGAAGAGGAAGAGGAAGAGGAAGAGGAGGCTTAATTTGTACCGACTCATCGTCCTCCATGGTCATCGTTTCCGTTTAATACGGACACATAACTTTATGTCGATTTAACTCCAGCGCGAAAGAGCGCGAGAGCGCACCTGAGCTCCAAATCAAATTCAATCCTCCCAGAGTAATCGTCATCATGACACATAACTCACATTCAGTCAGTAAAAATGAAATCATCAAAGACGACGAAACGAAGAAGAGAGCAAAATCGCGTCATTGATAGTCCGTCATCGTCGTCGTCTACAGGCTACGAAAGAAAACGAACTGCCCCTCCTCGTTCTGACAACCTGTCTGGTAATGAGCAACTAGGGAGGTTCAAGCTGCGGAGCCCGCTCAGCAACGAACACAGGTCCATCCACATCATCCTCGTGCGGATCAAGAAAGTCGTTCACTTTGTGCTGCGCATATGGATCCGGGAGGCCAAGGTCATGGCCTACATCGATCGGCCTTCTTTTGTGCGCGACATGCTCTCTATCACTCGTTCAGATGGCATGAAGGAAAGGATGCAGAGTCCGGAGTTGGCAGACCTGCCATCTCTGATGGACGACCTCCTGGACCATTTCCGCGAAAATGGGGAAGCAATGACGGGTATTCAACGCGCGGTCTATTTGGCGCAGAATCACGATGACGTTTCCATTACATTCACGGTAGATAATCCTCAGTATTATGAACACGAGTCCAAAGATCGCTTCTACCGCAATTTTTCGAAACGAGATATTCTGAAGAAGAACTCTCCGTGGAAAGAGGTAATTGTGAATAACGGTGTCATAGATGAACGTCATATCGATACTTTGGTATTCGCGTGTTCTATCCGCAAAGTCAAGAACAACGATATCTACTTGGCCATCGTGCGGAGAAAGACGATAAATGTGAAACGAAAGGGAGAAATCATTCGAAAAGAGCAGACCCTCATAGAGCCGCTGGATGACGAAATACCTATATCTGAAGCGTCTGATCTCGTCGTGCGGTACAAGCTGTTTTATCTCACCGGCGGAGAGACCGACGCTGGAACCGATTTCAAAGCTGTCATGGAGAGCGCGTACCAAGAAAAAAGGGAGGCAATGGAAGTAAAGCTTTCACGTTCCACGAATGACGGTAAACATGAGAATTCTTCTCCATCCTCTCATATTCACCGTAAAAAGATTAAGAGAAAGATGGCGGTGTCTCCTTTGTCCCTAAAGCCGACAAAGCCCTTGGCCAAAGGCAGACGCCGATCTTCAAAAGGAGTAGTGCCCGACAATGAAGGGTGTGACACAGACGATTCTAAAACCGATCCTGAAGTGACGAACCGCGCTGCAGCTTCTGCCGCTACTACCACAACTCGTGAAAAATTTGACTCTTCGTCCAACATCGTCTCTCGCCACCGGGGTAAGCTCGAGACGACGCCGTATCGAAAGAAAAACAGAAAGAGAAACTACGACATTAGTTATTCTCCTATGTCTTTTAAGAACACCTTCCACGTACAACCGTCGACCGAATTAGCGACTATTTTACATTCCGTAGAAGACCTCAGCTGCAGTGACGACGACATGAAAAGAAAAATTTGAAGTGCTTCTGTTCACATCACACAACTCACTCGTGCGTGAGTGAGTAGAATACTGAATCGATTTCTCATCTTTATTAATATATTTTGTTACATTTCTGAGGATATTGTGGTTCACGTGCGAGCGCGTTGTACGAACGATGGAAAATAGTTCCGTTATTGAAATATCTCATTACACACAAAACCCAAACCCGGAATTGTGTCAATATGCGGTAGCTTTCGAGGAAGAACCATGTATGAACAAGACGGTAGTAAAGATTTGTATCGCGTCTTCTCGAAGCATAAGTCCTTCGGATAAGTTTGGCGGAATCGAAATCATTGCTAGCCGAGACTCTGCAAAAGAGATGTTTTTAGGAAAACGTTTTTTGCGCAACGGATCGTTCTCTCCTAACATGTTGAAGGTGAGACTGAACGTGTATGAACGTATTCGTGATAAAGACGTCAAGCTTGTCAGAGGCACCTCGGAAGGTTTTGAACAAGCGTGCCGAGAATTGTCCAAACTGGGCGAGCGGAGCAGACTGAACTGGGACGAGGCTACATGCGTAAAGTTGACAACCTTGAAGAAACTGGTCCGTTTTCTGCAGGGCGACTGTGTCAAGGAGGTGATATTTACCTCCGTCGATTGTGTACAGAATCACCATGTAGGACGATTGGTACCCCCGTCGAATGATTTTGGTGCGTTTCGATTCGTCGTAGAAAGTACTTTCGATTTTGATTCTCGTATCTTTAAAATATCGGAAGATTTTGCGAAAGCTTTTCCGGCGGGCATCCTGATTCGGGCGTGTGGATATAGCGTTATTATGGAACGTCACTTGTCGTCTGAATCTCTCTCCAAATTTGAACTCCGTGAAAAAATAGTTGGTGACATCGCCAGAATAGCGCACGGTGTTATTGATGGAAGAGAAGATTATGATCGTTTCGAGCGTGGTTTGCGTGATTGTCTTTTGGATGTGGACCGTGAGGATGAACGTGTATTCGCTCGAGCTTTTCCCGTAGAAGATGATGGGAAACGATATCAAAAAACGATCACGGGGAGATGGCTGAGCGTCCCCGAATTTCAGACCCTGCACCTTGTTTCTCTGTTGGAAGCTCGTCTAAAAGGTGGGACTCGAGAGAAATTGTTGGGATTTATCAGACGCTCTTGTGAGCTATAGTGATTCCGACATTAATAAGTTTTTTTTGTTTCCCTATATATAACAAACTACAGTCCATACGGAGGTGAAATAAAACCGATCGACATGCTAGGCGCTCCCATCGGATCTCAATTCGGAGGATGTCTTTGGACGGCTGGAGGAGACATGGTCTGCAGCAACAAGGAAAAAATGAACTACTACTTCAAGAACAAAGAATCGAAGAAATCCGCGACAAAAGCTCCCCGTGAGTCGCTAAAGGAGGGCGTCAGCGTGTATTCAGACAGCGGAAGCGAAGACGACATCGACAATGGTAGCGATATGGTGTCGAAATAAATCCCCAATATTTTGACGATGTCACGCGTAATATTCGTCGCTTAGTTTAGTATTGAGGAAATCGGTCGATCTGTTGGTTGATAATTTTCCGTTTAGTCCATAACAGAACACGAACTATTTGTCGTGGTAGTAGTGCATTGGGTATTCAACCGCTGTGTTAGAATTTCCAGACTTTGACGTCGGTAACAGCGGAAACGTATACACGCTCGCACGAGCAAATTAATGCAATTTACTTCGAAGGAAAATAATGAAGATGAAGATGAAGATCTTTCTAACGGATTTTCTTTAGCCGACAATAACGGGGCTCGAAATAGGAATCAAATGCGGAAGAGCTTGTTGAAAGAGATGCACGAAAGCGTGTCTCGCGTGAGCGGGCCAGTTTCTATGTACCTTTTCAACGTAAGGCATTTCGGTGAACGCGACGAATCAATGAAGAAAAACGAAAAGAATGATGAATACAAACAGGTGCAACATGTGTTTCTCTTCGGCGACGAACATCGCTCTTACAGGAACCAGTGCTCCTGTTGCGATCGGGACGCAAAGTGCATGTCCATCGCCGAATTTATAGAGCACATGGAAGAGTTGTGTGAAAAGAGGGAAGATGCGAGCTTCGACGTGTTCATGGAGTTTCCCTATATCGTGAAATCGGGTCGCCTGCGCTACGATTTCATGAACTACATCGACGAACGTATGAACAAGCCGAACAACAGGTTCGCGAAATTCATGAAGGGTGCGGCGTTTTCCCTATCTGGTAAAAAACGGCGCCACAACACACATCATTCGTTATTCAAATGCAAGTGCATCGACGATTCAAACAACTCCTCCAACAGACACTCGTCGTCGGAACCATTCATGTCTGAGTCTTACACTTACGCTGACACCGATAATGACGACATCGGTATTTTACGTGAACTTTACCGCTCTTTCTCGAAACGCCTGTATCAACATGACAGAAACTTAAATTCCTCGAAACGTGGGAGGTTTCACGTCGGAGACGCGCGATGGGAGCCGAACGTGTGGATGTACATGAAGGCTCCTCCGGGCCGGACGAACATGGTACTGAGTGGTTGGGTGGACGATTTTTGCCAGTTCATTCCATCTGTCGAAATGTACAAGCGTCTCCTCCATTGTTTCGTGTACAGCCCCGATTTTCCGCAAGATTTATGGTCGGTGTTCGGAAACAACGCGTTGATCACTTTCAGCGCGCTTTCCTCATGTATCTCGGGAAGTAACAGAAACGTTCACAAGATCGCAAAACAGTACCACGCACTGGAAAAATATCCCGATTTACAAACCACGGTCAAAAAATATATTGACGACAGGATCGAAAACATCCTCGATCGAATGAGGACGGAAGTCAAATATGACAGCGTGTCATCTAACCCGAGTATGCTATACTCCGACGCCGATAGAATATCTCAGTTCTTGCATGTGGTCCGTCTTCAAACCCCGGGTCTCCTCATGGACGTTTATTTATTATGCCGTCTTTTACGGTACATACAGCTCTCGTTGGCTTCACGCGAAATTTACGACGGGAGGGTCGAAGGCTGTTCCATAGTTTACGCGGGACATGCTCACATATCGCATTACGCGCAGTTTTTTACCCATTACATGAAAATCGAGCCCATTAAACGACATATTCCCGTGATCAATAAAGACGGCCGCGGAAAAGAAAGATGCATACATTTACACTGAACAGACATAGTTCTTCACGACGGTAGATTTAATAAGCACCGACGCGGCTGTCATAACTGTCACAGATATTGACATACATGTTAAGACATTCGCCCTGACCGCGGCGCGCCTCATCTCTTTCGCGTAATCAAATAGACGGAACCATGGAGAATCAAACAAATTCGACAGACGTTCGCAAGACGCCTCATCGACCTCTCCTTCTCCTTCTTCTGTATCTTCTGTTTCTTTTTTTGTTTCTAGGGTTTGCGTGTCGACGGTAGTCAATCTCGCCATGAAAAAACCTCGAAAACATTTAAATCCGCGGAGCATCAAAAAGTATCTGCTCGCATCCAGGGGGTCCTGGCAGAACGCGGAGCTCTCTCTCTCGAGACACTGACATACGTATTTCCTGTGGCGCACCAGATCTTCAACGTCGTCTCGAATTCCCAGACGGTCCAGCATGGATGCTATGGTGGACGTTGTCTCATCTATTTCATTCGCCACCCCTTCCGATAGTGCTGCGTCGGGCTCGGACCTGATTAACAGAGGGATCTCTGCTAACAGCATGACGTTTTTACTTCGTCTGTTCTGCGTCTGATTCTACTTTTGCTTCCCCTTCTCCCCATATACCTCGCCACGACCTTATATACGTTTTGTTCGTTCAGAGCAGGGAGCATCTAAACGCTCCTGCCGACCGTGAGATGGGTTCGCGAATTTGTTCTTCATTATTTCTGCATTTAGCTGTACCTTTCCGGGCTAATCCGTCCGCTTCGTTATTTCCATACCAATCGCGGTAAAACTGCGTCCCTTTTTGATCGTTCGAAGGTTCAGAACCGTGTGCTCGAACGTGTACGAAACGGACTCCATGTTTTCTTTTGAAATCGTACAGTCTCTGCATGCTGGCGAGATTGGCAATAGGGCGTCCGTCTCTTGTTTTCCATCCGTTCGTAGACCAAGAAGCGGCCCAGGTATTCATTGACTTTACGAGATACTCAGAATCCGTTTTTATAACGACATCAGGTTCCTTCTGTCCAGGATCGTTAAACACGATCGCCAGTGCTCGGACGCACGCCAACAATTCGGTGGACTGGTTTGTCACCTTCTTTCCACCGCCTCCGCCGAATCGAACGCACTCGCTAATATTTCGCGCGTCGCCCGGACCGAAAAAAGCGCCTATACCGCCGAACGATCCTTTTTTGCCGTTCTGTATACAAGATCCATCGGTGTATATTACTACCGATTGCCGGGTTGAAAATTCGGATATTTCTTGCAACATTGGTGTATTAATTTGTCCCGGCGCACATACGTCCGTCGCGAGCTTTGTGAGAGGAGGTCGTGGGGGTGAGGTCTGTATGACTGTGGGGTTTATAAAACGACTTCCAGTAACTCTCGGACGCCGACTCTCCGTGTTTGCATCTTTATCTTCTCGAAAAAAAGCCGTTATGTCGACTGGACGTGATTTTGTGACCGGCATAGACAACTTTCAATATTTCGCATGCGAGAGTATATACAGATATATATACTGGTTTATTATAAAAATCGTCTTCCATACCATAGTCAAATGTCCATAGACTTCTGCCGCTTAATTTCCATCCGTTGCAACAAAGTCGGTGAACTAAATCCCGTAAGTCTAGAAAAGAATAGAATGGACTCCACGTTATTGTCTTTGGTACCTGCGTTATTATCGACGTATTTTTTCGCAAAGTCGGCCACCTTTTCGAATTCCTTTTCGTTCGTCTTTCTCAATTCGTTTGCAAACTTAAGACGACGTTCGGAAATGTGTAGATTATACGGTTTAGAAGACTCTTCGTAACTACATTCGCCAGACGTGTTTTGTGCAATGTCGCTGATTTTTTCCGCTATCGTGTTCGTCGAATCTAATACATGACCGTTCAATCTGCTCGATATCCTGCGCAACCTTTCGTCAACGTAACCACCAAAGCTAGAGGTAATTCGGGACACCCTTTCGCCTACATAGGACTTGACCTCCCGCATCGTCGCAAAGTTTCCCGCAGTTGCAGCTGCCGTTGCAGGTGGAGATACAGATGGAGTTACAGATGACATGGTGACGGTCAATTGTACGGTTCACTCTTACTCTGCTATCCTAAAATTTTTGCCGCCTCCCTGACGTCCATCAACTTGAACCTACATTTGGGAGTCGGCGAGGTGATGGAACACGCGACCTCGACACACTTCTGGATGTCGTCCGACAGCTTCTCGTAATAGCAACCTCCTTTGAGATCGGAAGCAGATGTAGAAGGGTGACCGCGGACCACGACGAGCTCTATCAAAAAATCCAAAAGCACATCCAGGTGTCTTTCGCATGACGCCGTCTCGATACCCTCTTTTAGCGCCCAGACATAGTTCCTCATCAAATTACCGTCATTCATTAGACGAATGACCGTTCTGTTGGTACCGATCACGTGCGCTTTGCTTTTCACAGCTGCACAGAACGCGTCTTCGTCTTCGACAGAATGGTCCGACGTAGCCATCATGCGTTCAATCCCGGGAATAGTCACATATACGAAGTTCGCTACAAAATCTCTCAGCCGACCGCCAAGCCTTTCCGCCGAGTGCCGACCTCTCTCCACCCCGGCTACGCGTATCACGTCTCCTATGAACCGCTTGTAAAGATCCAGGTAAAAGGGCTGCGAACAGCACTTATAGACAGCGATGTCAATCACGCGATTCCAACCCGTATCGTCTTCCGAGAGAAGAAGCGACACGGCTTGGACGAATAAACGGTCATAATTCGCAGTATTCAACCGATTCAGGATACCAATGATCTTCGCGTCGTCCGACCTGGTTATCTGGGTCTTGTTCGCGTGTTGGTTCTGGTGTAGTTTTTCCCACCGAGTGTCCCCCTGCGAGTGTCCTCCTTTTCCGCCGTGGTTACCACAAGTACTCTTCACAGAAGAATTTACGAGTCCTCCACGACGACGATGCTGCGGAAGAGGAGCTACTCTAGTTGTCGTCCGCTTCTTGTTTTTTTCCACCAATGTGAATCCTCCGCCGTCACCATCTAGGACAGTTTCTGCGTCTTTGCAGCGAAGATGGCGATTTGGATGATGATGGTGCGGAACTGACGAGGTTGATCGGGGTCCACGGTGGCCGCTCGCACCTTTGCTATGGTGGTAAGACGAAGAAGCTTCTTCCGCCGCTTTATCGGCTGCTTTTATCGCTTCTTCGGAAAAACATGGGTATGTCTTGATAATGTTTCGTACGCGCGACATTATACCGTCGTCCAACAAATGGGTCGACATTACGACGCGTCGTAATGTGGATAAATCGTACGCCGTGGACATGCGACGATCGTAATGAATATAAGCGAGCTATCGGCAATCTAATATAAAAAAAGTCGATTTGTAATGAAAGATAGACGACGACCGACAACGTGCGTTTCCGTTCGTTCGTTTACCTCAATGCCGTCACAGTCTCGCTATATATATACACATCCGTTTTAAAATAATATCAAACAATGGTTTTAAGCGTGTATTGATGAACGGGCTCTCTATACATTCGAGGGTTTGATGAAAGGGGGGTATATTACCGTGGGAGGAGTGGAAGAGGACGACATACGAATAACAGGAGCTGGAGCTACTACGGGTCGTACTAAAAGATGGACGTCTGCAGCATCCACTGCAGCGGTTGTGGTAACGGAGTTGGACATCATCGGTGTCGATGTCGTTCTTACTCTGGTGTGATCTACTGGTTCTTCCGAATGAGACGAGCCTCTCGCAGATAGTGATGATGCTGACACGGCGGATATAGAGCGTTGGTGATCCATTGTCAAATAGAACCTCTCGGCATTAGAATTCCACTGTCCACACCACGGCACGGCGTTTAAAATTTTATATTTTAAAATTTGACGCACGTCATCCTCCTCTCATTTCATTGAAACCCATACCAAATCGTGTCTTGTGCCACACGCGCTTCGCTCCACCTTCATTAACAATAATAAGGGCAAAATAATCACAAAATATTACAGCCCGTCCAGTGGTACATCATGACGGATAAAACGGACATCGAAGAATATCAAAAGAAGCTGGAGCGCGTGCTTCTTGATTACGCTCCCGGTTATTACACCAATTACACACCAGAACACTCGCACTTTTTCGGGCTTTTTCGAGGAACGAACATATCCGTGATTGAATTCATAACTAAATTATTCCCCCCTGGTTTCGAAACGGTCTCAGGCGGAAAAAAGAGGGGAGGCGGTCGGCGTCGAGATTGTCAGATGGGGATTTCGAATCTGGCCAAGTTTATTGACGATGTATCATCACACGAGACCATATCGAAACTGATCGTGTGCGACCGTGAATTAAGGCAACGCGAGTCTTGGGATAGAGTGAACGAGCTCGACACGGCGATTAAGTTATCGGAAGGAACAATCAGCGCCGACCTTTGTGACCTGGTAAACGAATACCACCATGATATCGTCCCACGAGAGGATGTCAGCGCCACTGCCTCCAACGCATCTTATCCTTCCGTTTCTACTTCGGTATCGCATCAGAACGAAAATATTAAGCCTTTTCGAGAGGGATTGGGCAGCATTTCCGATCAGCTCATGGGCATGAACTCTAGCGCAACCCGCCATTCCAACGTTTTGGTCGCTACACATGTCGCCGTGACGATCTTGCTGTACTCTCCAGAATTCGAGACTCGAGTAAATCCTTATTTTGCTCGAACCGTTAAAAATAAAATTGTCCAGTTGTTTACGCGGTTTGACCAGTTCAACTGTGTACAACTGACCGAGGAGGAGTCCGAATTGATCAGACACGTCGCCCGCGTAGAGATTGCCAAAATGATGAGAATGAACAGATGTTCGGAAAAAATGCCAAACGAAACGACATCCTTAGCGTTCAACATTTTGAAAAAGGTATCCGAGTCTTGCGACGGCAATACGATTGGCAGCATCGCTCATTCCACAAAATTCAGGCTGTATGCTTACATTGAGTTCTTGAAGAAGTGAACATGTCGCGTTATTTTTTTGCTGCGTGCTTGTATGAAACAGAAGGTCAATGCCTTTCCCATCCTCTTTCGGAGGCGAAGGACCGCCCGCACTGTATGTGACAAGAGACAAACGACACGGATTGGAGATAGGCATAGGTAATGACGGAGTAGGCGACAATAGCACGAAACTCCTGGTGTCTTCACACGAAGAGAGTCCGGGCATTATGTGCGTCAAACGGACTTCTTCCGGGAATGATATCACTTTCGCACGTATAGGTATAGACGGCAATATATACGCCAGCGGTAGCGTGATCGCGGGAGGGTTGCAGGGAGGCGAGGAAGACGCTGGCGCCTATGACGATGATTATGGAGGAGGAACGACATCGTCATCTCCTTGGGTCGTTGACCAGGATATTGGTGGTAATTTTACCGTGGTCAAAGATGCGTCTTGGCGTGTTGGAGTGGGCACGCTTTTTCCTGAGGCCAAGCTGCACGTCGTGGGCGGCGGCGTGGTTGCGGACTCGCTTCGCGGTAGCCTACCTTTTTCGGACCTCACGGGCGTGCCTCACGCCTCTTCAAACACCGCTGGTATAGTTCGTTTGTCCCTGTCGATAATGGACGATGATACAACCGTCGCTGCTAGCGCGCGCACTCTGAAAGAAACGAACGACGCGTTATCCGCTTCGCGCGTCAAGAAATCGGGAGATACCATGACTGGTTCGTTATCTCTCCTGAACGGAGGTAACTTAATCGTGTCATCCGCAGGAAAGGTGGGGGTAGGTCTCGCCTCTCCTAACTACTCGGTGGACGTGCGTGGAGACATCAACTTCACTGGGAAACTTTTCAGAGACGGGACAGAATACCATTTTCAGGCGCCTTGGCGCTACGACACCCAGAGCGCCAAGGTGTATCTGTCCGCTCCAGGGTTTCCCGTAGGTATTGGAACGAGCGCTCCGCAGCAGGCATTACACGTCGTAGGAACCGTGAAAGCCGACAATTTTTCCGGAGACGGATCTGGATTGACGAACATTGCGCTGGCCAACGTCGGACAGGGAGTTTTGCCGGTTGATCGAGGCGGAACTGGCGCGCAAACATTGGGAGAGTCGAAGTTACTCGTGGGCATGGGAAGCGACCCAGTGCAGAGCCCGTCCGCGTTACACTGGGACACGCAGAACGAGCGTCTCGGTATAGGTGAACCCGACCCGCAGGATGCGCTGCACGTGATCGGAAGCATCCGCGTGTCTGGATCGCTGTACGAAACTTCGGACGAACGCGTCAAGACAAATATCCGCTCTTACGACGGGGCACTAGATGCAGTCTCTAGATTAACGGGATACAAGTTTAACCGCACGGATATCGATAATACCGACGCTACTCACGTGGGACTCATCGCTCAGGAGGTTTTGACAGAGGTTCCCGAAGCCGTTCGCAAAGACTATTCGTCCGGAATGTACAGCGTCTCTTATGGTAACATGGTTCCCGTTTTGGTTGAAGCACTTAAAGATTTACGCGCAGAGAAGGACAGGGAGATATCCGGTTTACAAGCTGAATTGGCGATGATGTGGACCAAATTGGACGACAAAGTCTCGAAAAAATAATGTAGTGAAACGTTAGTGGCTGGTCGTTTCTTTTCGGAATAAACAACATAAGCCAGCGGATACGTATATATCGTATCACGCCGACAATATTACAAGTACACTGACACTACTATGTCGACCTTTCAAGGAACTCGAGGCACTCCTCCTATGTCCGGTCATGACGTAGTACCGTGTTACGCGTGTCCTGTGATGGTGAGAATGGATGCCATTGGCCCTCACCTCCAAAGATGTCACGGTCACGGTGGACGAGGAAGGAGCGAAGATAATAATGTTCCAGCTAATCCGTTGTCTTCGCAAGTCCGTTACTCTCCTCCTCTCTTCAATACTCACCTTCGAGACGGAAATTCTTCCGGAGGAGCGAACATGCTGAACGTGAACGAATCTATTCCTGTCGGTTTAAGCGCATCGACAGGAGGAGACGATGGGAATAATTCTTCAATTCCGTTTTCTACGACGTTGACAATATCAGGAGCGGGATATAACGACGATAGTAACGGGAGTACAATTGACATGCTTCTTCGAAATATACTCGACGGCGACTCGTCTTACGAACACAACCTGAACCTAATGGAACAAATGGGACATTCTCACGTCGTCGGGATCGAGAATCCCGACGCGGTAAGCTCATTGCTGAGCGAAGATGAAGCGAACGTTGTTCTCAGAAACGGAGGAGTTTGTCCCGTGTGTCAATGTTCTTGGCAAGACGTACATATACCTAACGTCGGCCTTCTGCGTAAGTCGTTGTGCGGCCATGTGTTTTGCGACAGCTGCTTGCGTTCCTGGTTCAGGGTGTCCAACAAATGCCCCGTATGTAGAGTGAATTTACCGGAAGTTGCCCAAGAACGGGAAAATGCAGCATCGCGTCCCGCTACAACCCCGCCTCATAACGCGTGACCGACCAACAATACACAAGATGGTATATATGTGTAATATAACAAGCACGCACCGCCGCCGCCACGACCGTCCGACATGAGAGAAGCCGACAAAAGACGCTTTCTGAGCAAACACGAAGACCTGCTGCGCATAGAGCCCAAAAAACAGGCCCAGAAGACTTATGCCACGTCGGTGTCCTTTTTCAAACGCCTCCCGTTCTCCCTAAAGATTATTGCCACGCTCTTGTTCTTCATAATCGTGATTATAGTAATTCCGTTCATGTCTTACGCGATATACGACACGTGGAACAACCCGCCCCACCGGGCTCGTCTCTTTCACTCTTTCGCCGTGTTCTTGATGGGATTTGTCCCTTTCGTGATCGTCTACGTGTTCTACGCCAAGCAGGTGTGAGAGAAGTTTCATCATTCAAACGGTCACATAAACGGATTCGATTGTTTTTGACTGGCGACGTAGAAAATGACGATGACTATATTTCCGGTTCTGTCTTCCGAGAAGAGGAACCGCGTGTTAGACGAAAAGATCATAGCCGCCGATGCGGCGATATCCTCATTTGATGCAAGGTTGAGTGAGTTGGAGCCGCTGATGCACGAATGGAACCAGACCGACATCAGTCCGAATAGTGACATGTCCGCCGTGTACGAGTACATTTCTCTCGCGGACGTCGCGTCTCAGAGATCAGTTTTGTTGAAGCGCGTCACGGACTTGAGACTGGAGCGCATGGCTCTCATGAAGAAGAGGCATCCGCGCGCGCTCGATCCTCGTTATTTCGATTCCGACACCAGGCGACGTAACATGTCTCTGCGGTTGTTCTTTCTTTTCACCCTAGCAGTCGTCATTGTCGTCGTCTCCGCCCAGTTTGCGCAATTTTCGACGACATACCAACGTTTCGCGATCTCTAGCAAAGAATGCGTTCGTTCTCTTTTTCGTTATCGAGAAGCGTTTCTATGGCAACCGTATTTTTAACGCTTCGTGCATAACAAAGAGCAAATTCCGCGGTGTCGGCTACGTTGTCTCTTCTTCTATCCTCATGTATGTAAGGTCTGTTATATCTGCGACGGATAAGAAACGAGTTCATAAACATCCTCGTCCTTTCCGGATCGCGCGCGCACCAGAGGAGAGTTTTGTTATGTGCGGCCCACGATCCTACAACCGTCTTGAACCATTCTTTTCGTTGATCTACTGGAATTTCGGGAATACACGCCAGGACAAGGTTGCGTACGTCCGACGCGTCGTTCCGGAAATATCGAACCACTTCTGATAACACGTTAATAGTTATGCCGTCGCTTATATCGATACGATTATATTCCATAGATATCTTGGATCTTCTTTGGCGCGTAAACCTTATATATTATTGCTTTCTCACGACTAATGAGTTCTTTCTTTTTTCTCGATGACGTACGTTGCCATTTCCCTTTTTGCTTCCTCACAGACGAGTGGCTGCAAACAACCGCGAACGACCTCGATTCGTCATTATGCACGGAAAATGTTGAAGAAGTGGATGCACGTGGCATCGAACGCCGAGTCATCAATGATCGATCTTTGGAAGTCCGTCAACTCACGGACGAAATAAATAAATTCTTCTGATTGAGGGTCTTAATTTGAAAACGCTCATTGGTATACGACAAGATTGTCGCGAGACTGAATTACTGCTTAGCCGCAGCATTTTTCTTCTTGTTGGTCTTCTTGTTGCTGCTACGACGGTTGGTAACTCTAGAAGCTGTCGTCTTGCCCATTTTTACCGGTGTAATTATCTTCCCTCCGAACATTGAAAATAATGAGTCGTCCATCATCATGTCACCACCGCTGTTGCCGACATCTCCGTCTCCATCTTCAGCGGTCGTAGAAGAGGCGTTGTTACCACCACTATCGTTCGCACCTGACGATGCGTCATTCGAAGGAGATGAGTCAGACGTCACGGCATCAAACGCCCCTATCGCTAAGTTCACCACTATCAGCGCGGCGAGCACGCCCAACATCGTACCGAAGCCGGCTTTCACGTATTCCATGATGCTGCTCTTGCTCTCTCCCCTGTCCATCCTTTCGCCTATCCCTCTCTGGATCTCCTTCAGCTTGTCTTCTATGCTGCGCTTCACCTCCTCCATGCGCTTTGCCATCGCCTGTTTCTCCGCAATGAGTTTCCCGTTTTCTGCTTCGAGATAAGTTACCCTCGCGCGTAGAGTTTCGACATCGTCGCCGCTTTTCGGCTGCAGCTTAGATGCAGCAGCTTTCTGTGATTTTTTTTTGGGACCAAGCGGCTGTCTCTGCTGCTTCGCTTTCCCTCCCAAAGCTTTTGGAGACGATGACAAAACTCTCGCTTCGACTTGTTTGTCCGAACGCATTTTGCTCTGCATTGTTCAAATATGTCAATTCGTAAAGAACACCGTGTGGGATGTATACGTGTCTTATAAATATAGCAAGAGAAAACAAAGAAAATGACGCACGGATAAAAAAAAGACGGAATGATGCTAACACAACTCGCCAAGTATAACGGGAACGGCTTGATACAGTCTGTCCATTTAAAAATGAAACGACTAATCATCGTCTATGAAGATTCGTGTCTCCTCTCTTTTCCTCGTCTCCCGTTTGACGCGCGTTTTTTCATGCCCTGTATATAAGTACATAAGGATATGCCACTATACATTTGTATACCCTAATGTCGT
>Ga0306901_1000252_pt1 | contig 25752 bp, 29 predicted proteins | sample AntRauMFilla3767_FD_190431 | JGI IMG/M metagenome (GOLD analysis project Ga0306901, IMG submission 190431) | Saline lake microbial communities from Rauer Islands, Antarctica - Metagenome Filla 3 #767 (v2) (version 2) | ecosystem: Environmental > Aquatic > Non-marine Saline and Alkaline > Saline ... | reverse complement strand
TTCATGTGAAGTAAGGATATAAAAATAAATCAACGTGTCGTTTGAAGAAAGAGAAATGCTAATAAGGTCGTGGATTCACTTTAAGATCTGCCTCGTAGGCTATGCAGATGGTTGTATCAAAAAAACAAAAATATATCATTGGCGGAGTACTAGGTGTGCTCTTGTTTGTTGTTTTGTCACAATGGTCTCAGCAACATACTGAATTACTAAAAGAACTTACGAACCAAGTGGGTGTTATAGGTGTGGTGTCGTACGTAGCCATAATGGCCTCGTCCATAATATTCGCACCACTCAGTACAGGCTTCCTGTTGCCGATAGCTGCCAATAGTTATGGTCCCGTGCTCGCAGCTATATACAGTATTCTGGGCTGGACGATAGGGTCAGTGGTGGCATTTTGGTTTGCCCGACATTTCGGCCATCGGAAGATAAAAGAGACTAACTTTATACTGCGCTTAAAATCATATGAATCTGCTATTTCCAAGTACCATTTTTATGGACTAATTGTCTTGTTGAGAATGGCGTTGCCGGTAGACGTAGTTAGCTACGCCTTAGGTTTTATGAGTAAGATTGGGTATAAAGCCTTCTTCGTGACTGCTGTCTTGGGTATAACACCATTAGCTTTTGTGTTCACATTTGCCTCTACCGCATCAGTCGAGATTCAGCTTACGATTAGTATCCTGGCTACGATATTATTTTTCTCTGCGGCGTATTGGGTCTATAGAGAATATACTCAGACAACTGATAAAAAATAATCACACCTCAAGATATGCAATGATGGCATAGCTTCCCAGTCCAAAGAGAATGAACTGACAATATAAGGCCACCAGGAGGGTTTGTTGCAACTGTTACGTTGACTCAGAGTATTTTTTCTCGCGCAAAAGAAATAAAAACGCACAGGTGCAATACCTGTGCGTGTGTATGCTGACCGATTTTCAGCGCAGCTTACTTTTTTCCAACATACGTCGATTTTTTGGGTGGTACATGGATGTAGCCGACAAGTGTTTTTTGGGATTTGCGCGGTTTTCCCAGCTCGGTCTGAGCTGTGGCACTACAACGACACCTGGTGTCTGTTGTTTGAGAGTTAGTAGGAAGATTACACCTAACGTTGGAATCATCATGTTACATACCCCTTCTCTGTATCCATTATTTATTCTACACGAAAAATACTGAAAAGTATGCGAATGACGCAGTTTAGGTATGAGCTTTTGCTTTGAGCTTCGCTAATTTTTGGTACGTAAATACCGACATGAACATCAGTCCTTGGACAAACACGATGGTGCCTCCGGTAGTCACATCAAAGTAGTAACTGGCGTAGGCTCCGATGAGTGAACTCGCAACACTTACAAAAACAGCAATTTGTAACATGGTCGGGAAATGTTTGGTCAGCAGGAAGGCAGTGGAGCCGGGAGTAATCAACATCGCGATAACTAATATAATACCAACGGTTTGAATTGAGCCGGTAATAGTAATCGCTAACAACACCAGAAAAGCGTAGTGAATAAACGTAATGGGCAGGCCAACTGATTGAGCATGGGTGGGGTCAAAGGTGAAGACCATAAACACCCGGCGGAAGATTAACACTATCGCTGAGACTGTTCCCAGAATGATAGCGGTATACCAAGCCGAACCGTCAGATATTCCCAGTAGTTCGCCAAAGAGAACGTGGGTCAGGTCTACCGAACTGACAATCTTTGATATCAACATTAGACCCAGCGCGAACAGGGTGGTGAAGACAATCCCCATGACCGCGTCCTCTTTGATTTTTGAGTTACTTTTGACATAGCCAATTAATACGACTGAAATCATGGCAAAGATAAAGGCCCCTAGACCAAACGGAATTCCCACCATGTATGCCAACACTACTCCGGGTAGAACGGCGTGGGAGATGGCGTCACCCAAGAGTGACCAGCCTTTGAGGATAAGAAAGCACGACAAGATAGCGCAGGTCACCCCGACCACCACTGCCACAATCACGGCCTTCATCATGAAGGCGTACTCCAGTGGTGCTGTAAGAAATTCTATAATAAACATACGCTAGTCAAATTTTATGTGATGTAATAGTCCATCGAAGGTCTGCGAGACCAGCTCCTTGGTGAAGACTTCTTTGGTCGGTCCGTGAGCGATTACGGTGTACTTGATCAGAGCAACTTCATCGCACGTGTCTGGCAGAGAGAGTAAATCGTGCGTGGCCAAAATAACCGTCTTGCCGTTTTCTTTGAGTGAAATCAGCAGTTCAATTAGAGAGTGTTCGCTGGTGGCGTCGAGTCCCGCAAATGGCTCATCCAAGAGTAGAATGTCAGCCCCTTGAGCCAAGGCTCTGGCCACAAACACACGCTTCTTTTGCCCACCAGAGAGTTCACCAATTTGTCGGTCTTTGAAATCAATCATTCGGACTTGCTCGAGAGCAGCGGTAGCAAATTCATGGTCGACTGCGGTCGAGGTTTTGAAAATATTTTGGGTACCAATCCGACCCATCATCACTACCTCATACACAGAAATGGGAAAGTCCCAATCCACCTGCTCGGTTTGTGGTACGTAGGCAACGTGTCCGTGTTTTTGAGCGGTTCTCGTGTCATCACCACAGACAAGTACCTTCCCGGTTTGTGGTTTGACCAGGCCCATAATGACTTTAAATAACGTCGACTTCCCAGCGCCGTTCATCCCGATGACACCGGTAAACGTATGGTAGGGGATTTCTATTGAGGTGTCCCGCAACGCTTCCTTGTCTCCGTAGCTGACGGAGACGTTTTTTAACGAGATGGCAATATTAGACATAGTGTTACTGACTGTTGGTTAGGCCTGAGATAATGGTATCGGCGGTATGTCCAAGGAGGTCTATGTAGGTGGCGGCTGGCCCGTCAACTGGAGAGAGGGAATCTACGTACAGTACTCCACCCAAGCGGGCATCAGTAGCAGAAATCACTTCTTGCATGATACGCGGCTCGACGGTGCTTTCACAGAAGACAGCTGGAGTTTGTTTTTCTCTAACGGTTTCAATTACGTTTGCCACTTGCTGAGGTGAACCCATAGATTCTGAGTTGATTGCCCAGAGGTACACTTCTTCCAACCCGTAGTCGTTAGTGAGATATGAGAATGCTCCTTCACACGTGACGAGTATACGATTGTCTTCTGGTAAGCCAGCGAGGGCTGATTCAAGTTGTACATCAACTGCCCGTATTTTATCTGAATAGGCAGCGGCATTGCTGGCGAAGTATTCAGCGTGTTCTGGTGCGATAGCAGTCAGTTCCCGGCGAATATTCTCTACATACACCAAGCCTTGTTCAGGAGACATCCAGGCGTGAGGGTTTGGTTTTCCGGCGTACGCGTCTTTGCTAATATCTATCACTTGGACACCTTCACTGACGGTGATTACGGGAACATCTGGAATGCTGGCTTTGAGTTTTTCGGTCCAAAGCTCCAAGTTCATGCCATTTTCAAAAATTACACTTGCTCGTGAAGCTTGGATGAGGTCGGCGGGGGTCGGTTGATATCCGTGAATCTCAGCTCCAGGTTTAGTAAGGGAAATTGCCTCAACTTTGTCACCACCAACTTCACCGACCATGTCGGAAATAATGGTGAATGTGCTTAGTGCAACGGGTTTACTTGATGAGTCGGTCGCTTGATCGGTGTCCTTAGATTCACCAGATAAGATGATTACTAATGCCAAAATGACTATGACGGCGACTGCTAGGATTGTTGTTTTTTTCATATCGTCTGTTTAAAATTAATTATAGGGAGGAATTTCTGATCCATGGGGATCGTGAGTTGGTTGATTCAAGAAGTTGCTAAGTTTTTTAGCTACTTCGTCACTGATGGCGTGTTCCAATATTTCGGCTTCTGCGTGGACTGAATCTTTTGACATGCCCAGGGTTTCGTACAAGAACACTTCAATGAGCCTATGTTTGAAGGTGATTTTTTCACCAAATTTTTTACCGGTAGCGGTCAGGGTGACCTTGCTGTACAAAGGAGCAATGACCAGTTTTGCTGTGACCAGGTCCTTGAGGCCTTCTGATACTGTCGATTTCCTGAGGTTCAGCTTTTTTGCAATGTTAGTCACCGTTGCGTCAGCTTGGTGACTATTAAGTAAGTAGATAGCGCGAATATAATCTTCCTTCGAAGTACTCAATTTTTGCACTGAGGAGTTTGTTCGCATAACCGAACTTTATCATAAAACAATTCTCTTGCAAGGCTTTGTTTTGAAAATAGGTGAGTTGCCCTATGTATGGCTTTGATTCAGAAAAAGCACATTACTTGATATACTCTTGGTAATGAATACAACGGAGACTCAAACGCATAACAAAAGAGTGCACATCTTCTCTTTATCTTTTACCAAACTGGGCGATGGGCTGATGGACCCAAAGCTGGTGCTGTCTTGGTTGCTTAATAGTCTCGGTGCCGGGGTATTTTGGATTGGGTTATTGGTGCCGATTCGAGAAGCCGGAGCACTGTTGCCGCAGCTCTTTACTTCGGCTCGGTTACGACATGTCTTGGTACGAAAATGGTGGTGGGTGGTTGGATCTTTCGTCCAGGGTCTGGCGGTGCTCGCCATAGCGGTCAGTGCATTATTGTTGCAAGGAGGTCTGGCCGGAGCCGTCATCGTTTCCGCCTTGGCCGTGTTTGCGGTGGCACGAAGTATCTGCTCGGTGAGCTATAAAGACGTGCTGGGAAAAACAGTTGCGAAATCCCAGCGGGGAAGAATTACCGGCAGCGCCGCATCAATTGCCGCGGGCGGCGTATTGGCGTTTGGACTCCTGCTTCTGTTCGGGGTATTTGATCAGCGCCTGATTGTGCTGGTAGCGCTGTTTTTAGCTGTCGGGTTGTGGCTGCTGGCTGCTCTGCGTTTTACGACGTTGCGAGAAGCGGCAAGTGAGATTGTTGTGAACAAATCGGAATCTATTTTTTCTACATATATACAGTACCTGACCAAGGATAGAGAACTACAAAAATTTTTGGTGGTACGAGGGCTTCTTACCGCAACGGCGATTGCTCCGCCGTTTCTTTTACTCCTGGCCCGGGCAGGAGAAACTCATTTACTAACACAACTTGGTGGACTGGTAGTGGCTTCTTCCTTTGCCACCTTTGTCTCGGGCTGGGTGTGGGGCGCATTGTCTGACCGCTCTACCAGTCGGGTGCTAGGTTGGGCAGGGTTCGCAAGTGTTGGTTTTTTGGGGTTGGCGCTTTTGGGTGCATACGAGAGTTGGTATGACATGGTCTGGTTTCTGCCGGTGGTGCTGTTTGGATTGGTGGTGAGTTATCAAGGAGTCCGCATCGCGCGTTCGGTACATTTGGTCAACATCGCCACCGAAGAAACCCGAGCTGCATACACAGCCATTTCCAATACGATTATCGGGGTAGTGCTGCTGGCAACGGGTGTGTTTGGTGTACTCGGTGGGCTGGCAGGAGTGCAGAGTGTTGTGTGGGTGCTGCTCGTGATGAGTTTCTTTGGCGGTCTGATTGGTTTTACGTTAAAAGCTTAAAGCACTATTTTTTAGGTATTACTTTGTGCCCTCCAAACTGGTTGCGCATGGCGGCAATCAGTTTTCCAATATGCGAGGGGTTTTCTCGGGTTGCTTTGCGTTGCGCTAAAGCGGCTTCGAGCACACTCACCTCTGCAATGGTGGTGATATGTTCCATTTCGGACTCAGTCTCACCAGTTGGGACTTCACCTTTTATAGAGTCAATCTGTCCTTCTCTGTACGCCTCACTTAACCACGAAATCAATTTGCTGCTAATGATGCTTTCGTGCCCGTAGGGTTTAAACACTTCAGCAAGATCAATCCCAAATTGCTCTGTATGCTCATGCAGTACTGTCACTCCTTCTGCGATAGCACCCATCATGCCGTACTCAATTCCGTTGTGCACCATCTTTACAAAGTGACCAGCTCCGGCCTCACCCACCCGCGCGTAGCCATTCTCTGCTGCTAATGCTTTAAAGATATGTTCATGTTCCGCAAATACTGTCGCGTCGCCACCGACCATGATCGAAGCGCCGTGTCGGGCTCCTTCTATACCGCCGGAGGTACCGCAGTCAAGAAAGTTGAGTTCTTTCTCTGTCAATGCTTTGTGTCGGAGTAGGGAGTCTTTATAGAAACTGTTGCCGCCATCAATGATGGTTTCTCCTGGTGCCAGCAGTGGGGTAAGTTCATCCAGCACAGTATCGACAAACTTACTCGGTACCATTACCCAGATTAAGCGGTCGCTGGATAGGTGCGCAATCAGAGCTTGATAGGTATCAACTACCGTAATACCAGCCTCGCGCGCTAATTTTTGTGCTTCTCCACTCGGGTCGACTCCGACGACTGTGTAACCCTTTTCAATCAATAGCTTCGCCATGTTGAGTCCCATACGGCCAAGCCCGATAAATCCTAATTCTTTTTTCATAATAGTTTTCAATATAAATAATAAGCTATTCAGTTATCGGGCCAGTTGAACCGGTTTCATAGGTATGTAAGGGTAAGGTTTTAAACTTTTCTAGTATCGGAGTAATAAATTGCCACGCCAACTCAACTTCATCGCCGCTGACAAACCTGGTCTGGTCACCCACAATACAATCAAACAGTACGCGTTCATACGCCTCTGGCGAAGCGGCCTCTTCGGCAGCATTTGCTACTAACGTGAGCTCTTGTTCACGCAGAGCAAAAGCAAAACCGGGTGCTTTGGTCCACATGGAGATGCCGATGCGTTGCTCTGGTGCAAATTGGATACGCAGCACATTGCGGTGTTCGTGAGGGTCCTCTTGGGCTGCACAGCTGCATAGGTTGCGTGGTCGAAAGGTGATGACTGCTTCATTCACGCGCTCCTTGAGCGCCTTTCCTGCTTCGAGAGTAAAGGTGGTGTCTTTCCACGGTGCAGTATCGAGCGTAAAAGAAAGTTTAAAATATGTTTCAGTGTCGCTCTCATCGGCTACACCATCAGCCTCTGTGTAGCCTTTGTATTGGCCACGTACAAGAGAGGTTGCTGTTTGTGACTCGAGTGCTCGTAATGCGGTGGCTCGGGCCGCTCGTATGGCATGCGCGTCATGGATGTCAGCAGGTGGCATAGTGAGTAAGGCAAATATCTGGAGCATATGATTTTGTCCAACGTCACGTAGAGTGCCGATGGCGTCATAAAATGAACCGCGGTTTGACACATCTTTGGTTTCCAATAATTTGATAGCAATCGACTCGATAGCGTCTGCATCCCATGAGTCAGCTAGGACCGTATTTACAAATCTCAGAGCAACTATGTTTTCAATGGCCTCTTTGGCTAGGTAGTGGTCAATCCGATAAATTTGTTCATCATTAAATAAAGTACAAAGTTTCTTTTCCAGCACCTGAGCAGTGGCGAGGTCACGACCAAAGGGCTTCTCTACCAATAGCCGAGCCCAAGAGCTTTCTTCATCGCACAGTGCCAGGACCTCATTAGTGTGGAGTTGTTCAAATATCACCTCGTAGTATTGCGGTGGCACTGCTAGATAAAATAGCTTGTTGGCGCACTGGCTAATTACAGCATCGTGCTTCTTTAACTCATCTTTGATTCGTTCGTAGGCCGAGGTATCGTCAAAACTCCCAGTCACATAATAAAAAAGAGCACAAAATTCAGTTACGGTTTCCGCATCATGCTGGTGACCTTTCTCGTGAATACTTTCATTCACAAATGACCGATACTCTTCATCTGTGAGTTCTTTTCGAGACAGGCCAATAATGACAAAATGCTCAGGCAACTGACCAGCTATGTATAAGTCCAGGAGAGCCGGAAACAGTTTTGTTTTCGCAAGGTCTCCGGTGCCACCAAAGATAACGATGGCGGTCGGTTGTAAGGCAGTGTGCGGTTTCATATATACACCATAATACTCTCTTTTTATGTTCGAGATAGAGAGAGCATGTTAACATTTAAGTAAATACGCAAATAATAAAATATAATGTTAACAGAACAACAAATTACGGAAGTGCAAAAAAAAGTGGAGCCATCTAGAGATGAGCTCGCTTTATGTGAAGCATTTCGTATTCTCGGGGACTGGAATCGCTATCGCATGATGAAGACGTTGCTTGAGATGAAAGAACTGTGTGTGAGCAACCTCTCAAAAATTGTCGGCATATCGATGTCTGCTACGTCGCAGCATCTGCGTATCCTTGAGCTGTCTGGTCTGGTTGAGAGTGAGCGGATGGGTCAGACTATTTGCTATAAACCAATTACAAATAATCCCAAGCTAAAACCAATCTTAAAATTAATTCTCTAACCAAGCATGAAAACTGTCTCAATCATCATCGGTGTAGTCGTACTCATTCTAGGAGTGGGGTATCTGGCAACGAATTCCAATACGGCTTCTGCACCAGTGGCTCAAGAAGTGACAGGCCCTCAAGCCGAACAAGTATCGACAGTGGACAGAGCGTCAATTGATGAAAGTGAAGAGTCTCAATCAGCTGTCACTCCTGCCGGCACCTACACTGAGTACGAGGCGCAACAGATAGCGCAAAGCGGCGCCAAAACTATTCTGCTTTTTTTCCACGCAACGTGGTGTCCAAGCTGCCGGGCACTGGAGGCTGACATTGTCGCCAATGCAGATACTATACCGGCCGGAGTAGAAATCTATAAGCTTGATTACGATACGCAAACAGCTCTCAAGCGTCAGTATGGTGTCACTACTCAACACTCAGTCATCGAGATTGATTCTACCGGAGTGGCACAGAGTGCAATTACCCACCCCCTTACTTTTCAGGCAGTCATTGCCACTATCTAGCCTATGACTTTACTCTTGATTTCATTCATCGCTGGAGTGCTCACGGTACTCGCCCCGTGCATTTTGCCGCTGTTGCCAGTGGTGGTCGGGAGTAGTGTAGGAGCGCGCAGTAAAGTGACACCGTTTATTGTGATTGGCTCACTCGCACTGTCCATTTTGCTTTTCACCTATCTCCTAAAAGCGTCAACGGCTTTTATTTCTATTCCATCGTATGTCTGGGGCTATATCTCAGGCGGCATCTTGGTGGGATTTGGTCTGGCGCTGCTGTTTCCACAGCTTTGGGAACGCCTGCCCTTCATTGCAAAAACCAGTGCGGGGGCTAATAAACTGGTGGGGGCAGGTTACCAGAAAAAAAGTGTTTGGGGCGATGTGCTGATTGGCGCCGCTTTGGGTCCAGTTTTTTCTTCCTGCAGTCCCACGTACTTTGTCATTCTGGCGACCGTACTACCGGCGAGCTTCTTATTAGGAACGGTTTATCTCTTGGCGTATATTGCCGGTCTTGTCTTGGTTTTAGGACTCATCGCAGTGTTGGGTCTGCGGTTCACGAGTAAGCTACAGGTTGCGGCGGGCAGTCGCAGCTGGCTGAAACGAGGGATGGGCGCATTGTTTCTGGTGGTCGGTCTCTTCATTTTCACTGGCTTCGATAAGGAAGTACAAACCTGGGTACTAGATCGTGGGTACATTGACGGAGTTTTGAATATAGAACAACAGCTTTTGAAGCAAGTTGAAAGCGCGCAGGAAACTGGTGCGTCCGACAACTCTCGTGCGGTAGCGCCGATTGGAGAATCAAGTACCGACGTGCCACCGGCGCTTACTCGTTCCTTTCCAGACACCGACTTTAGTAACGCCGACCCAAAATTAGCCCAAGCGCTCTCTGGCGGTCCGCCCAAAGACGGTATCCCGGCGATTGACGAGCCGACCTTCGTCCCGCTCTCTGAGTTTGAGCGACCAGACAGTGTGCAGGCCATCGTGCTGGTTGGTGAGTCGGAGACCAAAGTCTATCCGTATAACATCTTGACGTGGCATGAGATTGTGAACGATACGTTTGAGAGCACTCCTGTTGCGGTGACGTTTTGCCCACTGTGTGGCAGTGCCATTGTCTTTAACCGCACCTTGCCAGATGGAACAGTCAGTACGTTTGGAGTCAGCGGGTCTCTGCTTGAGAGCAACATGATTATGTATGACCGGGCGACCGAGAACCTCTGGCAGCAGAGTACCGGCCAGACCCTCGCTGGGACTTTTCACTCTGCTCAATTGACGCTTGAGTCATTTCAGTTACTCACACTCGGAGACGTGCGGGCCACGTACCCCCAGGCGATGGTCTTGAGCGAGAACACTGGTCATCAGCGTGACTACGCTCGTAATCCGTATGCAGGCTATGAAAATAATGACAGCTTTATCTTCAGTCCATCTGAACTCGACACCTCCTTTCCGCCGAAAAACATTATGGCGGTGTTCAGCGCTGGCGAGACAGTCTTCGCAGCACCCTGGCTAAAACTTAGGGAAGAGGGTAGTGCAACCATTACCCAAGCAAGTACCACCTATACCCTAACGGTGACGGAGTCCGGGGAATTATCCATCGTTGATTCTAAAGGAGTATCCTACCCGTTCTATTTTGAAATGTGGTTCAGTGCGGCGGTGCAGCATGGAGAGACACTTAAAATAGTAACGCCATAAAGTATGAAAAACCCCAGCGAGACAATGTGCGAGATGTGTAAAAAAGCGACCGCGCAAAATGCGCTACAAAAAAACCATTGCGAGAACTGGTGTATACAAGAGGGCGCGGATTTAGTAGATAAACACACTGACCATGGAGCATAGTTCACGCACAAAGTACGACGTCGTTGTGATTGGAGCCGGATCAGGGGGGCTGACAGCGGCGGTTGGATTTGCCAAGGTTGGCAAACGAGTTTTGTTGGTGGAACGGGAACATATCGGTGGTGAGTGTACGAACTCTGGGTGTATACCGAGTAAAGCTCTGTTGCATCACGCCAAGGCGCACTATAAAGCCACCTGTATTGCGGGGAACAATCAAGAAACGGAAGACTATCGACAACATGCGTTTACCTACGTGCGTGAAAAAATCAACGAAATCCTGGCTGATGAAACGCCGGAAGCATTTGAAAAACTCGGTATCACCGTAGTGATGGGCGAGGCTGAGTTTACCGCTCCGTGTCATATAAAAATCGGTGATATTGTCTACGGTTATCAGACCGCTATTATTGCTACTGGATCACGTCCGCGAATGATTGAGGTGCCCGGTCTGGATCAAAGTACGGTGCTCACCAATCAGAATATTTTTGATCTAGCAGCCATTCCAGCTCGCACGCTGATTATCGGCGCTGGACCAATTGGTCTGGAGATGGGGCAGGCGCTGGCGCTGCTGGGCAGTACGGTTACCATCGCCACCATCGATACTGAGTTTGCCCGCCTTGAGGACGAGGCCATACGCCCGATTTTGCAAGAGAAATTCACTGCATTGGGTATCACTATTGAACTCAACGCTTTTATTCAGAAGGTCGAAAACGACGTAGCAGTCTTCGACCGCAAAGATGGTGATGTGGTGTCCGACACGTTTGCTGTGGCGTTTGACAAAGTGCTTATTGCTATCGGCCGAGTACCAAATATGCCAGGTGGACTAGCAGCGGCTGGCATCAACGCCGATAGTCGTAGTATTATGGTTGATAGTCAGCATCGGACGAGTAACAAATACATCTATGCCATCGGTGACGTTGCTCAGCGACTAAAGTTCACTCACACCGCCGACGATAGTGCCCGACAAGTGGTCACCAGAGTCGTGTCTCACGGATTGCTACGGGTCAACAATAAAAAAGCGGTGCCAAAAGTGACCTATACTCTGCCCGAAGTAGCCCAGGTTGGGTGCTCGTGGAATGAGGCGGTCAATACGTTTGGTGAAGACAGTCTGATGCGAATCGAGGTACCGTTTACCCAGAGCGATCGCGCGAAAACCGATGATGACACCACCGGCTTACTGGTGGTAGTTGTCCGCCGCTTGAGTGGTGCTGTGCTCGGTGCGCATATCATTGGCCCAGCCGCTGGTGAGATGCTTTCGCTTTTCACCTTGGCGATAGATAGAAAAGTCTCGCTGTGGAAACTGCGCTCACTTATCTACGCGTACCCCACCTACTCGCTGGTGGTGAAGAAGGCGGGCGACCAGTTTTTTGCCCGACAAATAGGGGATTTGAAAGTTGATCTCCTGCGTGTACTGAAGCGCCAGGCACCCAAGTTCATTGCCTTGGTATTCTGGATTTCTTTGATCTACGCGTTTCAAACCTACCGGATTGAAAATAACCTCTCGTACTCAGATGTACTCCTGAGTTTGATTGATTTCTTCACGAGTACCCTGTGGGGGCCGGTGATATATATGTTGATGTACGCTTTGCGACCGTTGATACTCTTTCCCGCCACCTTGCTGACGGCACTATCGGGCACCCTGTTCGGTTTTTGGTGGGGAGTTGTGTACACGGTTATCGGTGAGAATGCTTCGGCCAATTTCGCCTATTGGATTGGTCGTTTCTTTGGAAAAGATATGAAACTTGAGGATTCTCTTATCGGGAAATGGGTCGAAGCTCTTCGCGCCCGGCCATTTGGTACCGTGCTCTTCATGCGCCTCTTTTATGTTCCGTTTGATCTCACCAATTACGGCTCCGGTATTTTGAAAATCAACTGGCGGTCGTACTTCACGGCAACCTTGATTGGCATCATGCCGGGCGTGACCACCTTTGTTGCGCTCGGTGCAGCCCTCGACCTGGAACACTTCAGTGCGAACGGTCTGACGTTTGACGCCTTTGACCCGCGCTTTCTCCTCCTTTCAGTCGTTATCTTTATTGTCTCGCTGGGCCTGTCACGGTTCTTGAAGCGTTGGCAGGCTGAGACCGTATAAGTGCTGGTGGTGCGTACGACATTTTTATCAGCGTAATCGTCGCATGAACAAAGTGTCTATGGAGTGTTTGAGGTACCACAGCCAAACACCGCGTAGGCACCAGCCCCATTTGTCGGCCGCAGCATATTTACTCCCCAGAGTTATCAGTTTTAGGTAATTTTTTTGGGGTTTAAATACCTGGAGTGGTTTTTCGTGCAAAAGGGCGCAAATATTTCTATAGAGATACGGTGCTTGACGAACCGCATATACGCCAGCCTTGGGTAGCGGGTAGGGTACAAAATGGGCACAATCACCCACGGCAAAGACGTTGGCATAGGAGGGGGAACGAAGCGTGGCGTCAACTTGGAGGTACCCGTCGGTACACGGCAGCTGAGTTTCGCTGACCCATTGATAGGGATGTGGTCCGGTGGCTGCCACAGTGAACTCACTGGGGATAATCGACTGATCGGACAGGGTGATGTTGGTTGGGGTAATTTCCTGCACCGCTACATTGGAGCGTACAAGAATACCGTGCGCTTTGAGTTGTGAGAGTAAGTAGGTTCTGGTGACCTCACTCACCTGGGGCAATATGGCGTGCGCTTCAACAATACTGATGTTCGGAGTCAGGGATGAGTGGGTACGGAGGCGATACTCCATTGCCAACGCCAGCTCAACCCCCGCCACTCCGCCCCCAATCACCGCAACCGGCCTTGTCGATGACGTAGGGTGTTGAATAAATTCTTGCCATTGTTTGGCAAACGCAGTGAGCGGCTTTACGCCGACCACCGTTGCCGAATCACTCGCTGGTAGTGCCTGCGCTGAGCTGTGAATACCAATGTCAATCGAGAGGATATCGTATTCGTAGATTTCATCCGTGCTGGTGGTCACTGTTTGTTGTTTGGCATCAAGCTGGGTGATAGTGGATGCACAAAAATCAGCTCCAGCGGCGAGCGCTAACTCCTGGATATCAATATATAAATCGTGCTCGCTATAATGTCCGGCGATAAACCCGGGCAGCATACCGGTGTACGCTACCTGTGACTGTGTATCAAATACAATCAGTTGCGTATTCGCTACCGGCTGCTTTGCCCACTGGAGTAGAAACAGGGCGTGAGTATGTCCGCCTCCAACAAGGATAATTATTTTTTTGACGGGCTGTGAGAGGGTGCTCATATCGAGTACATAATTAGGCGTAGCAATGTTCTAGCTAGCAACCATATTCAGTATAACAATAGAATGACACTTATAAATTAAATCTGAACGTTGCACAATAAAGTGGACTCAAGGCGAGTAACCAATCGGTAATAATAAGAGAACGAACAAGAGACAAGCGAGAAAAAGACCCAGAGTATAAGTTGACAAAAGTATATTAATAACTTATAATATTGCATAGTTCTTTACAGAAGCAGGAGGTCAATATGACCAATAAAACTAACCAACCGAAGCCTTTTCGTAACAAAGAGCACGCTTTAGGTCTGGACTTAGTTCAGCTAAGAAGCCAGATTACTCAGTTGGATATTAAAACGGGGGATCTCAAACGAGAGCTTTTGATAGCGAGAAGCTATATTAAGAATCTAGAAAAAGAGCGAGATCAGCTTCGCGAACAAGTCACTCTTGACGACTTGACCAAAGTCAAAAACCGTAATGGCTACGATCTTGCCGTTGAGCATGAAGTCAGTCAGTTACCTGCTGACGGGGACTTGCGTACAGCAACTTCAGAAAGTTTGGGGTTGCTGATGGTAGACGCGGACCACTTCAAGGGCGTGAATGACACATACGGTCATGAAGTTGGTGATGCGGTCTTGGTAGCCATAGCACTGGTACTAAAAAGTTCGGTGCGGTCTTACGACGAAGTCTGTCGTTGGGGTGGTGAGGAGTTTGCCGTCATTCTTCCCGGAATCAACGAGATTGGTCTCAAAAAAGTCGGGGAGAAAATTAGAGCTGCTGTAGAAGATTTGAATTTTGGGGAAATACCCAACTTGCAGACTTCTATAAGTATTGGAGGTTCAATTCAGTTTCGGCAGACAGATACAGGTTTGTTTGACCGAGCTGATGCTGCTATGTATGAGGCAAAGAATAACGGCCGAAACCAAGTAGTTCTCATAGGTTCTACCTAGTCTGGAGGCAACTACCGGCGATGAATGTTTACATTCGTCGCTTTTTTTTATTATATTATTCTTCAGCGCACTCGCTTTTATCGCGTGTGTTGCTAACATAACGGGGTATGCTTCTCTTGCAAACAGGCGTTCACTACGGATTACATTTTCTGGCTCCAGGACTCTTGTCGTGGCTGTTCTTTAAGGACATTTGGAAACTAAGCTGGGTATTGATGGTGGCGACTATGCTGGTTGACTTAGATCACTTGCTTGCCAGCCCTATATTTGACCCGGGAAGATGCGGGATTGGTTTTCATCCACTGCATTCTTACTACGCTATTGTTCTGTACGGTCTATTGCTCTTGGTTCCCAATAGATACGTCAGAATAATCGCAGTGGGTCTGCTGCTTCATATGTTTACTGATTTTCAGGATTGCGCATGGATGGTGTCGCCATTGTAGACTGAGGGTTGGTTAAAAAGAAAACGTAGGGGCGTTATTGATAGTTATATTTTTGGTATAGTTTACCCATGAAATTATTTCTTTATATTTTCACGGGGTGCGTACTACTGGGAGTATATTTTATATTTTTCAGTGGTGCACCGTCGGTCACAAATGTTCCATCCGACGGCACAAGTATCGTTGCTTTTGGTGATAGTTTAATAGCAGGAACGGGGGCAAGTAGGGGTAATGATTTTGTAAGTATTTTGTCGAGGCAAATAGATGAGCCGATAATAAACCTTGGCCGCAGTGGTGACACCACCCGAGACGCTCTGGTGAGAATCGACGACATGCTGCAACAAGACCCGAAAGTAGTGCTGCTGCTGTTTGGAGGGAATGATTATCTACAACAGATTCCTGAAGCAGAAACGTTCAAAAATCTCGAACAAATTATCCAGACGATTCATCAGTCTGGGTCAGCGGTGCTTTTACTCGGTATGAGAGGAGGTATCCTTCGCGATAATTTTAAGAGTGAGTTTGCTGCTCTAGTCAAGAAACATAATACCGCTTATGTAAGCGACATGCTCGACGGGCTTTTGGGTAACCGACAGCTCATGTCCGACAGCGTTCACCCTAATGACGCAGGGTATCAGATGATTGCTGATAGGGTGCAGCCCGAGTTGGAAGCGTTATTGGAGTAGGTCTGAGTCTACAGCAAGAGCTGTAGACTCAGACCTTGATATATCCGGACTTACTTTTGGTGGGTACACAGTCCTTTGACCGTGACTTCTATTTCGTCGACAGTAAAACCTTCCAGCTGAAGCAACTTTTTTATTTTTTCATCTGGAGCAGTAAAGTGAATCACTTTCTCGCAGTTGGTGCAGACTGCATGATGGTGCGGTTCGTGTTGATATTCGTACTGCGCTTCATCTGAGTCAAAGTGAATCTTTTTAATAAGTTTTTCTTTTACAAACAAGTCAAGGTTTCTGTAGATGGTGACCAGGTCAATCTCTGGTATTTTTTGTGAGATATCCGCTGCTGACAAGGTGCCATGATGCGTCTTCAGAGCATTGAGAATGAGCGTTCTTTTTTTCGTGAGTTTTATATTCATATGCAATTAGTTTGCATTATAGCAAAAACTTGCTAGTATAACAATCGCAAATGATTTGCATTATTATATAAAAACTAGAACATGTTTGAAGCTATACTCGCTGCTATTTTGATTGCCCTCACTTCTCTAATAGGGGTCTTATTTTTTGGTAATAGTCGCCATCTGCAAGGAGTTCAGAAATATGTAGTTCCGGTTGCGGTCGGAGTCTTTTTCAGTTTAATATTGTACGAATTGATTCCTGAGGCACTCGAAGCTTCACAACAGTGGGGCGGACTCGTGATACTGCTGGGGTTCGTTGGTTTTTATGTCTTGTCTCACAAGCTGCACCAGCGATATCACCATCTTGAGGCGCAGGACTGTGATCGGAAAGGTGCCGCTGCGCTTATTTTAGTGGGAGACTCAGTTCATAACTTTGCTGATGGAATCGTGCTCGGTGGCGCATTTTTAATCAATCCGGCAGTGGGAGTGGCGACTGCAATCGGGCTGGCTCTGCATGAGGCACCACAAGAGATAGTCGAGTTTGGAGTCCTGGTCCGCGCAGGGTATTCGCGCAAACGTGCCTTGCTGTTAAATCTTATTTCTGCAAGCACTATTATTCTGGGAGTGGTAGTAGTATTTATGTTATCGGAGATTGCTCAAAATAGCGTCTGGATTTTGTCCGGTTTGGCTGCGGGGAGTTTATTGTTCTTGGCTGCAAGCGAATTACTACCTCGTATTCATGGAAACCTCAAACACTACGGTACTATTTGGCATTCTGCAGTTTCCATTTTGTTGGGATTTGCAGTGATGAGTGTGATTGTTCATTGGTCACATGAAACCTTTGGTCATGGTGATGAGCTACATGACGAAGAACATGTACAAGAGTACTAGTGTGCAAGCGCTAAGCAGATGAGCTTGGTGTCTGGAGGTAAATGAGGCACGAGCGCAGCTCGCGCCTCATTTAGGGTGGCTCCAGTAGTAACAACATCGTCAAACAAGATAAGAGTTTTACCAGGCATCCTAGCCAGTAATTGAGTATCACAATGAAAGATACCCTTGATATTGCGTAAGCGTTGCTGCCTATCTAAGGAAACCTGCGGTGCAGTTTCTCTCACTCGCGAAAGAACAGACTCAACTGAATACTGAGTCTTCTTTAGTACGCTGAATACTTGATTGTGACCTCTGTCCCGTTGTCGGTCTTTCCCGAGTGGGATGGGGATAAAGCACAGTCCTTCCAACTGTTTTTGTTGTGTCCAGCTGGTTAAGAGATTGGCTAAAATCATTTGTGCTTGAGCATTGTTATAAAACTTATTTTCCCGTATCGCAGCATGAACAACTGGATGGGTATAGTTTGCACAGTAGAAAATACCATCGTGGCAACCAGAATGGTTGCAGAGATTGGTCGCATGATTGGTGCGAAGAATGAGCTGCGAATCACGAGGAGGGAAGAGTACGTCAGATAGTTTGTTCAGTATTTTCTTCATTCTCTACAGTATACGTGAATCCGCATGATATGATAATGTAAATATTTATGAAATTTCTCAATTCGATAGTTTCGTCTTTGCAGTCAGGAAGCGCCTCTTCTGACGCTGTGGTGGGAGTTGATATTGGTTCGTCCTCGATGAAAGTGGTTGAGCTCAAGCAAAGCAAAGGAGTCATTACGCTCTCAACGTATGGAGAAGTTCAGCTAGGGCCGTATAAAAATCGAGAAATCGGTCAATCAGTCAATCTTAAAACAAGTGAAGAACAGGCAGCTTTGGTTGACATTATGCGTGAGTCAGCAGTGAAAGCAAGAAGTGCTGTGTTTGCTATGCCGCTTTCTTCCAGTTTTGTCACAAATGTAAGTATCGAAGCCGAGGCTGATGCAGACTTATCTTCTTTGGTACGAATAGAGGCACGGAAAGTGATACCATCTTCGCTGAGTGAAATCACTCTCGATTGGGCAGAGGTTGAGCTTACCAAGACAGAGCGAGCGGCAGAAGAAAGTCGGAGAAATGTACTGATTGCAGCAATCCAAAACTCAGCCCTCGAGCGATTTAAAGTGCTCATGCAGTTCGTTGGTCTCACGCAGCCACCGACCGAAATCGAATGTTTCAGTACTATTCGAAGTCTCTACACGAGCGAAGAAGAAGATATTGCGATTATCGATATAGGTGCCGTGTCAACCAAATTGTATATTGCACGTAAGGGCTTGCTAATGCGGATGCACCGAATTCGAGCGGGTGGAGCAGTGGCAACCAAACAAATCGAACAAACACTAGAAGTTGATTTTGCCACCGCAGAACAAATGAAGTATGCCGCGAGCAGAAAAGCTGATTCGTTCGCAGAGCTCAAGCGGGCCCACGACAGCAGCTATGACCGTGCCTTTCGAGAATTCCGCCAGGTACTCGCTGAATACGAAGAAAAAACCGGTATCACTCTGAGCGCAGTTCATTTGTCTGGCGGTGGAGCCTTATTTCCCGGCATTGATACGTATCTTGCTCAAGCTATTGACCGGGAAGTCATCATGGCTAATCCTTTTTCAAACGTTGCGTACCCAGCTTTCATGGAAGATATTATGGATACGATTGGACCATCCTTCACCGTTGCTCTGGGAGCTGCACTACGGTCGTTTGACTAGAGTGTCCACAGTGGGTTGAGTTTTATTAGTAGTAGACACGTATAATAGAAAGTATGAAAAGTTCTTCAGATAATTCGTTCATTCCCAAGCGCGGTACTTCCAAAAGAAAACAGCCAGGAGGTTCACGCACGTTTTATATATTCTCTTACATTAGCTATATTTTAATGTTTGCGATTCTGCTTTCTGCTGGGGGAGTATACTTATACCAACAATACACCAACAATAAACTCGACCAAGCGGTAGAAAATCTCAACGCAGAAATAGAAAGTTTTAATCAGGCTGATATGGAGCGAGTAACTCAATTCAATAATCGTCTTTCGCAAGCTCAAGGTCGGTTAGAAAATAGTATATCAGTCACTGCAGTTCTTGAAAGGCTGCAAGCAGCAACTATTGATACAGTACAAATCAACACTTTGTCTTTGATGAGAGAAGGTGATGAAAAAATCACGATTGCAGCTGAGATTCAGACTGATTCATTTGACTCAACTCTGTTTCAACAACGAGTGTTTCTGATAAAAGATTCAGTTCAAGAGTTTGTAATATCGGAAGTCGGAAGTACTGTGGTCAAAGAGGCAGGTCAAACAGAACAGGAGCGCAACTCAAGACCAGCAGTCTCCTTCCTGACAACATTCAGTCTTCCTCTAGAAGCCGTCCCAAGCGACCCTCAAGCAGCAGCGGAAGCTTACGTCTCAGCAGTAACTGATCAGGATGCTCAAGAAGAAGAGATTAACGAAGATATTATATGATTTCAAAAAGTCTGTTCATTAATGTAGCTATGATTGCGATATCAATTGGTATTGTCATCACTTATGTCGAACCTACTTTTAGCGAAATCAGTAAACTACAAGAAGACATCTCGGTGTATCAAAATGAGCAGAAAAAAGTATCTGAAGTAAATAATCAACTGAGTAGTTTGATTGATGTCTTGACTAGCGTATATACAGATGATGAACGCAGATTACTTACCTACATGCCCGATCAAATTGATCCCATTGACGTGGTAAGAGATTTGTCTCTTATTTCTAAAGAAATAGGGCTTACAAATATTTCACCAGTTTTTGAAGGTAAAAACACAGAAAAGAACCAAAATAGAGAAGCTCGCGGTGCAAATACTGTTCAACCCGAAGAGTATCGTTTTGCTCTCAGTGCTGGAGGTACATATAGGCAGATTAAAAACCTGTTCCTTTTATTAGAGCAGAACGATTATCCACTTGAGGTGCAGAGTTTGTCATTGGTCAGTGAAGAAGAAGGTGTTCTGTTCTTCACTGCGACCTTGTCGGTGTATACGTACAAAGACAGCGCTACCAGAGAAGAAATAGTATTTTAATTATGGGAAAAATCATCACAAATGTAGTAATCATTCTCGGTGTCATTACAATGGCTTTTGCTGGGTACTATCTATTTATTCAGCAAGGAGACTCATTATTTGCCCCCAACTCGAACGAACAAACGATGGAAAACATGCTGAACAACACACAAGAGTTTATTTCTCATCGACAAGAACTAGATAGAGTAAACCTGATCTCGGCGATAGAGATATTTGATGACGAGCGTTTCCGTTCCCTGCGTTCGTTTTCCACTCCCATCCAAGACAGACCAATAGGTCGGGAAAACCCGTTTGAGCCAGCAGTAGTACCAGATAATGTAAGTACTGATATTTAAAACCTATGAATCCGCTGGATACACTAAGAGAATGGCCTGGAGTAGAGGGGGTATTTGTTGATAAAGTGTCTGCGCAGATGAAAGAAACCGGTAAATCTTTAGAAGACGTACTGCTGGAGTCGGACATGAAGCAAGACGATGTCCGTAATTTTTTTGCTCAGTATTACCAAATTCCAGCTTTCGAAATTCCTGAAGGGTTTACCGTCACACAACAAGTGCTTGATTTCATTCCTGAAGATTCAGCAGCACACTATCGGATGGTTCCGTTAGTGATAGAAGATGAAGTACTAGTGGTCGGAGCGAACAATCCTGATGATATGAAAATGCGTGAGGCATTGAATTTCATTAGTACAAAGTACAATGTCCCATATCGTCTAGTGTTTTTGTTAAATGCAGACGTAGCGCGCATTCGAGTGTTTTATGAAAACCTGGAAGGTGATGTGGGGGATGCGCTTAATACACTTGAGACTGAGCTTGATGCCGAAATTGCAGCCAATATTGAAGAAAATCCAGGACAGTCACAACAGGTAGTGAATCACATTGAAGAGGATGCTCCAGTGACGAAAATTGTCGCTACAATATTACGATATGCTGTCGATGGCAGTGCCTCTGATATTCATATTGAACCCACTACCGGTAAAGTGGGAGTGCGGTTTCGAGTAGATGGAACGTTGGCTACTAGCTTGGAGTTGCCAAAAAATGTACATATGGCAGTGGTTGCTCGGGTCAAAATCTTGTCAGCAATGCGTCTGGACGAGCGAAGAAAGCCCCAGGATGGGCGTTTTTCTGCAACTTTTGATGATCGTAAAATCGACTTTCGTGTTTCTGTATTACCAACGAATCACGGCGAGAAAGTCGTAATGCGTATTCTTGATACCACCAAGGGTGTACGGAGTTTGGAAGAGAGTGGTATTTCTCCGAAGAATCTAGAAATCATTAAGCGGATCGTAAAAGAACCGTATGGCATTATTTTGATTTCTGGTCCAACAGGGTCTGGTAAATCAACCACGCTACGTGGAATGATTCAGGAAGTGGATACTCTGACTGAGAATGTGATGTCACTAGAAGATCCGGTTGAGTACAATATGGACGGCGTAAGTCAATCGCAAGTGCGTCCAGAGATTGGTTATACCTTTGCAAAAGGACTCAGAGCTGCTTTGCGACAGGACCCTGATATCATTATGGTGGGTGAGATTCGGGACAAAGAAACCGCCCAGCTGGCTATTCAGGCAGCTTTGACTGGACACTTGGTGCTGTCTACTATTCACACCAATAGTTCTATCGGTGTGATTCCTCGTCTGATAGACATGGGGGTTGATCCATATTTGATTGCTCCAACTCTAAAAATGGCTATTGCACAACGTTTGGCAAAAACACTCTGCTCAGGCACTGGTAAAGAAGAACAGATTGATGCTAGTGTCGAGATGCGAATAGAAGCAGCCTTTAAAACTTTGCCTGAGAAATATAAAGGAATTATTCCAAAAAGTAGAACAATGCTGCATCCCGACCCAAGTCCCGGATGTTCCACTGGGTATCGAGGTCGAACAGCGGTGTCAGAAGTGCTAGAAATTAATGAAGAGATGCAAGAACTCATTTTGAAGAATTCTTCAGAAGAAGAGTTTACTCACGTCGCGCGAAAGAATGGGTTTATTTCTATTCAAGAAGATTCAATTATTAAGGCATTGAATCACGAAATACCGTACGAAGAAATGAACGTGTTTGGTTCGAAGTTAGGTTACGAAACTGAAGAGGAGTCGGAATTTACATCTGTCGATAACCTGGAGGAATTTGAGATGACAGAGGCTATAATGAAAGATGATGAAATTACTACTAATTGATGACGACGTATTTTTGCGTGACATGTACGCGCTAAAATTTTCTGAAAGTGGGTATACGGTTGATGTGGCTGAAGGCGCAGGAGCTGCTTTGTCAAAAATTGAGGCCGATCCTCATTTTGAAGTTATTCTGTTGGATATGATTATGCCTGCCATGTCCGGTACTGAGCTGATTAAGGAAATTAAAAGTCGCTTTCCGCAGATGCCGGCTCGTTGTATTGTGCTCTCAAATCAAGGTCAGCAAGAAGATATTAATGAAGCGATGGCAGCTGGAGCGGTGGGATATATAGTAAAAGCAGAAGCTGTTCCAAGTGACGTCGTTAAAGAAGTTGAAACCTTATCTAAAAAATAAAGAATTATATGTCAACAGTAGATTACAAAAGAGAATTAGGTGCCTTAGTTGACCTAATCATTCAAGAAGAAGCTTCAGACTTACACCTGTCTTTTGGAGCTCATCCTCTGATTAGAGTTTCTGGGACACTAATCCCATTGGTCAAAAAACCAATTCTGACAGAGGCTGACTTGGATGGGTTTGCCAAGATATTGATGCGTGATGATCAGTATGAAAAATTCATTACCTATACTGAGGTGGACTTCTCTTATGAGAATACCAATGGCGTAAGATTCCGTGGGAATGCCTTTTATCAACGGGGGCAAAAAGGTGTGGCACTACGTTTGATTCCTAACGTAATTCGGAGTTTTGAAGAACTAAATCTACCGCCAATCTTAGAAAGCTTCACTCAACGTTCCCAGGGATTCTTTTTGTGTGTGGGGCCAGTTGGTCAAGGGAAATCAACTACACTTTCGGCGATGGTAAATATAATTAACAAAACTCGAGCAGAACATATCGTTACCATTGAAGACCCAATTGAGTACGTGTATGAAGAAGAGAAATCGCTGATTGATCAGCGTGAAATTGGTATCGACTCAGAAAGTTTTCAAACTGCGTTAAATGCCACATTTCGACAGGATGTGGACGTCATACTAGTAGGTGAGATGCGTAACGTGGAGACAATTTCTGCTGCGGTGACTGCTGCAGAAACGGGTCACCTGGTATATTCCACTCTCCATACTAATGACGCTGCTCAGACCATTAGCCGTATTGTTGATTCGTTCCCAGGTAGTCAACAAGACCAGATTCGAGTGCAGCTCGCTTCGTCCCTAGTAGCTATTTTTTCACAAAGACTTATTCCGCATATTGCGGGCGGGTTGGTGCCTGCCTATGAGTTGTTGATAAATAACACAGCCGTTAGTAACCTGATTCGTGAAAACAGAATTCACGAAATCCCGTCTGTTATTGAGACTGGTCTTGAGCTTGGTATGATTGATATGAATCGAACACTTGCGCGTCTCGTACAAAACGGGGATATTACAGTAGAAAATGCGTTTACACACGCATCGAACCCGAAAGGATTGGAACGACTGTTATAATACAAATACTATGCTCTTCGAATACAAAGCTACCGATAATTATAATGTGAACCGTGAAGGAACGGTTGAAGCGCCCTCAGTAGATGCGGCAATTGCAGCAGTGCAAAAAAGAGGATATACGTTGCTTTCAATTGACGAGGCTGGATCCGGTTCAGGAATAATGGGCGCTCTGGATATGGAGTTCACTTTTTTGCAAAGAGTGTCAAACAAAGACATCGTTATTTTGTCACGTCAAATCGCGACTTTGTTTCAGGCACAGGTATCACCGCTGAGAATCTTTCGCTTACTCTCAGCAGAAGCGGAGAACCCACTGCTACAAACAACATTGAATCAAGTGGTGGAAGACTTACAGGCTGGGAGTTCTATTTCTAGAGCCTTAGCAGCTCACCCGAAAATCTTCTCCTCATTTTACATCAACCTCGTCAAAGCGGGTGAGGAGTCTGGTTCTTTGGAAAAATCTTTTGATTACTTGGCAGACTATCTTGATCGTCAGTATGAAACCATTGCCAAGGCAAAGAACGCGTTAATCTACCCAGCTTTTGTGGTTGGAGTTTTTATTCTGGTGATGGTGCTCATGCTGACACTGGTGATTCCAAACATTGCAAATATTCTGACCGATGCTGGTCAAGAGTTACCTATCTATACCAAGATTGTGATTGGTATATCAGACATTCTGGTGAATTACATCGGACTGATTCTGATTGTACTGGCAGCTGCAGTTATTGGACTGTGGAAGTTTTTGCAAACTGATGTGGGGCAGCGAAGCAAAGATGAATTTATTATTTCGATACCCTACATCGGTGACCTACAAAAAAAGCTTCTGCTAACTCGTATTTGCGACAACATGGCAACTATGCTTGGCAGCGGTATCTCAATCGTGCAGGCACTAGAAGTGACGGCTGACGTAGTAGACAACTTGGTCTACCAAGAAATCATCCTCGCCTCACTGTCAGAGGTTAAAGGCGGACGTTCGTTTGCAGATTCGATTTCAGAATACCCAGAAATTCCCGGAGTGCTAGCTCAGATGGCAAAGGTGGGAGAAGAGACAGGAAGTCTTGCTGATATCTTGACCACCTTGGCAAACTTCTACCGAAGAGAGGTGAACAACGCCGTAGATACTCTGATTGGATTGATTGAACCAGCGATGATTGTAGTGCTTGGTCTGGGAGTGGGTGTGTTGCTCGCGTCTGTCTTGATGCCTATCTACAATCTCTCAAGCTCATTCTAGGCACTTTTCCCCAGGGAATGATTTATCCCGTTTGTAAAGCCGTATAATAGGAGTAAGTCTCGTACAACGTGACTCAAACGTTTGAGATACACAGCTGATATCTCAAACGCATTCATTAAACATAAAAAGCAAAATAATTTATGAAAAATATATTCCAACGAGGCTTCACACTCATCGAGCTCCTCGTCGTTATTGCAATTATCGGTATTCTCGCAGCGGTGGTGATTGGTTCACTCAACGACGCGCGTAGCGGTGGTCAAGATGCCTCTGTGCAGCAGTCAGTAGCCAACATCCGTTCACAGGCTGAGCTGATCTACAACAGTGACAATTATTCATACGGTGATGTGTGTGCAGACCCAGCAGTTGAGAACCTTATGGTCGCAGCCCTCAAAGTTGTAAACGGTACAGACTACGCACCGGGTACCCACGGTATTCCAGGGTATGTGCCAACCAACAACCTGACTGGTGACGATACTACTCGAACCGGAGCATGTCACGATGACAACACCACCTACGTAGCTCAAGCACCACTGGCCTCAGAAGATAGCTTCTGGTGTGTCGATAGTACAGGGGCATCACGAAAAACCGATGCCATGGCGGCGAATGACACCCAGTGTCCGTCAGCCAACTAATCTAGATTACGTACCAAAAAAAACTGCTCTCGAGCAGTTTTTTTGTTTGTAACTATTTTTCTTGCTAGGTAAAGCATCGTATACTGGTAGTATGAATCGAAATATTTCTGGATTCA
>Ga0306901_1000250_pt1 | contig 25976 bp, 18 predicted proteins | sample AntRauMFilla3767_FD_190431 | JGI IMG/M metagenome (GOLD analysis project Ga0306901, IMG submission 190431) | Saline lake microbial communities from Rauer Islands, Antarctica - Metagenome Filla 3 #767 (v2) (version 2) | ecosystem: Environmental > Aquatic > Non-marine Saline and Alkaline > Saline ... | reverse complement strand
GCCGGGGTACCGGAAGAGGACATCTCCATCCAGGAGAAAGTTCAATTCAAAGAGAGGTTCGCGAAGTTCACAGACTTCAAGAATTTCTTCAAGCTCTGGGACAAGACAGACAAGCACACCCGTCTCGACGACGGGGAAGCTACAGACCGCACCGAGCGCAGTGAGATTCAGCACTCCGTACGCAAAAAGTACGAGGAGCTTACTATTATGCGTCGCACGCGTAATAAGCTGACTAACAAGGCTGATGAGACTGCCGAGACCGGCGACAACTTCGATGAATTCGAGGAAGCCGCGGTTGAGAAAGGGTCTGAAGAACCTGAGTCTGAAAAGCCTGAACTCGTTGAGGCTGACCCTGTTGATGAGGGTGATTGGGAAGAAGAAATCGAAATTGAAGAGTGGGCTTTTACATGAGGTTCAGAAATGGCCAATGGTGAAGAGAAAGAAGTAGGCTTCTCCCTTGACGGCAACTTCGGATTCTCCGAGGGAACCTTCGAGGACTCCGAAGCTGAAGAAGAACTTGCAGAAGAGGAAGAGGTACTTGTAGAGGAGGATATCGAGGTGGCTGAAGAAGAGGACGAAGAAGTCCAATCCCTTCATCACTTGGATGACGGCATCGAAATCGTCGATGAACTCTCGGAAGAGAAGGAAGACGACGAAGAGGAGGAGGTCAAGGCTGAACCCAGGTTCAAACCTGACCCGCCCCAGACGGATGTGAAATTCGATCTGATGCTCAAGAACAAGCCTCACGACATTCGCAAGTACCTAGGTCGTGGATCGAGATACTGATTGATTGAGGTGTTGGCATGTCACAACGAGATGATCCATTTGCCGACACGAGTGGCACCGATGATGGCGACAGTGATTCACTTGGGTTGAGCAAGTCTGAATCCAAGAGTGAGATTGTCACGCAGAATGATGAAATCCTTGTTCCAAAGAAGAAGGGGATCATCACAAGCGCGACTGACGACGATGTAAAGGAGTCCGCAGATCGGCCCTATAAGAAGTCGGTCTACGACGATGACTCGAAAGGAACACCGGGCTGGGTCAACAGAGACCCAGAGCCGGAAGAGATGGATGACCTCTTGGAGTTTATGGCTTCAGAGGTTGGACTTGTTTATGGACTCCTCGAACAAGATGAGTTGGACAAGTTCGTGCCACCGGGTGAGACCTGGAGTTGGGAGTGGTATCAGTTAGATTACCTTGATATCTACACCAACTACATCTCTAACAAGGCTCGACAGACTGGTTTGAGTACAGCGTTCGCTGCTAAGGCGTTCGCTCGTGGCATCTTGGTCGACGGTCGCAACTATACAGCGATCTTCACCTCCTATAAGAAAGAGGAGGCGATCAACAAGATCAAATATGTCAAGCAGTTCCTATCGGCTCTGCCGCCTCGGTTCCACAAGAAGATCATTCGTGACCCGATGCAACTCATCGAATGGGAGAACTACAACGGCACGATCTCGAAGATCGTCTCCCACGCACAGCGACCCATTCGTGGAATCAACGGTGACATCTTTCTCGATGAGTTGGCATTCTACCAGTTTGCTGACGAGATCTATGAGAGTGCTCTACCGGCTACCGCAATGACCAAATCGACGTTGGACATCACGTCCACGCCGTTCGGTAAGTCCGGAAAGTTTTACGAGATTGTCACCCAGTTAGACAACTACCCGGATTATGAGCGCCGGTGGATTCACTGGTGGGACTGTAAGCGCTACCTCAAGGAACCCACTGAAGAGTTCCTGGCTTATGCGGAGGCTAACGCTCCCGACATGAACACTGAGGAGCGGGTTCACCGATTTGGTAACGACTCGCTGCTTAAGCAGTATTACCAAGCAAACGACGAAGAATCCTTTCGTCAGGAATTCGAGGGCTTCTTTGTTGATGCCCAAGCATCTTTCTTCAGTCGTGAGTTGATCCTTAACGCGATGTACCCAATATCCGTTTCTAACTTGGACGACTACAACTTCGAGCGGCGTGATTTCTCGATTCCGATTGAGGAGGCGCTGAGCGAACGCGACTGGCCGATAGTGGAGCGATATGAAGACACAACGTTCAAGAGCTACGATTCGCTTGAAGACTTATATTCCGCCGTTCAACGCGGCGAGGTATCTCGCAACCTCATTGGAGGAGCAGATATCGGAACCACTCGACATAGCACCGAATTTGTTGTTCTGGAAGAAGTTCGCCTTCCCAATGGAGGGACTCTTCAAGTCGAAAGATTCAACATGAGGCGCAACGGATGGAGCCTCCCTGCGCAGCAAGCGTACTTTAATCGCGTGCTGCAAGATGGCTTCGTCCGCAAGATGCGCATGGACTGCACCGGCGTCGGTATGCAGATTGGTCAATACCTGTCTGCAAACTGGGAGGATCAATTCGAGGCACTCCAGATGGGTGGGTCGAATTCCAAGCAGGAACGAGAGATGACAAATCTCCGTGCCCGCTTGGAGAACTACGGTCTGGCCCTGGCTTATGAGAAGGATAAAGTCACGGACCTGCACTCCATTAAGCGTGTTATCACGCCCAGCAAGAATACCTCTTACCGGGCTGCTGACAAGAAGCTTCACCATGCCGATTACGCATGGGCTATTGCATTTGCTTCTCTAGCTGGGACTCCTTTCGGGGAGGAACCCATCGACTTCGGGAATCGAACTTTCGAGGAACTGAAGGTCAAGGGAGCAGGCAAGGATAACAGGGTGGTCGACGATGATTTCGTCAAAGACTTCAACCAACACCATGTTAACCCCGGTGGCGGGGGCGGCATAGACAGCTTCAGTGGGATGGACATGGGTACCATCGAGAAGCAGCGTGTGAAGAATATAGATAACCCTGGAAAGTTCGTTAAGGATTTCGACACATGGTAGCTGAGATGACAGAATACAACTTTGAGAGAATAGAACGAATTGCCGAATCCGACCCGCACGTCGACATCAACCGAATGAGTGATTACATGCGGCGTGAGTACGGGAACGGCCTTGACTCAAAGTCATCCGGCGCATCCGACGAGCAATATGAAACATTTGAGTTTGGGTACGGTTACGCCGTTCAGTCTGGTGGCATTCGTGGTGAGAATGTAAGACCAAACATGGGCGACTCCAGCCTTCAGAACGAAGCGGAGAAGCTTCGTAACACCCCTGGCGAAGACGGGGAATTCGAGGTCTACAAGACAGACCCTATTCCTCTTATTACCTATAAGAAGATGTCAACAGACCCCGAGATTGCTTTCGGGACTTTCCTGTTGAAAGGGTGGATCTCCGGATTGCCCTACACCATCGAGTGTGCTGACCCTGTTATTAAGGGTGTGGTTGATTACGCTTTGAGTTCCGTCTGGAAGTCAATTGTTCGTAACATGCTCGATGCCATTGCAATGGGCTTCGCCTTTGGTGAGAAGGTCTGGCAAAGAGAGCAGGTCAAAATCCCTTACGTCAATGACGACGGGGAAGATGACATTCTGTATGAGGGCAAAATGGCGTCCCTCTTGAAAGTGAAGTTCCTGGATCCCGACCAAGGGTTCCAATACTTCAAAGACAAGACGGATGAGATTGTCCGAGTGATGCAGAAGCAAGGTAGAACTGAGGTGAGTGTAAAACGAGGAAAGCTGGTTTGGTTCGCGCTTGACCGGCGTTACTCGTCTGTGTTCGGAACCTCACGGTATAAGAACATTTACGCACCTTGGTACTACAGCAAGCTCAACACTCAGTACCTACTCAATGATTTGCAGAAACGAGGGGCACCCCACCTTGAGATCCGATACCCGCGTGGTAACTCCATGTGGGAAGGAGAGCCTAAGCCTAACAGCGAAGTGGCCATGAACATCGCTAAGATGCTCATGAATCAGGGTGTTGTTGCACTGCCCTCCGAGACCAACGACTCCGGTGACAAGAAATGGGAGATCGGGTTTGCTGATACTAAACATCAGTCAGGCCAAGTTAACCCATTCATCGAGTGGCTCAAGTACTCAGACTCGAAGAAGATGAAAGGTCTTGGGATCCCGCCTGCTGTCGCAGACGGGGATTCAAACTTTTCTACTGCTGACGCGCAGTCTGACATGCTTGTTATCATTATCGAAGATATCGTCAACCAGTTGGAAGAGGCGATTCAGGACGATGTGACCGATCAGATAGTGGAGAACAACTTTGGACCTGAGTTCAAGTCCATGGTGTCTCTCAAGATCGACAAGTCGGCCCTTGGGCGTCGTAATCTTGCGAAGGAAATTCTCAAGACGATGCTCCGCTCAGGTTCAAGCATGCAAGGGCACACGCTCAAATCATGGCCTGACCCTGCAAATCTTATCAAGGAGCTTGGACTTAGTACTAGTACATTTGATGGAGTCTTCACTGAGGTTCAAGGTGCTGATCGTCCCGAAGGGGAGACACCACTCGATGAGGCTGAGGATGATGAAGATTCAAATACCGATGCGCGCCGAGACGGTAAGGACGAACGTGAGCGTGAGCGGCAAACTGAAAGAGAGGATGCAACAGATGTTTCAGATTGAACCTAGGTTCAAAGGGGCGACATGAAAACCAAATTAGACCCCCGAGCAGTTTACTCGTTCAGTGGAGTTGAGGGCGCGTCAAATTCGATTATCGCAGATGAAAATGCCCCTGATGCACTCGCTGATGGCGAGTCGTATGAGGTGGAGATTGAAATCTTCCGAGAGGGACAGTTCCACCACCCATGGTGGGGAGAACTGAATTTCGATCTCGAATACCTACAGGGCATGGTCGACAACTTCGATGCGAAGGTGATTGGCCAAGATGTCGCATTCGACAAGAACCACCGACCCGGCGACGGAGCGGTTGCATGGGTGAAGGGTCTGCGGGTTTCGCAGAAAACCTTCAAAACCGTGAGCGGGCCTAAGACCCGGTATGTTCTTTTCGCCACTGTGGATTTGAACAAGGTAGGTTACTACCTGCTTAAGAACAAGATCTACAAGTACTTCAGTTCGGAGATTCATCCGAACTTTACCACCCATGATAAGCACAATGTCCAGATTGAAGAGGGGGAGGCAACTGATACCACTCTTCAATTCGGGGCAACGCTTATTGGTGGTGGCATTACAAATCGTCCGTTTATTACGCACCTGGGTGAGATTGAGTTGTCAACTGACGGTTCTACCGTCGACAACCCCCAAGTGAAAATGGGCGAAGATGAGGATGGTACAGGAATTGCGATGTTCTGCTTGGAAGCTCCGGATGGAGGATACACCTTCAGTGACGGTGCTGCTGAGAATTTTGACACGCCTAGCGATCCCATTGAAGAACAGGATGAAAGTGAGGAGCCTGTTGAGGAGTCTGAGGAATATGATTCTGAAGACCCAGCAACCGAGGCTCAAGAATTTGATGCGGGTGACACCCCTGAAAGTCAAGGAGAACAAAGAATGAAGCTTTCCCAAGTTTTTGCGAAAGTCAAAGAATTCAGCGACACCAGTGGGCGAATTGAGTACCTTGAGGGTGTTCAAGCTGAATTTTCGGACAACCCCGACGAAGCACAAGTCGTCGACAACATGTTGGAATTGGAGCGCAAGACTTCCGCCACCGAAAAGGCGATGAGTCAGGCTGTCCAGCGTCAGAAAGCCGCTGAGAGTCGTAACGCCGAGTACGAAGACCAGTTGGCTCAGAAGGCCATTGAGTTGACCGAGGCTCGTGAGGGTCGCTGGCAAAGTCGCGTGAAGGAATTCGCGGCCCAGCTTCGCTCCGAGTCCCATCACGAAGCACCTGTCAAAGCCGTGGAGGAGTTCCTCCTGAGCGTTGATGCAGAAAGCCGTGGTCACAAGTTCAGTGTTCTGGGTGAGGGTGACGAGAGCGAGCAGGCTGACCTGTTGGCATTCGCTGAACTCATCTTCGGATCTATTCCAGAGGACGCTCGACTGGACACCTCGGAAAACCTGACGGGTAACAAAGAGTTCCAGGTTGATCCCAATGGGGGCAACGCTGGTGAGAGTCCGGAAGAGGGCCAAGACTCTGGCAGTGGAGACACTGACGAGAACCCCGGTGTGGCTATCTATACCGCGAAGTTCGGTGAGCCGGATGAGTCTATCATCCCGGCTATCAAAGAAGATGGCTCGCTTGATTTTTCGATCCTCGACGAAGGCTGATGTAGCTTTTCTGAATAAAGCAACAAACTGAGATTGAACACATAGGAGAGAAAAATGGCAGGACAAAGTGGTGGAGAGGCTACTGGCCTCGTCGTACACGATCTGCTCCAGTCCACTAAGGGCAAGGAGGAGAAGACGATCCAAATTGACGCTTCGGCGCGTGACAATGGTAATACCTATCTTCGCGCTGGGCTTGTACTGTGCCCGCTAGATGCTAGCGGTCGCTACATCCAATATGTAGATGGTGCTCTTGACGGTAGCGGCGCCGCTGCGAATGCAGTTGTGCTGGGACACGATGTTGACGTTGCAGATGGCGAACACGCCACTGCTTCTGCTTACTTTCGTGCGACTCTTCGCACTGGTAAGGCCATCGTCGTCGCCGGATTCGATTGGAGTGCTTGTCAGCGGATCCGTCGATTCTGAGTTGACTAGGCTACTGGCCTACTGAGTGTTACGAGAAGTAACAAAAGGAGAGAAAAGATGACGACTCTGAAATTTTCAGAGATTGCGCAGAAGCACCCGCTTCTGCAAACGGACAACCTGGACGGTGTACTGACGTACTGGCCTCAGCACATCAACACCTACCTGTTGGCTCGATACATGCCCCTTGTTACCGAAAACAAGGACAAGATTGAGATGGATGTCCAAGCGGCTAAGCGCGGCGGAATGACGCCGATGGTCGCAATGGATTCTGAGGCTCCCATCTATGACCAGCCGCACGGACGTGGCAAGGTCGAGTTCGAGGCTGCTTCCTTCCGCGAGAAGGTGAAGCTTGGAATTCAAGACCTGTATGACCTGCGTCGGATCGGTACTCGTGATGAGCTTGTGCAAGCTCGTCGCCTGATGAAGTCGCGTTTCGAGGATCTCGAATACCGTCTTCTGAACCGCATGGAGAACCTTCGTAAGCAGGTTCTTTTTGACGGCGAAGTTCGCTGTAAGCTTCCGAACGGACAAGAGTTCGTTCAGCCTTACAAGCACCCTTCATACCTTGAGCCGGAGCTTTCCGGTACGGACCTGTTCAGCGATTACGCCAACAGTGATCCGGTTCCTGTTCTTCAGGACATCATCGAGGACTACGAGATGGACACCGGGCGCACGCTCGATGTCATGATCTTTCCTCATGGTATGATGAATCACCTGCTCCAGAACGACAAGTTCCGCGATCTTGCGATGGCGCGAACCGGCATGGAGAGTGTGATGCTCACCAACGAGCAAACCAAGAAGATCATGCTTGAGCTTCTGGGCGTTGGTACCATCATCGAGTCGAAAGACTTTATCCACTACCAGACTGCGCTGGTCGCCGATGCGGTCCAGACTGCCGCCTCGCTGGAACTCTTCAGTGTGGAGGACATGGAAGTTGGAGATCTGGTCTACATCGTGTCGCAAGAGGACTTTGACCGCGAGAAGTTCGAGGTCACTGCAATCAACGGCACCACTGTTACCATTGACCAAGTTGGAACCGCCACTGGTGGTGTTCAGCGTGCCGGTGGTTTCAAGACCGGTGATTCGGTCAAGTATCAGAAGCGAGTCATCCCCGAGGACACCATCCTCATGCTTGGCTCGTGGAACGGTCCCCTCAATCAAGAGGGCGTCACCGAGACCAAAGGTGAGGAGTTCCTCAACCGTTGGGCTGAAGTTGTGTCGACCCGCTCGCTGTACGCGGACCTTGAGAACCCGAAGCCTGGTGTTTACACCAAGTCGAAGGACAATCTCGACGGTGACCCGCCTCACATTGAGCAAATTCTGGGCATCCGCGCATTGCCGCGTGTCAACCAGAACGACGCATGGCTCACGCTGAAGGCACTGTGAACCTAAGTTCATAAAGGGGGCTTCGGCCCCCTTTATGGTCATTCTTGATGTAGGAGATGAGAGATGGATATTGACAAGGTACAAAAGGTTCGGGTCAAGCCCCGGCGAATCTACCTGCGATGCGTTCGTGGGAATATCGTCCATGGTCAAGAGATTGACCGGGATGAGAATTCGGAATTGTTCGATGCTATTGTCGAGACTGGTACTTCCATGTCGGAAGACGAGGACGACAACTGCAAACTTCTGATTGTCGCGACTGTTGACGGTGAGAAGGCTGATGGCGAATCCTCGAAGACTTCAAGCAAAAAGAAGTCGAAGGGTTCCAAGAAGTCGGACAAGAAGAGTAAGAGCGACACCAAAGAGAAGAAGGGGTGATCGGTGTCTGGGGCTATTGAGGTGATCAGACAGGGTTGGGATTTTTTAATTCACGCCCTTGGGTATACTCCCGTTTTGATGATTCCGGTCTTCTTCATTGTGTCGATGACTTCTTTCGCTTTGAAGGTTAGACAGCGCTTCCCCACATGGAAGAACTTCATTCTGGGTATTTTATGTCTGGTTGCCGCCGCCTCAGTTGTCGCCTTGAGCGGCGATCACGAGACAGTAGGTGAACTTGCAAATCGTTCCCTAATTGTAGGGAGCGTCTCAGCACTGACGTATCAAATCTTCAAAGGATTCTTCACCGGTACCAAGGAATGGCTCATCAAGAAGATGAAGTCCAGCACTGGTATCACGGTCGATATTGAAGATAACGACATTGTTGAGTAGGAGGTTTACTATGGAATTTTCAAAGGCTGTTGAAGCCGTTGGGGGTCCAACAGCGGCATCAACCATCATTTCCGCAACCGTGTTGATGATGGTGATTCTTTCCACGCATTTCGTCACCTCTGATGAGCTTAGCGACATGAATAACACGGTGAAGACGGCATCCACAGGATTAGAGGTATTGAGTGGAGATGTTAAGAGATTGAACACAGAAGTTCAAGAGCTTAACAAGGAACTCCCGCCTCTTAAGAGCAGGGTCAATAGTCTTGAGAAAGACATGACCAGTGTGTCTGAAGATGTCAAACAAGTGAGTGCACAAGGGGTAGACCTCCGAGAGTCTTACAATGACATTAGAGTCAGGTTGGAAGAGGTGAAGGGAAGCCAGAACCTAACCAATGAGCGACTCAAGATGATGATTGATTCGAGGTGAAAATGAAGTTCTTACTTAAGTATAAATGGCATCTGATTTCAGTGGTTTTCGTCCTCGCACTCGTGTTGCTTTTTATGCTCAAGCCTCTCTTCCTAGGTGAAGAAGGGGCCGAACGTGCAACCAAGAAGTTGACCAAATGGGTCTTCGATAGGCGAACCGAGATAATCTCCGACGCTGTGAAACGTTCGTCTACCAAGACGGAAGAACAGCGTAAGAAGGTTGGAGAGGCTTCGGAGAAACTGGAGGAGATCCGACAGAAGAAAAGCGAGGTAAAAGAAGATGTTGCGTCAATGGAACTGGAAGAACTTGAGCGGCTTTCTAAGTCTCTTGGTTTTTAGTGCGACGCTACTTCTGCCCTTTCATTTGGCTGCTCAGGAATGTGAGTACTTGCCAAAGGACAAAGGTGGAGACCGCTACATCAAGATAGATGGCGAAGTCCACTACTACCTGCCAAAAGAAAAGTCTCGAAAGCTTCTCAGCGATCTCCAGATGAAGGAACTCAGTGAGAAGGAAGTAGAGATACTGACTCTCAAGGCCAACATACTGGAGTCAATCGTAGAATCACAGGGCCGGACAATCAACAGGCTACACGAGGAAGTCGTCTTCATGAACGACCACTATCAGAAGATGGTGGAAGTGCAGGAGCCAGACTTTTGGGAAAACCCTTACATCCTGTTTGGTGCTAGCGTCCTCTTGATAGGAGGCATGTACGGCTACTGGTCTTACATGGGTGGCAACAGTCCTGACAACCCTAACAGCTAAGAGGAGTAGAGGTGCCAACATATACCACTCTCGACAAGGTTAAGAATGTATTAAGAGCCTCCGATCGAGAGACTGTAAGGTTTTCGGATTCATTGACGGAAGTAGAACTGAGCGATAGTAACGACTCGCCAAACGTAGATATGGGCTTCAAGTTTAATGAGGTTCAGACGAGTTCTGACTTCAAGGGTGACTTTGAACTTAAGTTCAAGTTCACAAGTCCTACCCTTTTCAACGTCTACCAAATCACCCCGAAGATTAAGCAAGAGATCCTCCTCGATACCGGTGCTGACATTTCAGCGAGTTACACGACTCCGGATGGTATGATTACAATCCCGTCCACATGCTGGTTCGGCACCATCGAGACTGGGGATCGCGTCTACATGAGGTTTGACTCTCATCTTTCAGACGCACAGGGTGATGACTATATCGAGCAGACGGAAGTTGAGATTGACGGGATGCTGAGTGAGTCCACTGTTGACATGTATGTTGACGGGGAGACTCGGCACTTTGACCCAGCAGATCCAGACAGACCGGTTCCCGATATTATTGCTATTGCTACAGCCTACCTTGCCGCTTACTACATCTACACTGGCACCTTTGTGAACATTTACAAGGAGCAAGTGACACCCGAGCGTACTTACGCAGGGAGATGGAAGAAGCGTGCTGAGAAGCTGGTCAAAAGCTATATTGAGTCGGAGGGTTATCACGCGCCGAGAGCCGCTGCCTTCCCGACATTCATTGACCAGTTTGGTGTTCAAGACACTGGACCTGGGCTTTCTCCGATGACGGAGAACTTCAACGATGCGACTCGCGATGCTCAAACTGGAGATATCTTCGAGTAATGTTTAAAATCAGGCTCAAGAATAAGGCGTCCTCCATCAAGAAGAGGGTGGAGTCTGTCTTCGAGGAAACACAGAAGAAGGTCAAGACAAAGCTTGAGAAGAACTTCGGAAAGGAGTTCATCAATGACCGTATGTTCCAGACTGGGGATGTCTTCAAGAATCGCCAAAAGTTGTCTTCCTCCGGTGGTTTTGGAGTTAGTAAGACCCTAATGGATCAGGTCAAGAAAGAGTATGTCGCGGCCTTTGAAGACAGGTACGAAGAGATCCAGCGCATTCATAAAGCTATGATGGGAGGAGGTGAATCGCCTCATATCAGGTGGAAGCGTGAGAATATGGGACAACCGGCTTGGCACAACGACCAGAATATCAGTCATTCATCGTGGACCCTTTGGACGGGTATGATGCATGGCAAGATTGAGGAAGCCTTTCAAAACGGCGGTAACGACTACTTGTCGGTGGGTAACCTCTTGGTTTCTGGCCGGTACGAGATGAACCTGGACCAGTTTCCTCATCTGTACGAGACATTCACTGATTGGTTTGTGGACCAAAAGATCATCCAAAGTTCGGATGGGGTTGTCGACTTTGATGACAGCCATTGGAAGCTTATTCAGTCTGCCATGCGAGACGTGGTTAAGAAGGGTTTTGTACAGCCGGTTGTAGATGTTTTCAACAAGCTTGAATTGAAGGTGTAGAGATGTCTGAGATTACGCATAATGAAAGGAAGTTCAAGGTTGGAAGGGATGGGCTCATTAAGGACATCGAGCGCGGCCTACTGGACATCTGTAAAACAGGGTTCAGACACGACGAACGGCTGAAGTTTCTTAACAAGCCAAGCCAGTTTGAAGATGCCAACCCAGATGAACTAGAAGTGAAGGATCTTCCGTCTCTATTTGTATGGTGTAATGGCTTCACGCCATCCACCGATACACTGGGCGGTATGTCTGGTGAACCTATCGATCGCAAGATGTTGTTCTACTGCAATGTGCAGTACATCATCCCCGCTATCGAGACAAAGGATGCCAGCGACCGTCTGAGAGCAGTAGCATGGTGGTTGTTTCAGGTGGTACACAGGAACCTAGACCTTGGTGGTATAGTTCTTGGACAGCCCACCTTGGAAGAGGTAGACCTCTTCCCAAAGCCCAGAATAGTGAATGGCAAACTGATGTCCGTGTCTAACGTCAATATCAAGATCGTTTACCCTTACAATGATAGAAGCAGAGTTTCCAGCAGGAAATGAAAAGAATTTGAAGGAGGATTGAAATGGGTGTAGCAACTCGTGCGGCCATTGGAGGTCGTGGTAGTGTAAAGATTGCCGAGGAAAGCGTACTTGGTGTGAGGCAGCGACCTACACACCGAATCGACTTTACCGGCGAATCGCTTTCTGCGAATGAGAACACTCTACAGTCGGAGGCCATTCGGGGTGACCGAGGCGCAGCCGACTTGATTCGAGGCACGGTTGATATCAGCGGTGACTTGAACTTTGAACAAAAGGCTTCGGGCCTTGGCATGGTGGTCCGCCATGCGCTTGGCGATTACGTCAAGTGCCCGAAGACTGACGGCGGCGTTCATGGCCGTATCACTAAGGATGCTATCCAGGTTTCTCAAGGGCAAGATGGAGATTTCAAAGCCGTCATCGCTCTTGACGAGGCTCACTCGGGTGGTTTCAATGGCGCTGGCGGACTGTTCGCCGTCGTCCACCGAACCGGGGCAACTGGATTTCTCGAAGGTGATTTGACCTTTGATGCGGGAACTGGCGACGCTGGTTACGCATATGACAGCGCGTGTGGCAACGAGATTGCTATCGCTGATAGCGCTGGAGCAAGCGTCACTGACGGGACTTACACCGGTTGGACTACAACCGATGTGATCTCGGTGCTGGTCAAGGCTGTCTGGGATGCAGAGGGCAACGCTGTTGCTCCCGATTTCAGCGCCGATGGCGGAATCGTCAAGATTGGTTCCGATCGTACCGAGTATCGGTACTTTGAGGCGGTCGCAGAGAATGACAGTGACGGCAACCCCGGCATGCGTCTCTACCTCGACCCTGCCACAGCGGACCCGGCCACCGCAGTTGTCGGAGATTTCCAAGATGTTGTGGTTGTTGGTGTTGCGAGCCTTGCTCAAAACACTGCTGCCGCTACGACCTGGACTGACGCGCCACCTGTGGGAATTGGCCACTGGGCGTACGACTACGACCCTTCGGGATCGTATGACGGCGTTATCACGCACCACATGGAGCGTGGCAGGCGACTTCCCGTTGGTCTGACCATTGAGGTCGACCGTGACGCGGCTGTCTTCCTGTACAGCGGGTGCCGTACTTCGACCCTTACGCTCAACTATGAGCAGAACTCGATTGTGACTGGTACTGCCAGCTACGTCGGAAAGGCCGAGTACGCCATGGCTGTGCTGGCTGAGGATGTACTCCCCGGCGCCACCAGCGTGACGGTGCGGAATGCTAACGCGTTCCCAGACCCGGCTGGACTCTCTCAGGGTACTGCGCAGCTTACACTGCGTGAGGAAACCGGTATCGTGTACACCACGAAGACCGACAATGGCGACGGCACTGTAACCCTTAGCGGTATCGACGCTGACACCACTAAGACCATTGCTATCCAGCGCTTCCACCCCAAAGGTGGCAACGTTGATAGCCGGACCTCGATCGCGGTTGACGCCCTGATTGAGTCGAGTGACAAGCCCCTTACCTCATTCGAGACCATGGCCTACATGGGTGGTTACTTCGAGGAGGTCATGGGTGGTAACGTCACCCTTGAGAACAACATCAACACCGACAAGTACATGCTTGGTTCGCGTGAGCGTGCTGCTATGCCTGAAGAGGATGCAGCGGTTACCGCGCAGGTGACGATGGAATTTGATGATGGTAAGCACTACGTCAAATTCATGGAGGGTGAGTTCTTCTCGCTCGAATTCAAGTGCATCACTGAGGGCTGGGACGCATACATTGGTTCGACCAATATCCGTCCCCAGATGTACGCCTTCCTCCCTCGTTGCAAATTCGACGGTAACACGCCGAATATCGAGGGCAAGGGCTACATCCAGCACGACATGCCGATTACGGCTGTCCCTGATCGCAAGCTGAAGACGACTGACCTCGTGGTCATCATCGTCAACGGTGAAGATGAGGATGTCGAACTCACTGTCTAAACTAAAGTTCAGCCCTAGCGGTTGAACCTAAGTTCACCCCCACCGGATTCCCGGTGGGGGTTTTTACATGGGAGAAGCAATGAGCACAGTCTCAAAAGAAAAAGTAGAAGATTTTATTAGCCATGCTGAAGAGGCGGTAGATGGTTTTGAGATCGTTTCAAAGGGTGACAAAAGGAAGCAGCCCTTGGCTCTTTGCCTTCTGCTGTGGTTCTTAAGGCTGGTTGGTAAAGTGGTTCCAGCTTGGGGGAGGATGTCTCAGGGTGTATGGAAATGGATCCTCCATCCTGAAGGTGAGCGGTATGAGGACTTGCAGAATGCTGGTACATACGCGCTCTATCGTCACGAGTATATCCACATCAGGGATATGCAGTCGCGCCCCGTTTTCTTCCTGGTGAGTTACTTCTTACTGCTTCCGATTATCAACCCGTTTCGGCTGTTCTGGGAGCTAAGGGGTTATACATTTCAAATGTTGACCTATTACGAGGAGTACGGCTACATCCCGCAAGCTACAATAGAGGGGTGGGCGACGTGGCTGAGCGGCCCGAAGTATGCATGGACGTGGCCCTCTTACAGTTTTGTACTGGGTTTGCTCGAACATCTTAGAAATAAGATATACTCCGGAGACATCAAGGGATACTACATAAATATCCGTGATTTCTGGAACATTTTGCCCAGATGGGGCATTGTATAGTTGAAGGGGGATGGGACTATGATAATGACCGCTGTAGTGATTACGGCTGTGACAATTCTTATCACTTACATGATATTATTCCACTTTCATCGATGTATCGTATGGATTAGCGCGCTTCTGTGTCTTCCGATTTACACCATACTTAGACTGCTAAATTTTGTAATTCAAACTATTCTGTGGTTAACTGGAAGACAGTTAGAAGACGGGCGTTTTACGATATGGCTCGTGATTCAGAGCAAAGCGATGAGACTGTGGCTGACACTGAATGATGATCTGACGCAAACTTTTGAGACATTAGTTGAAGTATTTGGAGGAAGACAGATGGCTATTGAAGTACAAGAACCTGGTGAGAAACTGACGTACGTTCCGGTATCAGAGCGTGAAGAGACGAAGGCTGAACGGGCCGAAATCTATTTCACCAAAATCCCGGCACGCAAGAAGGCTGACATCCGAGACGGGATGGTCGGTCTGAACAAGAAGGGTCGCGTATCGCAGTTCCGCTCTAACCGAGTGGCACTGGATCTGACTCTCGCTCAAATGAGTGGATGGAACAACAAAATTGTTCGGAATGGTCAACCCATCGAGTATGACCACTCCGACCCAGAAGCAAGTTTCAACTTGCTACCGATTACACTTCAGGAAGAACTCATTGCCGAATACGGCTCCGCTGGCGAAGAAGAAGGTGAAGCTGACGACGGCGATGACGGCGCCGAAGAGTAAACCCGGTCTTTGAACCTGGGTTCAATAACGATCCCACTGTCTATCAATTGAATTTGCTAGGCGGTGGGATTTTTTGGTTTGAGGGTGTCAAATGGAACACAAGTTAGGGAGGTTTGTCCGTGAGTTCAAAAAGGACGGCGCAACCTTCTATGTGCGAGGTCTAACAGTAGGGGAGTACGCTGATCTGGCTGAGCAGGGTGTGTTAAATCTGACAGACAGACTGTATGTCTATGCGGCTCACACTGGGCTACTAGGCTGGGATAACCTGTATGTCAAGAAGGGTGGCAAAAAGGTCTTAGTCGAGTGGGAAGGTAAGAGCGCAGACTGGCTGGATAGCAAGACCCTATCTGAGATTGGTAAGTTCATATATCACGACCTGACTGTCCTTTCCGAAGAGGGAGTAGAGAAGTTTCAAGGTTTCGTGAGGTTTCTTTACTGGCAGTCTGACGATGACAACCGCACCAAGGCTGAGACTTACGACTGTAGGGTTTGCCTTGAAAAAGGATACGCTCCCTCTCGACCGTGCGGCAAGTTCGACCTTGAGTACCGTGAGAACTACGGGAAAGGGGAGGATGAAGAGGATAAAGAAAAGGAAGAAGCAAGGAAGAAGCTAGAAGAAGCAAGGAAGATGGCAGGTCGGAGCAGGGACAAGTACTCCAGTAAGAGGCGCCGACCAACCCAGATTCAAGCTATCGATATGACTGAGAAGAGGCAGGTTGCCGACTCGGTTGTTCTCGATAATTTCGAGTATCCAGAATGTCCGGTATCTTGGATTGATGAATGGATCCAAGTTATCGGGTCGGCTTTGTATTACGCTGAGAAGGCCGATCAGTCGTTCTTTGGAGGTGGTGTCGCTGACCAACTATATCGTCTCAATCGCGCCGCTAAGATTATCACTAGCGAGTCGAATAAGATTGAGCGAGAGCAGATGGATAGAGAGAAGAAAAAGTAGCAAGTACGTTACCTAGGAGGGTAAAGTGGCTGGCAACAAAATTCAGATCGGTGTTGAGCTTGTAGCAGAAGGCTTCAAGAACGCCGACGATATTGTCAAGCAAGTAAACAACATGGTCGAGGAAGTCCAAGAGGCCCTCGACAAAATCTCCGGTGGTGACGGTAAAGGACTCAAGGTCAATGAAGCTTCCCTCAAAAAGATGAAGGAAGTTTTTGACATCTTTCGCGTGTGGGTTCTCAGGTTTCAGGATGCTGTTAGCTCCCTGACGACCGCCACGGCGAATATGAAAATCACTGTTGACGAGGAGGGTATTGCTCAAATTGAGCAGCGACTCACCAACATCTTCAAGGAAGTCCTTTCCCGTATCCCGGAATCATTTAAGACCGCTGGCTCAAAAGCCGGTGAGAGCGCCGGAGCAGCCATCAAGGAGGCTGTCAAGGGTGTTAGTACAGAGATGGCTCAGCAGGCCGCTCAGGTGGCTGAGAATGCGTCCAAGGTGAAAAGCAGCAAGCAATCCAAGGGCGGCATTGATGAAGATGGCAGCATTAGTGATATGGCCGGACAGGTGAACAAAAAGGCCAAGTCTCTTAGCGACCAGATCGAAAGAGACATTCACGCTCTTAATAGAATCGCCGGAACCTTGACTGGCAGTGCTGAAGGGAAGGGTGACCGAGCCAAGATTCGTAAGCGTGCTCAGCGTATCGCCACTGAGTTTGGCGGCACTCTACAGCAGGCAGTGGCGAAGGTGGACCTGGATGTCTTGTCGCAGATGGGGCAAGAGCTTCGGAAGATGACCCAACGAGCGCACCGGTCGTACTCGGATGTGTCGAATGAGATCAACCGCCTTGAGGGGAATCTGGACAACCTCAATTCGGCTGAAAAGAATGAACTTGCCACGCTAAAGCGTAAGAAGAAGGTCTTGGAGGGGCAAGTAATTCCCGCCTTGGCCAAGTATTCAGACTGGCAGGAACGACAGTACAGGACGGCGAAGGAGAGCATCCGTATCAACCGCCGTGTTGCTGAAGTGGCAGCGGAGAGTGCCTCCTTTACGAAGAAGGCTGGCCAAGAGCTTGTGAACGCCGTGAAGGGTGGAGACCTTAGCAGTCTTGAGACCTTCATGGAGAAGTACGCTAGAACCGGTCAGAAGATCGGTATCCAGATTCGTACTGTGATGAAGCACACTGAGTCTCTTAAGACGGCCCGAGAAAAGGCCAGAGCGCAGCTTCAGAAGAACCTGAAGACACTCAGGTCTCTCCGGAGCGAGAACAGCAAAGAAGCTAAGCAACTCCAAGAGACGATTCAGTTTCAGCAGGCTAGAATCAATCAGATTGGCAAGCAAATCGATCTGAATGAGAAGCATGTCAGCAGTCTCACTAAGCAGTCCAAGGCATTCAAGGAGGGGATGCGTCAGTTGCGTGCACAGCGTGACATGATGACTGTGTATGATACGGCTGTCCGGAATGCTTACAAGCAGAACAACAAGCTCCGGTTCTCGACCAAGGCTTTGAACGAGGAGTTCGGTGCACTGAGCACTCAGCTTCAGAAGTCTGGTGGCATCATGAACACCGCCGAGTTGAAGGCGGCGAAGAAGATTATCACTGACATTAGCAGTGGTATCAAGAGGCTTCAGAAGAATGCCTCTGAGATTAAGATCGGAAGCCAGCACCTTAAGACGCAGATTCGGAACACCGAGCCTGGACAGTTTGCAGGTGGCGACAAGGAGCGCGGGCAGAAGATTAAAGACGAGCTTATCGAGGGTGTGGATAAAGACGCCGCACACCGGGTAGCTCAGATTGAAAATGAGATTAGAGAGCTCATGGTCACGAGTGAGAAAGCCGATGATGTTATCGGCGGCATGATTAATAAGTTTGACCATCTCGTGAAGGCTAGGTCCGCTGTAGATGGTGTGACCCAGAAGGTTAAGCGTCTTCGGGAGAGGCTGCATGAAACCTCGGATATGCAAATCTTCGACAGTGGGGACCTTGTTCAGAAGGGTCGTGCGCTCAAGAAGGTGGAGAGTGACTTCTTCCAGCTTGGCGATGCTGTCAGGGAGGCTCAGTCTCGATACGCTGCACTAGAAGACAAGTCGACGAAGGCAGCGAAAAAGCTTCAGTCCGATATCAAAGGCATGTTGTACGCGTATGACCGCCTTGGTTCGGAGATGAAGAAGATCGACGACCAGTCAAGTCTTATCCACTTGGCTAGAGAGCTTCAGGGAAGTCGTCAAAAGGTGTTCAACCTTGCCGACGCTTTCCGATCTCTAACGGCTCGCATGGAGCGGGCGCAAGAAGGCTTCCAATATGGTGGCACGTCTGCGGCTGTCGCAGCCAAGGACATGGCGAAGGTCACCAAAGAGGCTAGGAGTCAACGTGAGAAGCTTTACGGAGTCATCCAAGCCTTTGAGCTTCTGGAAGCAGAGGGCCAAGAGCTTAGCCATACTCATAAGCGAATCCTGATGGATGCCCGAAAGCTTGTTGATGGCTTTGAAGGGCTTGAGCAGGCTAGTCGGAATGCAATCGACCAGAAGCTTTACAAGAGTATTGACCAGTTCGACGCCAGCGCAAAGAAGGCGATTAAGACCGCTGGCATAATTGGATCTAGGTTCAAAAACCTGTCCAAGACCGTGATGCACACTGGTGATGACTTTATCAGAAGTGCAAATCACGCTCGTGATGTCCAGAAGGACTACAAGAAGCTTGAGAACACGATTGCTGAACTCGTGCAAGAGTACACGAACCTGTCTGCCAGGAATGGAAACCATGGCGAGCAGGCTAGAGAACTCCGCATCCTGATTGGACAGATGGTCAAGGCTCGTGACACCTTGCGAGACCTCATGTCCACCGGCCAGAAAGCCCAGAAGGTAAGGGGTATTCAGGCGATGGGCGAGGATGTCCAAGAGGCCAATGGGAAAGTTGTAGACCTTCAGACTCGCTTCGAGCGGATGGCGCGCTCGATGCAGAAGGCGCAGCACAGCATTGGGAAGGGTGGTGTCAGTACTCTGGTAGCTGCTCAAGAGATGAAGAAGCTTGGCAAGGATGCCAAGTCGATGAGGATGGCTGCTGAAAGGGTCATCCAGACGTTCGACCATCTTGAGAGGGTGAACAACGGGCTGACTAAGGCTGAAGAGAGACACAGACAGTCGGCTATCGCGCTTAAATCTGCATTTGGACAGATGGGCGCCAGCGTTGACAATCAGCGAGTCAAGCTGGACCGTCTGGAAAAGCAGTTGAAGAGTACCGGCGGCGGATTCAAGATGTTCCGCGCTGATATGGCAGACAGTATTGTCAACAACTTTAAGTTCATTACGGCCATTGGCCTTGTGATGAGCGCTATTTTTGGCCTGCGTACGGCCTTCATGGAACTCATGGAGGAGTCGCGGGCTTTCGGGCGTCTGCTCACTGTCACTAATTCTGAGGTGAAGAGTATCACTGAAGCCTTCGAGATGTTGAAGGTGAAGGTGCGTGAGCTTGCTATCGAATTCGGAGAGACTGTCGAACAGGTCTCCGAGGTTGCTAAGCAGTTCCAGTCCGCTGGTCTGTCCGCTGAAGCAACTATGTCTGGTCTCGCAGATGCCATGAAGTTGATCACCGCTACTCAGGCTGATGCTGAGACGGCGGCACGTTCAATCGCTGGTGTCTACAATGTCTTTGGTGACCAGTTGTCTAAGACTGGTAACGAAGCTGAGAAATTTCGCAACATTACTGAGGTGCTGGCGAAGTCCTACCGTACTCACCAAGTCGAGCTTGATGAGATGACGGAAGGTTTGAAGTTCGTGACGGCGACCGGTCGAACGGCTGGTTTCCAATTTCACGAACTAGCTGCCCTCGTCTCGGTGCTGAACGATAACATGATCAAGTCTGGTCGTGCGGGTCGTTCACTCCAGCGTGTGTTCTCTCAGTTTGCCGCCAAAGGTGAACAGTTTAAAGAGGCCCTCAACCTTGATTTCGAGATTGACCCGAACGAGAGTATCAACAAGCAGTTCGTGAAGGTCTTGGAAGGAGTGAACAAGGGGCTGAAGACGGGTGCAATCAATGCTAAGCAGCTTGAGACGAACTTCCGTCTCTTTGGTCTGCGTGGCGCACCCGCGTTCACTACGTTGGCCCTGAAGGTCAATGAAGTGAAAGAGGTAATGGAGGACTTTGGGGATACCTCCACGAGTGAGCTAGATGAGATCTCTAGTCTCGTTCGCAACACATTGGTGAAGCGTTTTGAAGCGGCTAAGCAAGCCCTTCTGGAGATCGTGCGTAACGGTCTTGAGCCAGCCAAGGAAGCACTGATTGTCTTTGCGGACGCTATCAAGCAGGTGCAGGAATTCTTAAAGGCCACTGGCCTGGACCAATTCATCACGCACTTGGTTATCTTTGGTGGTGTGGCTGTCATTGCTTGGCAGTCTTTGGTCGCAATCCTTCAAGTCCTCTTCGCGTTTAGCGTAAGACTGAAGGAGTCGATCTTGGCCATTAGGGGTTTCAACACCTCCCTGAGGATGAATCAGTTGGAGCTTACGAAGACTCAGATTGCTGCACTGAAAACTGCCGGAGCCTATGGGACTCTCGAAACGGCGATGAATGGCACCAGTAAGACACGCGGCAAGATGAACAAGGGGATCCTGTTTGGTCTCAGTGCTCCACAGGTTGCGGCTATTATGATTGCGCTCACAGTGCTTGCTGCAATCATTGCAAAAGTCCACAAATCTATGGCAGAGCTTGAGCGAGAGTTCGATGACATCTCAGCAAGTCTGAATGGTTTCGACCGTCAGATTAACGATATCAAAGAACTCCGTGAAGAGATCACCAAGATTGGCGACACCATGGATAGCACTGCTATTCATACTGATGTGGCCGCACAGAAGATTCGGGATGCGTTTAAGAAGACGAAGACCGACTTGGCTTCCGAAGCTGAAATCCTCGCCAAGAGCAATGAAGAATTGGTTGCTCAGTTTGGAGACATCGAAGCCCGCATCATGGAGCAATCCAGGGTGCGACAAGATGCCCTGGCGAGTAAGAGGCTGGAGAAGCAGAAGGAACTTGATGCCAACATTCTTAAGCAAGCTGAGAAGGTGTATGAGATTAATGACTTCACCATCTCGGCTGGAACCAGTCTTAGGATTTTAGGATCACTGTTCGAGAGTGGTATGCGCATTATTGTAGACGCCATTGTCTCTCTCGTGATGAAGATTGATGAGTGGATCGCAACGGTCCCAGGTCAAGAGTCCGGCCAGAAGGAGGCGAGTGCACAACCTTCAAGGGAGGAAGTGAGGGCCAAGTTTGAGAAGAACGCTCATAGACTACCCTTCAAGGCCAGCCCGGAACTCATTGAGTCGCTCGTTGACGCTAAAATGGCGGCACTTGAGTCCGAAGGCCAAGATGAGTTCTCTAAATTTGTGGAGTCGGCTTTCTTCCTTGGTGACTGGTTTGACGTTGATCTTGACCCGGTTGGTCAAGAGTTAGACATGATGCTTCAGGCGATGGATGAGCTTCAGGCCACTCGTGAGCAGCTTGACATGGCTAGTCTCACAGACCCCCAGGATTTGCCCCGTCTTGAGGCCCAGTTAAAAGCCTATGAGCGACTGGTGGCATCCAGTCAGGGGGCGCTAAGTAGAGTTGTTGAGGTTCACAAGGGCCTTCTCGACAAGGCAGCGTCCAGTGGCAACTACGATGTAATGAAGGAGAAGCTCAATGAAAAGCTTGTAGAAACCCTTAACGGAAGCTTTCACCTGGACAGAAGTGAGGCACGCCGTATCGCTAAGATGGTTCAGAATTCCATCGACAATCGAATCTTCGGCCAACTCCGTAATCCGGACTCCAGCGAATACGACTTCAACCTTGAGACTCTTGGTCTTATGGATGAGATGCTGGAGATTGCAGACGCACCGATTGACGGGTCTGCCTATATCCAAATCCGAGGAGAACTGGAGGGATTACGAGAGGAAGCTGAAAGGACTAAAGCTGAGTTTGGAGGAATTGCTGAGGCTGTGAGCATTGCAGGTTCAGGGACGAGTCTTCCAGTCCTAGAAGGGCAAGAGACCTTCGTTGATATTAAGCAGCTTCGCAGGACCATCACAAAAGAGATCGCCAACGAGGGAATCCTCAAGAACAGCGCGGATGCAATCCCAACGCTGTTGGACTCCCTGATGGAAGGTGGTTTCATCAATGAGCAACAGCGTGGCGCCGCTGTTGAAGAATTCAAGAATGCGGAGACTGAAGCCGCTGGTCTTGAGAACGTCCTGAATAACATCGTCGAGGATATGATCGTCCTCGATGAGAATGGGATGAAGGTTACAGACACCTTCGGTAGAACTCAGATTAAAGCTCAGAAGTTGATGCTTCTGTTGCAGAATATGTCTGAGAGCATTGCTGATACAGACTTCAGCACATTGGGCGCGCTGGACAGAATCGAAGAAGGCTCTGTTTTGGCTGTGCTGGATGACCGTGCCAAGTCGATGCAGAACTTGGTTAACTCCATTCGAGACGGTATTCGAGCGCAGGCTACACTCAATGACATGCAACTGCGTGAACTTGAGTTGAGTAAAGCCGTCCAAGACCTGGACCGCAAGGCTAACCTTGGTCTTAGTGCGAACAAGATGATCGAGAAGTTGAATGAACTTAAGTTCAACTTTGAATTCACCCCTCAAGAGGGCGGTGACGAAGATCAAAGTATTGAGGATAGGGCCAAGGCGTTTTCCGATACTGTCAAAGGGCAGATGGAATTCGTTAAGACTCTGGCTCAATACGACAAGGAGTTCGCTGGTATCCTGAAGATGTGGAAGGAGAAGAACCTTGCCATCATGAAGGGTAGGCATGAGTTGGAGAAGTTGAATGAGCAACTCCGGATTGAGGAGCTTAATCTCACCGATTCCAATAAGAGTCTGTCGGTCAAAACAGACTTGCTGATGCAGAATATCAAGCACCAGTTGCGCGAGCTAGGCGCCGCTGAGAAGATGACTGGCATCAAGATTGAGAGTGTTGAAGCTCTTAAGCAGATGAAGGAGTTCCAGCTTGAGCTACTGGATATCCAGTTGGGTCTGAATGATGCTATTAGAGAAGAAAACCAGATGCTCTACGATACGATGAAGATCTCTGAGGAGATTCTGAATCCGAAGCAAGAGCGCGCTGGTCTACAGTATGAGATCCTCGCTATTACCGAGGAGATGGACGGCCTTCAGAAGAAGCGTGCTAAGTTTGAGGAGCAGTTCAAGCAGGGGAAGATTGGCGAAGTGGAGTATGAGCGCCAGTTGATCCTGAACCGACACCAGTACATGCAGCTTGGTAAGCAGATTAACGACCTGCAAAAAGAGCAGAAGCTAGAAGAGAAGGAGCACCTCAAGTACGTTGACAGGCGTATTGGCGTCTTGGAGCAGATTTCCAAGGAGCTTGGTAAGCAGGCTGATATTTTCCGTGATGGAATTAGCGGTGGCCTGGATGAGATGCTTGGACTCGATGAGCTAGGAAGCCTCACTACATTGGCAGCGGCTACAGGTATGAGCCTGTACCGGGCTTTGGACGATCCGAAGTCCGCAATGGAGAGCTTCAACGAGCAACTCAAAAACGGAACCCTCAATATGTCAGCCTTGAGTGGTGACATGAGGATTCTTGCCGATCGTGCACGCGATTACTACGAGGAGCAAGAGAAGATCAATGAGAAGCTCGAAGAGATGTACAGCATCCGTGCTCAGGGTGCACTCGCATCATTCGACCGTCACTTGAACTCTGGGGATTTGGACAAGGCGGCGACAGACCTTGATAAGCTGCAAGAGTTCGGCCAGAAGCTATTCGGAGACAATCCGGAAGACTACTTGAAGTTCCTTGAGAAGATGCAAGGTCTTTCCAAGAAGTTGGCTGACGAACAGAAAGACAAGGTGGAGCGTGAACTTAAGTTCACAATCAATGTCGACGGTGAGAACATCCTTCAGGAAGCCCTCAAGGATATTCAGGAAGAGGCTAAGAGGACTCAGGAAGAACTGGGTAAGCTCATGGCCTTCGACCCTAACGATACGTCCAAGATGGCTAAGGCTGTCAAGGATGGCATCAAGGGTCAGCGAGAGGCACTTCGTTCTGTAGTAGGTGAGGAAGCGGTTGAGAAACTGCGATCCAGCATCGAAAAGGAGCGCGAGTTCCTCCAAAAGTTGATTGATGCGAACAGCGGCGTGGCGAAAGAGGACGCTCTCAATGAGCAAGTTGTCAACGCCAACCGTCAAATCGTTTACGCTGATAGAGTCGACTTCATGGGTGACATGAATGTTCCCCGTCACTTCGGTGATATGGGAATCTTCGATCCTGAGCAGATGGACAGGCTTAGTGGCCTTATCATCGCGAAGGAGTCAAGCGGTAACTTTGGCGCTGTCAGAGACGATCGAGACCTTGAGGAAGGGGTGGGGATGGCTTACGGGCTGTTTCAGAATACCCTGTCTGGTGGTGCACTGGGTCAACTTCTGGATGCTGCACAGTCTCTCGATCCGGATAAGTTCCGAGAAATTTTCGGAGAGAACACTGACAAGATTGTCGAGCTAACTAATAGCACAAGTAGATCTGTCAGACTATCTCAGGAGACACTGGATTTACTGTACTCCAGTGATGTGGAGAAGAGTCTTAATGAGTTTGGCAAGGTGGCTAAGTTCCAGCAGCTTCAAATGCAGTACGCGCAAAGCCACTACCTGAAGCCCATGCTTGAATGGATGAACGACCCCGAGAAGAACGGTGTCGGTGAGATTGCTCTTACCGAGCGTGCCGTATTTACCATGTGGCGAGAAGCTATTTTGAACGGGGTTACGGGCGCTCAGGACATGGCAGCGGCTAACAGTATCAATGGGAACAACAGTGCTCTATCGGGTATGACACCGAGGGAGCGTGCCGATTACCTTGTTAATCGTATGAAGTTGCATGATGACACTCAAGAGAAGCAGTCTCTAAGTGGTGTCTACAACCTGCCCGACAAGCTCTTGAAGAGGGCAGATGAAGCCAATGTGAGTCTTGAGAAGACAACTAGGCTTCTTGAGGAGCAATGGGTCAAGGGTGAGGCTCGGTTGATTGCGAATAGTGTGGCTAAGAAGGTTGGCTACACAGGAAGCAGTGAGCCTAATCTTGCACCGCCCGAGCGCACCAGTGGCCAGCTAATGGTGGGCGACGGTCTCACATTTGTGCAAAGGGCACAAGAGCTATACAGCACCACTGACGAGTTCATGGGGGATCTTAACGCTCTTAGAGGGGCGTTGAACACCCCGATTCTTAATGCTGTCGACGACATGAACCGCAGTTGGATGGAGGTCATGGGCGTTGATGGGTTGATGTACGGACCTAGGGCTATGAACGACCAGAGGGGTCGCCTATGGGATACGTCAAGGACCACACCCGAACAGGTAACTCGTACCAATGTCGAGCAACTACTCACCGACATTGGTGCTGAGGTTGTAAGAGGCGATAATGAAGCTGTGGCGTCGGCGATTCAACTTGCCGACTCAGTGAGGGGGCAAGCTGAGGCTATCAACGAGACCAATGTTAACGTCAAGCAGTTGCTAGATGATATTGGTCCGTACGCCTTTGAGTCTGGCAAAAGACCGAAGAAAGAGGCCATATCAGCGGCACAAGACTATGGTTCTCAACTTGTGGATGCGACCAAGGAACAGACCCAGGCTATCAATGAGACCAACATAAACATCAGGCAACTGCTCGATGATATTGGTCCGTACGCGTTCAGGTCTGGCGAGAGGGATCGCGATGGTCAAATGGCATTGCAAAATACGGCTGGCTCGTTCA
>Ga0306901_1000247_pt1 | contig 26361 bp, 20 predicted proteins | sample AntRauMFilla3767_FD_190431 | JGI IMG/M metagenome (GOLD analysis project Ga0306901, IMG submission 190431) | Saline lake microbial communities from Rauer Islands, Antarctica - Metagenome Filla 3 #767 (v2) (version 2) | ecosystem: Environmental > Aquatic > Non-marine Saline and Alkaline > Saline ... | reverse complement strand
TCTACTACTATGTCCGGAATAAGTCCCAGTGTGGGCCCATATTTTTCGGCGGTGATGTCTTTGATACGTTTATTCATGCGCTTCATTTCATCATCGGTATAGCCGCCGTACGCTTTACCAATGGGGATAAACTCTTCTTCATAGCGCTCATCTTCAGCTACCCGAATGCCCAGCGTAAAATCCGAATAGTAGCCGCCGCGTTTGCCGCTGCCGGCATGGGCGTACATCATTACGGTATCGAGCGTGCCGCCCGGTTTTTTAACCTTTAGCCACGATTTGCGCCGCTGCCCGTATTCGTAGGTACTGTCTTTTTTCTTCAGCATTAGTCCCTCGTTGCCGTGAGCCAGCGCGCGCTCGAACAGTTCCTCCACGCTGTCCTCATCCGTAATTTCAAACTGATTACTAATGGGCAGGTGACACTCTTCAGCCAGACCAGTTAAAATTTCGCGACGATCGGTAAGCGATTTCTCAAAAATAGGTTCGTTATCATGGAAAAGTACATCATAAGCGATGAACAGTACCGGATATTTTTCCATTACTTCATCGGAAGGCTTTTTGCGGCCCATACGTTTTTGCAGCAGTTGAAACGGCAGAATCTCCTCATTTTTATACACGCATACTTCGCCGTCCAGCACCAAGTCCGGCAGACTTTGCTCAGCGAAAAATCGCACAATTTCAGGAAACGAATGGGTGATGTCGTTCAGGTCGCGCGAATACAGCTCCACCTTATCGCCGCTGATATGCATTTGGCATCGCATGCCGTCGAATTTCTCTTCAGCTACATATTGGGTGAGATCAGAAACGGCGCGGCTCTCGATGGGCGATGCCAGCATAAACGAAAGCGGATGAAATAGTTTGAAGGTGGCTTCATCCAGCCGGTCATTTTTGCAAAGTACAGCGGCACGACCCAGACTGCCGGTAATCATGTGGGCATAGCGCACGTCCTTCACTTTTTTATCAAAAGCTTTGGCTATGGACGAAACCACGCTCCGCGATTCAAAGCCGATGCGCAGCGAACCGCGCGTCATAATGCGAATAAAAAACTTGATTTCCTGCGGCGTCATCTGTTTCCAGGCATCACGCAGAATTTGTTGTTTATCGGCGCGGGATGAGACGTTTGAAATACTTTCATAAATGGTCTCCACCTCAGCAAGTGAGAGATTTGCCGGTGAGCGTTTGCTGCGGGCGGTGTTAATGTTGCGCATCAGTTTTCCGATGGCTTCGGAAGAACTGCCCAAGGCTGTTTTAGAGGGTTTGAAAACTTTCTCATAATCAATCCCGCAAAATTCTGCAGCGCAGGTGCTGTAGGTACGGCTGCCGACAACGGCCCGTTTGCCGGAGATACTGGAAAAAGCGCCTTCACCCAAGAATTGGGCTGCGCGATTCAGATCCTTGTCAGTTTTCAGAGACTTAAAATAGCGGGCGCAGGTAGCAATTTTAGCATTGGTACTGCGTGTTTCGAGAATCTGTTGCGCTGTTTTGGCTAATGCTTTAAAAGTATTGCTCATATCAAATTTGGTATGGAACACGGATAACATGGATCGAACAGATTTTAACGGATAAATCTGTGAGGATCTGTTCAATCGGCTTCATCAGCGTTCTATTCAGTCATCGGTTTCGGTTTCCAAATCTAAAAATCGCGATTCAATATTCAGCTCATCCAGATAGTGCTGTACTACGCTGGCGTTGGGCGTATGAGTAATGTGCACTTTTTGGGGATTCAACTTTTTGCAAAGATCAACCAGTTCAAAAAAATCGAGGTGATCAGACAGCGGAATAAGTTTGTGCGCCGTTAATTGCGAACGACTCGATTCGCGCACCGCCCAGCCCGAACAGTAGGCCAGTTTCTTCTTTTTTACGTTGGATGCAAAGCCATTATTGATGGCAAAATTGGTGGTAACCAGTACGTTACCTTCGCAGGTGGATCGATTGTATGATTCATAATTTCCCAGGTCGATACCCGCTTCTTCATAGACTTCACAAAGTTTATGTCCCGCCCCGTGAATTTGCACAGGCAGCTCGGTGGGAGCCAGCATATGCATAACCTCTTGCGCTTTACCCAAATTATAGGCCAAAAAAACAGGGGTGTACTCTTCATCAAGTGTTTGGAGAGCAAATTGCCGGACTTCATTAGTAAGCTTTTCGTATGTATCCCATTTATAAACCGGCAGGCTGTAGGTGGCTTCGGTAATAAAATGATCGACCTGATCCGGGCATTCGAATCCCTCGGTGGCGGGGGATGGCGGCGTACGGTAATCACCGGTATAGAGCACGGAACCTTCATCCGTTTGTACATAAACCATGGCCGAGCCAAGAATATGCCCCGCAGGATATAAGGTAACACGAGCGTTGGGCAGGTCAATGGATTCTCCGAAATCAACAACATTTGCCCCATCACTGTAGCCCCGTTTTTGCATGAGCTTGGAAGTATTTCGCGTGCAGTACACCGGCTTATCACTGCTGTACGGCATGTGGTCGGCATGGGCGTGGGTGATGAAAATGTGGTCGACATCAGGCGTGCTAAAATCAAACCCAATATTGTAATCGGCTAAAAGGATACCGTGATAGCCGGCTTTTGTAATGTTCATTACGGCTAATTGTTAATATAAATTTGCTTTCATTAGTATAATGAATCAAACTGTCAACGCAGTGGCATGGTGCTTTACATCACCCCATAAAAGCAGAATATCTATAAACCTTTAATATTGGAAGGGAGTTCATCATCCTGTTTTAAAAAGCTTCGAGCGCGTCTATTTAGGCTTCTTCTTGCGAAACAGTTTCCTCTTCGGGGCGCATTAAAGAGGCACCGATAGACACGGCAAAGGCCAGCACGATAAAAATGAGGGTTATATAGGTGGGTATGTGATACCAGTTTGATATGAGGAATTTTATGCCTACAAAACCCAGGATGGCTGCAAGACCGTAGTGTAAATGCCGAAATTTACTCATCACCCCGTCGAGTGCAAAGTAAAGTGCACGTAAACCAAGAATGGCGAAGGCGTTGGAGCTGAAAACAATAAACTCATCAGTTGTTATTGCCAGGATGGCCGGCACCGAATCAAGGGCAAAGACGATATCAGTGGTCTCAATCATCACCAGTACAATAAAAAGCGGGGTAGCCATTAGCTTGCCTTTATGGCGAATAAAAAAGTGGTCTTCATGGTATTCATCAGAGACTGAAAAAAACTTTTTGGTCCATTGCACGATGGGATTATTTTCGGGATGGACTTCTTTGTCGGTTTCTTTGGCCAGTTTATAGGCGGTATAGATCAAAAATGCGCCGAAAATATATACTACCCAGTGAAACTGTTCGAGCAGGGCAGCGCCGGCAAAAATAAAAATAAAGCGAAATACTAAAGCGCCGAATATACCCCAGAAAAGCACTTCATGCTGATATTTGGGCGGAACGCTGAAGTAGTTAAAAATGAGAATGAACACGAAAATATTATCCATCGAGAGTGATTTCTCGATCAGATACCCGGTAAAATAATCGGTGGCTATATCTCCGCCTATAAACCAGTACAAGCCGGCCCCGAACACGCAGGAAAGCGCAATCCAAATGGCGGTCCACACCAGCGATTCTTTGATAGAAATTTTATGCGGATTGCGGCTAAAAATCACCAAATCAATGATGATCATAATAATGATAAAAATGCTAAAACCGATCCAGAGATACAGGCTGTGTTCCACTGTGCTTGGTTTTGTCTTTAAATTAAATAAGCCTCAAATGTAGGGAAGATGCAGATCAATTAAGAATTAAAAATGAAGAATTAGGAATTAGGAATTAGGAATTAGGAATTGAGAATTAGGAATTGAGAATTAGGAATTAAATTTGCCTGTCTCAAAAAAAACAGCTTTGTTCTGATAACTGCCTATTCCACAAGCATTCCGTCCTCATTCTTTAGCTCCTTGGGAATAGCGTCGAGCACTTCATCTTTAAAAGCACGGATGATATTTTTCTTGAGATATTCACGTCCGTACACGATGCGCACTTTTCGGCGGGGTATCGGATCATCAAAGTAACGCAGGTGGGCCTGAATGCAGTGTTCTTCAAGCTGGTTTTTTGCAAGGTAGGGCAGCAGCGTCATACCAAAATCTTGCTCAACAAGTTGCTTCAGCGTTTCGAGATTTCCGCTTTTAAATTGAATTTTTGACTCACCGAGTGTTTCACTGCCCTGCTTTTTGCATAGCTTCACGGTTTGGTCGCGGAAACAATGGCCTTCATTTAACAGCCACAGATTACTGATGTCTAAATCATCGACCGAAATTTTTTCTTTTTCAGCCAGCGGATGCGATTTGGAGATATAACCAATAAATGGCTCGTAGTATAAATCTTCCTCAAAAATATTTCCCTGCTCAACCGGGGTTGCAATAATACCCACGTCCAGATAATCTTCACTGAGCAGCTGAAGTAACTCTTCGGTTACTACTTCTTCAAAAATGAGCTTTACATCGGGGTATTTTTCGCTGAATGATCGCAAAAAAAGCGGCAGCAAATTGGGCGCAATGGTGGGAATGACCCCAACGCGAAAGGTGCCCTGCAGTTTATTCTCGCTGAGGGAAGCCAGATCTTCGATGTGCTTCGATTGTTTGAGGATTTTTTTAGCTTGGCTAATAATTTTTTCACCACGCTCGGTGGGAATAACGGGCGATTTGGAGCGGTCAAATATGGTTATTCCCAGTTCATCTTCAAGCTTATGGATCTGCATGCTTAGTGTGGGCTGGGTTACGTACGACTTTTCGGCGGCCGTGGCAAAGTGGCGGTAGCGATCAACGGCCACGATATATGAAAGTTGGGTTAGTGTCATAAAATATGTGATACTTACATCTGATTTTTTTGTATCCGGTATGATAAAAATATTATTGCTTTAATTCGCTTTTTAAATAGTGAATCTTCTTATATAATCAAGCTGTAATAAAAAAAGGCTAATGGAGCATTTTTGAGGCATCATTAACGAGCTAAAAATACTTTAAAAGCAGATTTTATGCGAAGAGGACATCTATTCATCGAAGGGAAAGTGCAAAATGTGGGGTTTCGCCATTTTACCAAATTAAACGCAGAAGAGGTTGGCGTGCACGGCTGGGTGAAAAATTTACCCGATGGTCGGGTTGAAGTTATTTTTGAGGGCCCGGAAGATCATATCGATGAAATCGTGGCCCGTTGCGAAGACGGTCCGGGAGCAAGCCGGGTTGATGAAGTTGATTTTGAGTGGGAAGAGCCTACCGGTGAGTTCAACTCATTTGAAATAGCCCATTATTGAGTGCGGTTATTTATTGCTATTCGGCTTCCACGTGAACTCAAAAAAGAAATTGGAACACTACAGCATTCCATAGAGGACATACGCTGGCAACCGCAGCATCAATTTCATATAACGTTCGAATTCTGTGGCGAAGTATCAGTAACGAAAAAAGAAGTGCTCTTGCTGAAACTTGAAACCTGCGAGCAGTCCCCATTTAGTGTGTCAATTAAGAATGTAAAAGCTTTTCCTTCTCTTGATAAGCCGGAAACAATTTGGGTGGGGGTAGAAAAGTCACCTGCACTAAAATCGCTGGAACAGTTTGTTGAAGAGAGATGCATATCGGCGGGTTTAAAACCTAAAAAACGCGAATATGTGCGGCATATCACCATAGGCAAATGCCGCAAAAAGCCATCTGCGGCGGTACAACAATTTTTAGACACATACCAAAGGTGGTCGGCTTCCGAATTAGAGGTTAATCAATTTGGATTATACCACAGCATCCTGTCGCAGAAAGGTGCTACGCATACCTTATTGAAGCGGTTTGAGCTAAGCGAATAAAAATTCAGCACAGCCCCAGCGAGCAGTAGAGCTTACTGTTTCATATCCATCATGCTTTCATAGTGTTTTAAAAGCATCTTGAGATCGCGCTTGTTTTCAAAATCGATATCATTTTTATTTGCAAATTTTTCCATCGCATCTTGGTTATCACCCAACGCTTCTAAAATGTCATCATCGTCGAGGTCCACTTCATGCCACCTGCCATTTCGATCAACCAGAAAATGGTACATTTCACTTTCAAACTCTTGGGTAATTTTGCCGGTTAATGGATCGGGTTGACTCTTATCAAGCTCATTTTTGTGGAAAGTGAGCAGTTTTATATTGCCATCATGGATAACCTCCAGCAGTTGGCCCCGTTTAATGTCGTGCTCGTTAGATTTGAACCCTTTCTTAAATAGAATGTCCCCTTCACTTGATTTAAGCACAAAACCTTTAAAGGCCTTTGGGTTTACCGCTAAGGTTTCTCCGTTCTGCTTAAAAACAACCTGATTCCGAAAATTTAAATATTTGAGTTCTACGGTCTCACTAATCTGACTGGAATTAAAAATGACATGTCCTTTAATCCAGTCGTCATTATAAAAGGGCGTTCCTTCAATTTGTTCATACGATCGTATGTTAATATCGTAATTTCTTGTTGGATCGAATTGAACAGTTTGTTCCTGGCCAAAGACGGGATTTACCAAGTAAAAACAGAAAATAAACAGGCTAATGTATCTCATAATAAAAATACTCTTTTAATTGATGTAGATTTGAAGTAAAATATTTATGCTAAACATATTTAGATAACATAATAACAACAAAATTATTATGTTTTTCAGCATTTGTGCTACAATACTAAAAAATATATACATACAGCTTATCACAAAATAGCATATACATGTTAATATTGAGCGTCTTTAGTTCTACATAGTTTTTCTGTAGAATACGGGAATTATTTCAAATAATTTATCGATCTGCAAGCGCATTTTTATATATTTATAGTATGTGAATAAAATTGAATAAATGAAGTAATATCAATAAATAATGCCTGATTTTTCCCACCTGCATTGCCACACACAATTCAGCATGCTCGATGGGGCCGCGAATATTTCGTAGCTCGTTAAAAAAACCAGTGACAGTATGAACCAGCATATATTAATGCCGATCCCTGTAAGCTGTTTATATCCAAAGATGCCGAGCATCCGTAATAAAAAATTACCAACTCGGCTCCTAAAACTACTTATCGGCTTTTGTAATAAGCTGTTCGTAGTACCCCAATATATTGCTCATGCCTTTTTCTTCGTCAAAATCGAGGTCATTTTTATCAGCATAATTCTCCAGCTGGTTATGATATTTTTCATCAATATGGTCAAATAGATCCTTCTTCTTCAGGCTGATTTCTTGCAAATTTTTACCCTCAGCAGGCTGAATGTAGTAATCTTCCTTGTGACGAAATTCATTGGAGATGGTTCCCGATGCAAAAGCATTTGTTTGTGATTTGCGAACATACGTTCGGTGATGAACAAGCAGCTTAACAGACCCATCATGGAGAACTCTGAAAAAGGTATAGCGATTAATATCATTATCCTTGGCATTGAATCCATTTTTGAAGAATGCTTTGCCGCTATCTTTATTAAGAATAAAGCCGGTTACAAATTCATTATTCAAAGCAAGGACATTTTCGGCCTTTTTTTCTTTGAAAAATACCAGATTTTGGTACGGGTTATACTTTAGCATAACCTCACCAGATTTGAGGTCATTATTTATAAGCACAATCCCGGGTTTCCAATCTTCATTATAGAAAGGGGTACCTTCCAGGTTTCTGCTTGTCCTAATTCGGTCTAATGTTGAAACAGTAGAATTGCCATCAAGTCCAATTACGGCGCTTCCATTTGCAAAACTTGTTAACTGAACAGAGCCATACCCGCCCGTGTCTTGAGAAAAGGCCTGCGCCTGAATGAATAAAAGCACTAAGGCTGTATAAATGATTATTTTCATAATCGTAAGTTGGTTAATGAGTAAATGTTATGTTACAATAACATAATAATTTCTATTTAAAAATATCACATATTCATGTTAGTTACCCAAAAATTATAAATATGCAGTACATATAATGGTTTTGAGAGTGCGGTGGTAAATGCAAAAATAAATTTCAATAAAAAAGACAATTTTTTCTATTCTCACCATCTCTTTTTATATATTTTATAGGTGCAAAATATATAATACTATAAGCTCTTGTAATCTATAAAATGCCTGATTTTTCCCACCTGCATTGCCACACACAATTCAGCATGCTCGATGGGGCCGCGAATATTTCGCAGCTCGTTAAAAAAACCAGCAACAGCGGCATGCCGGCCATTGCCATTACCGATCATGGCAACATGTACGGGGTTCCCAAATTTGTGCGTGAGGCCAACAAAAAGGGCGTGAAACCTATTGTGGGCTGTGAGTTTTACATCACCCCCTCTGGTATGGATGATAAAAAAGACCGGACGCGATATCACCAAGTGTTGCTGGCCAAAAATATGACCGGATACCGGAACCTTTCCAAGCTTTCATCGGTGGGCTTTACCGACGGCATGTACTACAAACCGCGCATCGATAAGCAAACGCTGGCTGAACATGCCGAAGGACTTATTGCCACCACCTGCTGCATTGCCAGCGAAATTAACCAGCTTATTTTAAATGAAGGCAAAGCAGAAGCCCGTGAGCTTTTTGAATGGTATCTTGAGGTATTTGGAGATGATTACTATATAGAGCTGCAGCGCCACGGGCTGGCCGACCAAAATAGATGTAACGAAGTTTTGGTGAAATGGGGCAAAGAGTATAACGTAAAAATTATAGCCACAAACGATTCGCATTACGTAGAACGCGAGGATTCGGAAGCGCATGATATTTTGCTGGCCTTGCAAACAAACGCTGATATTGATGACCCCAATCGGTTTCGGTTTACCGATGATGACAACAACCTGAACCCGGAGTTTTACCTCAAAACACCCGAAGAAATGCAGGAGCTGTTCAGCGACCTGCCCGAAGCGGTTGATAATACGAATGAGATTGTCGAAAAAGTTGACTCCATTGATCTCAGCTCGGAACTGCTGCTGCCGCATTACTCCATGCCCGATCAGTTTGATTCTCAGTCAGCTTACCTGCGCCATCTGACGATGCAGGGGGCCCGGGAGCGGTACGGCGAAATGACCCAACAAATTAGCGAGCGAATAGACCAAGAGCTGGCTATTATCAGCGATATGGGGTTTGATGGCTATTTTTTAATTGTGCAGGATTTTACTACCGAGGCCCGTAACCGCGGCGTTTTTGTAGGACCGGGCCGCGGATCAGCGGCGGGTTCGGTGGTGGCATACTGCCTGGGTATCATTAATATTGATCCGCTGGAATACGATCTGCTTTTTGAGCGCTTCCTGAATCCCGAGCGCGTAAGTCCGCCGGATATAGACATTGATTTTGACGACACCGGCCGCCAGGAAGTGATTGATTATGTGGTGGAAGAGTACGGCCGCCGCAACGTGGCACAGATTGTAACCTATGGGACTATGAAAGCCAAAACAGCCATCCGCGATGTGGGGCGTGTGCTGGGCGTGCCGCTGGAAGAGGTGAATCGCATCAGCAAAATGTTTCCCGATAATCCCTCGCTTACCGAATTTGATGATGTACTCAACGGCCGTAAAAATCCGGAATCAGCCAAAGATATTCAGGGCCTTTTTGAACATCCTGATCCTCAGGTACAAAAAATGATGCGGTTTGCCCGCACACTCGAAGGCTCGGCGCGGCAGACCAGTATTCATGCCGCCGGGGTGATTATTGCGCCCGGGGAAGTCAGTGAATATGTGCCGGTAGCCCTCTCCAAAGACAAGGAACTGATCACCCAGTACGACGGCCCAAACACCGAAGATTGCGGGCTGCTAAAAATGGATTTTCTGGGGCTGAGAACGCTGTCTATTCTCAAAACGGCCATCAAATATGTGAAGGAAAATCACGGTAAAACGTACGTTTTAGATGATATTCAGTTTGATGATGAGGCTACGTTTGAGCTATATCAAAATGCCAATACCATCGGTACGTTTCAGTTTGAGAGCGCCGGGATGCGTAAATATCTTAAACAGCTTAAGCCTACATCGCTTAATGATCTTATTGCCATGAATGCGCTCTACCGGCCGGGCCCCATGCAGTTTATTCCGGAGTATATCGACCGTAAACACGGCCGTAAAGAAGTGAGTTACCCGCATCCCGATTTGGAAGAGCTGCTGGAGCCCACCTACGGGATTATGATTTATCAGGAGCAGATTATGAAGGCGGCCCAAAAAATTGCGAACTATTCGCTGGGTGATGCCGATCTGTTGCGCCGTGCGATGGGTAAAAAGAAGAAGAAAGTGATGAACCGTCAGCGCGAAACATTTGTGGAGCAGGCGGTGGCTAACGGCGTGGACGAAGAGAAGGCGGTAGAAATTTTTGAGATGATGGCCGAGTTTGCCAATTACGGCTTTAATAAATCGCATTCAGCGGCGTATTCGGTGGTGGCTTATCAAACAGCCTATTTCAAGGCTAACTATCCATCGGAATACATGGCCGCGGTGCTGTGCCACAACATGGGCGACATTGAAAAGGTGTCGAAATTTATTGAAGAATGTTACCGCAATGGCATTACGGTTGATCCGCCGAATATTAATACCGGAGAAGGTACATTTATAGCCCGCGATGGTCGGATTCAGTATGGGTTGGAAGCCATCAAAGGCGTGGGTTCCAATGCGGTAGAGCAGCTGGTGGAAGAGCGCAACGAAAGCGGGACATTTGATTCAATTTTTGATTTTGCACGGCGCGTGGATTCCCGCGTGTGCAACAAACGAACCATGGAAAGTCTCATTCAGGCCGGCGCTTTCGACGTTTTTAACACCAACCGGCGACAGCTGCTACAGCATACCGAACGAATTTTAAGTTACGGCTCGCGCGTGCAGGAGATGGAAAACTCCAATCAGTCCGATTTATTTGGAGACGGTTCCGGGAGTGCCTCCGCCATTGAAGAGCCCGAGTTTGAGCCCATCAAGCAGTGGTCAAACATCGAACGGCTCAATAAAGAGCGCGAGTTGATTGGCTTCTACCTGAGCGGGCATCCGCTGGAAAAGTATAAAACGGATATCGAGCTGTTTTGCTCACATAATTTTGATTCAGATAAACTCGAATCACTTAGCAGTCGTACCGATGTGCGCTGCGCGGGTATCATCACAGAAGTAAAGCGGGTAACCGATAAAAAAGGCCGGCCATTTGCGTTCTTAAAAATGGAAGATCTTTTTGGCAGTGTAGAGGTTATCGCCTTTAACGAAACCTATGATCGCTATCTGGGCATGATACAGGTTGACAATGTGGTAGTGGTGGACGGCCATGTTGATAAAAGACGCGGGCAGCCACAGATTATTTCAAATTCCTTTGAACGTATCGAAAGCATGCGCGAGAAACATCAGCATAACATTTCACTTACGCTGGATATTGACACCAATGTGCTGACCGATGATGAACTTCGACAAATGGCCACTCTTTTTGAGCAGCATCAGGGCGAAACGAATATTGAGCTCAACGTGCTAAGTGCCGAAGCCAAGCGGCCTTTTGCCATGCATGTGCGAAAATTTGTGGTGGAACCCAACCAGGAACTGATGAACGGTTTAAAATCGTTGCTGGGAGAAAAAGCCGTAGCACTTGCTAAAACTAAATAATGAATATGGGGGGCGTTACTTTCTATATCTTTAATGCGTCCGCAGCAGAACGCCGGACGCAGACTTAGCTATTATTACTGATTCCAGCGCTCTGCTCTGGAATCAATATGAGAACTCAACCTCCGACGTCCCACAAAGAGGAGATGTGTAAGATAAATTTATGTGATGATATCCATAACAAAGAGTGATGTGAAAATCTACGAATGTTTGTATATTATCTGCATTGATTTAAGTACAAATAAATACCCAATAAGATTATCATATTATTATGAGTAAAGCACAAAAATTTACCGATGATTCTTTCGAAAATGAAGTATTGAATGCTGACGAACCCGTTCTGGTTGATTTTTGGGCCGAATGGTGCGGGCCGTGCAAGCAGATTGGTCCCGTGGTTGATGAGCTGGCCGGAGAATACGAAGGCAAAGCAAAAATTGGCAAAGTTGATGTAGATAGTAATCAGATAGCCACCGAGTACGGCGTACGCAGTATTCCTACGCTATTGATTTTTAAAGACGGCGAAGTGGTTGATCAAATTGTTGGAGCCGTGCCTAAAACCCAACTTAAAAAGCAGCTTGATGCACAGCTGACCAATTAAGTATTTGCGTACCTAATTTACCGAGGCGGTGATTTAATCACTGCCTTTTTTTTGAAAAATTGTCAAGCCCATCCTGCCCATCTCATATTAGATATCTCGTGTCCCACATAAACAGAGATAGTCGCACCAAAAAAAAGGAAACCTCTATAAATAAATTCTACCGAGAACATAAATAGTAACTATATAAATTTAGTTGCGTATGTCAACTAATAGTCGTTTATTTAATTTTTTCTAAGCAAATAATTGCAAAATATGACTTCTAATAAAAAGCTGCATTGTACTACTATGGGCTGTAAGATGGCCTATGCTGTAAAAGGTACTATTCGGTTGATGCAGCAGCGGTTTTCTGAAGAAAAAATTAGTTTGACGATTGAGCAGTTTTTTATACTCAAAATACTTGATAATGAAGAAGGCTTCATTTTGCAGGATCTTGCTAAAATACTTGATAGAGACAAATCAGCGGTTCTAAGGCATATTGATGGGTTGGAAGACCATCACTATGTAGCACGTGCTAAAGACCCGGATGATGGACGAAGAAAAATATTGCTCGTCACTAAAATCGGAGTAAAAGAGTTGGAGAAAGCTGAGCAGGTGGCTGATCAGGTAAATGATGAGCTTACAGAACATATTTCCGCTGCTAAACTGGAAGAATATCAAAAAAATATTGACCTGATTTTTGAAAAAGCTATAGCTCTTGTCAAATAGTTGATGAGGTCAATTTTTTTACAATTATTTAACATAACTAAATATTTAAAGTTCAAATCTCATGAAATTTAAGCGCTTAATTACCACGAATAATCTGCTAATACTTATGGCAGCATTTTTTTTCACTTCATGCGGTGGAGGGGGACAGCAAGGACAACGCCCGGGGGCACAACAAGTGCAGCAGTACCCGGTTTTAAATTTGCAACCGCGATCTATTGTGCTAACCAACACCTACCCGGCTACGCTGGAAGGTGCACAAACGGTAGAAATTCGTCCCCTTGTACAGGGTTATATCACAGAAATGCGCGTGGATGAAGGCGATTTGGTTAATAAGGGACAGGTATTATTTGAGCTGAACAGCGAGCAATATGACCAGAATGTACGCTCGGCCCGGGCCGATGTTGAAGCAGCGCAGGCAGGCGTACGTACGGCCGAAGATGAAGTGAAACGGCTTCAAAGCTTGGTGGATAAAGAGATTATCAGCGAATACCGGTTGCAGTCAGCTAAAAATAATCTGGAATCGCAAAAGGCAGCCTTGGCGCAATCCCGGGCACGCCTGAAAAATGCACAGGTTAACTTAGGGTATACCAATGTTAAAAGTCCAGCTGACGGTATTATTGGGAATATTCCGTATCGTGTAGGCAGCTTGGTTAGCAGCAGTAGTACCCAGCCCTTAACCAGGGTTTCAGACGTTACAGAAATGTATGCTTACTTTTCTATGAGTGAAGGCGAATTGCTTTCGATGGTCCAAAGTGTTGCCAAAGAGGGCGGCAACAAAACTTTGCAGCAGCGCATTGCAGAAATGCCAAAAGTTAATCTGTTGCTAACCGATAACACGCTTTACAAATACAAAGGAACGGTGAAGCTGGCAAGCGGTCTGATCAATACAAATACAGGATCGGCCTCTTTACGGGCGGTGTTTCCTAATCCTGAACAGATTCTGCGAAGCGGCGCCACCGGAAATATTCAAATTCCGGTTGACCTTGATTCCGTGATTGTAGTACCAAAAAAATCTACCTTTGAAATACAGGACAAGCAATTTGTGTACACCGTATCCGACAGTAACAAAGTAAAAAGCACGCCTATTCAAACGCGGACGTTATCAACCTCTAAATTATTTGTTGTGCAGAGTGGGCTGTCGGCAACCGACCGTATTATAACGCAGGGCATGGGTAATCTGCAGGATGAGGCTCGCATCAAACCACAAGTTGTTGATTCAGACAGCCTTTATAACGCCTTGACGGTACAGGATCAAGAAAAAAATACCGGAAATTATCAGTAAATCCCGGCCGTAGCAACGCAATAAACCAACACACATTTTTTTGACACTATGATTAGACAATTTATCAAGCGGCCGGTGTTATCAACGGTTATCTCAATCATCATCGTTATTCTTGGCATACTGGGGTATAATGCCTTGCCTGTTTCCTTGTATCCCGAAATAGCTCCGCCCACCATTCAGGTAAACGCTGCTTATCCCGGAGCCAATGCGGAAACCGTGTTGAATAGTGTGGTTGCCCCGCTCGAAGAGCAGATCAACGGCGTAGAGGGGATGACGTATATTACATCAACAGCAAGCAATAACGGGAGTGCATCTATCCAGGTCTTTTTTGAACTGGGTACGGACCCCGATATTGCCGCGGTGAACGTTCAAAACCGGGTCACGCAAGCATCCAGTTTACTCCCCCAAGAGGTAACGCAAGCGGGGGTAACTACGCAGAAGGAGCAAACCAGCCGCTTGCTTATATTCTCGTTATACAGTCCTAACAGCACATACGATTCTAATTTTATAGCCAATTATGCGCGCATCAACCTGCTACCCAAACTGCAGCGCATTAATGGGGTAGGTTCGGCCGCTTCTTTCGGTCAAGACTCGTACGCCATGCGTATATGGTTGAAACCCGCCGTGATGGCTTCGTATAATCTGGTACCGAATGATGTTATTGCAGCGCTTAATGGGCAAAGTTTTGTGGCCGCACCGGGGGCCTTGGGCCAAAACAGTACTCAGTCATTCGAGTATACCTTGACCTATAAAGGGCGACTTGCTGAAGTGCCTTCGTTTGAAAACATTATTATTCGTGAAGCAGGCCAGGGCCAATCATCCCAAATATTACGGCTGGGTGATGTAGCTCGGGTTGAGTTGGGTGCGCAGTCGTATTCATCCATTCGCCGCACCAACGGATCGCCGAGTGTGGGACTCTTTGTATCCCAAACGGCCGGTTCTAATGCCCAACAGGTGGTTGAAGACGTAAAAGCACAGATTGCAAAATCAGAGCAGAGCCTACCGGATGATCTTGAATTTGCCACGTTGTTTGATGTTAACAGTTTCCTTAATGCCTCTATTGATAAGGTGTATGAAACACTTTTGGAAGCATTTATCCTGGTATTTATCGTGGTGTTTATTTTCTTGCAGGACTGGCGTTCTACACTCATACCTGCTATAGCCGTACCGGTATCCATTATCGGTACTTTTTTCTTTCTCAATTTATTTGGCTTCAGTATTAACCTGCTCACCCTGTTTGCCTTGGTGCTGGCCATTGGTATTGTGGTAGATGATGCCATTATTGTGGTGGAAATTATCCACTCTAAGCTGGAGGAGGGCGCCGAATCGGGCGTTGAAGCTTCGGTAGAGGGGATGAATGAAATTACCGGTGCCATTATTTCTATCACTCTGGTGATGTCGGCCATCTTTGTGCCTGTGACGTTCATCGGCGGTTCTACGGGTGTATTTTTCCAGCAGTTTGGCATTACCTTGGCTACGGCCATTATCATATCCGCGGTAAATGCACTTACACTAAGCCCGGCGCTTTGTGCGTTGTTTCTTAAGCCCACGCATAAAGATAAAGAGGGTGATCGCAATTTTATTGAGCGTTTTCAGGTCGGTTTCGATGCCGTTTTTGATTCAACAAAGAAGCGATACAAGCGGTCGTTGGGATATTTAACCGGCAAAGCCTGGATTGCTGTTGTTGCGGTTGTCGGGTTTATTGTTCTTTTCGGGTTTCTTTTTCAAAGTACACCCTCCGGCTTTGTGCCCGACGAAGATCAGGGGGTATTTTTTGCAAATATCAGCCTGCCCCCTTCCGCATCTTTGCAGCGTTCGCAGGATGTTCTCGTTGAGCTGGATAATGTTTTTGCCTCGGTTGATGAAATCAATACCCGTCTGACCATCTCCGGCTTTGGTATTATCAGTGGGTCGGGCAGCCAGTATGGATTTGCCGTGGCACGCTTGAAAGAATGGGATGAACGTGAAAGAAGTGTTAATCAGGTGATAACCGAACTGCAGCAAAAAGTAACATCAATTAAAGAAGCTAATATTCAATTTTTTGCGCCGCCCGTTATTTCAGGATTTGGTAATACCAGCGGGTTTACGGTTAATGTGCAAGATTTAACCAGCGGTGATATCGATGCACTTGCGGCTACAACCCAGCAAGTGCAGCAAGCATTATTTCAGCGTCCCGAAATACAGTATGCCGCTTCATACTTTAGCTCGGACTATCCGCAATATCAGATTGATGTTGATGTAGCCAAGACCAAACGCGCGGGCTTATCACCCAAGGCTGTTTTAGATGTGATGCAAGCCTATTTAGGCGGACTGTATGTTTCCAACTTTAACCGTTTTGGCAAACTGTATCGCATTTATGTGCAGGCCGAACCGGGTGAACGAGCGTCTCCTGAAAGTTTACAGAGTATTTTTGTACGCAACGGGCAGGGTGAAATGGCACCCGTCAGCTCATTTATTAATCTGAGGCGGGTATATGGTCCGCAAAATATTTCGCGCTTTAACTTATTTCCTTCCGTTCAGCTGACGGGCGCAACCAATCCCGGCTATAGTTCCGGTGATGCGATCAACGCTATTGAACAAGTATTTGACGAGCAAGTATCCGACGATTACGGCTACGCATTTTCGGGCTTAACACGGGAAGAAAGCCAGTCGGGCGGGCAGGCCATTTACATATTTGCGCTGTGTCTTATCTTTGTGTACTTCCTGCTTAGTGCCCAATATGAAAGTTATTTAATACCATGGGCCGTAATTTTACCCCTGCCCATCGGGCTGGCCGGATCGTTTATATTTGCCAATATCTTTGGCGTAGCCAATAATATTTACTTGCAGATTTCATCCATTATGCTGCTGGGACTTCTGGCTAAAAACGCCATCCTTATTGTAGAATTTGCCTTAGAACGCCGCCGCGATGAAGGAATGGGGCTGGTCCAGGCAGCGTTGAGCGGTGCCGAAGCGCGTTTCCGACCTATTCTTATGACCTCATTTGCCTTTATCGCCGGTTTGCTTCCATTGGCACTTGCCAGCGGGGTAAATGCGAATGCCAACCAGTCGATTGGTATCGGTACGGCAGGGGGAATGTTTGTCGGTACACTCTTTGGCCTGTTTGTAGTACCGGTGATGTTCATTTTGATGCAGAAGCTTCAGGAGAAAATATCAGGCCCACCGGAAGCAGTAACGAAGAAATAAGGCTTTAATCATTGAGAAATACTAAAATTCAAGATTCTTTGATTTCAATTATGTTAGCTAACCATTATTCAAAAATAGCACTTGCGTTCGTACTGGCTGTTTCGCTTTCGTCATGTATGGCTACAAAATCATACCAAAGGCCGGAAATAGAGACTGAGAACCTGTATCCCTTCGAAAATGTGAAGCTGGACAGTACCACCTTGGCAGATATGCCCTGGCAGCAGGTCTTTAAAGACCAACAGCTTCGGGATTTGATTGAAGAAGCCCTGGCCAATAACTTAAACCTACTGGATGCCATACAGCAAATTCGTGTAGCGGAGGCTAATTTTTACCAAGGCAAGATGAGCTTACTGCCTTCTCTCACGGCCAATGGAAATGCTTCATACAATAAACAATCGGATAACAGCGTAAATTTTGGGGATGATCTGGGTGATATCAGTATCCCGGCTTCGGAACAATATTCGGTTTCACTGCAGTCGAGCTGGGAGCTGGATGTGTGGGGGAAATTGAGCAGTACCAAACGTGCTTCGTTTGCCGCCCTGATGCAGACCGAGGCCTCACGGCGGGCGGTGCAGACCCGACTGATTGCTGATGTTGCAACGGCTTATTACCGTCTGCTGGCGTTGGATCAGCAGCTTCAAATCACTCGGCAAACAGTTGAGAGCCGTAAAAGTAGTGTAAAAACGATTAAAAGTTTAAAAGAAGGCGCACTGGTTACCGGTGTTTCGGTTCAGCAAAGTATAGCCAGCCGATATGCGGCTGAAGTGATGATTCCACAGCTGGAACAGCAAATTACCGAACAGGAGAATGCACTCAGTGTGTTGTTGGGGCGGACACCCGATGAGGTGCGTCGAACTGGCCTTGACGAGCAGCACCCTATCGATTCTCTTGCAACGGGGGTGCCCGCGCAGCTGCTACGCAATCGCCCGGATATTATTGCGGCCGAGTACGCTTTCCGCAGTGCGTTTGAGCAGACCAACAATGCGCGTGCGTATTTTTATCCGTCATTTAGGCTTACGGCTGAGGGCGGTTTCCAAAGCCTGGAGACCAAGAATCTATTTGAGCCGGGTTCTGTATTCTACAATTTAATAGCGGGACTAACGCAACCCATTTTCAATAACGGACAAAATAAAGCACGGCTCAAGCGTACCAAAGCACAGCAGGAGCAGGCATTGTTGCAATTACGCAGGGCTATCCTCAATGCAGGTCGCGAAGTATCAAATGCAATGAGTCAGTATCAAAATGCAGAGCAGCGCCTGCAGCTTCGCACCAATCAGTTAGAGGCGCTAACAAAAGCAGTAGATTTTTCTAATGAGCTGCTTCAGTATGGTGAAGCTAATTATACCGAGGTGCTTACCGCCGAACAGAATTTACTCGGGGCTCAGCTTAGTAACGTGAATGATCAATTGGAGCAACTGTTGTCCGGGGTTAACTTATACCGAGCACTCGGCGGGGGGTGGAGTAAGGTCGTAGATACTGATGATACCCGCGTGGGCACTCGGGATGTCAGTATGCAGTAAAAGAGTAAATTCGGTGCGGCTTTAATTCTCGTGGGTATCTGTTTTGCAGGATAAAAATCATTTTTTGGCAAGGTTAAACGTCATCACCAACTTAGTACCGCCTTTCAAAAACCGGACTTCATCAGCGTATTCTTTGATGAGAAAAACGCCTCGTCCGGAATCATTCAGCAGCTTGTTTTCTTTGGTAGGGTTTTTAATGTCATCAGGGTCAAATCCTGTTCCCTCATCCTGTACCGAAACCTGTAACTTCTTCTCTGGCTTTAATGCAATGATTTCCACCTTTTTATCCGGGTTTTCTTTATTGCCATGCACAATGGCGTTGGTGACGGCCTCATTAACCGCCAATCGGACCTGCCCAAACTTTTCATCATCAATGTTAGCCCACTTTTTTACTTTTTTTTGAAACGATCCCAGACGTTTAAGCTCTTGGAAAGTTGACTGGAGTGTTAGTTTTTTTTGGTCCATTTTACTCATGTGCACATTTTTATATTCACAAAAAACTACGAGAATTATTTATCCGTAGATTCTCCGAGGGCAATATTTACTGGAAAAAAATACAACCACAATCTTTACTGATAATAATGCTAAAAAATCACTCTTCAAGTATAAAAAAAATCTAACAATGAATAAGCCATATTGTACAAGTAAGATGAAGAAATTAGCAATGTTCATTTGTTGATCTGCCTTTTATTAACATTAAGTTAATATAGATTTAACAGATTTTAGTTTATTTTTTCAACCAATATAACTTCACATTGGATACCATTTTTAAATGCCGCAATCTGAAAATTCTTCTTCAGGTTCCACGTTTCAGAACTTGATTCCCTCCGGGTTTTACAACGTTATTAAAGAAGAGCGAACCTTTCTGGCGCTCATCGGTTTCTTCTTTATCATTGCGGGCGTTACCTTTCCGTATGCAGAGATTGCCAAATGGGTGGGTTTTGCGCTGGCGGGGTATTCGGCCATTGCCAACGACAGCATTCAAACCATCGGCACCTTTATGGCCTCTAACGAGGATAAAAAATGGTGGATGCTTTGGCTGTTTATTGGCGGCATATTTTTAGCTACCGTATCCTATAGCTGGTACACCTTCAGCGGTGATGTAAGTTACCAGCGGCTGGCCTCAAAAGGATTTGCCGAAGCGCCGCAATCGTTCACCTTTTTACAGATTGCTGCTCCCATCTTTCTATTGATACTCACGCGCATGCGCATGCCGGTATCAACCACCTTTTTGCTGCTTAGTGTGTTCGCCGCAGATGTTTCAGCCATTGGTAAAGTGCTCACCAAAAGCCTTTCCGGATATTTAGTGGCATTTGTAGCCGCGGCTGTTGTCTGGGTGCTGCTTTCGAGGATCATTAAAAAGTTTGTGAAAGGTAAGCCGCACCCGGCATGGACCGTTTTTCAGTGGCTTACAAGCGGAACCCTGTGGGCGGTATGGATTATGCAGGATGCAGCAAATATTGCCGTATTCTTGCCGCGCTCGTTGAGCTTTGGACAATTTTTAGCCTTTGCGCTCTATATTTTCTTTGGGCTTGGCATTTTGTTTTATCTGCGGGGTGATAAAATTCAGCAAGTGGTTACCGAAAAGTCAGACGTGCGCGATATTCGTTCGGCATCCATTATTGATTTCGTTTATGCGATTATCCTGTATTATTTCAAGATCAAAAGTCAGGTTCCAATGAGCACCACCTGGGTTTTTATTGGTTTACTGGCCGGCCGCGAAATAGCCATGACCTTTACCGATGTCCGCGGCAAGGGCAAACCGTTAGGCGAAAGCCTGAAACTTATAGGCAAAGACGCCGGATATGCATTAATTGGACTAGCCGTGTCCATTGCGCTTGCCATTGCTATCAACCCGGGCATTGAAGCCGAAATCTGGAACTATATCGCGGGGTGATGTAGGCGACCGTCTCAAATAACTGCCTTTCTTGCCTTATAAGACCTTTTTTGTTGCATTTCTGCTAAATAAAATGTTCATTCTACACCTTAATTAATCTTTTACAGGCTAAAAGATTACCTTTTAACATTAATCATTTCCATTACAAACGATGGATGCCAGCGTACTCGTATTAAATAAAGATTACCAGCCATTGAGCGTGTGCTCAGTGCATCGGTCGGTTAAGCTGCTTTTTTTAGATAAAGCAGAGATGCTGCACGACTATCCCGAGCGCAAAATTCGCACAGTAAAAAAAGAGTATGATTACCCCTCTGTAATACGGCTGCTTCGTTTCATCAACCTACCGTATAAAAGCATTGTGCTTTCGCGGTATAACGTGATGAAAAGAGATGCCAATACGTGTCAGTATTGTGGTTCCAAGCGTAACTTGACCATTGATCACATTCTGCCGCGCAGCCGCGGTGGCAAAGACAGCTGGGAAAATCTTATCACCGCCTGCAATGAATGCAACGTCCGTAAAGGCGACCGTACCCCCGATGAAGCCCAAATGGAGATGCTGCAAGAAGCCTATCGTCCGGTTCACATCACCTTTTTCCAGTCGCTGCTCGGCGGCGTAGAAGAAGAGTGGAAGCCGTATTTGTACATGTAATATAGAACACGGATAAGGCGGATTAGACGAATTATTGTGGTAAAAGATTTATAAAATTTCTTCTGTGGGAATCTGCTCAATCCGCATCATCCGCGTTCTATTCACTTCACATCATTTACATAAAAAATTTGTATTTTTTGGGCTTGATAAATGTGTGCAACACAAATAACCAATAACCAATACCAACAATGAGCAGCAAAGGACGCGTATTAGTAGCCATGAGCGGCGGGGTTGATTCCTCGGTAGCCGCGGTCATGCTTAAAGAGCAGGGCTACGACGTCATTGGCATTACCATGAAAACATGGGATTATTCCCGCGTGGGCGGCAAGTCCGGCAAAGAGACCGGCTGTTGCACCTTGGAGTCGATGAATGATGCCCGACAAATTGCCGTCAATTACGGATTTAAGCATTTTATTGTTGATATACGAGATGAGTTTGGTGATTGGGTGATTGACCGTTTTGTTAATGACTACGTAGAAGGCCGCACGCCGAACCCATGTGTTCTTTGTAATACTCATATTAAGTGGGCCGCGCTGTTGCGCCGGGCCGATAATTTAGGCTGTGATTACATTGCCACCGGGCACTATGCAAAAGTGCGCGAAGAAAACGGTCGTCATATTATTTCCCGCGGACTCGATCCGCGTAAAGATCAGTCGTATGCGCTTTGGGGGGTGCAACAAGAACATCTGGCGCGAACAATTTTTCCGCTGGGCAGCTACGAAAAAACAGAAATTCGCGATTTAGCCCAAGAATTTGGCCTCACCAAAGTGGCTGACAAACCTGATTCGTATGAAATATGCTTCGTCCCCGATGATGACTACCGTCGATTCTTGAAAGATCGCGTGGACGGGCTTGAAGAACGCGTAAAAGGTGGAAAATTCGTCGACCAGCAGGGAAATATTGTGGGTGAGCATGAAGGATATCCCTTTTATACCGTTGGTCAGCGGCGCGGGCTGGATTTAGCGCTGGGCACACCGGTGTATGTAACCGACATCAACCCGCACACCAACGTCATTCAAATTGGCGAAAAGAGTGATCTTATAAGTACCACCTGTCGCGCCAATGAATTGAATCTGGTCAAGTATGATGAAGTGCCGGGCGGCGAAATGGACGTGACGGGCATGATTCGCTATAACGATTCCGGCGCCAACGCGCACCTTCGTCAGCTGGGTGATGACGAAGTAGAAGTCACCTTTCCGGCAGGGCGTGAAGCCATCACCCCGGGGCAGGCGGTGGTTTGTTATGAAGGCCGCGATGTGGTGGCCGGCGGATGGATTCATAAAGTGAATATAGAAGTGGAAGCCTTGCAAGCAGTATAACCGCCGACAGACAATAATTTTGGAAAAAGCCTGTTTGTTAAAGAGCAGGTTTTTTTAATTGAAACTTTACCGGAACGTATCGAGTACAATACATTAAGCAATTATTACAAACCAAATACCATTATGAAGAAATTATCACTGTTACTGGCGCTCGTTCTTTGCATATTACTAAATCAATCGTATGCGCAATTCGAGGGCGAAATAAAATTTACCGTTTATGAGATGGAATCCGGCGAAAAGATGAAAAACGATGATGCTTTTAGCTTATTCATCACCCCGGACCGCATGATGCTTCGAAGTTCTGAAAGTTTGGAGGTGACCGGCAGTATAGAAACAGAAGGATTGCTGGTGCGTCATAAAGAGAAAGATTTTGTTCTTCTTTCGAGTGATGAGAAAGCGATGCAGATTACAAAATCCGATATCACATCACTCATGAATATGTTTGGTGGAAACGCTACCGACCAGATGAAAGAAGAAGTGGAGGAAGCCGAGCCAGGCTTGAAAATGGAAAAGACGAATGAGATGCAATCTATCAACGGCTATGAAGCACAAAAATTTATTTTTACTAATGAAGAATCGCCCAATGAACGATCGGAAGTATGGATGACGAAAGGCTTGAACATTAATTGGGGCATTCTTGCCGAGCCGTGGGGCGATAACGTGAAACAATTTGCCGGCGCAGATGATTTTCCCATAGATATGATATTTGAGGACGATTATTTTCCCGTTAAAATGCAGCAATTTAAAGATGGGGAGCTTACCGAGGAGGTCGTAGCCGAGATTAATACAAAGGATGTTGAAGCAATGGTTCAAATACCGTCTGGTATGCAGGTAGTGAACCTGCAAGCTTATCTGTTCCAGCAGATGCGCAATAGTCAATAAAAATAATGCCGGCAGAAAGTTAAACATACTGTTGCGAGGGAGTTGTACTCCCAAAGCAAAGCAAATTATATTCCTAAAATACTTAACCCTGACAGGGTTCGAACCCTGTCAGGGTTTGCTGTTTGAGCGCATGAATTCTATCCAGAAAAGGGCTCGAGCGCGTTCGCTGGGGCTTTTTTTACAGGATAGCTTAGTTACTTTTTGCCACGTTACCCAGCATGTACATAGCGCCGGTGGGTTGCTGGGAGCCGCCTTCCGGTTCCAGGGTAATAGCAAAGGCGTTGGCGCTCTGTTTGTTGGCATCAGCCATTTGTTCAATCTTAAAGAAGGAATCTTTGGCGCCGGTTTGTACCGAGAATAATCCGGAAGGTACCGGTTTATTATTCTTTATAAGCCAAAGTTGATATGCTTTACCTGAAGGCACCTCCGGTAAGTTGGAAACCTGCAAAAGGGCCTGTTGATTTTCAGCATCCCAGATTACTTTTCCATAGCCGCCGGGGTTCACTTCCAAGCCATCCATGACGACTAAATCTACGGTACGAGCTCCAAGAATAGAAAGCATTTCATCTTTCTGCTGATTCTCAGATTTAAGTTCAGTAATGGTCGCTTCTTGCTCGTTTATTGTAGCATTTTGGTCAAATGCAAAGTAGGCAAGTGCAAGCGTGATGATAAGTAACGCAAACGAGGCCGCCATGGCCAGTGTTGAGCGGCTAAGACCACGACTTTTTTCTTTTGATTCGGAATCCGTTGGTACTGCAGAAACGGCTACAGCATCATCACTTGTTGAGCCCGATTCAATATTCTTTATCACTGCTTTTTTAACAGACGCCGATGGTTGAACTTTCTCAACGGTAAAAGCCAGGTTATTGGCCGCCGACTGCATTTCGTCGAAGGTTTGCCGTTGATCTTCATCGGCCTCACGCAGTAATTCTTCAAACTCTTCATTCTCTGCCGCACTCAGGGCATTAAGTACATAGCCTGCGCAAAGCTCTTCAAAATGCTCGCTATGTGTGGTGTTATTGGTCATTTTGTTGAATAAATGATTCTAAAATGTTTTTCAGTTTTATCATGCCCTGCCGCGTTCGGGTTTTTACTGTCCCAAGCGGAATTTCGAGGTGGTCCGAAATTTCAGACTGCGTCAGTCCGCGGTAGTACGCCACCTTCAGCACTTTGCTTTGGGCTTCCGGTATCTCTTTCAATGCTTTTTTAACCATCGATGCCCGGTCTGAATGAATGGTTGTTTCCAGCGGATCAAATTTGTCGCCCTCAAGAAAAAATGCTGGCTCATGAACGCTGACGGAAGCCTTTTTTTGTGTTTTATAATCTTTCGACCGAATGCGGTCAATAGCTTTATTTCGTGTAAGCGTTACCAGCCAGCTATATACATTGCCGCGTCCTTCTTTAAAGGTATGCGCCTTTTCCCAAATATTTACAAAAACTTCCTGGAGGACGTCTTCGGCTTCTTCCCTCTTTTTCACGATGGATAAAATCATCCCGAATAAGAGGCGATTATATAAGTCGTATAATTGTTCAAGCGCATCGGCATCTTTAGCTTTTATTTTTTGCATAAGCTGCACTTCTTTTTCGGAACCCTCATGGGTTACCTTACCGATGGCTGCAAGAATGGTAAAAATGATCACGTTATTGGCTCCAATAAGTTATACGGAATGAATACTAAAACAGTTTTAACTAAATAAAATAAATTTAGGGTACACGCAAAAATATTTGTGTCAATGAAACGAAGATACAATAAAAATATGATATTTGAGATTTAACAGATTAAATAGGGTGTATCATTTCCATCATCTTTTCTGCATCATGCGTGGGCTCCTTGCAGCTGTAGTTTTGGCAAACATAGGCGGTGGCTTTCCCGTTTTTCGCCGGTTGATTTTTGAGATAAGGCGCCAAATCCTGAAGATCAGAATTATTTTCTCCATTTATAAGAACCACTGTATTCGGCAAGTAGGTATTGTGCAGCCGGTTTACCATATCCCGGACATCCTGATTTTCTCTTTTGCCCGCAATTACAATTTCATATGAAGTTTGTGTTGCCCACAAATGCGCTTGCAGCAATTGGGTAAATGAAGTGGGCGCCTGGCTCACTTGTTTGGCGGTGGCCTTAGCAATGTGCTCAGCTTTTTCTTCCCATTCAGGCCTTGCCGTGATTCGTCCCAACCGCAGCAGGTTCATCATAGCTATGGAATTAGCCGAGGGCAGGGCGCTGTCAAAATATTCTTTTTTGCGACCCAGCAGTTCTTCGCTCCCTTCAGCAGTGAAGTAAAAGCCGCCGTTTTTTTTGTCCCAGTGCGATTCTAAAAACAGTTCCTGAAGTTCCACAGCTTTTTGCAAATAGTCGGTTTTAAAAGTTGACTCATAGAGTTCCAGCAGTCCCCAGATTAAAAAAGCATAATCATCGGCGGTCCCGGCAATGGCGGCTTCACCGTTGCGGTAGCGGTGCAGCAGTCGGCCGTCTTCTTTAACCAGGTTTTCAAAAATAAATTCGGCGGCTCTTTCAGCTTGTTTAATATATGTGTCATTACTGAGTGCGCTGCCGGCTTTGGCCAGGGCGGCGATGGCCAAGCCGTTCCAGTCGGTGAGAATTTTATCATCCAAGAAAGGCCGCTCGCGATTTTCGCGGTGGTCAAAAAGTTTTTTACGGATTGATTCCAGTTTCTCCTGGAGCTTTTGCTCACTCAAATCGCGTTCAGCTGTCAATTTACTAATGGATTCTGAGCGATGAAGGATATTTTTGCCGGTTTGCTGCCCGGTGGATTCATCTGCGAAATTTCCTGCTTCATTTATATTAAAAACTTCGATAGCCAGTTC
>Ga0306901_1000244_pt1 | contig 26593 bp, 31 predicted proteins | sample AntRauMFilla3767_FD_190431 | JGI IMG/M metagenome (GOLD analysis project Ga0306901, IMG submission 190431) | Saline lake microbial communities from Rauer Islands, Antarctica - Metagenome Filla 3 #767 (v2) (version 2) | ecosystem: Environmental > Aquatic > Non-marine Saline and Alkaline > Saline ... | reverse complement strand
GTGTCTGCACGCACGACCCCGCTGAGGGCTGTGCGTAGTACGTCGGTACTGGCAGGGAGAATGGCTCCCTGCCACACAAAAGGAGATTAAAATGGAGATCATCAACTTGACGCCACACACGCTGAACATCTTCTCGCCTCAGGGCGAGGAGCTTATGAAAATCAAACCGTCGGGCGACATCGCCCGAGTCGACGTAACCATGGAAGGGTCGGGCACGTTGCCGGGCAACGTGCCAACATTCGTCGCCACCTACGGCGACATCAAGGCCTTGCCCGCCCCCGAGGCGGGCAAGGCCTTCATTGTGTCTGGCATAGTCGAGGCGGCTTGCGACCGCCCCGACGTCTACGCCCCAGGAGAACTGCTTCGGGATGGGGCCGGGCACCCGAAAGGGTGCGTCGGGCTGAAGCAAACCTAAGCATGCGCAGGTGACTCGCCGCCTGCCCTACGGGGAAAGCGCGAGGGGTGCTAGGCCCGACTGCAGAAGCGCGGTCGGGGCGCTCAAGCCCACCACTTGAGAGTGGGGAAACTATTGTTTCGGAGGCGACATGATGAACCCGATCGATACCTTCGTGGCTATTGTCCACGAAGTGGAAAAGAGTCCGCCGATCGCGGCGGCGGTGGTGCACGAAGTTTGCTTCGGCGCCCCCGCACCCCCTGAGGCATACGGGGGTGAATACAGCATCGACAATATGTCGGTGCACGAGAAGGTGAAGGCCGCCAAAGCAAAGGCTTTGGCGGCCTTCAAAGAAAAATTCGAGATCACGGACTTTGAGCCGTGATCGAGCCGTCGTCGAGCACGGTATAGCCGTGCGCATACGACCGGCGGCGGGTCAGCCTCAGACGAGGCACTCCGAAGGCTCGTGCGATACGGTCAACGAGGTCGGGCCCTGCGCCCCCCTCAAGACCGCGCACGAGCCTCTTTTTTTTGATGCTCATGTTGCACGCCAGCCGGCGAAGGCTCCATCCGCGCTGGTCGAGAAGATGGTCGACGTTTTCTTTTAGCATCCTACCTCAGCGGCAAATAGTACCCGGGTCTAGGTCCGCCCTCGCGAATCGAAAAGATCACCTGAGACGCCTTTGCGCCTTTCCCGAGGCGCTCGACGGCGTATTCGTCCGCACCGCAGAAGCTTCCTGCTCGGATCAAAAACGCATCCATATCCTCCTCGACGTCGAGGCTGTGCAAGTGACCGCTGACGACCACAAAGTAGTCGGCGTCCTTGCGGTACATCCACAACAGGTCGCGCAAGCGCTTTGGGCTGCGGTCGCCGTGGGTCAACAAAATCTTGGTGCGCCCATCCTGGATGGGCACGACCACATCGGACTCATGGATATTCCAGTGGATGTTGGGGTCGGAGTGGCACAAGAGTTTGGCGAGAAGATAGGTGACGTTTTCGGCGAATCGGTTGCGGTCGAAATTTCGATGACTCGCGGTACGGCCGTGGTTGCCGCCGGTGGTGTCGACGATGACTTCGGCGCCGCACATCTCCGACACCGCGCGCGCGATGTACGCCATCCCCCACGCCGCGGTGGCGGACTGCGCGAGGCCGTGTAAGTCCTGCCCGAGCTGTTGCTGGTCGTGCATATTGCCGAGCACGCCATCGACCATATCGCCCGGGATTAGAATGCGCACCTTGTCGACCGGCCGATTGTCGCTGAACTGAAAATACTCGCAGATCTCACGCTCGAGCTTGAAGAGATTTTCCCAGAAGACGTCTTTATTGTACTGGTTGATGTCGAGGTCGATGATCTTGCCCGCATGCCAGTCGGCCAGGACCAGGACGGGTGTGTGCGACTGAACACCATTCTCAAACTCGACCGTTCTCGATTCGACCTTCATCGCAAATTCGTCTTTGCGGTCGTCTAGCGCATCAAAGATGCCACGCACAAGCTCTTCGGCCTCGAGCGTTTTAGCGCGCTCTTTTTTGAGCTCGCGCATCATTTTTCTGGGGCGCTTCTGGCGGTATTTCTGGTCGATGCCCGCCATCTTGATGTTGAACCACTTCTCGGCCGCCTCGTCCTCATCGAGGTTGTCGACTTCCCACGGGGCAAGCGGCGGGCTTTTGTGGGTGATGCCCAGCACGCGCAGGATGCGCGCGGCGAAGTCGGGGGTGAGCTCGCGGTCGAAGTGGCGACCCATGTAGACGACCAGCTGGTCGGTCGTCATGCCGGCGCCTGCGTTCACATACCCCTGTATGAGCTTCTCGACCTCCAGGCATCGCATCTTGAACGGAGTTTTGGCGATGGAAAACAGGCACCACTCATCTTCTTTTTTGTACCAGTCCTCGCCTGGCTCTCGCCAATTGTTGGTGCGGCCATCGTCGTCTGATTTGCGCTTGGTTTTTTTCCCCACGGCGCGAATCGCCCGACGAAGGCACTGCTTGACCGACAGCGGCTCGCCATCAGTCAGGCCCTCAGAGATCATTTTGTCAGCCATCTCCTCGACTGTCAGGTCGGGGTAGTTATCTCGAACAAAACCATCGTACAGTCCCATATCGCGCCTCTTGAGAAGCCATCTATCTGCCCATACGATATCGTTTTCTGGCCGAACGGCCAAAATTTGGCACAATGGGAACACCTATGAGTACAGAACTTTTCAACATCCTGGACCATCTCGTTGAACAGGAGGAGGCGCATTCGCGCGTGCTGTCGGGGGATGCGTCGCTCGTCGAAGAGACGCTCGGCCATACTGGCCAGGAGGCGACGTTTGCGCGTGCGCTCGAGGCCGAGGTGCCTCAGGACTTTCTGACCGGAGAGAGGCGTGAGATGCTCTCTGCCGTCAGCGAGGGCGGCACCCCAGCCCTGCTCGCCCTGAACCTGCAGAACCAGCAGACCCAGATCGAGTCGGCCGAGTCTGCGCTCTCTTCGATGCAGGACACTATCGCAGCGCTCGAGACGGCGTTTTCGAACCAGCCGGAGTTTGTCGCAGACAAGTCGGCGGTGCGTGACTCCCTGGACGCGCTCGAACAGATCCAAAAAATACAGACCGCACAACCGGGTAATGAGGCCGCAGCAGAAGCGCTGTCGCAATTCTCTGATCTTTTAAGCGACGAAGCGATCGCATCGTTTGTCGACGAGGTTGCGCCGTCGGTGCAATCCGACGGCGTGGGGCAGCGCATCAGCGAGCTTCGAGACAACTACTACCGAGTGACCGAGGCGAGCGCGTCGAAGCCGATACGCCCATCGGACAGTCTCGACGTACGCGACAGCGATGGCGGCCCGATTCGTGGGATGGGTGGATTCGAAGAGGCGACGCTCACGCCCGACGGCTCAGTCATGCTTACGGGCTCCGAAGACGGTCTCGCCCAGGGTGAGTCGCGCACCCTGTCTGTGCGCCCAAGCCGCACCGCCGCTCGCGCCCAGGACCTGCCCGGCAAGCCAGACACCGACGCACTCAAGGACACCTTTCGGTTCGAGATATGGGCGTGTCTGGTGCTCGACCTCATCGAGGACATCGAGGGGTGGTACGACACCCTGATGCGCCAGGTGCGCGCGAGTCTGCGTGCGTTTGACGTCATGGGTAAAATTCTCAAAAACCGCCCCATCGAGCGCGCCATCAACGAGCTTACTCAGGACATCGTCCAGGCCGGGCTCGACACCCTGCAGACGACCGTCGAGCTCGGCCAGGCCGGTGCTGAGAGCCTGATTCCTGACCAGGTGTACGACTGGGTCGACACACTCGACGAGCACGTCGACCTGTCGAGCACCGCCTCGTCGATGTGCGCCCACGAGCATACCAAATACTGCTCGGCGGCACGGCGTATCGATGCTTACCGAAAGCGCATCGACGAGCTGTGGCCTACGCTAGAGCTAGACACCTCCGAGATCGCCGACGCTATTGATATCGAAGGGCTGCTCGAAGGCGCCCACGAAGAGTACGTGAGCATCTTCAGCGCGCTCGATGCGCTCGACGACAAAATCTCGAAGCTCAAACAAAAAGTGTGCGCCTGGATAAAAAAACGCATGCAAGGTACGCCACGAGAGCTGGGAGATCTCGAAGACCTCGCCGTGCTTCTTTTGCCGCTTTTGGTGGGACTTAAAGACTTTCTGGCCGCAGAACTCGCCACTCTGGCGGCTGATTCAAAAATTTTGAATGAGATCCAGGACCGATGGAAGCGACTCGGTCTGGAGTCTGACGCCGACAAGCTCGGCCAAGGCGACGTCCTCGGCGTGCTCGAGGGAAAGACAACCTGGGCCGGCCAGGCGGCCGATCGTCTCGACAAAATGTCGATTGAGACGCAGTCCAGGCGCGCCAACTTCAGACTCAGGGAGCTCGCTCAGGCATCACGCGCCAAAGACGAGCAGATCTCCACCGAACACAAGTTCCGCAATCGCATGCGACGACGACGCCACCAGAACACCCGCCTCGAGTCGGCGCGCGCCATCCGTCGAGACGCGCGCGTTGAGGTCGATATGATGAATAAGAACGAAAAAGTCATGGAAGCCCAAACCCCAGACGAACCCCACTGGTCCAAGCCCCCTGTCCTGTCGCCCGAAGCAAAGGCTGCAGGCGGGCCGATTCAATTCCCTGAGTCGGCGCGCCCGAATCTCGGCCAGGGCGTCACCCGCATTCAATTACACATGGAGAACTCTCGCCTGGCGCTTTTCAGGGTCGAGCGCGGGTCGACATCGACGATCTGGGTGGAGGCAGCGCGCGACAACCCCGATTATTATAAGATTTTGGCCTCCCCCAACTTCGAGCGATACCGATGAAAGACTTGCGTCTCATTGACATCCTCGATGACGGCACCATCGAGCTGACCACGCGCCGCATCCACGAACCGATGAGCGAGCGCGAGTCCGCCGTCCAGCGCGCCGCCATTGCCCTGTTGAATACGGCCGGCACCATGGTGGAGGCGCCGACCTGGGGCGGCAGCCTCAACAAGCTCTTCATGCAGCTTCGAAAAACACCCGAGGGCACTCGCCAGATGGTCAAAAGTGTCATCCTGCAGGCCAAAAAAAGCATCGTCGCCACCGAGCCCACCGACACCCCTTGGCGCATCATCGATGTGCGGTTCATCAGCCTCGAGCGATTGAGCGATCGCGGGTACAGTGTTACCGTGGAGCTCGATTTTGCCGGCGCGGCTTCTGAACCGATTAAAATCCCGGACACCAACCATGCGTCTCAATGAATTTGCCAAGAAAAAAGCCCTCGACTTCATCGAGGGGGTCATTCGTCAGGCTCACCCGGATGCGCGCACCGAGGTGGGGTCGACGCTGCGCCAGCTCAAGATTCTGCCAGGCGCGCTCATCCATGCCGCCTTGTTTCAAGAGTTCGAGGGCTTGAGGCGCCTTTTTTTAGGGAATGCATCAAGCATCTCCGAGGGCGACATGGACCTGCTTAGCGGCAACCTCCTGCAGAACCGGCCGCGCGGCTCCCGGGCGGTGACCAACCTCAAAGTGTACCTCGAGGAGCCACTGGGGTTTTCCATCAAACCCCGCCCCTACTTTTCGACCGCGGCCGGCACGCGCTTCCGCCCCGTCAAGGCCCTGTCTTTCGGCGTGGGGGACATTCGGAGCGATGAGGGGGAATTCTTTGTCTACATCCCCGTCATCTCGGAGAGCTACGGCGAGAGCTCGCGGGCGGGCCGTGGAGAGATTTCTCAGTTCGACAACTTCCCGGCGCCCGTCAAGCGCGTCACCAATCCCAACCCGACCGCAGGCGGCGAGGCTCGCCTGAACAACGCCCAGTACTTCGAGCACCTCCAACAAAGCCTGCACAACCCGACCTTGCTGCAGCCCGGCGGGCTCGTGGATTTCATCCAGACCGAATACCGGGAGTCAGGCGGGGTCGAGATCGTCACGGCCGGCGACGTGCGCATGCGGCGAGACGAGGTCTGGAAAGATACGAACGACCTTCCAAACCTCGGGCGAGTGGGCGAGCCGTGGGCGCAACACACCGATCTCGGCACGCTCGACTTTGACACCACCCCTGGACGCGCCGTCTCGACCACCGATATCTTTGAATCTGCCATGGAGGGCGCGCGCATCGCCGTCGATGGAGACGTCGAAAAATTTCGCCTCATTCGACGGGTGGTCAACCCCAAAGAGGCGGTCGTCTCGGGCCATCCGCTCTCCGGGGTGCATGAAGCGGTCGTCTGGGGAGATGCACCGCATATTCACGTCATGTCCGATGTGTATACGTATTTCCCCACCCTCGAAGTCAGAAGCGCCGTGGTCGACAAAGTCTATCGCTTAGAGGTTGATGGAGATTTTGCAGGCATCGCAGGCGGAGTGATCTCACCCAACATTCAGGTGCGCCTGCCCGACGGGGTGGGCTACACAAGCCTGCCCAGCTCTGGCCGCGCTGTTTTCTTCGAGGGGACCGCCAACGAGGTGCAGGCCGAGGTGTTGTCGATCCCCCGGAACAATCAGGGCACCTATCTGCAGATGAAGTACAATTTCGGGCCCGCCTTGACAGACGGCGGTAGCGTCCACCTGTATGATATGGGGCGCATCGAGACAGGAGAAGACATCACCGCCCTCCCGGCGGTGTATGTGCTTCGAGTCGACTCACTCGACCCGACCACCCTCCAGCCTGACGGCCAGATTCCGCAGAGCGCGCCGGGTAAATACGACGACCCGGGGTGGTATTGGGAGACGAGCCAGCCCAGTGAAATCTTCAGCGCGCGCGAGAAAAAGACGCTCATCATCGACGACAAGACCAACCACAAAAACTTCCAGAGCCTGTCCAAAACCGCCGACGTCTCGGCGCTCGAAGACTGGTCGACCGGCCTTCGCACCATCACCGACAACGGAACCCAGGACGAGTTCGAGGTCGCTGGCGAAGATTTTTCAGGGATGGCCGGCCGGGAGTTCTCTTTCACTCTCGAAAACACCACTCTTAACGACGGCAATGCCGACGTCGCCCAAAAACAGGCAGTGGTCGACTACGGAGGCTCCGCCCTGTACTCCAACGACCTCAATACTCGCTATTTTACGAGCATCGGGTACAGGTATCGTGACGTCGAGGTGTTGGTTGAAGAACGAGATGCAGGCGGCTCGCTCGTCCAAGAGATCGGTGAGTACACAGGTGGCGTTTCCGGCGGTGATAAGGTCGTTTTGTTTGGAGGGTTTGTCGAGAAAGCTGAGGGGAAATTTCCAACACTCAGTGATGATGTAGCCAACCATTACTCGGTGTCGGTGACCTACTACCACCCATCTGAATCGCTGCACGACCACCAGCCGGAGCTCGCCCACACCACCGAGAGCGTGGTGCTGCGCGGGTCGGGGGAGACGCTCGAGATGTACCTCGATGAATTCGGCGCGGTCGCCGACAAAAACGGCGTGGTCACCCATGCCGAGGTTTCATTCGAGAGCGAATACGGCGATTTTGCCACGCGCCCCGCACGCGTGACATACGCTACCCACAGCGGCATCTCGGAGATCCAGGACGTGCTCGACGATTCGAGCTTTCGAGGGCTGTGCGAAGATACGCTGTCGCGCACAATGCTTCCCACACTTCTCGACGTCGCCATCGAATACAAGGGAGGGGCGTCAACCGAAAACGTTCAGGCTCGATTCTATGACCTCCTCCAGGAGGCGCTGGCGCCTGCACGGTCGGGCCGAGATGTGCGCATCGATGTCAGCAACATCATCTCAGCGATCGGCGAAGAGGGCCTGGCCGACGAGGTCGATGTGCGCCCGGAGATTCGGGTGACCAATTTTTTGCCCGACGGTGAGTTCGAAGTGCGCTACATCAACCCGCACCACGCCACCCGTCAGAAGCTCGCCATCGACGCCGCCGCGTCGTCCGGCGACAACACTGTAGTGCTTAGGCGACTGGACGCCACCGCACCGCTGCCCGGCCGCGGCAAGATCTTTATGGGTGGCAACAACCCCGACGCACAGGAAGCGCTGCCGTTTGAGGGCGTCATCGAGAGAGATGGTGTTTTCACGGTGATTTTGAGGTCGGGTCACACACTCAGCCACGATCACGGTAAGTGGGAGGGCGTGTGGGTGGGGGTGCGTGACTTTGATCCGAGCATGGAATTCACCGAGGGCGCCATCGAGATCCCGTCGGTCAACCGCCCCTACATCCGACAGCTACTGATGACCCAGAAGGACTGAGATGCGCTTTCCTGCAGAACTTATCTGGCAGATTATTGGGGATGCATACTCGCGCGTGTTTCGAGACACCGACGAGAGGCGCTGGATCGAGGCGTCGTGGCAGGCTGAAAGCGACCTCGTTGCCGAGTCGATGGATTATCTGTCGCATATTCGACGCGCGCGCAACATCTTTGAGGTCGAGCCCTACGCGCCCTATGGCCGCATCTCTACACAGCCTCGCTTCGTGCAGCAGGCGGTGTCCATCGACGCCAAGATCGTCGGCGGTCGAGACCGCCAGAAATGGGAGTGGGTGCTCTGGTCGGCCGACAACCAGACCCCGTCTCAGGAGGGGTTTGTCTCGTTTGATACCACGGCGATCGACTACAACGGCTTTGAGTCGCACGACCTGATGAGCGGCGGCCAGATCATCACCGTCAAAAACACTCCGACGACCCAGGGGCGTCTTATTCGTGAGGTGTGGGAGCTTGAAAACGCTCCTTCGACCGCCCTCTCCGACGATCTCGACCTGAGTGGCAATGCCAGGTGGAAATCGGCCGGATGCACCCCCAAAGACAACCACATTCTGCTGCACCCCGACAGCTCCGGGGCGCACATCCTCCACGACCAGCGATACTTCTCCAGCGACAACCACTGGCGCACGGTCTGGCGTATGTCTGTGACCGACTGGCCGAGCACGCAGGTCGACGGCCGCGGAGTGTCGGTCAGCGTGCTCGGGCTGAGTGGTGGTGGGGTCGAAATCGCCCTGTACGAAACCTCGGGCACGCTTCGTGTGGCGATGTCCGAGCAGGGGGGGTTGCAGGATATCAAGTCAAACCTCGACGATTGGCAAGCCTCCTTGCGTGGCGCCACCGAAGAAGACCCGGTTGACCTGGAGGTGGTGTGGGACTACGACGCCATCTCTAAAAAAATCCAGGGAGAGGTCTGGATTGAAGACGAGAGGATTATCACCCTCCCCATCGGCAGCATCAAGGCCGAGCCGCACTGCCAGGCTTTGATGGTCAAAAAAGACCTGCATGTCAGGGCGCATGAGGTCATCGCACGCGATGGCGTGCTGTGGGGTGATACCCCCCCGTTTGGTGACACAGCGAGTGTCGATAATTTTTATGGCAACATCTACAGCATCGACCCGCCGGTCGTCGGCGCCGAGCGCGTGTACGCTGACGACCCCTGGATGCTCGCCGTCGAAGCATCGGTGGTCACCTACATCGGCGCCACCCTCATCGTGGACATATCTCCTGACTACAATGGCTATGCCCCCACATTTGTGCGCATCGACCACGATTCGTCGTTTCTGCTCGCCGAGCAAACATCTCGCACGGACGACAGGGTCACCTACGCCATCACCCACAAGAGCGCGGCCTCCATTGAGCTTGCCGGCGACATCAGGGTGCGGCCCTGGTATCTTGGTCCCGAGAGCGTCAAGTGGATTGGGGCGGGCAGGTTCTCGACCGACACCCCCCTACCAGACGCCGATCGCATCTGGCTTGGGGACGCGAAGGGCCAAGAGCTCGACATGCACGGCCGCTACGGAAAACTTCTGGGGGTGCCTCGGCGCGAAGACTCTCCTGAGTACCTGGCCACGCTTCGAGGGATGCAGTACGGGCTTTTGGCAGACACGACGCCGGGCGAGATTTTGCGGGCGACTAACCTGACTCTGCAGCTGCCCTACGTCGTCGAGTCGGGGGTGGTCCGCAAGATTGAACGCGACCGAGATGTGCTCTTTGTCACCGTCGGCGAGCGCACCTACGAGGTCGACGCTGGGTGGGAGGGGCGCCTGGTCAAACCCGGCCAGTACATCGACAAGCTCGACGCGCTTGTCGATGGCGCGGTGATCGACGACTGGAAGTCCAACCCAGACCTCCTCGAGTCATTGGTCGAGAGCGCCTGGGAGATGTGGGGGACATTTGTGGTCTCGGTCGACGGGCAGGTCGGGCTCTCTGAGCGCACTCTGGGAGATCTCCAAAATCTTCTCAGCAGGATCAAGCCGCGCCAAAAGCGCGCTCTTTTGCACCAACAATCCCTTGCGCACGAAGATCGCACCGAGCACGTCAGTGACCACGGAGGCTCGGTTCAGCTCGGGAGCACGGTGGCAGATCTGATCTTTGACGACCACGGCACGGTGGTCAACAACACTGTCGCCGCCGGCGAAGAGCACCAAGCACACACCCCTTTAGCTCTCGACGGCACGGGGGCGCAGGGGCTGGGTGCTGCGCTCGATGCGAAAAACCTGCGCCGCATCAAGCCGCACTACATCACCCCCGGCCACAGCATGGGCTGGAACGCGTACGGTAAATTCAGCACTAATTTCAAGACCGTCGACATCCGTCGTGCAGTCGACGAGCGAGTCGCGAGCCTGGGGATCACCATCTCGAGGCCGCACCTTCGCATGGCGCCCGATGTCGTCATCGATCCGGCGACCGGCGACGATATTTACTTCGGCCTCCCCCACCCCTACACCCTTTTGTGGGTGTACGACGGCGAAACCGACAACCTGGCGAGCTACCATCAATTTGGCCTGGACGACACGTACACTGCGTCCGGATCTCTGGGTGCAGTCGATATGCCAGACCCCAACACTATTCGCGTAGCAGGTGCATCGGGGGCGATTTTTGAGACCGACGACTACGGCTACAGCTGGGTCGACAAGTCGGTCGCCACCTCTGAGACCATCACACACCTGCAGGGAGACTGGGCCTGGGGGGGCAATCAAACGCTTTATTTTCGTGACGCGAGCGGTGACTGGCAAGCACAAAGCGCAACCTTTGCGGATGCGGGCGACAATTTTGTGGCCGTCGTTCCGATTGATACCCACACTTACGTCGTCACCGACGACGGTGCAGTCTACAGACATGATGGCTCGAGCTGGTCAGCCGACCTGCTTGCAGAAGCTATCGCGCCCGTCGATGCGAGCTTTGCCGACACGGACATCGGATGGGTCGCCACTGATGACGGGCTTCGTCACACCGACGACGCAGGGGCGAATTGGTCGACTCAGCTATCTGGCGACACTATAAGTGGCGTGCATGCCACAAGCGCCCAGAAGGTCTGGGTCATCACCGGCGGCCAGCTGGGCCACTCTGACGACGCCGGCGCCACCTGGTCATACCCATTCGAATCTGTCGGCGATACGTTTTTATCCGTGAGCTTTTTTGATGATCTCCACGGCGTCATCACCACCACATCCGAAAAAATATTCTTCACCGAAGACGGTCAGCGTTGGGCCGAGCAAACCATCTCGGGCGCCACAGGTCTTGTGGGGGCTTATGGCGGACGTGATTTTTTCGCCGTCGTCTCGGCCGAAGGTGGGGTGTATCGACACTGGCCCTTTTGACATTTGGACAGCCGCGGCGTAGCGATAACAAAAATCACTCTCGAGGGTTTTATGGATATCATCACCCCCGTCGTCGACGATCGCGTGGAATTTTTGTGGTTCGAGCGCCAACCGGCCGCCAAATGGCAATGCCCCATCGCCACCGTCAAAACCCCCCGATTTGAGGGCGGTGTGATCTACGTCGACTTCTCCCTGCGCCGCAAAGATGCCGAGAAGAGCGAGCGATTCGACCCCATCACAGATCGTGTTATTCTCGAGATCCAAGATGGGGGCGGCGACCCGATCTTTGAAGAAGCTCTTTTTCTCAACGGCCGCGACCTCATTTCTGGAACCATTGGATTGAAATGAAGATACAGACCAAATTAAAACCACTGGGCGTATGCACCGTGCGAGCGATGCACAAGGGCGAGCCCGTCGATGACGTCACTGATCTTTTGTCGAACGAGTCCAAGAGGTGGCTCGAGAAGCGCGACACCAAACCTCTGTGTTCGCTCCCTCAAAAAAACCTGGTGGTCAACAAAGGGCGCGGCCTTCTGGCGCGCATCCTTGGCGGGGTCTCGGATGCCGAGGTAGACCGCCTGGTGCTCGGGGATCTCGGGGGTGCCGCCAAGGTCGACCACCTCCCCAACCTGAGCGACGAAGGGGTCGTGAGCCTTCTCACCGACATCAACGGCAACGCCAAAGGGCCGATCACGCTCGACAAAATCGACGACAAGCACTTTCCCGACCCGGCGCCGCGCTACCCCAGCGACGACCTCGCCGCCTGGGCGAGCACCTGCACGGTGGCCATCGACGGCGTCACCGAGAAGACCACACTCACCGATGCGGCCTCTGATTTCAGTGCGCTCGGCATCAAGAAAACCGACCAGGTCACCCTGAACACCGACAGCCTGAATCCGCTGGTGATGGGTATCAAGAAAATCGTGTCGACCACCGAGCTCGAGCTCCACAACCCCCGAGGCTACGAGACCGAGGCCGCAAGCCCGGTGCAGTACCGGGTCGACCAGCCGGGCACGCAGATGATTGTCTCAAGAATCGTCCACGGAAACGACTTTCCGGTCGGTGACTGGGGCCCACTTACACTGGTCCAGGAGGCCGGTCTTTTGTTCAGCAACGACGATCTATTCAATCGTATCGTTTGCGCGCCCACGGAAGAAAACGCCGGGTTTATTCTGCAGCCCGACTCCGTGAGCGGCCAGGAACTCTCTCTTCGTTTTGAATGGGTGATCACGTTTTGACCACGACTATCTACACAAACGATGGCAGCCCGCTCACCGAGGCGCGCGAGCTCGAGATTCTGCGTCCGAGCCTGCATGGGGTCTATGAGGGGCTTGCCCCCAAACACGGCTCTGCAGACTTCCGCGTCACCATCTCGAGCGGTCTGATCGGCATCCGTGGCGTTCTCGCTGAAGAGGCGGCTGAGCAGACCGACCTGTTTGACGTGGGCGCGAGCGCGGATGATCGCCACATCCAGGTCTATGCCGCCTATTTTCCTGGCGACAGCGCAAACGATCCCTTGGAGGATGCCTACGCGGGAGTCGGGTGGGCGGGTCCGACCGAAGATGCGAGCTACGCCAACGGCGAGCTCCATCTGAGCTACATCGAAGGCACCTACGCCGACCCCGCCAATATCATCTATGAGCTCGAAGGGTCGGCCAACAGTGAATCAGCCAAATACGTTGTCGTGTTGGGCGATATTTTCATCCCTGCGTCTGCGGCTGACATCACCGACGCGCGTTTTGTGCTACCAGATCTCGAACGTCGCCCCGAAGACATCTGGAAAGCGCTGAGTGTGCGCTATCAGATGAGTGTTGATAGTCTCGATTTTGAGTTCGACACGACCTACGGAGGGGCGGACGAATCACAGGTTGTCCTGAAATGGGGCGGCATGCATCTTTTAGCCCCCTCCATGCGTCGCATGGCGCCAGACCCGGCCTCGGGCGGGCTTACATCGATCGAGATCAAGGGGTCTGATACCAACCAGCCCGTCCTCACCGAGCGCCGAGATCTTGTCATCGACAACGCGGACGACGCTGTGTTGGTGTATGCCAGACTGGGTCGGTACAAAGAAAGCGGCACCTTCGATCAGTATCGTGGAGATAATTTCTTCCAAGAGCACGGCTTCGAGGAGGCTAACACCGCCAATCTTCTCCTGTACCCGATCGACATCGACACAATGGAGGGGTCGGACTCCATCACCGACGCCCTCTATCAGGAGATGATGGGGGTCGGCGCCGCCGAGAAACGCCCGGAGATGATCGGCGTTGTCCCGCTGGGGCTGGTTCGTCGGTTCGCCAACGGCAATCACTACCTTCATCTCATCAACGGCGAGGTCGTCAAGGCCGGCCAGGGCATCCTAAACGGCTTCAACAGCACCACGCCCATCGGCATCAAGTCCTCCGGGGTCTACAGCACCACCGAGACGGCCGAGTCGGACGGGTATGCAGATATCGACGACGTCATCACCAACCTGAGCGCGCTGAACACGCTGGGGCTCGACACCGCCTACGATACGCCCGAATCTGGGGCAGACGCAGGGTCGGGTCGCCAGGTGACGATCGACGCCGGTGCGCTCGAGCTTATCAACGCCCCCGGCAGCGTAGCGTCGCCCAATGACCCGTGGATGGCGGCCATGCGCGTGTCGTTGAGCACGGGAGATGGGTCACTTCAGAAATATTCTCAACCATTTCAGGAAGCGGCCTTCGAGGCGGCGGTCGATATCGAGAACAGTGATTCCGACTACAGGGTGGGCCTTCGGTACCGCGCCCCCCTTACAGGTAAATTTTGGGAAAGCTTCATTACGCTCAAAAATATACAGTGCTTCGTCGACTGGTCTTCCCCCAACGTTCTTATCAAACCCGTTGAGCCCACCAGCACAAGCACTATTACTGCATCGGAGTGGTCTGCCGCATTTGACGACAAATATGTGGTACGCGCACAAGCTCCCGACGACCTCAAAAACTCTTGCTTCGTGACCTTCTCGAACATGGGCGGCATCCCGGCCGAGAACAAGGTCTACCAGGTGTACTGGTCAGACGGGAACACCCACCTGCACGCCCTCGACGCCAATGGGGATGACGCGGCCGAGGCCGACTTTACGAACATCGCCTCAGGGCCCATTGAGGGGCAGTGCACCTTCTGGTATGTGCCAGCATCCATTCAGCGCACCACCCACCTCGACTCCTTGAAGGTCTGGCACAGAACGTACTTCGAGGAGGGGGTTCGCACCTACGACAAAAGCTGGCTAGAGGATGTGCAGCTCGACGGCGAGGTCCACGTCACCACCGAGGTGGCCGAGCTTGATGAGGGGATGCAGATACCCGCCGACAAAAAGGCGTTTTTTGGCGCCACTCAAGGTGACCACATCTCTGCTCATTTCGACACCGACAAGAACGAACTATCCTTCTTGGATCAGCTTGACAACCCGGCAGATATCAGAGTGGGCGACCTGAACTTCAAGACCCTGAGCAGCTCTAACGGTAGAGTCGGGTATTTTTCGTGGGATTTGACATCGGTGAGAAAAGACGACCTTTACGATACGGGGTTAAACCTTAAGCCATACGTCATTAATAAGATAGATAGCGAAATCGAGCAGCAAGCCGCACGACATGGGGGTGGTGAGTTTTGCATCAACATCCCCCATGCCAATATCGCCCTGCTCAGGGTTCACTTCGAAGCCAAAAGCCTCTCATCAAGCGTGGATGGTCGCGTCGAAGTAAAGGTGTGGCACAAGGGGTCAGAGAGCCCTCTTAACGCTGACGCGACCGCCAACCGCATCAATGTTGCCAATGCCCCCGGCCTTAGCTCCGCAACCACATTCCTGGAGGGCAACTCCGACTTCACCACCTCCGTGTACACCTCGCTCGAGGTCGACCTGCAGGGTTGGCCCCTTAGCGACGGCGGTGATGTGGTCACTATACAACTCAGAAAATGGCGGGAGGTTGCCATCAAGCACGTTCGGCTCGAATACAACACCACAACCCCCACATTCTAATGCCCAACCTCAAGCCCAAAACCTTCGACCTCAGTGAAACCAGCCGCATCTGGATTCGGCCGGGCGAAGACCTGCGCCTCGAGCTCGACTTTTTTGTCGACATGTCGGACGCGACGTTTCATCTGGACGTCGAAGAGCGTACGTGGTCCTTGCAGCCGGTGAGCTACGACGCCGCTCAAAGCACTGAGTTCCTCACCGGCGACCCCGAAGTCGACGAGGGCGACATCGGCACGGGAATTTTGCGCATCAACATCGACGCCGATACCATGCTTGCCTGGGTCAATCGGACCATGGAGCTCGACCTGTATGCCGAAGAGGATGGTAAGCGCTGGCATGTCGTCGGCGCCACGCTAACTGTTGCGCAAGGAGCCTGATATGCTGGAAATCGACCTGACTGTTTTTCTGATCGTCTCGGTGGCCTGTTTTGTGTTTGTGCAGGCGGGTAAACACATCGTCGGCCGGGCGTTCGACTACGCCCCCTCCAAGCCCGTCAAGGTGATCGCGCCGGTGCTTGTCGGTGCGCTCATCATGCCCTTCGCACTCACCGACGCCGACTCACTCACCGTGCTGACTCAGGTGCTTTTGGGCGGCATTGCCGGATTTACGGCCGGCGGTAACTACGAGCTGTTCAAATCCGTCCTCGAGAGGCGAGCCAAAAATGGGTGATTGGATTTTATACGCCGTTTTGACGGCTGTGAGTATCGTGGTCGCATGGGTTCTCGGCCGGCGCCACCCGACCGTCGTCGAAGACAACTCGGCGACCGTCGACGCGCAAAAAGAAGATCTCGAGGAGGTGCGTGTTAAGCATAAGCAAACACGCGACGAGCTCGAAGAGGCCGTTGAAGATGCCAACCAACAGGCGGAGCAGACGCATGCGTCAGATCCTGATGATATTGATCTTGGGAATCGCTACTCTTCCCTTCTCGAGCGCCTTCGCGCAAAGTACGCCGAGCGTTCTGGAGAGGATTGACCCCGTCGAGCTCAAGCGGGGAGAGCCCGCCCCGGCCGATGGCCTGTGGCTCGCCGACACTGACGCTCTTTTTTTGCTCGCCGAGACTGAGCGGCTACTGTCCATCGACCAGGCCGTCCATCGGGCGCTTGAAAACTACGACGAAAACTTCACCGACATCGCCAAAATGGGCGAGACGTGCATCGGTTATCTCGAGGGCGCCTACACGAGCCTTAAAAACTGCCAGGAAGAGCGCGTCGACGCCTACACTGGCGGCGATGTGATACTCGGCGTCGGAGGTGGAAGCGCCGTGGGGGTTGTGGTAGGGGTGGTCCTCACCCTGCTGCTTACGCGCTAAAAACGTGGCTGTTTTGCGGCATAATAGATACGTCAAGTCCCTTACACGCCCATGGAAAAACGCCTCAAAGACACCGTCAAATCCCTGATGGCCCAACAGTCCTGGTGGGTCATGGCGACCCACGAGCCGACGCGGCGCGGCGTGCCCGATCTTTCGGCGGTCGTCAAAGGCCGAGCCACCTGGCTCGAGCTGAAGTACTGTTGCAAAGAGATCACTGAGGGTGATACTGTGTCGCTCCAGCACGAACTCACCGCCCCGCAGTCAAAAATGCTTCGCGACCTCAGTCAGGCCGGGGCTTTGAGCGGAGTACTCATCGGCTACGAAAATAGGATGTGCACCTTCATCCCGGCCGAGAAATTAACCCCTGGCCCCATGAAAAAATTCACGGCCAATAGTGTGATTCCTATCGACGACTTTATCGCGTGGTTAGATACACAAGCAACGGATGGGCTTACCTCGACGGCCCAGTAAGACACCCAGATGTCAGGCATTATGCCTACACCAATCCCCACACCCAAGTCACCGAAACCCGCTACAAGTTCCATCTGCAGCCTGAGGTCGTCGCCGACCTCGCTGATCTCCCTGGACTAGACGAGCACCTCAATACCGGGCTTTACAAGGCCTGGGACCAGGCACTCCAAACCTCCAACCAAATCAAGCAGCTCGAGCCGGACCAGATCGAGTTTGGTCATGACTTCGAGCTCCCCCCCTTCCCTCACCAGAAGGTCGCGCTGGCGTTTGCCAGGCACCTGCCTAGCGCCGCTCTCTTCATGGAGACCGGCACCGGAAAGACCTACGTGGCGCTTTTGTGCGCCGCGACCCGACTCTTGAAAGGCCTGGTGAGCAAAGTGCTCGTCATCGCCCCAAGGTCAATTTTAAGAACAAGCTGGTGGGCCGACTGCAAACAATTCACCAACCTCGACGCCATCGTCGTTCACAACGGCATGGGGACGTACCGGTGGCCGTGTCCGATGTGCGACAAAGAAGTGCTTTCCTTGAGCGACAGCCATGCCAAGGAGCACTGGCGAGTGTTCAACTTCCTGGCCGATTGCTTCGGCGACGAGCAGCTCATGCGCAAAGAGACGACGGCCGCGCGCTTCCACGAATTCTTGGACATCCCCACCAAGACCTTCGAGTGGAACGAGCGCAAAGATATCGAGGCGATGGTCGCCGACGGCTTCGATATGTATTTCTCCTCGCCGGATACGATTCGTATTTACGAAGACGAGTTTTTGGAGGCGGGTTTTGACATGGTCATTTTGGACGAGTCCACGATGATCAAAAACCCGAGCTCGAAGCGCACCAAAATCATCCACAAGCTCGGCCACCAGACGCCGTTCAAAATCATCCTCTCCGGCACCCCTATCACCAACTCGCTCGAGGATATCTGGTCGCAGATGTACTTCTTAGACCAGTCGCTCGGGCCTCACGTCGGCGAGTTCTACAAAGAGTACTTCCATCAGCCCAACGCGATGAAGTACCCGGACTTTCGCATCCCCTTGAAGGGGTCGAAAGACGCCATCGTCGAGCGAATCGCCAACCGGTCTCTTCGTATCACCAAGGCCGAAGCACTGGACCTCCCACCCCAGACCACCAAACTTCGCGAGGTGGGGATGTCGAGGGCGTCCGAGAAGGCGTATCGTACGATGCTCGACGAGTTTTATGCACTGGTCGAAAACGAGGTCAATCTCGAGGTTCTCGACCAGCGCCGTGTTCGCCTGCCGACGGGCATCGACTTCAAGGAGAAGTCAGTGCCCAAATGGGGCGATGTGTTCGACGGCGACGAACGACTCGGTCGTGGCACGCTCGAGGCCGACGGCAGTGGTCTTGTGCTCGACACCGATGCGCCGCTCGAGCCGGGCAAGACGCTTCGTCTTCGACGCATCGAGGGCGAGGTCACCGCCACGATTCAATTGGCGCAATTGATCAAGCTGCAGCAAATCACCAACGGCTTCGTCATCGAGAACTTGCCCGATGAGAGCCGCATCACCCACCAGATCGATAAAATCCCGCCCAAGATTCGCGAGGTCAAACACCTCGTCGACCAGTACGAGCCCGGCCGAAAAATGATCATCTGGGCGCAGTACAAAGAGGATTTTCGCCAGCTCGAAGATCACCTGGACAACACTGTCACTCTCAACGGCAGCACCCCTTCGAATAAAATCGAAAGCATCACCCGGGAGTTCTGTGAGGGTGATGCACAGTTTATGCTCGCCCACCCAGCCTCCGCACAATATGGCCATACGTGGGTAGAAGCCAACATCACCATCTTCTACACCCTCAGCTATTCGCTGCTCCAGTACATGCAGGCCCGGGACCGATGCTACCGCATCGGGCAGGTCAACCCGGTGACCGAGTATATCCTGATTGGCAGCCCGACTGACCAGAAAATCTGGGACTCGCTGATGGAAAACAAGCAATTTGCCGACAAGATCACCAACCACTCTCAGATGCGATCACTTCTCAGGGAGCTCGAGCCATGATCAAAGACGCCGCCAAATATCTCCATCCGCAGGACAACACCAAGCGCAAGTGCCGCCGGCCGGACGCACGGAGCGTCAAAGAAGCGCGCCGAAAAACCGAGCTGACGCTCGAGTACCTGCGCGACAACGCGGTGTCGGTCAAACGGCCCACCAAACGATCGGAGTGTCCGGTGGTGCGCCCCTGTCCGTTTGTGAGTTGCCGGTACCATCTGTATTTGGACGTGACCGACTCGGGATCGATCAAGTATAACTTCGACGGCCTCGACCCAGACGAGCTCACCCCCTCGTGCGCCATCGACGCGGCCGAGCGCGCAGGGAAGATGACGCTCAAAGACATCGGCGACCGCATGGGGTTGACCCGAGAGCGGATTCGTCAAATTGAATCGCAGGCGCTAGACAAGCTCGCCTGCGAAATCGACATCACAGAAATCAATCTATACAGGAGCAAGCATGACTCGTCCCTTTGATTTGCACCAGATGCCCCCCATCTTCGGGGAGATCAAAAACGGCAAGCGCCGCAACAAGAAAGGCATGGGCCAGAAGCTCGACCACTGGCTCGTCGTCAAACGCGAGCGCGGCGCCGACTACAATTTCCTCGTGCTCGAAAAAGTTCACGAAAAACTCGGAAGCTCTCAGCCCACCTCGGTCCCCATCGTCTTCTTGAGCGACGACGTCGAAGAGAACATCGCCGGTTTCAGGGGTTGGTTCGAAAAGGGCGCGCTTCGCTGCGGCACGCAGGTGCCTGGCGAGCACACCCACCTGTACAAGATGGAAGATGGCAACGAAGTACGCCCCGGATGGGTATTCAACGAAGGTGATGCCCCGAAGTGCTACGTGGTCAAGGGCACCAACCGGATCGTACCTCCGGGAGCGGTCGATCCCGAGACCATGGTGGCCACCAAGAGCAACGGCGACCAACAAGAGGTCGGGGAACGTGTGCTCTCCAAGGAGCGCGTCGCCGAGGCCCAGCGCCGGTTTGCATGGGGCAACGGCAACTCGATCATCACCGAGGGTGTCGACCCCTACCCGGTCGCCTGCCACGACGGATGTCCCATCTGGAATCGAGATGACCGCAACAACCGATGCAAACTCCAGCACACCCTGTACTTCAACCTGGCGAGTGATTTGCCCTACTCGGACCGCCTGTTCGTCTACCGGGCGAGCGGAGTTTACGCCCAGCGTACGCTCATCCCGAGCCTGAAGATGATTAAAGACATGGCCGGCGGCATCCTCGCAGGCCTTCGTCTTCGCCTCGAGTTTCGCCAGGAGGGAAAACCCACCCCCGGCGGCACCACTCAGAACGTCCCCATGCCGGCGATCACCATCGGCGACAACTACGATGGGTTCAAATCCCGGGTTTACCAGGAGATCGAGCGTCGCCAGCAGCACTTCGAGCTCATCAACGGTCGGCGCGCCGACACGCTCGACGACCTCAAGCAGACGGGTCTGCTCAAGGAGATGCAGTCTCGCGACGCACTCGCAAGCGTCGCCGCCGAGACCGAGGGCGATGAGGAGACCTACGACGCCTACGAAGAACCCAAAGACTTCATCCCTGACGCACTCAAGCCAGCCTTCAAAGAGGCCGGCCTGACCCGACGCAAGCAAGAAATGCTCGTCGAGCAGTACGACGGCGACATCGACAAGATTAAGGCGGCGGTCAAAAAGACCGTCGAGGACATGCCAAGCATTCCCCAAAAGGCACCAGACAATGACAACTTCTTTGAAGTTTCAGACGACTGAACAGATCATCGATCAGTGGGTCAAGGAGAAACACCCCTCCAAACGCGGCCCCTTCTCGAACTCGCGCATCAATCGGTGCAATCTCGAATTTTGGAAGCACTACGAAGACGAGCAGGCCGAAGGCACCGATATCACTCGCTTCGGCCGCGACGAGGGCACTGCCGGCCACAACATCCTCGAGGTGGATGTGCGTATGCGCATCCATCGCAGTGAAGAGGACTGGCTGTCGGTCGAGGAGCTCGTCGACTACTACATCGACCAAAATCCCGACCACGACTACACCCACGCCGAACTGACTGAGTCTCTTCGGCTGTTTCGCGACAACTTCACCATCAACGAGCAGGACTACGTCGGCAGTGAGGACCGGCTCGGATGCACGCTAGATATGAAGCCGGCCGAGTATGAGGGAGACGACCAGTGCTGGTACCGCGGCCGCATCGACTACATGGAGGTCAGCCGCGAGGGCGTCGCCTGGATCCCGGACTTCAAAAACTATCCGACGATCCACAAGCAAAAGGACATCGACGACCACTACTCGGACATCGGCAAGCAGCTGATGGGGTATGCGGCGCTGGTGATGGCCAACAACCCGAGCGTCAAAGCTGTGCAGTACGGGGTGTACTACATCCGGTTTGGCACCACCCGAACATCGAAGCGGTGGGATAAAGAGCTCGGCAAGAGCGTCCCAAGGTTCGTCACCCGCGAGCAGGTCGAGCACTGGTGGAAATTTCGCCAGCGCGAGATGATCGCCATCGAACGCCGTCATCCCAAAAACTTCAACCCCCAGCCCTCCAGAAAAAACTGCCAGTACTGCAGCTACATGCACGAATGCCCGTTCTGGAACATCCGCGACCCCAAGGACGAATTCGTCATCGAGGACTGGGGCGCGGCCGTGGAGATGATGAACGAGTACATCGTGCTCGACGAGGCCCGAAAGCGGATGCGCGACGCGATGGACACCTGGGCAGAGGAGTTCGGCACCATTGAGAACGAGCTGGGGAAATGGTACGGATATGAGAAATATGAGTCCGAGTCGCCCAACATGGCAAAGTTCTTAAAACTGGTCGCCAAAAAGGCCGGCGTCGACGACAGCGCCGAGGTCAGGCAGTTTATCAATCAGATCCAGGACAGCGGTCTGGGGATGACAAAGCGCGGCACGGGCAAGTTTCTGAAAAACCTCCCCGATGAACTCCAAGAAGAGGCCGAGGACGCCTATGACGTCACCATCACATCCCGAAAACAGACTTCTTTCTAGAAATCTCAAAGTCAACCTGACCGGCGGCATCATTGAAAACGCCAGCCGTGCCAATGACCTCAACCAGGTCTGGGTGGACATCTCCGAGCGCGACTCGGACTTGAACATCATCGCCTACGTCAAACCCGGACTGAACAACCGGGTCAAGCACGAACAGATCCGGCCGGCGCTCGAGAAAGCATGCGAGGAGGTCTTTGGGCCCGAGCCGCCCGAGGGGTGCATCGAGATGTGGTATCGCGACCAGGAAGAGATCGCCCAGCGTATCGGCTCGGGGTTGAACATCGAGGTCGACGGCATGCAGGGCCACTTCGACTCGTTCGACGTCTGCATCCACCCCCCGGAGGCAAACTTCCACTCGGTCGAGAGCCTCAAAAATTATTTTCTGCCGGCGTTTCGGAGGGCTGCATGTGGCAACTCGTGAGCGAACGCCTCATTCGGCAAGGCAACACATGGTCGAGCCGGGACTTCAGTCCCGGACCCGACGACTACCGCGAGATCGCCGAGAGCGCCGACAGCAAGCAGGTCGGCGTGGTCCACGACAACTGCAACATCCGCATCTTTGCGCTCACTCCAGACCGCAGGCTAGAATTTGTCAAAAATGGCAAGATCTGGTCTGAGAGCGCCCCCAGGTTTGCTGCGTCGAGCCTGGCGGGCTACCTGGCCGTGGTCAAAAAGCTCGAGCAGCCCTACTCACTCGACGACGCGGCCGCCGAGCTCTTCCCCTTCTACCACCGCATCGGGGAGGCCAAGCGCAACCCCGACGACATCAAAGACTTCACCAAGTCCGAGATGCACCCACAGTTTAACGAGTGGGAGTGGTACGACTACACCGCCCACGCACGAGACATCGCGTCGACCCTGACCCACCGCTCCAAGCGCGAGGGTTGGGTCGAATCCGCCGGTTTAGGTATGTGGCGCGTGCGCGACTAAATGAACCCCCACAATCTGGCATAATGAAGATGGTCGCCCCTGGTAGCTTCAGGTGGCGACCTCTTTTGTTTTCTCAAAAAGGAGAACCATGAACAACGACGACACCATCAAGGTCGTCCATGGAGTGTATTCGGGATTGTCTGGCAAGGTCGTTGAGGCCGACGCCGGACCCAATGAGGACCACCTCATGGTCAAACTCGACCATCCCGACCTCGAGCCCCATAACCCCGTACTTGTGCACAAGGAGCACTGTGAGTTACGAAGAGACACCTAACTACGACAGGCTATATCAGTTCATTCAGGCCAAAATCGAAGACGAAGATCTCAAGCAAGAAATGCACAAGGCTCTTGGCGGACTGGTTGATAAGAGCAGCCTTGGTGACCTCATCGGCGGCATCGAATACCAGTACCGAGAACATGTCCGAAACCATGCCGACTGGATTGAAGACGAGGCGCCGTTTGAAACCGAAGACGACCTCTACGAATACATCTGGCAGGCCATCGACGGCGACAGCTGGGTAATCTACTACCACAAGGCGAGCTGCATTCTACTGGTCACCGACAACCTCGAGGCCATCGATGAGTTTGGGCTCGACAAGGTCGATGAGACCCAGATGGCGTTCCTCGCCATGCGCCAAGACCTGTACGACGAGTTGCACAGGCGCCACAAAGACATCGACGAAGCGCTGGTCGGCGCACCCGATGTGTTCAGCGACATCGACGTCGAGGATTTCTTCGATGAAAAGAAGCGAACTTGACCACTATCAACACCCTCAAGGAGTACCTAGAGTGAATAAAGGCACAGTGAAGTGGTTCAACGACGACAAGGGGTACGGATTTCTAGAATGTGACGCCCACGACGAGGACGTGTTCGTGCACCACACCCAGATCCAAATGGACGGCTTTCGAACCCTCAAAGAAAACCAGAACGTGACCTTCGAGCTCAAAGAGGGGCCGAAGGGCTTCCATGCGAGCGATGTCTCTCCCCAGGAGAATGCTCATGTGTGAACACACCCAAAGAGGTCGAAGACCAGATGGACGTGACCATCTGGGCCGACGGCCACATCACCGTCGAATACGATCGCGAGTATTCGGACTTCACCCGGCTGTTCGACAGCGAGGAGCCGGAGCCGGTCAAACAATTTGTCGCCGAGGTCAAGGAGGTCTTCTGATGGCCTGGAGCATGCAGCCACACTACCACCGACTCATCACGCCAAGCCTGATCAAATGGTCCGCCAAGCACGGCCGCGAAGACCTGGAGTTCATCTGGGTCGAACAACACACCGACATCGAGAGCGACGAGCCTCTCGAATATCAAGAAGTTCGATTGCGCGAAGAGGCTCAGGGCATGGATGCCCAGGAGCTCATCGCTGCCATCGAAGATCGCGTCATCGACATTGGACTCACCACCAACGGAAGCTTCGAATTCTACTGCATCGAAAACGACATGGGGCTTAGCTTCTCCATTCCGTGGTGCACAGACGACGAGGCCGAGGAATACTATGCAAATCGATAAGAAAGAAATCGAAGAGATGGTCATACGCTCCATCGAGCGACAGGAGCTCGATGTCGACGTCGACGAAGAGATGAAAAAGATCCTGATGGAAAGGGCGCACCACGGCAGTGACTTCTGGAGGCTCGGAGACGAGCGCATCCCGCTTTACGACCCGAGAAACGCCTATCTTTGCATCGGAAGTCGTGGGTGGGGGTTGTCGCTCGACAAAGACGAGGCCATCGCTACCTGCCGCAAAAATGCGGACAGATACAAAGCAAAGCTGTTCAAGGTCACTCCCAACACGGGCGTGACCGGCTTAGGCCAGCTCAAATGGTCCATCCCGCCCGATGTCAAGGATCTCGAGTGGTTCGAGGCAAAGGAGATCGATGATGATGTCCGCCTCCAGTTCGAGGACAACGATGACCTCAACAACCTAGAAGACGAGGTTGAGGAGCTTTTGTGGGCGCTTCGCAGCCACCGACGAGGTGAGGGCGACGCGCTCGGGTACGCCAAAATGGCGTACGAAGACGTCGAATACATCGCAAGGAAGGTGCTAAAATGAATAAATTCGCCCAGGAAATTTTCGACTACGACGGCCCACTCGATCTCGAGGGTGCATGGCGCCTGTCGGCAAAGGCCGACCGACGCCTCCAACAAGCCTACGGACACACCCCGCCCGGCGGGTGGTCTGACTTCATGTCCCTCTTGTCGGGCACACCGATGATCAAACCCACCAAGGGCGGGGCCTTCAAACGCATGGAGCGGGTCGACGTCGACACCACGATGCTTCTCGAGTCGTTCACCAAGATGCTCGTCCCGCCGCAGGTCGCCGCCGGTCTGTTCATTCTGATCGGTATCCACCCGGCCTGGGGGCTTCGCCTGGCCCAAAGGGCCCACCGGAAGCACGAGTCACATCTAGGCGATAACGTCGAATCTGTGGCGCGGTCTAGGGAGTACGAGCTTTTCGACCCCAAGATCCACGAACTGTTGAGAGAGGGGCTCGAAAAAACCATCCAGACCATCGTCGACTTCATGGCCGGGCTCGACAATGAGCAGCACAGCTTCGACGAGCTTGTTGAGGTGGTTGAGCAGGCGGCCGAATCCGCCCGGGAGCACATCGAAGGCAACTACGAGGACAAAGGCGGAATTGACCCCCTGGCCGAAGGGGCGACGTCGAACATCTACCGGACCCGGAATTTTGTGGTGATGGATTTGGTCAGCGGTGTGTTCGTGCCGGCCGGCGCCGTCAAAGTTGAACTCAAGACATTTCGCGTCATCGATGACGCATTCTCCAACGTGGAGGTAAGCCTGTGAAACACACCTACGAGCGCGACCACAAACTCGGCGGCTGGAAGGTCTACGAGCACAGCACCTATGAAAGCGGTGTCAACGAGGGGCGCGAACGCTACCGGTTTGTCAACCACTTCGACACCGAAGAGGAGGTCCAGAAAGTCTACCCCGACGCAACTCTCGAGTCGACACACATGGCTCGTCAGTTCCAACGACAGAGCATCATGAGAAGCCAGCCGCCGGCTGACTTCGACCCGGCCTATGCCGGCGAGAAATGGTAATTCAACGAAGAAGCTTGAACCAAAAGGGGCGGCTGGGATACTCTGGCCGCTCCATCATCTTACTGAGAGGAGGCGCCTATGCGCTACGCACTAGCAGCATTGATGGCTTGCACGCTCATCGCATGCGAGTCGCACGAAGACATTGTCGAGGAGGTTGATAGAAATGTCTCCAGGCAGCTCGAGCAAAAATTCAAAGACGAGGGCTTCGAAGACGCTTACTGCCTCCTCGTGGGGCCGGGGCTTGTTCAGCTCAACGACGCCCAGTACAAAGGGGTCGTTCGGTGTCGAGATGGGGTGCTCGGCGACAATGTCGACATCAAGATCCTTGTCACAAAAGACGGCGACGAGTACATGTGGGAGACCCAATGATCCTCGCTTACAATCACGGCGTCTGGAACGAGTCGTCCTTTCCGGGCTCGG
>Ga0306901_1000243_pt1 | contig 26619 bp, 29 predicted proteins | sample AntRauMFilla3767_FD_190431 | JGI IMG/M metagenome (GOLD analysis project Ga0306901, IMG submission 190431) | Saline lake microbial communities from Rauer Islands, Antarctica - Metagenome Filla 3 #767 (v2) (version 2) | ecosystem: Environmental > Aquatic > Non-marine Saline and Alkaline > Saline ... | reverse complement strand
ATAATACCAGCCATTTTTTTGAATGAGATAATCGGACATAAGATATACCCTGATAATTTGTATGCTAAAATGTATGCTATATTGTATGCCAAATTTAAAAAAAGCACAATAGAAAATATCGCATCTTTCGTATAAAAGCGAGCAAATTCAAGGGTTTAAGAGGTATAAAAAACTTCAAAACGGGTTAAAAATGGCGGAGGGACAGGGATTCGAACCCTGGAAGGGCTCTCACCCTTGCCGGTTTTCAAGACCGGTGCATTCAACCGCTCTGCCATCCCTCCGTACCGAATGTGATTGGTTGAATCGTTGAAATTTCTAACATCCTTTCCCGCAAATGAAAAGGGGTTTTTGAAGATTGTTCATGTTTTTTAGTTTTGCTTGTCAAAGACTGCATTTTTAGTAAACTTACCTGATCTTGGTAAAAAGAAAGGTAAAGCAATGCCCCTCGAAAAACTGCTTAAAGGCTTTCGGACGTTTCATACCTCTTACTTCGAAGATAATGATCACTATACAGATCTGGTCACAAACGGCCAGTCACCCGAAGCACTGGTCATCGCCTGCGCAGATTCACGCAATGATCCCGCGCTTTTAACCCAAAGTGAGCCCGGAGATATCTTTGTCGCCCGCAATGTCGCGGCCATTGTCCCGCCCTATCAGCCGGATGAAAACTATCACGGTACCAGCGCCACAATCGAATTTGCTGTCAGGGGCCTACAAGTTAAAGACATCGTCGTTTTAGGGCATGCGCTTTGCGGCGGGGTGCAGGCTCTGGCTGAATACACCGAAGACCCTGGCAAGATTGAAACGGACAAGTTTGAATTTATGTCCCCGTGGCTATCCATTGGTTCTACAGCGTCGGAAACCGTAAACCGGATATTGCCTGATTTACCAAAACCGCTGAAATTAAAGGCTTTGGAACAGGCGCTGATTTTAACCTCGCTAAACAACCTTATGACCTTCCCCTGGATCCGCCGGCGCGTTGAAAATGGTGAGCTGGCATTACATGGATGGTATTTTGATATGGTGGCAGGTGAGTTGTTAGGCTATGACTTTAACAGCGGCACATTTAAGAACATTGGTGATAAGACCAAAGAATTTGCCGATGGCACCAGAAACTGCAAAACCGATTGCTGTTCATCATGGCCACTGGACGATCTGGTGCGGCATCATTTAAAAACAGCCTAAACGCGAATTTCTATTGCTGTTTTTCGCGTTTGGCTTAAATAATACATCATGGAAAACAGCACCACCCTGCCCTTGCCCCCAAGCCCGTCCCATAACTGGACCGCTGCTGCGAATACAAGGATCATATCAGACCTGCAACGGCAAGGCTGGTCTGTCGAGCCTGATTATCTGGGGATAAGCCTTGGTGATACACTCATAAAACGGCTAAAATCTCTGGAAGATCAACAGGCCCTGACCGAGGCTGGCATTGGCCGTAAAGATAAAAATCAGTTTGCCCCCGATATCCGCAAAGACAGGACTTTCTGGCTTGATCGTTTTAACAATATAGATTTATTGTATCTAACGCGCATGGAAGAACTGAGGCTGGAACTTAACCGGTCCCTATTTATGGGGTTGTTCGAATACGAAGCCCATTATGCCGTCTATCCCCCTGGCGGTTTCTATAAAAAGCATATCGATGCCTTGAAAGGCGCCCGCAACCGGATCGTCTCGACAGTCTGCTACTTGAATGATGACGACTGGCAACCCGAAGATGGCGGCATGCTGGCTTTATATGATGCCGATAATCCCGATTGTCTTACATATACGGTTTCACCGCAAAAAGGCACGCTTGTGACCTTCCTGAGCGAAGACCTACCGCATGAAGTCCTGCCCGCCCAACGCGCAAGACGCAGCATTGCCGGTTGGTTCCGTTGTAATGCGTCTTCAGCCGACCGGCCTGATCCGCTTTTATAACGTTACAGTAAGTATAATAAGGCCTATATCAGGTCGGGCTTAACTTTGCGGTGATTTCAGCGACATGTTTGCCCTGAAAACGGGCAGCGCCCAATTCATTCTCTGTCGGCCAGCGGGACCCATCACCATCCGAAATGGTCGTAGCCCCATAAGGCGTACCGCCGCTAACTTCATCAAGCCGGGTCAGGCCCTCGTAAGAATACGGCAGGCCGACAATAACCATGCCCAGATGCAGCATCGAGGTTATATTTGAAATCAGCGTCGTTTCCTGCCCACCATGCTGACTGGCTGTCGATGAAAAAGTTGACCCGACTTTGCCATTAAAAGCGCCCTTGGCCCAAAGACCACCGGTTTGATCCCAGAAATTAGCCATCTGCGATGCCATGCGGCCATAGCGGGTACCAACACCGATAATAATCGCATCATAATCGGCTAGCTCATCAACTGTAGCAATCGGTGCTTTTTGATCAAGCTTATAGCCGCTTTTTTTGGCCATCTCTTCGGGTACCAATTCCGGCACACGTTTGACAGAGACCTCTGCCCCTTCGACCTCTTTTGCGCCCTCGGCAACGGCATAGGCCATTTGCTCGACATGGCCATAGGATGAATAGTAAAGCACCAGAATTTTACTCATGCCGGATCCTTTCCTGCATCTTGGGTTAAAGCCTATCAAACGACATCAAAGCGGGTTTGTTCCGAAACCCCCGAATTTGGTTAAAGCTGCGGTTCAAAAATGTAATGGATGGCCAGCACCATTCCAACAGACAGACCAAGACCAACCATCATTTTCAGGAAATCCTTCCCGATCAGCGGAAAGACATATTTAAAATGATATTGTGCCCGATAGGTCGTTGCAATTGCCAGCTCCCGCCCTGATAGCAGGCCGACAAAAACCCAGGTCGTTGACATGGGGATATTGTTGACCTGTTTGAAATACAGCAGCAAAAAGGCATAGACCAGATCAATGATCGTTGCCGAACGCATAAATCGTGAACCGGTTTTCTCGAGGATGATTTTTTGAATTTCGCCGCCCTTGGCCCAAAAAATATACCCCAGCCAGAAAATCAATACGCCTATAACGCCCACTAACATCCAAAGCGATAATTGCCGCGGCAGAAAAACTGCGATATTGGCCATATCGTGACTGAGCCAGGAAAACCACAGAAAACCGGTCGCCAGCCATTGCAACACCCGCCAGCGCATCCGGTGTTCTTTTTTGACCAGATTCATTTTTTCATTCACAACGCGGGCAATAATCATCCACAGCGCATAGGCAACGATTGCAGCAACGCTATAGCCAACGATGCTTTTGACCAGCATTTTTTCAAGCACAAAGGTCGACGCAAAAACCGAAAGCACCAGAAAAGTTGTCGATACCGGAATCCCGATACGGGTTAACAACACCAGCCCCAGCGGCGCTGCTGCGTGATACCACTGAACGGTTTGATAGGGAATAGCATCAAGACGGCCAAAAGAGATATCACCGTTATTCACAACCCAGCTATAGCCCAAGGTAACAATAAGCACCAAAGATGCCGCGACCCATAACCCATACCATTTCACCACCCGCGCATTCGATGCAATAAAAGTCCCCAGCGTCTGCACTGAATCATTTCCGATCACGGCATATGCCGCAAACATAAAGCCAATCACGGCATATAAACTATGAATATCCATCGGGTATTTCCTGATTATCCGGTTATTTTAACGCTCAGGCCTTATCGTATAACCATAGCCAAAAGGTTTCTACCATTTATCCATAGATCACTTTGATTATTTCTTTAAAAAGGCCAGAAAATAGGGATAAGCACCATGGAGAGACCGAACATTAACAGGTTCAGCGGCAAGCCGATAAAGAAGAAGTCCCGAAACTTATACCCGCCCGCCCCATACACAAAGGTATTGGTCTGATAACCGATCGGCGTTACAAAACTGGCGCTTCCGGCAAACATAACAGCAACCAGAAACGGCTTTGGATCGACACCCACGGTGAGCGCCAAGCCTATTGCAACCGGCGCAAGCAATGCTGCTACAGCTGTATTACTCACAAGCTCCGTCAGAATAGATGTAATCAGATACAGCGCCGCCAACATTGCCAGAGGACCATAGGCATCCGCAACAACAACGATGGCCTGCACAACAACATCCAGCGCCCCGGATGCTGCCATCGCCTCCGCAACACCAAGCATGCCAAAAATGAGAAACAATATCGGCCAGTCTATGGCACGATAGACTTCATCCGGATCAATACAGCGGGTAACTGTGACAATAAAGGCACCGATCAGGGCCATGACAGCGATCGGGAAAACGCCCAATGCCGCCAGCGTAACAACGGTTAATACAGCAGCGAGAGCAATCGGCGCTTTTTGTCTGCGAATGGGCTTATCCTGAGGAACGGATAGATTAATCAGAGAATGACGTTCAAATATCTCCTTTATTCGCCTGACCGGCCCTTCGAGCAATAGCGTATCCCCTACATTAAGTTTACTTCGCGCCTTATTGAAAACAAAGTGTTTTTCAGGCTTATGGACACCAACTATTTTAACGCCGTAACGGGAAAGCGAATGGATGCCCAAGGCAAATTTACCAGTCAAATCCGAATGCGGCCCGACGATGCCTTCAACCAGAACATTTTCTTCAGCGCTCATAGGTTCAAGACCCGGCAGTTCTGAAGCAACAAAATCAACGATCCCGGCTTCTTTAATACCAAGCAATTCTCTGGCATCGGTTTCCAATATAATGCGGTCGCCGGATTGTAATTCCAACTCTTCCATATATCGCCTCATTGAATCGCCATGCCGCAACACATCAATGATCACCGACTGATCCCCTTTGCAGAGCACCGTTTCAGAAAACTTTTTACCGATCAGAGGTGATTTATGCGGGACAAGCAGCTGAATGCTATATTTCTTACCTTCATCTGTTCCCAGAATTCCAGCCAGAGATTCCCGATCAGGCAGAATATGGCGGCCAATAAACAGAATAAAAAGACAGCCGACAGTCGCCATAACCATGGCCGGTAGAGTGATTTCAAACATGCTGAAGCCCTCTACACCCTTTTGTACAGCAATACCATGAACCAAAAGATTGGTTGATGTACCAATCAAGGTCGTCATCCCGCCAAGAATGGCCGTATAAGATAAAGGAATCAAAACCTTGGATGAAGATAAATTCATTTTACGCGCAAGGCCAATCAACACCGGAGTTAGAATAATAACAACCGGCGTATTGTTCATAAAGGCGGATACAATCAGAACAACCGGTAGAATCGTCAGGATAAGACTGAATTGGCTTTGACCGGCAAAGCGGGATATATATTTACCCAGATATTCAACGCATCCCGTCCGCTCCAGCGCCGCAGAAATGACAAATAATGCCCCAATCGTTATCGGCGCCGGGTTACTAAACACGCTAAGCGCTGTTTCCATGTCAATGACACCAAATAACAGCACAATACAAAAACCGCCCATGGCAATGATGTCAGGCGGCAGCTTTTCTCTTATAAATGCAATAAAAATAGCGGCAATAAGGCCAAAAACGAGAAAGACTTGCCAGTCTATACCAAAAAGCACGGCATCTTCCATAAACCACCTTATCCATTCCTGCCCCAACTTAACTCAAACTGACTAGTATAGACAAACAGATGACAGGGGGTTTTGTTCCTTTTTTTATAGTTCATGCCTGTTTCTTTTAGCTTCAGATGCAATTTATCTTGCAGACCGGAATCTTTGGATTTATCCTCCACATGATCCTGGTAAAGAATTTTGACCGTAACAGAAAGAAACCCCATGCCGTTTAATTCGATATGGATGCTTATGCTTACCGCATTTCTGACTGCCTTTCTTCTGGCGCTCGGCCTTCGTAAAATTGCCCCCTTTATCGGGCTCATTGACCATAGCGGTCTGGATGTTCGAAAGCCCCATCAGGGGCGTCCGGCTCTGGTCGGTGGCGCTGCTATTGTCATCACCATACTCGGCATTTCGCTGTTCCGGCATTCAATGACCCTGCCCGATAGCTTGCAGCCAGTATTAACAGGCATGGCACTGCTTGCCTTGCTGGGTGTTATGGATGATGCCCGTCATGTTCCGGCACTTCGTAAGCTGGCTTTACAAACGGCCATCGTGTTCGGTGTTTTTGTATTTTATAATTTTAAACTGACAACACTTGGCCAGCTTTTTGGCTATAGCTCTTTGAACTTACCGGATTATATCGCTTTCGTCTTCACGGGGCTTTGTACACTTGCCTTTATCAATGCTTTTAATCTTGTTGATGGTCTGGACGGGCTAAGCGGCGGCATTGCAGCTGTGAACCTGCTGCTTTTTGGCGGCATTGCCGGTGCTGCCGGTTTTATTGAGATTCACAGTCTTGCCCTGCTGCTTTTTGCCGCTGTTTGCGGTTTTTTGGTATTAAACATGCGCTCCCCCTTACGCAGTAAGGCACTGGTTTTCCTTGGCGATGGTGGCAGCCTTAGCCTGTCTTTCGGCCTGGCCTGTTTTGCCTTGTATCTCGGCAACGCTTACACTACCAACCCTGCGCTGCCAGCACCTGTTGTCTACGCTTTTCTACTGGCTTATCCCTTATATGATATGTTGATTGTTATGTGGAACCGGTATCGCAACGGGCACTCTATTGTAGCGCCTGACACAGCACATATGCATTTCCTGCTTAAAAGGCTGCACTTGTCTGATAAGGCCATTGCGCCCCTGTTGATACTGGTTTCTGCTGTTTATGCCCTGATCGGCTTGCTGGGCTGGCGATACGGTCTATCGCAAAGCGTTCTGGCCGGTTTATGGATTGTTTTACTGGTTGGACATTTTTTCTTTTATAAACTGGTTTTGCATAGAATTGAACAAATGACAAAAAACAGCTGATTCATTCTATCCCCACTTCTTTTGCATAATCATCGTAAAGCTTTCTGCAGCTTCCTGTTCGGAAAACAGCCTGTAAAAGGCATTCCATATCCGCCAAAATACATAAACAGGAAATACAGCCTGATAATAAGGCCCCTTGAAATAAGGCCGGATTGAAAGAACCTCCATTCCATTGGCCGACGCCATCCGGTGCAGATCTTTCGGGCTGCACTCTACATATTTGGTTTTTGAAAGGTCATAGCCCTTGCCTTTTTGCGGGAATATTCGAAACAGAAGTTTTCGCAAATAGTGGTTAGACAAAAGACAAGACAGCCGGGCAAACGAGCTGCGTTTGGATATCACATAGAATATCCCCATACCGCCCGGTTTCATCATTATATTAATACGCTGCATAGCATGATTGCAGTTTTCGATCTGATTAAATATCGTTTCACCAACAACCATATCAGCATCACCAGAGCCGTAAAACGTGGCAATATCAGCGACGATCATTTTGTCATACACGCCTTTCGGCGCAAGGCTTAATTCGTAATCGCTTTGATTTACGCCAATGATTTTTAAGTCATATTTTTCTTTTTCTTCTGCGGAAATTACCGGCATACGGCCAGCGCCCAGCTCATAGACCAACTGGCCAGGCCGGTTCAGGAACTTTGGTACGATGTTTTCACGAAAATCACGTTCGCCATCGATTCGGAAGGATTGTGGAAAAAAGGAGTCAAACCATTGGCTCATACGGATCTGCGTATCCTGCAAAAGATAACGTATCTTAACACGCTTTCTGCGTATGGTACTTTTGTTATGCGCTTTTATTTGCATGACAGCACCTCTATGTTAACCTTCTATCAATGATATAGAGTGCCCCGCCCCTGCAGCAACTGTTAAAGCGGTTAAGCCATATAAAAGGATATAAAATGACATTGAAAACCGGTATGATAGCCCCTGATTTTACAGCATCGGCTGACAGTGATGAAACTGTTACCTTGTCGGATTATCAAGGGCAGACAGTCGTCCTGTATTTTTACCCCCGCGATAACACCCCTGGCTGCACCAAGCAGGCCTGCGGCTTTCGTGATGCCTTATCCGGCTTTAAGAAACTTAATGCTGCCGTTATCGGTATTTCTAAAGATACTCCGGCCAAACATGATAAGTTTAAAGCAAAATATGACCTGACCTTCCCCTTGGTCAGTGATGAAGATGGCAGCATTTGCGACGCATACGGCACCTGGATCGAAAAATCACTGTATGGCAAAAAATACATGGGAATCGAACGCAGCACTTTTCTAATCGATACCGATGGCGTCATCAGCCATATTTGGCGCGGTGTTAAGGTCAAAAACCATATTGAAGACGTCTATAAGGCTCTTCAAGACGCAGAATAAACAAACCCGAATCATATGTGCTGCTGGTAAAGCTTGAGCACATCCAAAAAAAAAACCGTACGAGTGACATAAACATCACAATAAAAGCCGCTGCCCTTTCCCCCTGTTTCTTAAAGAAAAGTTAAGAATTTATGAAAAAAGAGTTGCACCCGTTATATTTTATGTTAAAGTAATGCGCTTAAGAGATATTTTAAAGCTTGAAATCCAGCCCGGCATACTATTTACTGGGATACAGTTTCAGACTTACATAAATAATTGGTTTAGGCCTCGTTTTTTCGAGGCCGACGGGTGATCAAGACTACAGCTCAACTCCCCTGAAAACCCCAACTTGGTTACCCGGTTACGAAGCCCGCATGAGTACCCCGCTCGTGCGGGCTTTATCTTAAAAAAAGGCGCACAGAAAAGTTTTTGAAAATATCTGTGAAAAACCTTGACATATATGTGTCATTCAGTATATTTCACCAACTTGAGTGTCATGATGACAACACTAAACTGGATAAAACAAATGTTCGCAGTCTTAAAAACAGGCGGTAAACAATACCGCGTCGCAAAGGGTGATGTAATCCGCGTTGAAAAACTGGACGCCAAAGATGGCGATAAAGTTACCCTGGATGAAATTCTGATGGTCGGTGAAGCCGGTAAGCCAAGCCTGGGTACGCCCCTGGTTAAAGGCGCTTCTGTAACAGCAGAAGTCGTTGCGCAGACCCGTGCCCCTAAGATCATCGTCTTTAAAAAGAAACGTCGCCAGAATTATCGCCGTAAAAAAGGACATCGTCAGAATGTCACGATTTTACGGGTTACCGATATTAAAGCGGCATAACTAAACGTTAGATAATAAAGGAACAGGACAATGGCTCATAAAAAAGCTGGTGGTAGTTCAAGAAACGGTCGCGACTCAGCAGGTCGGCGCCTCGGTGTAAAACGCTATGGCGGTGAAACTGTTCTGGCTGGAAATATTCTGGTTCGCCAACGCGGCACCAAAGTACACGCCGGCAACAATGTTGGTATGGGCAAAGACCACACCCTTTTTGCATTGGTAAGCGGCAATGTTAAATTCAACAAATCCCGCAATGATCGTAGTTTCGTGTCGGTTATTCCAGAGGGCGAGCTTAACGCCGCTGCTGAATAAGCCCACAATAAACACAAAATTTAAAGGGGCTTAATGCCCCTTTTTTTGTTACACAAAGGTTATTATGAAATTTCTCGATCAGGTCAAAGTTTATTTGCACAGCGGCCATGGCGGCGCGGGTTGTGTTAGTTTCCGTCGGGAAAAATACCTGGAATATGGTGGACCCGATGGTGGTAATGGTGGCCGGGGCGGTCACATCATATTCGAAGCCGTCGATAACCTTAACACGCTGATCGATTTCCGTTACAGACAGCATTTCAAAGGCGAACGTGGCCATCATGGTCAGGGGCGCCAGAAAACCGGTAAAGACGGTAAAGACTGCACCATCAAGATTCCGGTCGGGACTGAAATCCTCTCCGAGGATAAAGAAACCGTGCTTGCTGATATTACCGAACCCGGACAACGGTTTATCTTCCTTCGCGGCGGTGATGGCGGTTTTGGTAACCTGCGCTATAAAACTTCTACCAATCAGGCACCACGGAAATCAACGCCTGGCTGGGATGGCGAAGAAATTTCAGTCTGGTTACGCCTGAAACTGATTGCTGATTCAGGGCTTGTTGGCTTGCCTAATGCCGGAAAATCAACCTTCCTTGCCTCCTGTAGCCGCGCCAGACCTAAAATCGCTGATTATCCTTTTACAACGCTTCATCCTAATCTGGGCGTTGTTCATGTCGATAACAATGAATTTGTAATGGCCGATATCCCCGGCCTGATCGAAGGCGCGCATGAGGGTCATGGGATCGGTGACCGTTTTCTCGGCCATGTCGAGCGCACAAATGTGCTTCTTCACCTGATTGATTCTACAGATGATGACATCGTTGAAAACTACCGTATTATCCGGCGGGAGCTGGAGCTCTACGGTTCCGGAATTGCAGATAAACCCGAAATCATAGGCCTGAACAAAGCCGATGCACTGGGGCCCGAACTTGCCGAAGATCAGAAAAAAACGCTTGAAGAGGCTATTGGCAAAAAAGTTATGTTACTGTCAGCTGTCAGTGGCGAAGGCGTAACCGAAATATTGCGGGCGCTTTATCAATATATTGAAAAGGATTCTCGTGCTACACTCGAAGACGAGGATGATAGTGAACCGCGGGAATACGTACCTTTTGACCCTTTGAATTAAGCATCTTCCTTCCTGATTATAACTTGGGTATACTTAGAAGATGAGCGATAGCAAACCAATCTACAAACATATTCTTGTCCCCGTTACTATGGCTGAGGACTACGAAGTCCGCACCATCCGACGTCAAACCGGCACCCGTATGGTACAAAAAACCAAAGGCGTTCTTAAACCTGAAAAGGTACAGGAAGAACAACCGGTTTATGAATTTGTCGAAGAACCCATGCCTACCGGCCATCAATCTGATAATCTTATAGATAGCGACCTTGCTGGTCAAAGCGTCGAGGATGCCTGTAATACGCTTGCTATGGACGGTTATGAGGTCATCTCCGTTATGCCCCTGCTCCGCGGCGAACATCAACACCAGTACAGTGCTGGCGCCCTACAAAAAGGCACTGGTCCTAGCGGGTTTGGATACGGCTATGGTTATAGCGTTACAGATAGCATTATTGTTTTGGGTAAACTTAAAATTCAGGAATAAACGTGACCGTAGAGAACAAAGATCATACTTCACCTATCAATGGCTCGACCTGCGCAATATGCCAGCAGGAAAGCGAACTTTATCAACTGGCCAGCTTTGATCAGATAGAATTCCGGTCATGTAAAAACTGTGAATCCGTAACCAGTACACCGATACCGACGACACATGACATTACCGAAGCTTTAAAAAACAGTATTTACGCAAAACAGCCTGTTTTCCCTCATCCGCGAGAACGTAAACATTTTCACAAGCACTTGACTGCTATGAAAGGAATGACTTCGGGTAATAAGTTTATTGACGTTCTCTCACGCAGCGGTGCCCGGGTTGAACTTGCCCGTATGAGCGGTTTTTCCAATGCCTGTGGTCTTGATCTGAATAAATACTGTATTGAGGTTGGCCAAAAACGCTTTCACAAAGCACGTTTTATTGAAACGACCCTTGAAGATTTTACAAAGACCGAAGAGAAGTTTGACATCATCTGCTGCAGCCACGGGCTGGAAAATACAAATAATCCAGATACTTACATTAAAAACATCAAATCTTTAATGAATAAAAATAGCTATCTCTATTTAAACCTCTGCGATGGCAATCATTTCATGATTCCACAAAGCTTCCTCAACTGGAAAGAAGTACGCTATCCTGAACGGGTTCACTATATCTCCCGCGATGGTCTGGAAACTCTGTTAAAGCGTCATCAGCTAAAGATTATCAAGCGCTATTTTCGTTTCCTCCCTTTTCAACAGGTCATCGTCAAGCAGGCAGACGCTTAACATGAAAACCTGTACTCCTGACTATCAGATCGAGCAAAACTGCACCGGGCCGGTATGCGGCATCGATGAAGTTGGCCGCGGCCCTTTGGCGGGACCAGTGGTCGCTGCCGCCGTCATCCTTAAACCCGAAGCACTCCGCTCGGAAATAATGCGGGCGGTCAATGACAGTAAAAAACTTACCTCGCAAAAACGGCAGGAAATCTGTCTTGGGCTATCTGACATCGCGCATATTGGCATTGGCCTTGCCGATGTTAGCGAAATTGATCAGCACAATATCTACCACGCTACCTTTATAGCCATGAAGCGCGCTTACGAAGATCTTTGCGCGCAGCATAATGTTTTACCGGCAACAGCCTTGATAGATGGCAACAAGACGCCTGACCTGCCTTGTAACATGCAGGCTATCATCAAGGGCGATACGAAATCCATTTCAATTGCGGCTGCATCTATCGTCGCCAAAGAGTTTCGTGACGATATCATGAAAAAACTGGCCGATGAATATCCCGCCTATGGTTGGGACACAAATGTTGGCTATCCAACGCGTAAGCACCTCGAAGGCCTTAAAATACATGGTGTTACACCACATCACCGGAGATTCTTTAAGCCAGTATCTGAGCTTATTGCAATAACTTCCTGACTCTATTGATTCTTTTTTCGTTTTTATCCTTGACGCTGATTCGAAAATGACTCATGATGAAATCAGCAAACATCAAGAGAGTGGAAAACGGATATGTCTACAGATACAAAAAACAGCACAAAAGATCAGCTTCATAAATTTGAAGATCTGCCAAAGGATTCAATCCTAAAAGGGGATTGCATTGAATTGATGCAGGGGCTGCCTTCCCGCTCGGTTGATCTTATTTTTGCTGATCCACCCTACAATCTTCAGCTTGCCGGTGACCTTCACCGCCCGAATAATTCACGGGTTGATGGCGTTGATAATGAATGGGATAAATTTGACAGCCTTGCTGTTTACGATCAATTTACGCGCGACTGGTTATCAGCCGCACGGCGTATATTAAAAGACGACGGTGCAATCTGGGTGATTGGCAGCTATCATAACGTTTTCCGCCTTGGTGTTGCCTTGCAGGATATGGGGTTTTGGGTATTAAACGATGTTGTCTGGCGTAAAACCAACCCGATGCCCAATTTCCGTGGCCGACGGTTTACCAATGCCCATGAAACAATGATCTGGGCGTCAAAATCAAAAGATTCAAAATACTGCTTTAATTACGAAGCCATGAAAGCTCTGAATGATGACCTGCAAATGCGCAGTGATTGGGTTCTACCGATCTGCAGCGGCGGAGAACGTCTGAAAAATGCAGAAGGCAAAAAAGCACACCCGACACAAAAGCCGGAATCCCTGCTCCATCGTGTCCTAATGGCGACAACCGATATGGGTGACCTTGTTCTGGATCCTTTCTTTGGTACAGGCACAACAGGTGCCGTTGCAAAGAAACTGGGCCGTCACTTCATTGGTATCGAACGTGACCAAGACTATATTGACGTTGCAAAACAGCGTATTAGCGAGATTGCTTTCAATAATGATGCAACGCTTGTTAAGCCTATCAACAAACGTACTGAACCACGCATTCCGTTTGGCCAGTTAATTGAACGCGGCATTCTCGAAGCCGGTACCGTTCTGTTTGATAGCAATCGGCGTTATACGGCGCGTGTCCGTGCTGACGGGAATTTGATTGCCCGCAATCCAACAGGAGAACAACGTGGCTCAATCCATCAGGTAGGTGCTGCATTGCAAGGCGCCCCATCCTGTAACGGCTGGACATTCTGGCACTTTGAAGACAAAGGCCGCGCTGTTCCGATTGACTTGTTGCGCCAGCAGTTAAAGGCTGAGCTATTCTCTTAAAACCATAAAATTTAATACATCCGGTCTAGATCGACTGTATAAACTTTCTGCGTTAATTGAGGATCCAGGAAAAAATCAATGGCTGTAATATTGCCATGGAATTGAGCTTTAATCGCTCTATCCTGTGAATTGAGAGTTTTGTAATCCAGAAACTCCATTCGAAAACGAACAAAAATAGTGCGCTGTCCCTCGACAATATGAATATGATTTATAATCTGTTTCGCCTTTTCTTCGGGGATGGGCACTTCCATTATATTTATGGGCGTAGAAACAGATAAGGAGAAAAAAGCAGGCAGATACTTGGGAAATCCCGTTTCACCGCAATAAGCAAAATAGGAAGTTGGCGAATATACAGCAAGCCTGCCGACATTATGTAACTGATAGTCTTCCTTTATTGGGAAGCTCTTCCTTTTAAAGTTGTAACGTTCTATTGGAAGATCACCGACAACTTCATAACTATAATTAATATTATTATGATGGGATCGGAATTCCTCTTTAATCGTATCTTGGATCGATGCCCATTTAAAATCATCTTCAAAATGCTTCTTATATAAATCGCAATAGGCTAATTGTGCATAGTTATCAATCATCTCGGAACTTGGGTTCCCGCCTTTATATAAGCCAAAATAACTTTTAACCAGACTTCTATAATCAACGACCGAATACCCTCGCCCAATCGTTTCCTGTGCCTTAACCGGTGCTGTAAAAAAGATCATTGCCAACATAAATGCAAAGATACCAATAGCCGAAAATCTCATTTTTCTACCCTTAATCTAAAACTGTATACATATTAAGTATATATCAGAAACCCGTCATGAGTATAGTTTTAGGTGAAAATCTTTTTAACTTTCATCATAACACTCGGCAAAGCCTCGTTTCTCAGCATCTTGGGCTCCACCCACTTATACGGCGGTTTATCAGTGCCTGATCCGGCATAAACAAAAGAATACGGGGTAAGATAGAGCTCAAAATGTGTAAAAACATGACGGATTTCAGCTTCAGGCGTCGCAATAGATTTCGCCTCAACCGGAATGTCCGCTGATGAAACGGGAAGATACCCCCCTTCTTGCCATAAACTAGAGGGAAATTCCATCATCCCTCCTAAAAGGCCATTTTCCGGTCGCCGGCGTAACAAAACCCGGCCTTTATCATCCGTAATCCAGAAAACATTACCGTATCTTTTGGGCTTTGGAGCCTTAGCCTTCCGCCGGGGTAATGTATCAGCACTTCCCAGATGATAAGCCCTACACGTAGATTGCCATGGACAAATCGTACATTTGGGTGATTTTGGCGTGCAAACAATCGCCCCTAGCTCCATAAACGCCTGAGTAAAATCCGCAGGTCGATTGTTATTATACCCCACGGATTCGGCGGCTTGTTTTAATGCGGGCTTAACCTCCGGCAAGGGCGTTTCCACACCGAAAAAGCGAGCCATTACCCGCTCAACATTACCATCAACAGCAACCACCGGCTGATTAAAAGCAATAGAGGCCAAGGCAGCCGCCGTATAAGGGCCAATCCCCGGTAATTTTAAAAGCGCCTCGATAGTATCCGGAAAAATCCCGCCATAATCGGCCGTAACAATACGGGCGCATTTATGCAGATTACGGGCACGGGCATAATAGCCAAGACCAGCCCAACATTGCAGTACGGCATCCAGATCAGCCTCTGCCAGTTTTTCAACGCTTGGCCAACGGCTGATAAAGCTTTCGAAATAAGGCTTAACGGCAGCGACAGTCGTTTGCTGTAGCATGATTTCAGACAACCAGACCTGATACGGGTCGGGCAATTGGCCGGGTCTCGCCCGCCAAGGCATCACCCGACGATGGCGATCATACCAGCCTAGCAGTTTTTCCTGTAATTCAAAGGCCTGATTTGCTGTAACAGACATTGTTTTTCTGTTCCAATTCCTTTATTTTAAACATATAAAATTACTTATAACAGAAAATGCACATGAACAAGCCCCGCCTTTTATCTGGCATCGTAAAATCCATATCTGATCCGGTTTTTGGAAAGAAATCGGCCTTATACGGCCAATTGGTCAATAACTGGCATGCGATTGCCGGGCCGGAGCTTGCCAGCTATGCGGTTCCGCTGGAATTAAAATTCCGCCGCAAAGCCAATGAACGCCACAACACGGCCGTGCTCAAGCTGGGGGTTCCCGGCGCGCGGGTTCCGGATGTCATGATGCAAAAAGATATCCTTATTCAAAAACTTAACCAGTTTATGGGTTTTAATGCTATAGAAGACATCCAAATCCGCCATGTTTCATCATCACTACTGACTGCGGGTAAGACTTATTCATCCTCGGCCATCCCGTTGACCGGCACTGAAACACAGAAATTAAACAGTCACCTCGATCAGATCGAGGATGATGAGTTGAAATCGGCTCTGGCAGGGCTTGGCGCCGCAGTTTACTCTCGACAAAAGGGGCTAAACCCCGTAAACAATAAGGATATTGTCAAACCATCATCCACAGAGGTTCTTGATGAAAATTAATGCGATCGCAATCCGGCAAGGAAATGTTCTGGAATACAATGACAAGCTTTGGGTTGTCCTCAAAAGCGACATCATGCAGCCCGGCAAAGGCGCATCTGTTGTGCAGGTTGAAATGCGTGATATTGCCGCGGGCAACAAATCAAATGTGCGCTTCAGAACACAGGAAACGGTTGAAAAAGCCCATGTTGAATCTGTTGATTATCAATTCCTGTATAATGATGACGATGATTATCACTTCATGAACAATCAAAGCTTTGAGCAAGTCATGATTAATCGCGAACTTATCGGGGAATCCGCAATTTACCTGAAAGACGGTATGATCTGTTCGGTGGCTATGCATGAAACAGGCCCGCTGAATGTTACCCTACCCGATACAGCCAGCTTTGAAATTATCGAGGCTGACCCTGTGGTTAAAGGCCAGACAGCCTCTTCTTCCTATAAACCCGCTGTGCTTGAAAACGGAGCCAAAGTCATGGTGCCTCCGCATATCGAAGCCGGGATCCGTATTGTTATTAAAACCGAAGACGGCAGCTATGTCGAACGTGCAAAGGACTAATAAAAATGAGTATTTCCCGCCGCTCCGCCCTGATCAATGTAATGGTTCGTGCTGCTGAAAAAGCAGGCCGCGGCCTGTCACGTGATTTTGGTGAAGTTGAAAATCTTCAGGTTTCCAAAAAAGGTCCCGGGGACTTTGTCAGCGCCGCCGATATCCGCGCCGAAAAAGTTATCCGTGAAGAACTGGCAAAAGCCCGGCCAAAGTTCGGTTTTTTAATGGAAGAAAGTGGCGAGACCAAAGGCGAAGACCCTGACCGTCGCTGGATTGTTGATCCGCTTGACGGGACCAGCAACTTCCTGCACGGTATTCCACACTGGGCCGTTTCAATTGCCGCCGAAGAAAAAGGAAAAATCACTGCCGCTGTAATTTATGATCCCGTTTCTGGTGATTTATACTGGGCTGAACGCGGCAATGGGGCTTACCTTAATAACCGCCGTCTGGAATGTTCCCGCCGCAGCAAACTGATTGATTGTATGGTTGGCTCGGGTTTGCCTGGATATGGTATGCCCCGTAAAGATATCAACTTGTTTTCTGCCGAAATTGATGCGGTCATGCATCAGGTTGGCGGCTTGCGCCGGATGGGCAGTGCCGCGCTTGATTTATGCTATGTTGCATCTGGCAAGTTTGATGGCTATTGGAAACGTAAAATTTCCGCTTGGGATCTGGCTGCAGGCAGTCTGATCATTACCGAGGCTGGCGGTGTGTTTACCGATATCGCCAAAGGTCAGAACAATATTTATCAAAACGAAGCGCTTGCCGCCAATGGTTCTATACATCACGAACTTCGGACTATCATTCTTAACGCAGGCAAATCGTCGCAAAAAGAGAAAGCTGTATCATGAGAAACACTAGATCTAAAAAGCATATTCTTCTCGCCGCCTCAATGACAAGCGCGCTGATCACCCTTTCAGCAGCGCAAGAGGCATTGGCCAATACACGTTATTATGCAGCGCCGATAGGCGAGCCAACGGTCGAGCTTAATCTTGATGTTATCGACGGATATTCTGATGTTACAGCAGAGCCCGGGAATGCAGCACCTATCCGGTTAAATCCTGATTATGCATCATCCTCGGTAGCAGAGCCGACCCCTGTGTCAGAGCCCGCGCAGCCACGCGCCACCATTACATTAAAACCGACCCGCGCAATGCTAGAAAAGCAACGTCAGGCACATGAAAGTGCCCAAGTGCCTGTAGCACTGCCCGAGACCACCGCCACAGTCACTACAACGACCACAACCAAGCCTACGCCTACCGTTTTCGCTCTGCCATCCAGTTCGGACTCACTGATAACAGAAACACATAATAAAACAGCCTCTGAAATCGAAATGGAAACAATCGCCGCCCCAAAGAAACTCTCCCGCACGCGCAGTTCGACGACGTTCTCTCGTGCCGATGCCCCCGGTATTGCTGATGTCAAGATTATGGCGCCACGCAGTCTGCCACCCTTGGAACAGGCGCACCGGACATCTGAACTGCCGACAGCAGCAACACCAAAATATACATATGAGACACCTCGGGTCGATTCATCACCAGTACAAATGCCCGAGATTGAAACGATAAAATCATCTTCAAAATATGAGCCGGTTTCTAAACCAATTGCTAAACCTGCTTATAAACCGGTTACTGAATCCTCTTCCAAGCCTATTGCAGAGACTGTTGCTACCACACGGCCTGCCGTTAACGATGTTCCGGCTTATGATATGCCCCCTATTGAAGAAGTTACGATCGTCAAGGAAACGGCTAGAATAGAAGCGCCGGAACAACCTGCGCCTTCCCGACCAATTGCGCAACCTACACCGAAAGCAACGCCACCACGGCCTTCTTTCTTTGATGTTATTGAACGGTCTGTAGACCGCTTGGCCGGTGACGTTAGAAGCGATATAGCTTCCCCTGCTGATGCGCAGGCATCCTATACACCGGAACAGGGCTACGCCCCTATTCCCAATGCTGCGCTTTTTGATCCACGGAAAAAGCCAGAGAGCTCAGATGCGGACACGAAAAGAATAGCCGAGGCCGCAGTCACAGCCCACGAAGCTAAACCCGAGCCGACACCCGCGCCTGTCGCAAAAAAAGCTGACACAATTCCACCGCAAAAAAATGAGAATATCATTGTTGAGGTTACACAGCCTGCAAATACACCTCAAAAAACATCAGCGCCTATGACCGCTGAACCTATGCCCGACACAGATCCTGAAATGACTGCCAACGTGAAAACGCCTGTATCTGATTTTGATGCAGATATGGCTCCGGCTATCGAAACTGCACCATACAATATACAGGAGCCACAGCAGCCACAGTTGCCAAAGATTAATACTGTATCTGAACCAATGCTGCCACGTCGTGCTGTTAACCCCGAAGCGCGCGAAGACAGCTATACGGAAGAAACCACAAAAATGAATATCGACAGCTATGAGCCGCAAAAGCCGGCGCCTGCAGCCGTTTCAACACCAACACCACCGCCGGTCTCCTCTGACCGTGCCTCGACACTTCCAATCATAAAGGAAGACAAGACGACCACCTCCAAAGCCACGACACAACAAACAAAACCGGCACCTCAAATCAGCTGGAATGAAGCGCCTGCCTATGACAAGCCTGTAGCCTTCAAAATTGATCCTGCACAAGAAACCCCGGTTAAGCCCGCTTTCGAGCCTTCTGATGAAAGAGAAACCCCGTCAAAACCAGTGATAAAGCCAGAGGTTATTAAACTTAACAAAAATGCTAAAGTACCGGCAAAGACACACGCCTCTAGACCTTCTGATGGCCCTTCCCTTACCATTGAGGACGAAGAGCAAGCTCATCAATCCAGAATAACAGAAGAAAACAACCGTATTGAGCCAGCGGCACGGACGATTACATCCAGCCGGCAGACAGCGCGCGTTAAGACAACAGATACCGCTGAAAAAACACGCCAACCTTCTATCGATCAAAACCAGTCTTTGATTTTTGATGGTGCCAGCAGTGATCTAAAACCAGAGCTACAACAAAATCTGGACAGTATGATTGCTGAGATGGAAGCAGATGAAGACCACCGTTTACAGCTCCGCTCTTACGCGGCCTCTACGGATGGATCACCAAGCTCGGCCAGAAGAGTTGCTTTGGGACGCGCCATCAAGGTCCGTAAATATTTCATGGATCAAGGCATTCGATCCACCCGTATTGACGTTCGGGCCCTTGGTGATGAAACAGAACAAACACCATTAAACCGGCTGGATATGGTTCTGGTCCGGTAAACCGAAATGTAGAACACACAAAAAACCCGCCGGATTGGCGGGTTTTTTTATAGTCATATATAATCGTTTATAATGGTCAGACTTAGTCGTCTTCCATACGGCGGGTGAGTTTTTGAATTTCTTTTTGAACAAGGCGTTCAATCATATCGGGCAGATTTTCATCCAGCCAGGTTTTCAACAAAGGCCGCATCAAATCACGAGTAATATCCTCAAGCGTAATGCCGCTTATGTGATCTTTGCGCTCAACCGGCATATTTCCGGCCAGTTTGCCTAATGCGGCAATCGCTGCATGTTCGGTCTGTTCGGATAAAAGCGCAGCAAGCTCATCATCTTTAGCCGCTGCTTCATCAGTCTTTTCTGCCTCACCCGTATCTTCGGTGGTTCCGGAAGATTCCTGATCATCCGCCCCTGCCTCGGGCTCTGTTTCAGGCTTGGCTTCAGGCTCTGAATCATCCAAAGCGATCTCGGGCGTTTCAGCCTCGTCTTCTGGCTTTATGTTTTCATCCATGGTTTTATCTTTGTCTGCTGTCATTTCCGTTTCGTCCCCGGCTTGCGGTTCTTCGACTTTATCGGTCAGGTCGAGTATCTCATCATCATTTTCATCAATATCGTCATCGCCGGCAGGGTTAAGATCAAGGTCAACGCCTGTTACCTCTTCTTCATCTTTTGGCGACAAATCAACATCAGCCCCCGCCTTATCTTTGTCCTCTTCAGGTGATAAATCAACATCAGGGTCTGTTTCGTCCGTATCTTTGGGGTTTAAATCAACATCCGGACCGGCTTTGTCATTATCAGCGTCCGGTGACAGATCAACATCCGGCCCAGCTTTATCCTTGTCTTCAGTTCCGGCGGCATCCGCAGCTGCGTCATTATCAGCAGATTCATCCCCATCCGCGCCTTCTTCATCATCTTCAGAGATGATCTGGCGGATCGACTGTAAAATCTCCTCGATTGACGGATCCTGTTCTGCTTCGCTTTGTTCTGCCATATTTGATACCCGGTTACCCCAACCTGTTCATATTACATTATAAAAACGGTAATTAAAATACTTAGGACAGTTTTTGCCAAAAAGCGAGTCCTTTTCTTAATTCAACGCCCTATCTACCCTTATGTTCGATCTCCAGCCCAAGCCAGTTTTTGCGCGTTTTCTGGTAATGCGTTTCCAGTTCAGCGGTGATATCTTCTATATTAAAAAAGCCCGGCATCAGCTGTCCTGTTGCGGCCAATAGCTGATATTGCGCCATAATAACATCGAATTCAGCGCTGACCAAATCCACACCGGCATTCAAACGTTCCTGTTCGGCATCCAGAACATCCAGCACTGTCCGTGATCCATAACGTGATTCTTCGCTGACCCCTTCAAAAGCGATCTCGGCGGCATCGATCTGCGCCTGACGGGCGGACGTGCTGGCCTGCGCCGCCTGTAGATTTTCCCAGCTTTCAATAACATATTGCCTGACACGGCGTTCAATGTCACGGGTTTGAAAGTCACGCTGCAACGCCTGATATTCCGATTGCCGGTATTGTGACCGTACCGCGCCGCCCGGATATAACGGAATCGTCGCCTGCAGGGTTAATTTTGAATTATCGGTATAATCGACCTCGCCAAAGGTCGGGTTATAGTTACGCACCATGCTGCCCTGCAATGATAATTCAGGCAGCAATTGCCCCAGAATTTCACGCCCCTCCGAATGCGCTACATCCTCAAAGGCTTGTGAAGCCCGCAGATCAGGATGACTGTCCAGAGCAATAGCAATTAACTCATCCAGCCCCTCGGTCTTCAGATATATATTTTCGGGTGAAACCAGACCTGTCGGCGGTAGGCCGGTTACTCTTTCAAACAACGCCTGACTGGATCTAAGCGCGCCGCTTGCCGCCACCCGTTCTGCTGTGGCTGCTGATAACCGTGATCGCGCCTGGCTTACATCGGTCAGCGTCACATCACCCAGATCAAAACGCGCCTCTGCGGCTTCCATTTGGGTTTGCAGTACCCTTTCGTTATTACTGCGAAGGCTGAGGATTTCCTGATCACGCAGAACATTTAAATAGGCCGTCACAACATCCAGAAACAGGGTTTGGACGGTGGATTCAAATTCGGCACGCTCCGCCCGTATACGGTAATCAGCCGCCTCGACCGCGGCTGTTGTCCGCCCACCGCGATATAAGGGCTGTGACAGGTTCAAGCCTACCGCTTGCTGGGAGCTGGCCGGCACGCCGAACGTCGCAGGTTTGGTTTTCTGTACCGTGGCCGATGCGCTTATATCCGCATAAGGCCGGTAGTTTGACAGCGCCTGCGCGATGGTTTCGGTTGTTGACAGAACCCCCGCCTCTGCCGCTTGTAAGGCAGGATGCGTCGCATAAACATGGCGCAATACTTTGGAAATCGGCAGCACGGATACATCTGCCTGCACCAGATCATCATCCGGCGGTCCTGTTTTCTGGCGATCAGAAACAAGCTCGATTTCCTTCTTTTCTTCCGGCATGGCTTTGGCGGCGGTAATATCGGGCAACTGCGCTGCTTCATCTACCGGATCGGATTTCGGCGCTGTTTCAGGCATCGGCTCTGGCTCTGGCTCTGGCTCTGGCTCTGGCACAAAGCTGTCCTGATGATCCGGCGCCTGATTTGGCTGGCTGTAAATACGCAGATCACGGTTTGGGTCAAAAGCAGGCTCGGCCCCTGCCCCTAACGGGACAGAGAATATAGCTGATGCGGCCAAGACCACACAAAGCGGCAAATATGTCGGTTTAAAAAACAAATTCTTCCTGCGGTGAAAATTCTTTTAAAAGAGGCGTCGCAGCATCAAAAATGACTTTTTCAGAGACAACATCCCGCACCCGTGTGTAAATCACGGCCTGTCCGGTCTTGCCATCCTCGGCAATGACGGTGATCAACCGGCCACCATCAATCAGTTGTTCAAAGATTTTCGGCGGCACTTCGGTCAGCGAGCCGTTAATCAAAATCACATCATAAGGGGCCTGCTGTTTATAGCCTTTGGTCAGCTCGCCATGAAAAATCACCGCATTGGTAATATCCAGCGATTTTAACAAAGCTTCGGCCTGTTCTGCCAGACGGGTGTCTTCCTCTACCCCGACAACGGTGGAAGCCAGCCGCGCCATCAGCGCGGTTGAATAACCAAGCCCGCAGCCGATATCAAGCACGACATCACTGGATTTCAAATTGGCGGCCTCGATCAATCGGGCCAGAACCATTGGCTCCTGCAGGAAACGGCCATTGCCAAGATCGATGTCTTCGTCAATATAGGCAAAACCCTGCATATGCTTTGGGACAAAGCGTTCCCGCGGCAAGGTCATCATTGCATCAATCAACCGTTCATCGCGGACATTATTGGGGCGGATCTGACATTCAACCATGTTTTTACGCGCGATTGCAAAATTGGCCATTTTAAATATTCCTCTTGGGGTAGGTCATAAATTCTATATGTGTACTATGCCCCTATCCGGCCAAAAATTCAAAGACGTTTTTACGCCCGGCGCCTTAAAAAACATCTCTTGACCCATCGGCGCAAAACAGGCTATAAACACAAACTGATTTACCACCATATTCCACAGCAAGGCGCGATGGCAGAGTGGTGATGCAACGGATTGCAAATCCGTGTACGCCGGTTCGATTCCGGCTCGTGCCTCCATTATACAGCTCAGAGTAATTCATTCACATTCACAGACGATCCATCAAACCCGCCAACAGAGCGGGGTTTTTGTTGTTTTGAACAATAGTGAATAATCGTGGATTCATTTACAATCGCAAATATTGGTGGTATAAATGTGCATATAAGCCATATACCACCAAATGAGATACCACCAATGAAGCTGACAAACATACAATGCGATAGCGCCAAACCCAAGGAAAAGCCCTATAAAATGGCTGATGGGCAGGGCATGTACCTTGAAGTACGACCCAACGGATCAAAATATTGGCGGCTGCGCTACAGGATGCACGGCAAACAAAAACTGCTCGCCCTTGGTGTTTACCCTGATGTGTCATTAAAAGATGCACGGGAGAAGCGGCGCGATGCCAGAAAGCTCTTGGATCAAGGCACCGACCCTTCACGGCACAAACAAAACGAAAAACGCAAAGCATCTATCAATGCCAGCAACACCTTTGAAGCTATCGCGCTTGAATGGCACGACAATCAAAAGGGACACTGGAGCGATAATCACGCTAATAATGTGATCCACCGCCTCAAAAGAGATGTATTCCCCTCTATCGGCTCCGACCCAATCGCTGATCTGGAAGCGCCCCACCTGCTGGATATGCTTCGCAAGATTGAAAGGCGCGGTGCGCTGGATGTAGCTGGGCGCACACGCCAGATATGCGGGCAAGTTTTCCGTTACGGTATTCAGACAGGCCGCTGCAAGCGTGATCCATCATCCGACCTCAGGGGCGCACTTAAAACACGTAAAACAGAACACTTCGCCGCCATTGATACAAAGGAAATCCCTGAATTACTGGCTGCATTAGAGCGTAACGATGCTCGCCTATTTCCACGCACGCGCCGCGCCATTAAATTATCCATGCTTACTTTTACAAGGCCGGGGGAGCTACGAAAAGCCAAATGGGAGGAAATTGATTTTGATACAAAACAGTGGATTATCCCCAAAGAACGCATGAAGATGCGCCGCGCTCATATCGTCCCGCTCTCCCGCCAATCTATTGAAATCCTAAAAGAGCAAAAGGAAGAAACGGATCACCTCAACACGGATTTGGTATTTCCAAGCCAGATCAGACCAAAAAACCCTATGAGCGATGGAACTGTAAGGATTGCACTACACGCACTCGGCTTTAAAGGCCGTATGACAGCTCACGGCTTCCGCGCTCTTGCCCGCACAGCTATACGAGAAAAGTTAAGTTATGATCCAGACGTTATCGAGTGTCAGTTGGCGCACAAGGCCGCTGGCGCACTTGGCGAAGCCTATAACCGCGCTCAACATATCGAGAAACGTACAGTTATGATGCAGGATTGGAGCAATTACCTAGATCAAGCCGCTGCTGGCGGCCAAGTGATTGAAGGCAACTTTAAAAAGAAGAGTGCGTAAAGATATGGTAGATCTCGTTACTGCAATTTTAAAGCCTGAGGCCTTTGAGGAAATATACAAAGCAATACCATTTCGACTAAATCAAGACATAGACAAAAGAAAGCTCCATGAAGATTTATACCATATCCTTATGGGGGCCGCCCGAAAAGATTGGGTATATGATTTTGAATACGGCCCCACTATCCTTAAGCGTACGGAGCTTGTTTCTGGCTTCGCATACGACATAGAGCAGCTCATAAAACGCTATAAAATCATAGAAAAACATTACCCGAAATCAGAATGCCCAGAGACCAGAAGAGAGGAATGGTTTATTCCTAAATGGCTATCTGAATTCACAGATTCGTTTGATGTTGATAAACTAAAGGTGATGTCAGAAAAATTGAGGGGATTTGAGGCACAAGGAAAAAAACTTACAAAAAATGGAGCAAGCCCACGCCTATCTGGACGTAGATATTATATAGAAGAACTTATAAAAGTATTCGAAAAATATACTGCCATAAATGCAACAGTTAACAAGAATGACCCGACAGACTTCAGCTTCTTTGTTATGGCGTTTTTTGCGCATGCTCCCATACACCTCAAGACTAAAAAGATAGGCCATAGCGCCCTTTACAACGAATATCAGAAGATAAAGAAGAGCTAAAACTAGCCCCAACACTTCATCTTCCCTATTTATCAGCACCCCCCAATATATTCGCCCTACCCAAAAATTGTTTTCCTCCACTCCGTATGGCTTCATAAAGCATGTTTTGAACACAAATGAAGGAGAAAAAACATGCAGTTCTCATATGCAATTAACGAAATTCCAGCCATCACAGGCTTGGGCAGAACTATGATCTACGAATACATGAATTCTGGAAAACTAAAGTCTCGTAAAATCGGCAAAAGACGGATCGTTCTCAAAGAAGATTTGGAAAACTTCCTCAAAAACCTTGAGGAGGCATAAGCCATGACAAAGCAAAGAAAAAGCCCCGCTACGAACGAGGCCAATCCCAAAAACACTGATAGAAAAATTATAACCTCTGAGCCGTTAAAGTCAACCAAAGGCGTTGATTTGCGCCCATTTAAGGAAGGCATAGAAGCAGCCAGAGCCAGAATACCTCAAATGGCTCCCGATCCGCGCCAAGTGTTTATGGATATTTTAATCGCGGAAGGGTTCAAAAATGTAAGCCATATCATTCCTAAAAAATTTCAGCGATATGGCACTGCTGATAGTAAGCGCGTTAAAACCCCTGCTTGGTCAATATATTGCGAAATTGAAACGAAAGATGGCGTAATCGGTCATGCCTCGTACGGTAATTTCCAAGAAGGCTTTACTCGAAGCTGGTCGTCATATTCGGACCATAAAATGAGTGCAAGTCAACGTGTTGAATACCATAAACAACGCGAGGCTATGAAAGCCCAAAGAGAGGCCGAAGAAAAGCAAAGGCACTCAGAGGCCGCAGCACTCGCATTTGAGATATGGAGCAATGCACCGGATGCATCAGAGCATGAATATTTAACAAACAAAGGTGCGAAGACTGCTACCGGATTAAAGGTTGCAGATGATAAGCGCCTGATCATTCCGGTTGCTGTGAACAATGAGATTGTTTCGCTACAGTTTATCGCGGGGGATGGCACAAAGCGCTTCCTGACAGGCGGTAGGCTCAAGGGCGGCTGGTTTATGATTGAGGGTAGCGGCGCGGTTGTTTATATCGCAGAGGGCTATAGCACCGCCGCCAGCGTCCATAAAGCCACCGGAGC
>Ga0306901_1000242_pt1 | contig 26667 bp, 20 predicted proteins | sample AntRauMFilla3767_FD_190431 | JGI IMG/M metagenome (GOLD analysis project Ga0306901, IMG submission 190431) | Saline lake microbial communities from Rauer Islands, Antarctica - Metagenome Filla 3 #767 (v2) (version 2) | ecosystem: Environmental > Aquatic > Non-marine Saline and Alkaline > Saline ... | reverse complement strand
CAGGATCAAACTCTCCATGGTAATAAACACCAATAAATTGTTTGGCCCCGACTCGCTTTCCAATTATTAAATAATTCTTGTCGCCCCGGCCCCCCAATACCGGCGGGGCAAGACGACAAGGACTCGATTGCGATCGTCTAAATATTCCACAGTAAATGAAAGAACTCGTTCCCATTTTGGCCAACGGTCAATCGCTGATCAACCCCGCCAAAACGGATTACAAAGGTAAGGCTTGAACCCTGCTTATGTCAATGTTTTTTTGTAATAAATTTCCTGAATATTCTACACTTTAGAATGGCGTATAAATATCGACCATTTTCTTTTAAAGCTAATTATGAAGACTAAATTCATCGGGGTCTTCTTCGTAGTCTTTGAAAATTTTTACCCCCAGATATAAAAATGGCGTATCAAACAGTGCGAAGAAGAATTTGAACAGGTACGAATTGAGAATAAGAATTACTAAGGCGCTGATGGTGTTGATCTCATCACCCAAATTGCCGGCGATATACAAGATGGTAAGGATAGCCGTTGAATCAACCAGCTGGCTTACCGTAGTGGATGCATTATTGCGAAGCCACAGATGTTTGCCCTTGGTACGTCGTTTCCAGAAATGGAACAATCGTACATCAACCGATTGGGCTATAAGGTAGGCCACCATACTGGCGATGGTATTGCCGACAAAAAATTTGTAGACGCCTTCGAACAAATTTAACCCGCCGCTTACGCCGGCGGTGTTGGGCAGCCAATGGTTAATGGTCATCAAAAAAAGCAGGAACACATTCACGCCAAACCCTACCCACACAACCAGCTGCGCTTTTTTACGACCATAAAGCTCGGAAATTAAATCGGTGGCTAAGAAGGTAAAAGGATAGGCAATCACTCCGACCGGTACACTCATCGTATAGGTGTTGCCGTCACGCACGAGCGCAGGTATGATTGACTGTAGCCACCTTGGAACATCAGTTGAAAAAATGGTGACAAACTTCGTAGTTCCTATCACGTTGCCCAGCACCAACGAGGTGAGAAAGATGCCGGTTAACGATAAAAAAAGTGCGTCCCGTTTATAGGAGACCGGTGGATTTGAAGATGAAGATTTCATCGAGAAAAATGGGAGACTTGTTTGAAAATAATTTTATAATCAACCATACTATTGAGGTGGTGCCGTACCCACAAATAAAGATAGTATAAATTTATTTTCTCGCATTATCGTTTCTGAAAAGATAAATAACGATGTACGCATTAATTGACTGTAATAATTTTTATGCCTCATGTGAGCGCGTTTTCAACTACGGACTGCGCGGGAAACCTATAGCTATTTTATCAAATAATGACGGCTGCGTTATTGCGCGCTCGGAAGAAGCCAAAAAAGCAGGCGTAACCATGGGCGGCCCGGCCTTTAAACTGCGTGATGTTTTTGAAGATTATGATGTAGCGGTTCTATCATCCAACTATGCGCTCTACGGCGATATGAGTCGCCGGGTGATGGAGGTACTGCATGAATTGACGGCCTCGGTTGAGCCCTACAGTATTGATGAGCCGTTTGTAAAACTTTCCGTGAACAACAATAAAAATTGGACACAGCAGGGCCGCCATATTAAAGATACTGTCGGCAAATGGACCGGCATTCCAGTTTCAGTGGGTATTGCACCATCGAAAACATGGCCAAACTTGCCAATGAAACGGCCAAAGCCAAACCTGAATATGAAGGGGTATTATCACTCACCCAAAACATGCAAATTGATGAATTACTGAAAAACACCCCGGTAAAAAGTATTTGGGGCATCGGAGGCGGATTTACACAACGGCTATTTAAAGAGGGCATATACAATGCCCTGCAGCTAAAGAAGAAATATCATCAACCACAATGGGTACGCAGCCGGCTTAAAGTAAATGGCCTGCGTACGGTGATGGAACTTAACGGCGAACCCTGCACGGGGATAACCGAACGTACCGATACACGCAAAGGAATTATGACTTCCCGATCATTTGGTGAGGCTGTTACAGCGTTGAAGGATATCCGTGAAGCCGTGGCTAATTTTGTGAGCATGGCCGCCCAAAAACTGCGGGCGCAACATTCGGTGGCTTCGCTCCTTTCGGTAACGCTGCGGACAAGCAAGTACGCGGCGGGGGCGCCCTCAACATACAAACGCACACTTACGGTGAGTTTTCCTACGCCCACAGCCCACACGCCTCACCTTATTGAAGCTGCCCAAAAAGCGGCTGAATACCGTTTTGAAACCGGAAACCGTTATAAAAAAGCTGCGGTAATGCTGACGGGCATCGTCCCTGAATCTGAAATGCAGGCTGATCTTTTTTCTAATCATTCCTACAAAAAAGACCAGCACGAATTAATGAACCGAGTGGACGAAATAAATAAGAAATACGGCAAACGGACCACCCACATTGCCGGCACCGGCATTGACCAGAATTGGCAGATGAACCAGGAGCATCTAAGCGATGGGTTTACCACACAGTGGGATGAATTGATGGAGGTGCAGGCTGATTAAATCACAGTTCCAATCAAAATAAATGATCAAAACATTAAACTTTCAAAACCATTATATTAATGTAGTCATACAGTTTAAGCAGCTTATTACTCTATTATGTACAGTAATCGCATTACATCTGACCCTGACATTCTACTGGGTAAACCTATTATTAAGGGAACCCGCATTTCGGTAGAGCTTGTCTTAAGAAAAATCTCTGAGGGAACAGCAAATGCGGAAATTCTTGAAGCCTATCCCAACCTTTCTGAAAAAGATATTTCTGCTGTTTTAGAATATGCCACTGATGTGATAAGTAATGAAACGGTGGCGAACATCAAGGCATGATTATAGCGGATGAAAATATAGATTTTCGAATTGTAAAAGCACTCCGTGAGCAGAATTTTAAAGCAGCCTCCATTCTCGAAGATTCACCGGCCATAGATGATAAAACCGTTGTGAAAATCGCAAAAGAGAATGAATTCATTCTCTTAACTGAAGACAAGATCAGGCAACGTAATATTTAAAATTCTACCATGTCCTTGCTACTTCTTGCCCCCGAGCGTGATATGCAGCCGTATAAACGCGCATTGTTAGATGTTGACCCGAATCTGGATGTGGAAATCTGGCCGGAGGTGAACGATGAAGCCCGTGTGCAATTTGCCGTACTTTGGAATCATCCCGCGCACGTACTGGAGCAGTACCTGAATTTGAAGGCCATATCATCGCTTGGGGCGGGCGTCGATCACATATTAACGGACAAGACGATTCCGGCCGATATTCCCGTTTGCCGTATCATTTCCGGCTCTCTGGAACAACAGATGAAAGCATACATTCTCAATGCCGTGCTTAACTATCAGCGCAATACCTATGCCTATTTTCGCCAACAGCAGCAGGGCGTATGGAAAGCGCATGCTCATCCATCAGCGAAAAAAATTTCTATCGGGGTGATGGGACTCGGAGCCTTGGGGCAACCGGTTGCTCAAATGCTGGCTGATTGGGGGTACACCGTAGCCGGGTGGGCAAACAGTAAAAAAGAGCTTGCCAACGTCGACACCTTTGCCGGTGCCGACCAGCTGCATCCATTTCTTAACAAAACAGAAATACTTATTTGTCTGCTCCCGCTTACCGAGTCCACCAGCGGTATTCTTGATCTTGATGTTTTTAAACACATGCAGCATCCCGGCTATGTAATTAATGTGGCGCGCGGTCAGCATTTGGTTCAAGAAGATCTCATTTATGCGATCGATAAAAAGTGGCTGACGGGGGCCTGTCTGGATGTTTTTACCGAAGAGCCTCTGCCGGACAAGCATCCGTTCTGGAATCGTACCAATATCATCATCACCCCGCATGTGTCCAGCATTACCAAGCCCGTGGAGGTAGCCGAACAGATCGTTGAAAACTATAAACGGGCCCTGTCGGGCATGAAATTACAGCATCGGGTGGATCGCCAAAGGGGATATTGAGGAGTGAGTTAGGAGTTATTAGTATTGAGTGATGAGTATTGAGTGATGAGTATTGAGTGAGCAATTTACTACTTACTCAATTTGCCGCTGGGATTGGATAAGCCGGCCGGTCACTTCAGCAAAAATATCAAACCGATTTTCGGGAATTACGCGGTCGGCCTCTTCGGTATTTTCGGTCATTAAAAACCAGGCTGCAACGCCCGCGATTATAAAAATAGCTACTCCGGCAATGACCGAAATTTTGCACTTGTTCATTTAAACAAAAATCTATGAGGATATTATGATAGAGTTATTTAACCCGGGTGAGCATAATAACGTTCAAAGAATAGATGATTAGAACTATTTCAAACCATGCAGTAGATGCTGAATGCTGAGGTCCGGCGAGCAAACATGAACTTAATTCTGCCTCTTGTATAGCCGTACTTTCAATCAGAAAACCATCCCGGCATTTTGCCCTTTGCTTGCCGCTATCCGTCCACTTCAACCTTTTGTACCCAGTTAAATGGATCATCCATTGTCCCGGTTTGAATGCCGTAAATGGTATCATAGAACTTTTGCGCAATGGGGCCGCGTTTTTTTTGCGGCATTGAAATGGTTTCATCGCGGTGGGTAATGCTTTCAACCGGGGTTATTACCGCTGCGGTACCGGCCCCAAAAACCTCTTGCAACCTTTCTTCGCGGCCGGCTTCCATCAGTTCATCAATCGAAAGTTTTCGCTCATCTACATCCATGCCCCAGCTTTGTGCCAGCTTAATAACCGAGTCGCGCGTAACGCCGGGAAGAATTGTGCCGGTAAGCGGGGAGGTTACCAATACATCATCAATGATAAAGAATATGTTCATAGTACCCACCTCTTCAACATATTTGTGCTCCTTGGCATCAAGCCACAGAATTTGATCATAACCCATCTCCAACGCCTTGCGAGCCGGATAAAAACTGCTGGCATAGTTGCCGGCTGCTTTTGCTTCGCCGGTGCCCCCTTTTGCCGCTCGGATATAGTGCTGGGGCGTGATAAGTTTCACCGGATCGGTGTAATAAGAACCCACCGGAGAAGTGATGATATAAAACCGATAATTGTCAGCAGCCTGCGCCGACACCACATTATCCCACCCGCAGACAAAAGGACGAATATAAAGCGAGTTCCCCTCTTTGGTTGGCACCCAATCTTTATCTAAGCGAATGAGCGATTTAATGCCATCTAAAAACAGCTTTTTATCCACCGCCGGAATACACATGCGCTCGCATGATTTTACCAGCCGTTCAGCATTTTTTTCCGGCCGAAAAAGATGCACCGTTTTTTCATCAACATAATAAGCCTTGGTTCCCTCAAATACCGATTGCCCATAATGCAATGTACTCAATGAAGGGGTGATCTCTACCGGACCATACGGTTTGATGACCGGATTCTGCCAGGAGCCGCCCTCGTATTTCATTTCCATCATGTGATCAGAAAATATCTCCCCAAAACCGGGATTACCTAAATCAACCTCGTGTACGCTGCTTTGTGTTACTTTTTGGACTTCAAATTCTGCTAAAGCTTCCATAGATTCAGTTACGTTTAATGACTCAAGTAAATAAATACATTCTCAGAATGAGAAGAGGAATGCACCATAATGCATTTTTCCTTATTTATTTATGAATTATGTTTTATTTCTTAAATAATTTACAAATTTATTAGATAAATTGCATTCTTTTTATGGATGATCTAAAAATACTATTTCTTACTCTGTTCGCTGTTGCCTTGGTTAATGTGCCCATTCTTCACGCACAGCAAACGCCGGCAATTCTTGACATACAAGCACGGGCTGAGGTTCAAAATGACTGGTTAGCCCATCGGTTTGAAACGGTTATCCCTAAATTGATGCGCCGCGAAAATATAGACATGTGGGTGATAATTGCAAGAGAATATAATGAAGATCCGGTGATTAAAACAATGCTGCCCGCCACGTGGCAATCAGCCCGGCGACGAACTATCCTCGTCTTTTATGATAACGGCCAAACCGTTGAACAACTGGCGGTAGCCCGCTATGATATTGGTGAATTCTTCAAGACCGCATGGAATAAAGATAAACAACCAAACCAGTGGAAACGTTTGGCTGAAATTATTGAAGAACGAGATCCTCAACAAATTGCGCTGAACTATTCCAAAACATTTGCGCTGGCCGACGGCATCTCCAAAACACAATTTAACAGCTTTGAGAAATCACTGTCATCGAAATATCAGGATCGCATCGTTTCCGGTGAAAATCTGGCTATCGGATGGCTGGAAACACGGACCGGCCCTGAGATGCAGGTCTATCCTCAAATCTGCCAAATTGCCCACGATATTATTGCCGAGGGATTTTCGGAAGCTGTTATTCAGCCCGGTATTACAACCACCGCCAATGTGGAATGGTGGTATCGCCAGCGCGTTCGTGCGCTCAACCTGACAGCCTGGTTTCACCCCAGCGTGTCGGTACAGCGCGGCGGCGACAGACAAACCGGTTTTCTGGAAAGTTTTTCCAAGCGTCCGGCTAAAAATATCATTCAACCCGGCGATCTGCTCCATGTAGATTTTGGCATCACCTATCTGGGCCTCAACACCGATACCCAGCAACATGCCTATGTGTTAAAAGCCGGCGAATCGGGAGCGCCCGATGGCTTGGTGCAGGCGCTTGAAACCGGCAACCGGCTGCAGGATATTTTAACCAGCAATTTTAAAACCGGTCGCAGCGGGAATGAAATTCTTGAAGTTTCGCGCAAACAAGCTATCAGCGAAGGCATAGAGCCGAGTATTTACACGCATCCCATTGGGTTTCACGGGCATGCCGCGGGGCCCACCATCGGGCTATGGGATCAACAGGGCGGGGTTGAAGGCAAAGGCGATTATCCGCTCTACCCCAACACTGCCTATTCTATTGAGCTCAATGCCACGGTTGATGTACCTGAATGGAACAAAGAAATTCGCATCATGCTGGAGGAAGATGCTTTTTTCAACGGCGACAGCCTTCGGTATATTGACGACCGCCAGACCAAGCTTTGGCTTATTCCAAGACGAAAATAGGCTATTGCACGAAGGGGCTCGAAGATGCCACAAAGTTACACGAAGTAAAACCTTTGTGAGTCTTTGTGTTTACTTTGTGCAACTTTGTGAAACAGCATAGAAATTTTAAATTGATTTTGATTTATGAGATCCTTCGACTTCATCCCGCCGGCTGGCGGATTGTGCTTAGGATGACACCGTAAAAATATCGAGAAATTATTTAGCTATATGAGCACCCTACAACCCCTATTCAACGAGCTTAAAAAAACACCCGCAGGCCCTTTCTTCAACCCCTGGTTTGACCGCGACACCAAACATGATGCCTTGGAGGATGCACCAAAAATTCGGCGTCGCCAGCTTGAGGCGTATTTATCCGAGCGGCTGCATTCGGCAAAATATTTGTTTATTGCAGAAGCGCTGGGCTATCAGGGTGGGCACTTTACCGGCATCGCCATGACATCAGAGCGTATTTTGCTGGGCCACCATGAGGCGGTACACGGCATTCCGGCTAAAGGAACATTCCGCTCTATTCCCCGGCAGCGGACCAGTAAGGTTGAAATCAATGCTAAAGGAATGAGCGAACCTACGGCAACCATCATGTGGAAAGCCTTGCATAATCTGGGCATTGACCCATACGAGGCGGTTCTCTGGAACGCGCTGGCCTGGCACCCGTATAACCCCGAGCGCGGCATGTTGAGTAACCGCACGCCAACCGATGCAGAATTGGAAATGGGCTTTCCATCACTCCGAGAATTTCTAAAATTATTTCCCAATCAAAAATGCATTGCTGTAGGACGTAAATGCGAGCAGGTGCTGGACGCCTTTGGCACAAACTATATTCCCGTGCGCCACCCCGCCCACGGCGGAGCGCCTAAATTTCGACGACAGGTTAAAAAAATTATGAATAATGATTTATGACCTATTAAAGAGCTTTGCAAAACCTACAATATTGTCATGCTGAACTTGTTTCAGTATCTGAAATTGCGGATTATACTCGTTAAAAATAGATCCTGAACTTCCCGAAGGGATACCTGTGGTGAAATTCAGGGTGACAAGCTCAGTTTTGCAAAGTTCTCTTATGATTTATTTAACTCACTCAAAAATCAAGACTTAATAATATGAAAAACCGTTGCCCCTGGTGTGAAGACACCTTTGATGCCTACCTCAAATACCACGATGAAGAGTGGGGCGTACCGGTGCATGACGACCGCACGCATTTTGAATTTTTGATTCTTGAAGGCGCCCAGGCCGGACTCAGCTGGAGCACTATTCTTAAAAAACGAGACGGCTACCGTAACGAGTTTGCTGATTTTGATGTGCAAAAAGTGGCTCGTTTTGAAGAACAAAAAATACAGCAGATGCTGCAAAACCCCGGCATTATTCGCAATGAATTAAAAGTACGATCAGCAATCACCAATGCACAACTGTTTATTGACATACAGGAAGAGGTGGGCAGCTTTAACGATTACATCTGGTCATTTGTGGGCGGCTCTCCCAAACAAAACAGCTGGTCTGCAATGGACGATGTACCGGCAACCACCAAGGAGTCTGACGCGCTGGCCGCCGACCTGCAAAAACGCGGATTCAAATTTACCGGCTCAACCATTATGTATGCTCACATGCAGGCAACCGGACTGGTAAATGATCACATTATTCCCTGCTTCAGGCATAAAGAAGTAAAAGAAATGAGCTAAAAGCGGTCTTTTGCCACACAAAAGCATCGTAATTGACATTCGCATAATTGATAAAAATTTCTATTTTAGGGCTCAGAGAAAAAATTCATCTTGTAAATTATCATCCGGTATGAAATCAACGTTTACCCTTCCTGAAATAGCCGAAATGCTGGAGATGTCGGTTGATGATGTGGAAGAAGAAATTGATAGTGGCCACCTCAGCTATACATTCCAGGATGGAGAAAAAAAAGTTACGCTCTATGATCTGGAAAAATACATGGGCGCCGAGCAAACCAAAAACATCACGGATGATTACTTAAACGGTGAGGAACAATAGCGAAGGCCTTACTTATCTGCATAAAAGTCTATTTATCATTCAAATCACACACCTATCCCAATATTCAGCCGTATTCCCTGTACTATGTTCTCACCCATTTTAACACGTTTAGTGGTGGGGCCCATTTTTTTTAGACATGAATGAACAACCCCCTTTGTTCAGGCTGTGAGAATATTCGTTTTCAAATTTATTAATTTAAATTTATCAGGCCAAAATGCTCATTTTTGGGTTCTTGCTAGACGGACCCACCCCCGGCCCCTCCCTATGCCGTCAAACCACGGTTCAAAGAGGGGAGCATTAAAAATAGGTCTATATCGCTTAAATAATTTGAGACAACTAATACATAACTTTTGCCTTAGGCATCCCTTTGGGAGCAATTTCTCACAGGCTCTGTTAAGGGGGATTTTCTACAAGTCCGCCAAACCAATGGGGGGGGGGATTTAAAAAATCTCCCTTTATAAAGGGAGGGTTGTAGCTTTGGTTCGTTATATGGGGCTTTTTTTTTATCCATTAACCGAGTCCATTTTGTACTTTAAGAGCATTTCTGTTGAAATTTTTAAAACTTGTAAAAAACTTGTTTTCATTGCATTTTAAGGGCTCGAATTTTCTTAACCAAAACAAATAATAAGGAATATCATGAAACTCAATAAATTCATTTATGCGCTTGCGTTTCTAGCGCTGCTGTCTATGCCGTTTCAACAAGGCGGGCAGGCGCAATCGCTCGAAAATTTCGAAGAAAAAGTAACCGAATTTACCCTCGATAACGGGCTTAAGTTTATTGTCATTGAGCGGCCGGTTGCACCGGTAGCCAGCATGGTCAGCTTTGTGGATGTTGGCGGAGCTGATGAACCTATAGGACATACCGGCGTTGCTCATATTTTTGAGCACATGGCTTTTAAAGGCACCACCGAAATTGGGACCACCAATTGGGAAAAAGAAAAGCCGCTACTCAAAAAAGTTGACCAAACCTACCAGCAGTGGCTGGAAGAGAAGTACAGCCCAAGCCCCGATTCATCAGAAATGGATGAGCTTTGGAGTACATTCCAGGACTTGCAGGAAGAAGCCGGACAGTATGTGAAGAATAATGAGTTCTCGCAGATTATTCAACGTAACGGCGGTACCGGCCTCAACGCCGGAACAGGAGCCGATCAAACCACCTATTTTTACAGCCTTCCCGAAAACCGTATCGAACTTTGGTTCAGCCTGGAATCAGCCCGGTTTGAAGACCCCGTATTCCGCGAGTTTTATAAAGAAAAAGAAGTAGTGCGCGAAGAGCGGCGCATGCGCACCGAATCGCAGCCGGTGGGACGCCTGCTCGAAGAATTTTTGGCGGTGGCTTACACTTCTCACCCCTATGGCCGACCGGTGGTGGGATGGAACTCCGACATCACCGCTACCACGGTTGAAGATGCCAAAGCCTTTTATGATAAATATTACGTGCCCAACAATATTACCATGGCCATTGCCGGCGATGTTGATCCCCAAAATATTAAAGAAATGGCGCAAGAATATTTTGGTGACATGGAACGAGGCCCCGAGCCCCCGCCCGTCTATACCGAAGAGCGTGAACAGCGCGGTGAGCGTCGCTTCACCATTCAAGGGCAGGCACAGCCTTTTATGCTGATGGGATATCATACCGTAGCACAAAGCCACCCGGATTTTAACGCACTGCAACTGCTTGGAACCGTACTTTCCGGCGGGCGCACGTCGGTTCTGTACAAGCGCATGGTTGAAGAAGAACAAACTGCGCTACAGGTTGCCGCTTTTAACGGCTTGCCCGGCACCAAGTACGAAAGCATGTTCCTCACCTTTGGCGTACCCAACCGCGGCGTAGGTGTTGATACGCTTGAAACCACCATCCTTGAAGAAATTGAAAATATCAAGGAGGGCGATATTGACGCCGATGCCCTTGACCGCGCACGAACTAACGCCCGGGCCAACCTTATTCGAAGTCTCGGCTCAAATTCAGGTATTGCCCAGCAGCTGGCCGGTGCCGAAGCCCAACAGGGTGATTGGCGCAACGTTTTCACCAATCTCGAAGATCTTCAGGACGTAACGGTTGATGACTTACAGCGCGTTGCAAAAAAGTACTTAACCAAAAAGAACCGCACTGTCGGAGCAATTGTAACCGAAGACGATGAGGGTAGCAGCAATGCTTCCGGTCAATAAATACTCAGCTTATTCAAAATTTCAAATCTCTACTATGATGAAAAAAATAACCTTATGGGTTGCAATGGTTTTTATTGCGGCCTCCGTCACACACGCACAACAACAGTATGATGAAATCGAATTTCCGGAGTTAAATGAGTTTAATAAACCGGATGTAGAAACCTTTACGGGCGATAACGGCATCAAGTATTATCTACTTGAGGACGATGAGTTACCCCTTGTCGATCTTTCCGTTCGTTTGCGAACCGGAAGTGTACTCGTATCGGATGATAAAACAGGGCTTGCCTCAATGACCGGTCAGGTAATGCGCTCGGGCGGATCGGAACAATACCCCGCCGATAAACTCAATAAAATGCTGGAAAACAATGCCGCCAACATGAGCACGTACGTAGGTTTCAGTCAGGGTGGAGCCGGACTCAATGCCCTTAAAGAAGATTTTGACGAGCTGCTGCCTGTTTTCGTGAACGTTCTAACCAATCCCGCATTTCCCGAAGACAAATTAGAGCTGGCCAAAACGCAGGCCAAAAGCGGAATCTCCCGCCGAAACGACAATGCCGGTGCTATTGCAGGGCGCGAATTTGACAAGCTGATCTACGGCGATGATTCCAAATATGCCCGCACTACGCAGTACGAAACCATTAACAATATTTCCCGCGAAAATCTGGTTCAGTTTCACAACGAACACTTTAATGGAAATAATATGATAGTGGGCGTTGTGGGTGATTTCGATACTGATGAAATGAAACAAAAACTACAAAATGCGTTTGGTGACATTCCGGCCGGACAAGAAACCGATCTGAATTTCCCCGAAGCTAACTATGATTTTGGCAGCACCATAAACCTGGCCGACAAACCGGATGTAAACCAAAGCACCGTACTGCTGGGCCACATAGGCGGCATGCGCGATAATCCCGATTACGCCAAGGTACAGGTAATGAATAACGTACTCAGCGGCGGCTTTTCCGGACGGTTGTTCCAGAAAGTACGCACCGACCTGGGGCTGGCCTATTCGGTAGGTGGCAGCTATGGCATGGGCAATACCTTTTATCCCGGCACCTTTACCATCAGCGTGCAAACCAAAACCGGAACCACCGCCGAAGCGATTGATGCCATCATCAACGAGGTTGAGAAGCTGCAAAGCGAACCCATCACCGAAGAAGAACTGCAGGATACGAAAGATCAATTCCTCAATTCTTTGGTATTTCGCAACACCAGCTACAGCCAAATTTTGAACAGGCAAATGAGCAATGAGTACCGCGGCCTGCCCGAAGACAGCTTTGAAGAGTTTGTTGAAGGCGTTAAAAACACTTCGGTTGAAGATGTGCAAAACATGGCGCAAAAATACCTGCAACCCGATAACATGGAAATTCTGGTGGTAGGAAATAAAAGTGAAATGGGCGATCAGCTGCAAAAATACGGCGATGTTAACGAACTCGACATCAGCATACCGCAGCCCGGCACCGACCAAAACGAAGAAATGATGGAAGGCGACTCCGAAAAAGGACGTATGCTGCTTGACCAAATGGCTGAGTCTATCATTGCTCCCGGTACCGATGTGAACACGCTTACCGTAACCGGTGAGGTTAAGCTATTACAGCAAAATATGACGGCCGGCATAACCATGACAATAGACTATCCCAACAACATGGAACAGCTTATTGAAGCTCCGCAGGGTACCATCACCATGAACCTGAAAGACGGGCAAGGCACCATGTCGTTTGCCGGAAACGAACAACAGCTGCCGGCCAGCTCTCCACAGGTACAAAACATGAAGAGCACCCTCAACCAGAGTATTATCACCATTGCCAAGAAAGCTGATGAGCTTGATCCGCAATTTATTGGTACCGAAACTATGGAAGGAACAACCTATAATCAGGTGAACGTAAATGTGAATGACAAGACCATTTCGCTGTTCCTCAGCCAGGATACCAACCTCCCGGCCATGATGCAGTATCAACAATTTAATGCCCAGCAGGGTAGTCAATCGCAGGTGCAAGATCGCTATTCGAATTGGACCTCCAAGGGCGGCGTTGCTTATCCGTACATGCAGCAATCATTTCTGGATGGTAATAAAGTTTCCGAGGGCGTTTTTGAATCCCATGAAGTAAACGGCAGTGACCAATAACCCAACATTTTAATCAAGCGTCCGCTGTGGATGCTTATTGATTTATTTATTTCAAAGCCTGCTCTCCCGAACACTCGGAAGAGCAGGCTTTTTTTATGGACTGAAACTAAAATTTTGACTCTTCTTGATTACGGAGCGGTTAAGTGATTCCAGAGCGGAGCGCTGGAATCAGTATTTAGTTTTTTCCGCTGCGGACGCCACATTTGGTTTTGCTCGGGACGGAAGCATTCATCCCGAGACCCTTGAATTAGATGAGCGAATTTCCACCTGTTTGATTCCAGAGCAGAGCGCTGGAATCAGTATTTAGTATTTCCCCTGCGTCCGTCGCTCCGCTGCGGACGCAACATCCACCAATGTAACGGGAATTAACGCTTGTTCACCCGCATAATTTCGGGCAGATGAATACCGCCAGTGTTCCGGTTGATCAACATAGCCACGCTTGACAGGATTATTATGAATATAGCCCATTTTCTGCTCCATTATTTTGTCATTATCTATCTGTTTGGGGTGATATCCTTCCTGCCAGAACTGAAAATCGGAATCATGGTGATGAGTTAATTTCAATTTTTCCAGTTTTCTCAGATACAAAGAATGACCACACAAGGAAAGGTGATCCACAATTTGCCGCGCGGTGAATGACTTAAATTCCCGCATACACTTTTGTAGCTCATCAGACCGGGCAATCAGGTGCATGTGATTTTCCATGACTACATAGGAATAAAGCTTGAAGTCACGCTCATCCTGAAGAAAGATCAGGCTATCCAGCACAAGCTGTACCGCTGCCGGAATTGAAAAGATTGGCAGCCAGTCAACAATGCTGCAGGTCATAAAATACGGATACTTTTTTTCGTAAACTTTGTATGATGTACGTGCCATTTTTTTGTTGTAAGACAATCCAAAAAGCAATTCCTTACAGTATTATTTCTCATCTTGCTTGATTACGGAGCGGAGCGCCGTAATCAGGATTTGAATTTTTCCCTGCGTCCCTCGCTCTGCCAACCATCTGTTTCCGTCGCTCTGCTGCGGAAACATTAGTACCAAAGCGGCCCTTTCATTAATGCACAATTCTCCTATTTTTAGGCCACACCAAAACCATACGATACCAGGCTTTTTACTTATGACGATTGACCAGTATCTCCAAACCATCAACGAGCGCTATCAAACCGGCCGATCTACCGAACACAGCTACCGGGGTGATTTACAGACCCTCTTAGAGTCGCTGCTTCCCAGCCGCAACATCACCAATGAGCCCACGCGATCGAAAGTAGGCGCACCCGATTACATCATCACCAACAAAAAAATTCCGGTAGGCTTTATTGAAGCCAAAGACATCGGCGACCCCGACCTGAAGGGCAAAAAGAAGAACAAAGAACAGTTCAACCGCTACAAGGCCACGCGCGATCCCTTCATCTTTACCGACTACCTCCGGTTTCTATTTTATGATGACGAAGAACTGCGCGCCGACATCCGCATTGCCGACATCGAGGATGGCAACATAGTGCCCCGGTCTTCAAACTTTGATGAATTTCGCGATTTATGTACCGATTTTGCCACCCAAAGCGGGCAGACCATTCGCTCGGCATCCACCCTTTCTAAAATGATGGCCGGCAAGGCGCGGCTGCTGGCCACCATCATTGAAAACGCCCTGAACAGCGATGAGGAAGCGAGCAGCCAGGTCAACGAGAGCGCCAACACCACGCTGCGCGAACAGCTTGAGGCCTTCCAGAACGTGCTGATCCACGACATCGACGCCAAGGAGTTTGGCGATATTTATGCCCAGACCATTGCTTACGGCATGTTTGCCGCGCGGCTCAATGACACCAGCCTCGACACCTTTAGCCGGCACGAAGCCGCTGAGCTTATTCCCAAGACCAACCCCTTCCTGCGCAAGCTGTTCCAGTACATTGCCGGCTACGACCTGGACGACCGCCTGACATGGATTGTGGATGCGCTGGCCGACATTTTTCGCGCCACCGACGTAGCCGCGTTGCTCGATGATTTCGGCGCCGCCACCCAGCAGAATGATCCCATCATTCATTTTTATGAAACCTTTTTGGCCGAGTTTGACCCCGCCCTGCGCAAGAGCCGCGGCGTGTGGTACACCCCTGAGCCGGTGGTGAATTTTATAGTGCGTGCGGTTGATGACATCCTAAAAGATGAGTTTGACCTCAAAGACGGGCTGGCCGATACCGCCAAAACCACCGTTAAGGTGAACACTGATGTTAAAGACAAACGATCACCCACCGGCTACAAGCAGGAAGAAAAGGAGGTGCACAAAGTACAAATTCTGGACCCCGCCGCGGGCACCGGCACCTTTTTGGCGGAAGCCATCAAACAAATTCGCGCACAATTTGACGGGCAGGAAGGCCTGTGGCCCAACTACGTGGAAGAGCACCTGATCCCGCGCCTCAATGGCTTTGAGCTGCTGATGGCCAGCTATGCCATGGCACATCTGAAGCTGGATATGCTGCTGCGCGAAACGGGCTACAATCGCGAGGCCGGCCAGCGCTTTCGGGTGTATCTGACCAACTCCCTCGAAGAGCACCACCCAGACACCGGCACCCTCTTTGCCGGCTGGCTGAGCCACGAAGCCAACGAGGCCAACCACGTCAAACGCGACAGCCCCGTGATGGTGGTGATGGGGAATCCACCGTATAGCGGTGTTTCCTCAAATATGGGTGATTGGATTAGCAGTTTGATTGAAGATTACAAATATGTGGACGGTGACCATTTTGGTGAGAAAAAACATTGGCTACATGATGATTATGTAAAATTCATCCGCTATGGTCAGCATTTCGTGGATAAAAATGGCGAAGGCGTATTAGCATATATAAATAATCATGCCTTTTTAGATAATCCAACATTTAGAGGCATGCGGTGGCAATTATTAAATATTTTTGATGAAATATACGTCATTGATCTACATGGTAATTCTATCAGGAATGAAATTCCTCCTAATGGAGAAAAAGATGAAAATGTATTTGACATAACACCAGGTGTATCTATAAATCTATTTATAAAAAATGAATCTAATGAAAGCACAGGCTTAGCTAAGGTTTATGAATATAATCTATGGGGAAAAAGAAATGACAAATATTCCTTTTTAATCGAAAAAAATCTTAATGCTATTAATTTTACAGAAGTCAATTACAGCACTCCATATTACTTTTTTAAAGATAAAGACAGTGATAAACGTAAGGAATATCAAGAGGGCTTTAAACTGGATAGTTTATACTTAGAAAATTCAATGGGTATAACTTCTGCAAAAGATAGTTTTGTTATTGATTTTCAAAAAAGACCTCTAATTTCCAGGATACAAGATTTTTGCAATAAAAATTTTTCTCATAATAACTTTCAAAGCAAATACTCATTAAATGAAAATTATCAATGGAAAGTCGACGAGCAACGTGAAGCAATTCCTGAGTTTAATAGAAATAATATTCGCCAAATAAACTATCGTACATTTGACAATAGATTCATTTACTATCAAGAAAATTTAGTATTTCGAGATAGAAAAGAGATTATGAAGCATTTTTTCAAAGAAAATCTCGCTTTGAATTTAGCTAAACGGGGCAGAGATATTAATGCACACAATTATTTTATAACTAATGACATAACAGATAAAAGCGTAACCTCTTCCTTAGACAACACAAATACATTCCCCCTCTACCTCTACCCCGAAGATGACAGTCAGCAAACGTTGGACGGGCGGCTCAAGCGGAAACCGAATCTCGATCCTGAGATTGTGCAGGAAATTGCGGATGGGCTGGGGTTGAAATTCACCCCTGAGAAGGATGAAGTCGAAGACAAGGAGATCCTGAAACAAGTTCAGGATGACAAGGTGGCTTTTGCTCCTATCAACCTGCTGGATTACATCTACGCCGTGCTGCATTCGCCCACCTACCGCGAGAAGTACAAGGAATTTCTCAAAATTGACTTCCCGCGTGTGCCCTACCCCTCCGATGCCGAAACGTTTTGGCAGCTGGTAGCATTGGGCGGGGAGCTGCGGCAGATTCACCTGCTGGAGCATCCGGTGGTGGATGATTTCATCACCACTTACCCGGAGGCGGGCTCCAACGAAATCACCAAGCGACTCACCAAAACGCAGCCGGGTTTTATTCCGTACAAAGAAGATGATAATCCGTTGGAGTCCACCTCCAAGATGGCCTCCAACTTTTTCGAGCCTTTCAAGATGGAGGCCATTGGGAAAATGGACTCCATCACTTTTTCCTTGCCAGATGGAGGCCACTCTAAAAGTGGACTCCATCAAAGTGATCGCTACCCCAACGAGCCACTGGGCAAAGTGCAAATCAACGAAAAACAATACTTTGGAGACGTGCCCGAGAAAGCATGGAACTTCTACATCGGCGGCTATCAACCCGCCGAAAAGTGGCTGAAGGACCGCCGCGACCGTGAACTCAGCTTTGAGGAAATTCAACACTACCAGAAAATTATCGTGGCGCTCATGGAAACGGATCAGATCATGCAGGCCATTGATGGTATAGAGCTTGAGTAACTGTGATTAACAACTCTTCCGAAATAATCTTATTGACTTAGGTAGCAGATATTGAATAATTTATAACTGTTTAACCTTTTTCTGAGCTTCTTTAGTCTTTTCCTCCATGCCAAGTGCTTTATAAACCTTAAAGAGACTTCGCCAGTATTTATTGTCAGCTTTATCCATTTCAGCAGCTTTTTCATAGTATTTCATTGATTTGTACAGTTGCTGTTTAGCGTGTTTATCATACTTAGCAGCTTGCTTGATATTAGGAGCGGTATTGCGTTGTTCGAATAGGACCGAGGCTTTATTTTGGAAAATGATACCAAGTGTGTTATAGGAAATCGGTTCGTTTGGACGATTTTTTAAGCATTCATTTAAATGTTTTATAGACTGGTCCGTAAGCCTGTTTATTTGATCTACAAGCTTTTCGTTTTTATCTCTCAATTCTTGGATAGTGCTTTTTAAACTTTGCTGCAAGTCGTCATTTTTATTTAGTTTTTCCTGCAGATCAAAAATTTTGTTTGCATTTCTATCATACTCCTCTTGAATGTTTAGAGCTGACTGATAGAGTTGAGTTCCTAAAGAAAGTTGGTATTGAGGATTCGTGGGGTCTTGTTCTATGAGATAACTCACTGTATTGATGGCTTTTTCTGATTCTCCCGCTTGGGAATAAGAATCGGCAAGAATTTCTACAATTTGAGTGTTATCAGGATATTTTTCTCGTGTATTTTCCAACACAGAGATTGCTTTCTGAGGTTGGTTGTCATTACGATAATACTGTGCAAGAAGCATATATGATTTGGCCGATTTGCTGTCTTTCAAGTCAATGTACTTTTTCTGCGCTTTAGCGGCTTCCTCATAATTTCCGGCCATTCCGTTCACTTGGGCATAAACACTTAATGAAAGGGATGCGTCCGGCTTAAGATAAAGCGCATTCTTCAAATGGGCTATGGATACTTCCAGCGGGTTAGCTTTACTTTGCATTATACTATCGTCAGAAGCAAATTCAACAGCTTTATTATGTTCTTCACGCCAAAGTGACTCTCGAACTTTGTCAATGCGTCCGATTTCGCCTGGCGCGCTTTCTGTTCTATTAGCCAAGGCTCTTGCCTTAGAAAATGCTTCTTCCATTTGCCTGTAATGTAATAGAGATTCTTCAGGGTTTTCAATAGCCTGAGCCTGTAGACCAAGTGCAGCTCCTTTATAGTAATGACTAATATAACCGTCTATACCGTTTTCTTGTAATTTATTAATTGCAAAAATAGCTTCTGAGGGCTTATTATTTCTTATGTATTCCTCAATTTGATAGTATTGCCTATCTTTAAAAATGCTTGAAAATTTATCCAGTAATTTTTTCCAAATAGATACATGAGTTCCTTCTTGTGTCGATTGTAATGATTCTTCTAATATTTTTTTATCAATCCATTTTTCACAAGCTTCTGAGAGCTCAAAATTTGAAGCTGAAGTAACCTTTAGCCTTGCCTCAAACTGGTCATGATTTTTAAATGATAATTGAAGCTTTTCTAAAGCTTCTCCTAATTTTAGAGATTTTAGGGACTGTATTTCAGTTAATAATTTTTTGAAAAACGAATCTGAATCATATCCCGAGATATGGTATGTATTTTTTTCAGGTTTAGATAATAATCCATTCTTAACTTTCTCAATTGGCTCTTCATTGTTAAAACCAATCCAAAATAACCCTTCATTAAATTTTTCTAACTTAGATAGTTGATCAAACACGAAATCATTTCCACTATATCCAACTATTATCCATGATCGGTGGGTACCTATCTTGTCAATAATAGATCTAATTTCGCTACTCTTTTTTTTAAGTTCTGCTTTTGTATTGAACTGCCAAACATTCTGGTATTCACCATGTAAATATATTACAGAAGGAAAAGAAAGATTAAAACCAGCTAAACTAACATTATTTGCAATATCATAGACTTGATTTTTACAATTTAGCAATGAAAGTGCCCTTTTTGTTAATGGATCAAAGTTAGTTGTTACTATACAATCTATTAAGCCAATTTTCATCAAAACGGCTATAATTAGATGCGTTATATTGATTTTTGACTTATCTATAAAATAATTCAATATCCTTTGCCTATCACCAGAATCTAAATCACCCATTATTTCAAAGTATTTAGAGCTATTGGGATTAATAAAAGTGTTTAAATTTTCTTCACTTTTGATGTAATCTATAAGTTTTAGCGCAGTGGGGATGCCAGAAGAAACAGATGCTCCAGCTCCTAAAAATATAACAGTACTCTCACCTCTTTCAGATTGTTGAATAATCTTCTTTGCAACTCTTTCAATCTTAGAAGTCCGCATTATTTGATCAGTCTATTTTCCAGATAATTATAAGTTCCTGCCATGACTCTTAAATCAAAACAGTTTTCCAGTTTAAGCTTAGGAAGTTTAAAATTCAATTAGGAAAATAAATGAAATTTCTTATAAACTCATGTTTGGAAAGACTAAAATAGCCACTACCAGAAGATCATCGTAGCCCTTATGGAAACGGATCGCATCATGCAGGAGATTGATGAGATTCAAATTGAGTAGAGCCTTGCTTGATTACGGAGCAGAGCAAACAGCAAGAATAATTCCCCTCTAACAAGAGGGGTGGCCTTCACGCGGGTTTTCGTGATGGTCGGGGTGTGTTTCGCTCCACTGCGGATGCAAAGGGTAAATCATACGGGCCGATTAAACAAATCGGCCTACATTTTGGTTTTGTCTTCTACCATGCCGGAGCGAAGCGCTGGAATCAGTATTAAAATTTGGGGCTGCGTCCGTCGCTCCGCTGCGGACGCCACCGGTACCATTCCCCTTGCGGAGCAGAGCGCCGCAAGGAGATACAGAGATAATGCTCCGTTGCGGAAACAGAAGAACAAGCAGTTAATTAGTAATGGATCGCTGGCAGAAATCATCCGTACATTTCATATCAATGCTTTTAATAAAATTACCCGACCATGGCCAACAAAAAAAAACCTAAAATTGTGCATGTGCACCTGCCCAAAGACGAAGCGTTCAAATCAACCCTTACCGCGGGCGACCATGAACTTATTGCCGATGAACCCGAAAGCGTGAAGGGCGGCACCGACCAAGGGCCCGACCCTTATGATTACTTGTTGATGTCGCTCGGCTCCTGCACCGTGATGACGGTAAAAATGTATGCCCGTCGCAAAGAATGGGCGCTGGATGATGTCTTTTTAGAGCTAAAACATAACCAGCGTCATGACAAGGATTGTGAGAATTGCGAGGAAGCCGAGAGCAAAATTGATGTAATCCAAAAAGAGCTCATCATCAAGGGCGAGCTTTCTGATGAACAGCTTAATAAGCTGCTGGATATCTCTAAAAAGTGTCCCGTTCACCGCACACTACTGGGTGAGATGGAAATTGAGAGTAGCGTTAGCCGAAAATAAACAAATAGTCATCCCGCAGATCCATGCGGGATCTTGTGGAGGCGGGTAGCGTTGGTCTGGGTACAAAATAGATTGGGGGGATCTCAGTCATGCGAGATCCTGCATCGCGGTGCAGGATGACTTTGTAATTTAAATTTCTATTCTAACCATCATCCTTTAGCCTCCTTTCCAATCCCACCAACAGATTAACACGGATTAAAAACGAATATCCGTGCCTATCTGTAAAAATCAGTGGCTAATTCTACTCCACCGCCGCCGGTTCCTGCCCGTCGGTGTAGGCCTCAATGGGCACGCAGCTGCACATCAGGTTACGGTCGCCGTAGGCGTCATCCACGCGGCTGATTGACGGCCAAAATTTACTAAACCGCAGATGATCAAGCGGGAATACGGCCTGCTCACGCGAATACGGATGCGACCATTCCTCCGCCAAGGCTACCCGCTGGGTATGCGGGGCATTTTTGAGCACGTTGTCTTCCGCATCGGCTTCATCATTTTCGAGGGCACGTATCTCCTCCCGAATTGAAAGCATGGCCTCACAAAAGCGATCCAGCTCATCTTTGGATTCGCTCTCCGTGGGTTCAATCATCAGTGTGCCCGGCACGGGAAACGACATGGTAGGCGCATGGAAACCGTAGTCCATCAGGCGCTTGGCAACATCTACCGAATCAACCCCGGCCGATTGTTTAAACGGACGTATGTCAACGATAAACTCGTGCGCGGTGCGACCATTTTTACCGGTGTACAAGATAGGAAACTCATCCTTAAGCCGCTCTTTCAAATAGTTGGAATTGAGGATAGCTTTTTTGGTGGCTTGCGTCAACCCTTCAGCACCCATCATTTTAATATACGCATACGAAATAGTGAGAATGCTGGCACTGCCCCAGGGCGCGGCGGATATACCGTGAATGGCATGTTCACCGCCGGTTTGCACCAAGGCATTGCCCGGCAGAAAAGGTTTGAGCTTTTCATTCACCCCGATAGGACCCACCCCCGGTCCGCCGCCGCCGTGGGGAATACAAAATGTTTTGTGCAGGTTGAGGTGACACACGTCGGCCCCAATTTCGGCGGGACTGGTAAGCCCCACTTGCGCATTCATGTTGGCGCCGTCCATATATACAAGGCCGCCGTTTTGATGAATGAGATCACAAATTTCCTTGATGTCTTCTTCAAAAACGCCGTGGGTTGAGGGATAGGTAATCATCAGTGCCGCCAAAGTATCCCGGTTGGCCTCCACTTTTTCGCGAAGGTCATCCAGATCAATATTTCCGTGATCATCGCAGGTTGTTACCACCACGTCCATGCCGGCCATCACCGCGCTGGCGGGGTTAGTGCCGTGCGCCGAATCGGGGACGATGGTCACATTGCGGGCCTCATCGCCGTTATGATCGTGATAGGCGCGGATCGTCATCAACCCCGCATATTCGCCCTGCGCGCCGGAGTTGGGCTGCATGGATACCGCTTCAAAGCCGGTGATTTCGCGCAGTTGATGCTCCAAATTTTCAAACAATTCCTGGTATCCTTCCGTCTGATCCTGCGGTGCAAAGGGGTGCAGCTGACCAAATTCAGGCCACGTAAGTGGAATCATTTCTGCCGTGGCGTTAAGCTTCATCGTGCACGAGCCCAGCGAGATCATCGAATGCGTAAGCGAGAGATCTTTATTCTCCAATTTTTTGAGATACCGCAGCATTTCGTGCTCGGAGTGGTAGAGGCTAAACACCGGATGATCCATAAATGAGGTGCGGCGCTGCAGCGAATCAGGGAAATCAACCATAACCTTTTCTGATGTTTCCCCAACCCGATAATTTTGAAGTTCGCCGGTCAGCGTACTAAAAATATCCAGCACCTGCTGCACATCATTTAGGCCTTTTACTTCATCAAAGGAAATACCGATGCGCGCTTCATCGTAATAACGGAAATTGATATCCCGTTTCAGGGCCAGTTTGCGAACCTCTTCTTTCTGTTTATTATTTTCTACCGGTATCGTCAGCGTATCAAAAAATTGTTCATTTTCTACCGCAACGCCCATCTTTTCAAGCCCCTCAGCGGTCAGCTTTGTCAATCCGTGAATGCGCTCGGCAATGCGTTTCAGTCCTTTGGGACCATGATACACGCCATACATACCCGCAATAACGGCCAGCAACACCTGCGCCGTGCAGATATTAGAAGTCGCCCGCTCGCGGCGAATATGCTGCTCGCGCGTTTGTAGAGCCATGCGGTACACGGGGTTTTCTTCATCATCCTGAGTAACGCCAATGATACGCCCCGGGATTTTTCGTTTATAGCCTTCTCCTGTAGCAAAATAAGCTGCATGCGGGCCGCCGTATCCCATCGGCACACCAAATCGCTGCGTAGTGCCCACCACCGCATCGGCGCCCATTTGGCCGGGTGATTTTAGCAGCGTGAGGCTCAGCAAATCAGCAGCGACCGCTACCTGCACGCCCTGCTCGCGGCTTGCTTCAATGATGCTGCTGTAATCTTCAACCGAGCCGTCGGTGCCCGGATACTGCAGCAACATGCCAAAAAGGGTTTCATCCGTGACGTCGAGCTCATTGTGATCACCCACTACAACCTCAACATTCTGTGACCGCGCGCGCCCTTTAATGACATCAATGGTTTGGGGGTGGCATAGTTCAGAAACAAAAAATGTTTCCGCACCTTTTCGTTTCGCACCTCTGCGTGAGCCGTAGAACATAGACATGGCTTCGGCAGCAGCGGTGCCTTCGTCCAGCAGCGAAGCATTGGCCAGCTCCATGCCAGTGAGGTCGGAAACCATGGTTTGAAAATTAATCAGTGCTTCCAGCCGACCTTGCGAAATTTCGGCCTGGTAGGGTGTATAAGCCGTATACCAACCCGGATTTTCCAAAATATTACGCTTAATTATGTTGGGCGTGAGCGTATCGTGGTAACCCATGCCTATAAACGATTTTTTGACGTCGTTTTTTTCTGCGAGCTTTCCAAAGTCTTCCAGAAACCGATATTCACTCATCGGCCGGTCCAGATTCAGCGGTTCTTGCAGACGTATGTTTTCGGGAATAGTCTGATTGATCAAATCATCGAGCGATGAGGCCCCCACCTCCACAAGCATTTCTTCTGTGCTTTCAGGACTTGATCCATTGTGCCGGTGGTTAAATTGTTCTTTATCAAAGTTGATACTCATTGAAAGCAAGGCTTTAAATTCAAATAGTTGTTACGGTCGATTCAATATTTTCAAACAGCAAATTTGAAGCTAAAATTCTATTTTAAACGATAAAATCGAGATCACCAAAAATAAGAAACCCGCTAATAAATTGACAGCCAGTCCTCTTTTCTTTTAACCACCGGCCTCCTACACTTTTGCACCCTGATCGTTCTTATTTAATGGGCGTTCACTTAGGCTAAAAATTCATTTTGTTTTAGCTTATTATTTATATTTATTGTTGGTTTGTCATTTAAAAATACGTTTTTACGGTTAGTAGAAAAATAATTCACATGGAATTTTCAGCATTACAAGAATGGTTTCTGTCACTTGGTGCCATTTATCAAAGCCTTATCGCCGGACTTTTCACCTGGGGCATGACCGCGCTTGGTGCATCGCTGGTTTTCTTTTTTCGCACCATTAATCAAAAAGTGCTGGATGCCATGCTCGGTTTTGCTGCGGGCGTAATGATTGCGGCCAGCTTCTGGTCACTGCTTTCTCCTTCCATCGAGATGGCTGTATCGCAGGGTATGATTGCCTGGCTGCCGGCGGTGATAGGCTTCCTGGCCGGGGGTATATTTCTTCGGGTCTGCGATGCCATCATCCCCCACCTGCATTTAGGATTTCCAACAGAGGAGGCCGAAGGCGTTTCCACTTCTTGGCGCCGTTCCACATTACTGGTACTGGCCATCACTATCCATAATATTCCCGAAGGGCTGGCCATCGGTGTATTGTTCGGAGCCGCTGCTTCGACGGGTATTCAAGCCGCCGGCGGAGCCACCGTGGGGGCAGCAATCGCCCTTGCTATCGGCATTGGTATACAAAACTTTCCCGAAGGAACCGCCGTATCCGTGCCGCTACGTCGCGAAGGGGTGTCTATGGGCAAAAGTTTTTGGTACGGTCAGCTTTCCGGATTTGTTGAACCCGTCTCCTGCATAATCGGTGCGGCAGCCGTATTATTTATTCAACCCATTCTTCCCTATGCGCTTGCTTTTGCTGCGGGCGCCATGATATTTGTGGTTGTTGAAGAACTTATCCCCGAATCGCAACTGGCCGGAAATGCCGATATTGCCACCCTCGGAACCATGGTGGGCTTTAGTGTGATGATGCTCTTAGATGTAGCTTTAGGTTAATTGGAAAAAAATGTATTAATTAGCGATATTCTGTTGAATTCTTCCAATTAATTTTTTTGGCGATAAAGAATGAAGAACGGTTCCAAAAGTGTGCTCATTGTAGAAGATGACATGATCCTTTCGATGGTTCTCGAACGGATGATTGTAAAACTCGACTATTCGGTGGTCGGGAAAACCACCACCGGGCAGGAAGCCATTGATTCAGCCCTGAAGCTGAATCCTGATCTTATCTTGATGGACATTCAGCTAAAAGACGATATTGACGGCATTACAGCCATGGCCGAAATTCGGAATTCGCTCGATATTCCGGTTATCTATATTACCGGTAATTCGGATGATTTTAATTTATCGCGTGCAAAAAAAACCGACTTTATTGATTACCTGATCAAACCCATCCAAATGAGTGATCTTGAATCATCCATTCAAAAAGCATTCAAGAAGAACTAAGTCCTCTCCCTCGGTCGTGCCTTTTTGACGTCTTTAAAATACCCGCACCATTCAACCTTGTCATCCTCCCGAGTTCTGGGGACGACGTGGCAATCCCCTCACGCAGCATATAACACGGTCTCCGTTGAGAGATTGACCCGAAGGGACTCTTTTGGAGCCACGCTCTCTATCGGTCACTTGCAATAACAATAGGTTCTGCAAAGGTCTCCTTTTCGTGTTATAGAGTTGGGCTTTATCTTTTTTGTTGCTTAGTTTTCGGGTGAATAGTTGCTATACAATCATTCCAAACTTAATGAATCGCTACTATGAGCAATAAATTGAAGACGCTCTCTCCCAGCCAACTGGAACATTTTATTACTGAACAGGTGAATGAGTATATAGGAGAAAGCTGTAATTGCACTGTTTCCAATATTAATACGCCCAATATTGACAGCGAAGCGGATATTGCCATGGAAGATGAGCGCAGTATCGCCTTTGAGGTCAAACTTTCGTACATGGCCTCAGAAACCAATGAATAAATAACCCCGAGGCAGAGCCATCGGGGTATCAAAGGAAATAAGATACACTAAAATAATTTTCTTTCATTATAACCCACCCCTGCACCCCTCCAGAGGGGATTTTTCGACAAATACAGCCTACGTAGCCAAGCGAGGTCTGCCGAAGTTTTAACGCAGGCATGGCTACTTCGGCGTAGTAGGCCTCAAAATGACA
>Ga0306901_1000241_pt1 | contig 26677 bp, 20 predicted proteins | sample AntRauMFilla3767_FD_190431 | JGI IMG/M metagenome (GOLD analysis project Ga0306901, IMG submission 190431) | Saline lake microbial communities from Rauer Islands, Antarctica - Metagenome Filla 3 #767 (v2) (version 2) | ecosystem: Environmental > Aquatic > Non-marine Saline and Alkaline > Saline ... | reverse complement strand
TTACGATCAAGCCATTGCCGCCTACCGTAAAGTGTTGAACGACTACCCCAACAGCGATTATGTGGTTGAAGCAGCCAACGGCATTGATTATGCGCGACAGGCTTCAGCCGGAGACCGTCCCGCTGACAACGATGCCGATCAACCTTCGGCGGTGGATGAGTTTATTGAAAATAATCCACAGAGCGGTACCAACGATCAGCTGCGCTACCGGCAGGCTGAAAGTCTGGTGCAATCGGGTGATTACATCAAAGCCATTGAAAAACTTGAACAATATATTCGCATCAGCAACAATAGTGAGCTACTGCCGGATGCACATCTCAATCTGGCTAAAGCATATAGTGAAACGCAACGTTCGGCCAAGGCAGAGGAGAGCTATAAAACGCTGTTGGAAGAATATACCGACTCGGATGAAGCCGCTGAAGCACTGATCGCACTTGGAAAAATGACGCTCGCTGAAAATAATTATCAGAATTCATTCGATTACTATAGCCGATTGCTTGAAAAAGGTTCCGCCTATCGTGTTGAGGCCTACACCGGTATGGGTAATGCCCGTATTGGTATGGGGCGCGTTGAGGATGCGCGGCAGCAGTATCAGTCGGCACTGGAAATTGACGGATCTTTTGATGCCGCCAAAGTAGGGTTGGCCAAAGCAGCCTTGCAACAGGAAAATTACGAAGAAGCCTTGCAGCATCTTTCACCCGTGGCCGAAGCCAACACCACGGCGGTGGGCGCTGAAGCGCAGTATCTGCTGGGCGTTACGTTCCAGGAGCAGGGAGAGTTTCAGCAGGCGCTGGACGAATACGCTAATGTGCAGGTGTTGTATGAATTTTATGACCGCTGGGTGGCTAAATCGTTGCTGAAGAGCGGGGAAGCTTATATTCAGCTCGGCAATAACAGTCAGGCTCGAAAAGTGTTACAGTCACTGATGAACAAGTACCCGCGCAGTTCGGAGGCACAGCAGGCCCGGCAAATGCTTGATAATGAGTAAAAGTAAGAAGCAAGAAGCAAGAATTGAAAAGTAAGATGTAAAGTATGATCTCATTTTACTTCCACCAATCGGAGGTTTTGCAAAACACTTTACACAATACTGTCTTCGCGAGCCTCGCTTTTCAGAGGCGTGGCGATCTCCTCTTGTAACTTTTCGAGGGCTTTGCAAAACCCCTTCTTGTCATCCTGAATTTATTTCAGGATCTTAGTTTTAAGCACAAAACGACATTTTAGATTCTGAAACAAGCCATGCCTGCCGAAGCTTTAGCGTAGGTTGGTTCAGAATGACACAATTATTTAGTTTTGCAAATCCCTCTTTTCATCAAATGTCCAAAATTTCATCGCCATTGAGTACTAATAAAAACATATCGCCGGCCCGCAAGCTTAATGGCACACTCGTGCTCCCTGCTGATAAGTCCATCTCACACCGCGCGGTGATGTTCGCCGGCCTGCATGACGGTCAATCGGTCATTGAGAATTTTTCTTCTGCCGCAGACCCACACTCAACCATTGCCTGCATGCGTCAGCTCGGTGTGGGTATATCAACCAATGGAAATCAAGTTATTGTTGATGGAGTGGGGCGTGATGGGCTTCAACCACCGGCCGAACCACTCAATTGCGGGAACTCCGGCACCACTATGCGACTTTTAAGCGGCATAGTGGGGGGCGCGGGAATTTCGTGCACCTTAACAGGTGATAAATCATTGTCTGCCCGCACCATGCAACGCATCATTGATCCGCTGCGGCAAATGGGTATCAATATTTCCGGGCGCGATGATAATTTTGCTCCCTTAAATATACAACCGCACACAGGAGTTAATGCCCTTCATTTTCAGCTGCCCATTGCGAGTGCTCAGTTGAAATCATGCGTGCTGCTGGCAGGGTTGTTTGGAAAAGAGTCAACAAAAGTAATTGAAACAAAAACCAGTCGCGACCACACCGAACGTCTGCTACAGCTGCCGGTTGACGAAACCCGAGATGAGAAAGTTATCAAAAGCAACAGCAGCCAAGCTATTCCCCAACAATCTTATACGGTTCCGGGTGATTTCTCGGCGGCAGCTTTTTGGTTGGTAGCGGCCGGCATTCACAGTAATGCTTCCATAAGAATGCCCGCAGTGGGAATGAATCCCACACGAACCGGAGCATTGCATATTTTACAGCAAATGGGCGCTGATATTTCCATCACCAATAAACGAATGGAAGGGTTTGAGCCCGTAGCAGATTTGCAGGCCTCCTCATCCTCTCTACAAGCTGTAGACATCACGGCTGAAATAGTACCGAATTGTATCGATGAAATTCCTATTCTCATTATTGCCATGCTGTTTGCCGATGGTAGTTCCACGGTTCGCGGAGCCCGGGAATTGCGCCATAAAGAAACCGACCGCCTTGACGCCATGGCACAGCTGCTGAAGCGTGCGGGAGCTACATTTACAGAGTACGACGATGGGTTTGAAATTGTGGGCAATCCTAATTTCCGCCCCCAGTATGGATCCTTTGAAAGTGAAGATGACCATCGTATCGCCATGGCTGCAGCAATTCTGGCCATTATGGGATCCGAATCTTCCACTATTGCTGATGCCAATTGCACCCGTATTTCCTATCCATCCTTTTGGAATCACCTCTCTAAACTGACGAATTGAATTGTACTGCGGCTTTTGCTCCGCAAATTTGGCAAAACTGCTTTTCTGCTTCCCTAAAAATGCCAATACGTCATACTTATTGAAGCCATTTGAGCTTGGCATTGTCATTGCATTAATACAAGTAAATATTAATTAATCGGATAATGCTATGAGTGAATTCACTATTGATATCGAGCGACAGCTGGAACGACTTGGAAAAGACATTCAACAAATGGTTGGGCGTATCGTGCCTCTTGACGACAAAGGCCATGATTTTCGTCCACACTGCGATATTATAGAAAGCGAAGAAACCTATAAAATCGTGCTTGATATCCCCGGCTTATCCAAAAACGAAGTTAACGTATCACTACAGGAGTTTGTACTGACGGTACGCGGCGAACGTGTGAATGAACTTGAGGATGAAGAAGTGTACCGGCGCCAGGAACGAACAGCCGGCGTGTTCAGCCGCTCATTTGCGCTTCCAAAGAATGTAGGTACCGACAAAGTGGATGCTACATTCCGTACCGGGGTGCTGACAGTAGCCATGCCAAAAACGGATGATCACGACGATTCAAAAAATATACCGATTAATGAATGATTGAATTTTAATGCTGTCCCGACTGCTGTTGTGATCAGCATCTAAATTTGATTTCAGATCCCGAAATGAATTCGGGATGACAGGTTTAAGACTTTTAAAAAATTTAAACAGTAAACCAAAAATTAATAATCAATTATTATGGGTAAGATAATAGGAATTGACTTAGGAACGACCAACTCCTGCGTAGCCGTCATGGAAGGCAGTGAGCCGGTTGTCATACAAAATGCAGAAGGAGGGCGTACTACGCCTTCGGTGGTAGCTTTTTCGAAAGATGGTGAACGCCTCGTAGGCGCACCTGCAAAGCGTCAGGCCATCACCAATCCCGAAAAAACAATCTCTTCAATCAAGCGGTTTATGGGGCGCCTGCACAACGAAATTAAGGAAGAATCCAAGCAGGCCTCATACAAAATTGTGAAAGGAGATGACGGTACCGCTCGGGTGCAAATTGATGATCGCAAATATGCACCGCAGGAAATTTCGGCCATGCTGTTGCAGAAAATGAAGCAGACTGCCGAAGAATACCTCGGTGAAGATGTAACGGATGCCGTGATTACGGTACCGGCTTATTTTAACGATGCGCAGCGTAAAGCCACGCAGGAAGCCGGCGATATCGCAGGCTTAAATGTGAAGCGAATTATCAACGAGCCTACAGCTGCCTCGCTGGCGTACGGACTTGATAAGAAAGACCAGGATCAAACCATTGTTGTTTATGACCTCGGAGGCGGTACATTTGATGTATCCATCCTTGAGCTGGGCGACGGTGTGTTTGAAGTGAAATCAACCAGCGGTGATACGCACCTTGGCGGTGATGATTTTGACTCCCGCCTGATTGATCACCTGGCTGATGAATTTAAAAAAGATGAGGGTATTGATCTGCGGGAAGACCCCATGGCAATGCAGCGGTTGAAAGATGCCGCCGAGAAAGCTAAAATTGAGCTTTCCAGTTCACAAAAAACCAATGTAAACCTTCCGTTTATTACCGCAACCGATGCCGGACCCAAGCACTTGAATGTGGACATCACCCGGGCGCAGTTTGAAAAAATGATTGACGATTTGGTTCAAAAAACGATTGAACCCTGCAAGCGTGCGATGGATGATGCCGACTTTGGCAAGAGTGATATTGACCAAGTAATTCTGGTTGGTGGTTCTACCCGCATTCCTAAAATTCAGGAAGTGGTGAAAGAATTCTACGGCAAAGACCCAAGCAAGGGCGTAAATCCCGATGAGGTTGTAGCCGTTGGAGCTGCCATTCAAGGCGGTGTTATGAGCGGTGACGTTGATGATGTGGTACTGTTGGATGTAAGTCCACTGAGCCTCGGTATTGAAACGCTGGGCGGCGTATCCACACAGCTTATTGAAACAAATACCACCATTCCAACCAGCAAAGAGGAGACATTCTCTACTGCTGCTGACAATCAAACCAGCGTAGAAATACATATTCTACAAGGTGAGCGTGCAAAGGCACAGGACAACCGAACGCTGGGCCGCTTCCACCTCGATGGAATACCACCGGCACCGCGCGGTGTTCCGCAAATTACAGTGACATTTGATATTGATGCCAACGGCGTGTTGAATGTGAGTGCCAAAGATAAGGGCACGGGCAAAGAGCAAAGCATCCGCATTGAATCTTCTTCCGGACTTTCCGACCAGGAGATAGATAAGATGAAGGATGCGGCCGAAGAACATGCCGAGGAAGACGAGCAAATCCGCGAGCGTGCCGAAAAACTCAACGAAGCGGACAGCCTGGTATTTTCAACGCGCAAGCAGCTTGATGAGCACGGCGATAAGATTTCTGATGAGCAGAAACAGCAAATTGAGGGCGCCGTAGAAGAAGTGGAAAAGCATCATAAAGAAGAGAACATGGAAGCACTTGATGAAGCCATGGAACATCTCAATGAAGTTTGGTCAGAAGCTTCGCAGGAAATCTACAAAGCGGCCCAGCAAGAACAGGCGCAAGCCCAGCAACAGCAGCCCGATAACGGACAACAACCCGGCGCCGGTGCTGATGAAGCCTCGCAGGATGAGGATTCTGAAGAAGAAGACGCCGTTGACGCTGACTTTGAAGTGGTTGATGAAGAAGAGGAGAAGAAATAAGTAAATCACCCACTTGATAATTTATATTAGAAAGCTTCCCGAGAGGGAGGCTTTCTTTTTTTTATGCAGTATATCCTTCAGGGGCTATAATTGGGTCTTGTTTGCATAAACTGTATATTCAGCTTCTGATTTTTAAAAATGAGAACACAAATAGAAAATATAGGCACCATCAATACCTCTACGCAGATACAGCTGCCTGATGAAACTGAAAAACTCATTGAGCACTCCCTAAAAGAAGATATTCAATCCGGAGATTTAACAACAAATGCTATTGTACCCCAAAGTGCGAAAAGCAGTGGTCGCTGGATTGCCAAACAACAAGGAATTGTGGCCGGATTGTTTATCGGCGAGGCGGTTTTTGAAATGCTTGATGAAAATGTGAGCTGGAATCCGCAGGTGCAGGAGGGTGAATTGGTAGAGCCCGGGGATGTTCTTGTAAATTTTACCGCAGAAAGCCGTGCCTTGTTAACCGGAGAACGAACGGCCCTCAATTTTGTGCAGCGTATGAGCGGCATAGCTACAGCGGCTCATCAATATATTGGCACACTCAACGGATATTCCACTAAAATACTGGATACCCGCAAAACGGTGCCCGGTATGCGCGTGCTCGATAAGTATGCCGTGCGTACCGGCGGCGCGGAAAATCACCGGGCCGGGTTATTTGATATGGTGTTAATTAAAGAAAATCATATTGCCATTGCGGGTGGAATAGAAGAAGCGGTGCAGAGAGCTAAAAAACATGCACCCGATACCAAAATTGAAGTCGAAACCACATCACTGGGTGATGTTGAGCAAGCGCTCGATGCGGGAGTGGACATGATCATGCTGGATAATATGTCAACCGAGGAGATGAAAGAGGCGGTCCGTTTGATTGATAACCGTGCTTGTACCGAAGCTTCCGGTAATATTACGCCCGAACGTTTAAACGAAATAGCCTCAACCGGCGTTGATTATATATCAGCCGGTGCATTGACCCACTCGGTTAATGCTTTTGATATCAGTCAATTAATTATTGATTAGAAGAGACCTTTGAAATACTACCCAAGAGTCTTCTCCCGAAGGGATCCCTTTGGGAGAAATAGACGTTGGTTATGCAAAGGCCTATAGAACTAACTTTCTTTAAATAAAAGCGACAGTAAACTTCCTAAGTTCACTGAATTTTTAATGGTCGGACAGGATGTCCGACCTACGAATCAAGGGGGATGACCTGTTTAGAGCACAATTATCAATCCCAATAAAATATTGACAATTTTAATTATTATTTACCGTCATGCTTAAAGAGCAAATGATTGATGAAATAAATGAATTGAAAGCCCAAAAAAATGCGGTCATCCTTGCACATAATTACCAGGTGCCGGATGTGCAGGATATTGCCGATTATGTAGGCGACTCGCTGGGGCTTTCCCAGCAGGCGGCCGAGACCGAAGCAGAAACCATTATTTTCTGCGGGGTGCATTTTATGGCCGAAACGGCTTCCATTATATCACCCGATAAAACGGTATTAATACCTGATTTAAAAGCCGGCTGCTCACTGGCCGATAGTATTACGGCCGATCAGCTTAAGGAATGGAAAGCCGATCACCCCGATGCGGTGGTTGTTTCGTACATTAATACCACAGCTGCCATTAAAGCCGAGAGTGATTACTGCTGCACATCATCTAACGCCGTGCAGATTGTAGAATCCATACCGGAAGAAAAAGAAGTCTTATTTTTACCGGATAAATTCTTGGGTACGTATGTGGAGATGGTTACCGGCCGCGAGCTGAATATTTGGGACGGCGCCTGCCATGTGCATGAAAAAATAGGGGAGCTGAACCTGAATGAGAAACAGAAAGAATATCCTGATGCAGAAGTGCTCATTCACCCCGAATGCGGTTGTTCTACATCGTGTATGATGAAATCTGCCATGTATTTTGATTGCGACGACGGACATATTCATTCCACCAGCGGCATGCTCAATCGCGCCAGTGAATCAGAAGCCGAAGAGTTTGTGGTTGCTACGGAGACCGGTATTCTGCATCGCATGGAAAAAGAAAATCCCGAGAAGAAATTTTATGCTGCCAACGATAATGCGGTGTGTGAATACATGAAAATGATTACGCTTGAGAAGCTGCACGATTCGCTCAAAAATGATCGTTTTGAAGTGAAGGTGCCCGAAGAGCTGGTATCAAAAGCACGCCGGCCCATCGAACGCATGCTTAGTATTGCGTAAGTGTAACCGCAGAGTTACGAAAAGGTTCTGGCGGATCATGGCTAACCCGTTTTGCCGTCAACTACTAAATCAACCTGTTAGAGTCTCAAGACCTGACTGCGTTGATTTCACACGCTGACAGGTTTCAGAAAAACCACCGAAACGCTGTCAGGTGGTGTCTTTGTTTCAACCGCACAATGCGTTATGCTAAGTAAATTTTAAGATTCTCTCTTTGAAACTCTGCGTACCCTCCGCGTAACTTTGTGGTTATAAATTATGAATTATGATTATCTTAGGCATTGAATCTTCCTGTGATGAAACGGCCGCCGCTGTTTATACCGACGATGGGCTTCAGTCAAACGTCATTGCCTCTCAAACGATCCATGAGCAGTATGGCGGCGTTGTTCCCGAGCTGGCATCACGTGCCCACCACAAAACGATCTGGGCTACGGTAGAGCAATCGCTCGATGAAGCAGAATTGGATATCGATGATATTGATGCTGTTGCAGTAACCCAAGGACCCGGCTTAATAGGGGCGCTGCTGGTGGGGGTATGCTTTAGTAAAGGATTAGCGCTTGCACGGGATATTCCGCTTATTGGGGTGAACCACATGGATGCACATATTTACGCCAATTTTATTGATGAGAAACCGGCTTATCCCTTCGTAGCGCTTACCGTTTCGGGGGGACATACACAGCTGGTGCATGTGCAAAATGAATTCGACCACGTACTATTGGGACGTACGCGGGATGATGCGGCCGGTGAAGCATTTGACAAAATTGGGAAAATACTGGGCTTGCCGTATCCGGCCGGGCCGTTGATGGATGAAAAAGCCCGGCAGGGTGATCCGCATTTTCATGATTTTCCGCAGTCCATGCTTAATCATCAATTTGAATTCAGCTTTTCAGGACTAAAAACGTCTGCACTTTACTATTTGCAGGAAAAGGATGATAAAAAAGCCTTTCTCGATGATCACCTCCATGATGTTTGTGCCAGTGTATCGCATGCTATAACTGAAGTACTGGTTAAAAAGCTGAAAAAAGCGATAGAGCATACCGGCGTTAATACGGTGGTTTTGGCAGGCGGGGTGTCCGCCAATACCATGTTGCGTAAAAAGGCTCGAAAAATGACTGAAAATTCAGGTGTGAGTCTGCACATCCCAAAGTTGGAATATTGCACCGATAATGCTGCGATGATTGCTATAACGGGTTATTTAAAAGCTAAAAAAGGAGAGTATTCAGATTTGAGCATGAAGCCCTTTGCCAGCCTTTGAGAGCAAGAAGCGAGAAGAAAGAAGCAGAAGCTTCTCGCTTTTTACTTCTTGCTTCTCCTTTACTGGTATTTCTTCGAGGCTTCAACGGCTAACCCATCTACCCGTTCATTACGCGGATTGCCGGAATGACCTTTCACTTTAATCCACTTTACGTTATGGGGCTGCATTGCGGTTAACATCTCTTTCCACAAATCCTGATTTTCGACCGGTTTTTTATTCGATTTTTTCCAGCCCCGCTTTATCCAGCCGTTAATCCAGTTCTTATTGAAAGTGTTAATAATCAGCGCACTGTCGCTGTGAATTTTAACTTTACAGGGTTTATTTAATGCTTTGAGTGCTTCAATGACGGCGCGCATCTCCATGCGATTATTGGTGCTATCCGCAGCGCCGCCGCTTAATTCTTTTTCTCGACCATTCCATTGCAGCAAAGCCCCCCAGCCGCCGGGACCGGGATTGCCGCTGCAGGCGCCGTCGGTAAAAACAATCACTTCTTTTTTGGATGAATCAGACATACTGCTTGGTTATGGGTTGGAGCGCTTTTTTATATTCAGCGGCTTGATTCGCAATTTCCTGTTTCCATCTATCGCTATTTTCGCCCGCATATAAAATACTGCGACTGGAATTAATCAGCGGAATACCTTGGTGATTGTCGAGTACATTTTTCAATCCGTCAATTGAGCCGCCCTGCGTGCCAATACCCGGGATCAGCAGCGCACTTTTGGGGTGATGAGCTATTATCTCCTTAAGCTCCCGAGCTTGGGTGGCTCCAACTACCATACCCACTTCCGTTGGATTTTCCGCATTGATGTGAGATAGTTTTTGAGCGATATATTCAGCCATTGAGTTTTGGTTGGCAAAGGGCCGGGCAAGAAAATCATCCGCCCCCGAATTTGAAGTGAGCGTAAGCACAAATATGGCTTTCTGGGAATCATTCAAAAATGGGTTGAGCGTTTCAAATCCCATTAGCGGATTCAGTGTCACCGCATCCACATCAAACACTTCAAAATAGGCCTGTGCGTAATGCTCAGCTGTGGAACTTATATCGCCCCGTTTGGCATCAGCAATGATAATTTTATCATTCGGAATTTCGTCAAGAACTTGTTGAAAAATGAGCAAGCCTTGAGGGCCAAGTGCTTCAAAAAAACCAAGGTTGGGTTTATAGGCGGCGCAATGTTTTGAAGTTTCATTAATCACCGCTTTTAAAAATTGAAAAACCTGATCTTCAGGGTTTTTATATTTTTTTTTAATCGCCTTGGGTATGCGGCTTATATTGGGGTCCAGCCCAATACAAAGGCATGATTCGGAATTCTGTAGAGCTTCTTCCAGTTTATGGGTAAACGTCATATCGGCGATAAATTAATTTGATGCCGAAGTTACAAATACTGGAAGGGAAAGTGAATAAAAAAAGACATTGTAAATCAGGCAGCTTGCCTGATTCTATATTTTATGTACCTTTTTATTTTATAAATGGATCAATACCTCGTTCCTTTGGGTCGGATAGCTTATAGAAGCAAGATACGCCAAAATATCCTTTGCCGAAGGCATCCCTTTGGGTAACTCCCCTCTGGAGGGGCTGCCTAGACCGGGGTGGGTCGTATTGAAAGAAAATTGTTTTGGCGTATCTCTCGTTTCTTGGTGATACCTGGGCGGCTCTGCATCGGGGTTGTTCATCGGGACAGGCCGTCCGAGCTACATTTCACAGATAGATTGTTCCCAGCTCTGTGTGCCTGACCAGAGGTCCAGCACGAGATAAATCTCAAATTCAGCCGCACTTACAATCGGGGCCGCAGTCGCCGCCCTTATCAGATGATTTGGTCATCTTTTTGCCCAGAAAATTCCAACCAAGAAATCCGGCTGCAAAAACAAGAAGTGATATCGCTATAATTGTTTGCATGATAAATTAAATTACAAAGTTAATAGCCGAGTGCAAGCCCGCCCTGATAAACTATTAGAGAACAAATATAAGCAAGTGCGGTCATATATATAAACATAACGATGGGCCACTTCCAGGAGTTTGTCTCACGCCGTACAATAGCCAGCGTACTCATGCACTGCATGGCCAAGGCAAAAAATATCATCAGCGAAATGGCCGAAAGGGTAGAGAATACGGGTTCTCCGGTTTGTGGGTCTTTTTCATTCAACAGTTTTTGTTCAAGGGTGACGACTTCTCCCTCATCACTGCCCACGCTGTAAATGGTATTGAGGGTTCCAACCATAACTTCGCGCGCTGCAAATGACGTAATTAAGCCAATACCAATTTTCCAGTCGAAGCCGAGCGGTTCAATAGCAGGTTCAATAAAGCGCCCAATTTGTCCGGCATAACTGCGCCTTAGTTTGTAGGATGAAACAGATTGTACGGATGCTTGGGTGCCATCTACAGTAGATTCTGTGGTGGTGGGATTTGCAATTTCGGGGGGCACATCCACCTTCGGGTATGAGGCAAGAAACCAGAGCACAACAGAAATGGCCATAATAATTTTACCAGCTTCTTTTACAAAAATCCATCCGCGTTCAAACATATTGTAAAACACGGACGACCAGTTGGGCATTTTATAACTTGGTAGTTCCATCATGAATGGGGTAGAGGTGCCGTCGGAATAAAAAAGCTTTATCACCCAGGCGGAAGCGATAGCCATGATGATGCCGAAAATGTAGAGCCCGAAAAAAGTTACCCCCTGCAGGGAAATAAATCCCAGTACAGATGTACTTGGCACAAAGGCCGAAATCATGAGCGCATATACCGGCAACCGTGCCGAACAGGCCATAAAAGGAAGCACCATAATGGTGATGAGACGGTCGCTCCAGCTTTCGATGGTACGGGTAGCCATAATGCCGGGAATGGCACAAGCAAAACCTGAAATAAGAGGCACGACCGAGCGCCCGTGCAGGCCAATGCGGGTCATAAAGCCATCCATTACAAAAGCGGCGCGCGCCATGTAGCCGGTGCCTTCAAGGATGGAAATAAAGAAAAATAAAATCATGATTTGCGGCAGGAATATTACGACCCCGCCCAATCCGGCAATGACGCCTTCCACTAATAAATCGTTGAGAATTCCGGGAGGCAGCGTTTGGGCAACAAAATTGCCGGCCTCTACAAAAAGCAGATCAATCATGTCCATAAAGGGCTCAGCCCAGGAAAATATGGCCTGAAACATGAGCAATAAAATGGCAACAAATAGTATGGGCCCGCCCACTTTATGCGTTACCACCGAGTCAATCTTGTCGCTGATGGTTTCCGGCTCATCCGCGGGCTTTTGCGAACCATTTTTGGTGCATTCTTCAATAAAATCGTAGCGTGCCATCACTTCTGCAGCCGTGGGGTTTTGCCCGGCCCGTTCAATGCGCGAATGCGCTTTGGTGATTATTTCCTTTGCCACCTGTTTATCGGGATGATCATGAAATCCGTTGGTGATCTGATTATTGCTAATCAACCGAAGAGCCTCAATATGATGGGCCCGCTCCGGCAGTTCTGTATGCGGTTTGAGCCAGCCATCGCTTATTAGGGTGATGGCATCATGCAGCGGTTCTTCAGGCTTCCAGCTTAGTGGTTTGGGCCGGTTTAGATCGTGATCACCAATAGCTTGTTTTACCTTTAGTATATCGCTTTTATTTTTTGCCACGATGGGCAACACGGGTATGCCCAGTTTCTTTTGGAGGATATCGGCATCAACCGTTATGCCACGCTCCTCGGCCAAGTCACTCATATTTAACAGTATCATCATGGGGATTTCGAGATCCATGACTTGTGTAGCGAGATAGAGGTTGCGGTCCAGGTTGGTTGCATCCAGCACAAGGACCGCTAAATCGGGCGATTCTTCATGCTCATATTCCCCGATAAGCGTTTGATAAGCAATGCGCTCGTCGATCTTTTTGTGATTGAGGCTGTACGTACCGGGCAGATCGATAATGTTGTGCTTGATTCCATCAAGGTGCATAGTACCGGTTTTGCGCTCTACCGTTACACCCGGATAGTTCCCAATTTTTTGTTTCATGCCGGTTAAAGCATTAAATACCGTAGATTTTCCGGTATTGGGATTTCCAACTAATGCAATTGTGAGGGATTCGTTTTTCAAAATAAGACCTTACTCAATTTCAACACATTGTGCTTCTTCTTTGCGAAGGGTAAGCAGGTAGCCACGCACTTTTATTTCAATAGGAAACCCAAGGGGCGCGCTGCGAATAATTTCAAGGGTGGTTCCCGGCAACAACCCCATTTCGAGCAATTGTGGCGCTCGGGGACCTTTTACATTCGTAATTCGTTTGGTGCCGGTTTCTTGTTGATCAGAAAGGAGGGTGCTCATAAAAGTGCTTCAATTCAAGCTTACCAGAATGCGCCGCGCAAGTTTTTTGCTGATGGCAAGCCGGGTATCTCCAACTTGTAAAATAACATTCGAGTTGTTGGAAATTATTTTTCCTTTGATGCCCTCCACACAACCCATTTCGCGCAACCGACAGGCATTTTTGCAATCACAACCGACACACTGAATGTGTATTTTCTCTCCGGCCTTGGTTGTGTTGAGTGGATGCATTCGCGTGTTTTAATATCTATTTAAACTTAATCTAAACAAATATAAAAAATACCCAGCTAAGATCGAAAGGATTTTTTGGAAATTTTCGTTGATTAGAGAGACAATTTAAAACTCCCAACACTTAGAACTGTCATCGTCCCGAGTACTTGGGACAATGACAAAATAGAGATGCAGTCTTAATCTTAGAGGGGAGATTGCCGCACGATTCCCAAAATCAAGGAATCGTTCGCAATGACAGTTAGAGAATATAGGCTGAATTGCAACTGCGGGACTCCTCCCGTGCATTCAGGTTAATAACAGTGACAAAACAAAGAACCTGTCATTCCGAGCCCCGGGGGTTTCGGAGCGTGGGAATCTCCTCACGTTGAGCAAGGCACATAATGGGTTTGGGAGATTGCTCCCGAGTTATCGAGACAATGACAGAATATTGATAAAGTCTCAATCCCCCAACGAAGATTCAGCCATAATTAATGGCAGGAGATCGCTACATCCAGCACATAAATTCATGTGCTGGATTCGCGATGACAGTTTTGAGTATGAGATTTTTTAAAATTGTAAAGGCTTAATTAGGAGTCTTCTTCACCCTGACCTTGTTGACTGACGCAATTACCAGCGCAGATTTGCACACTGGGCAGGCGAAGCACATCAACATCAGGTATGGTGGCTCCAAAATTTTGCTCAATAACATCAATAATTTCATTGGCTATAACGGCGCTTCCCCGTGGGTTCGGATGAACACCGTCAGTTGAAAAAACACCGTTCGGCGAAAAGTCGGGCGCCAAATTAACCCCGTTAACAGTGACTCCGAGACCATCGCCCGGAGCAAGTCCAAACAAATCAGCGAACACCCCGTCCGGGGCGTTGGTATTGTAAAGAGCCAACCGATCAGAATTGGCATCCACGGCACTACTTATGGTAGCATTGAAAGCGGCTCTGTTTTGCTCAATTTGCTGCTGTTCCTGCGGTATGAGCACAAACCGATCTCCGACGGGATCTTGTAACCCTACCGGTCCGTTGCCTTGATCTTGGCCTAAAACTCCCCCCAACGGAAGTATGGCTAAATCTGTGGGTTCAGCTTGACGTAAGTTCGGCAAGTTGGGAATGTTGGTGAGGGTCTCATCTTCAATGACAAAGGCGTTTTGGCCGGCGCTGAAAGAAATTTGACGGCGCGCGGCTTCTTCCTGCGTTATAAACCCGCCCTGCGCCGCTTGGTTTACACCCCCATTATATTGTTGGTATCCTTGGTTAAGGGCCCCGGCTGTGGCTTCATCCAAAGGAATGGCATCAAAGCCTACGGCTTGAAAAAACGGGATGCCCAGCAGGGGCGGGATGTTTACAACCACACCACTCGCTGAGGTATTGCCAATAAGCGTATTGATAGTGGCATTAAATTGCGCTGAAAAAGCAGCCGGTGAAGTTAATATGCCCGGATTTGATCCGCCACTTGCAGCGAAACCCAGTACATCGTTGTTGCCAATCCACAGGGTGAAGAATGTGGGTTGGGTGGCAACCGCATCACCCAAAATAGTGCTTGAGCCCGGTGCCGAGGCAAAGCGAGCGTAAAAGGGATTAAATGCCGGATTCTGCGGACTCTGTGGTCCGCCGGTAGCGGGCGTCAGCAGTTGGCCCAGTAAAATGCCGGGAACCCCAAAGTTATCGAGCGCGCTTTTATCACCGCTAAACGGTGCAATAGGGTCGCCGCCAATGGTGGGTGACGGGCCGGGAATATTGGTATCGAGCTTGAAACGCCCCAAGACCGCTCCTGAAGGCGCGGGATTTGGACTTACCGAGGTATTGAAGCCCAGTTCTGAGTTTATATCGGGCTGATTAAAAGTGTCGGCGCCGCCGGCAAGTGCAAGCTGGTCAGCCAGAAGTGCAGGGATAGAATTTTGCTGTCCTAAATTATAAAGAGCGCCATCCATGAAACCGGCGGTTAATGAATTACCGATAGCCACATAATTGGAGAAATCGGCCTGCCCGGCATCGGCTTCTACGCTGTTATCCGGTACGGGGTTATTTTCCAGCCGTTCATCGACGAGAGAGTCGAATTGCCCCTCGCAGGCAGTAAAAATAAAAGCTGCACAAAATAGATACAGAGCTGTTTTGAGAAAATATTTCATAGTATATATTTTTAGTTCAGAAATTGATCAAAAGTGAAGGAAAGCAGATAAATAGCGCCAAGCCGTGGATTTCCGAATGAGGTTACGTGTTGATCATTCAGCAAATTACTGCCGCTAAGCTTGATGCGTGTATTCAAATCATCCAGTTCGTAGCTTATCTGGGCATCCAGGTTGCCATACGAATCGATGATACCGGCCCCGTATGATGACTCCCAAAGGAAGGCATCTTGCCAGCGATAGACGACGTTAAAGCCTAATTTTTCGGTCAGATTACGATTCTTAAGGCTAAGATTATAGCGCCATTCCGGGGTGTTGTAACTGGCTCGGAAGCCCTGCTCGGTAAGGTCATCCTGCGATATCAACTCGTTGTATGCAACATTACCGCCAACGGTAAACCCGCTGCCGATAATATATTCCAGCCCTACCGCCACACCCTGCGCCTCTACGGTACCGTCGGCATTGACGTCAAATCCGTAACGCTGCAAGCGTCCGTTATTATTAGGAAAATTACCGGAGATAATTGCATCTTGACGTGCTTCTTCATCAGTGAATCCACCCGGCACGGGATCAAATCCATCGCTGTTATCGCCGTCTGATACGTCAACTGCTTGGGTAAAATCTACCTCTGCAATAAAATCTGAATAAGAACTGTAGTAGTAGTATGCATCAATGAAGAACTTATTGGCGATAAGTGATTTATAACCAATCTCATAGGTGCTTATTTTTTCCGTTTTCAGATCATCAAATTCTACCGCTTGTAATTGTTGCCTTGCAGCCTGCAAATTTTGCCCTTCGTTTAGGGCATCACGCGCTGCATTTACACTTTCAGTTCGGTAAACGATATTCTCCTCAAATTGATAGCGATCTACCAGTACCTGGTTGCTACCGATCAGGCGGCGGGTAACCACGTCTAAATCAATATACTGGGTTTGTGTGGCCGGAATTCTGAAACCGCGCTGAAATGAGGCCCGAATATTATGAACATCGGCAATGGTGTACACCGCCGATAAACGGGGAGAAAACTGCCCGTCGAAATTTTCATTTTTATCGTAGCGAAGTGCAGCCTGCAAGTCAAGCTTGTTGTCAATCAGATCTTTGGATACCTGTGTGTAAACGCCATACTCATCAATGTTGAATTCATCACCGTTATCTTTGAGTGCAAAGAGGGTACCGTCTGATTTGAGATCATATCGGCGAACGTTCCCGCCCACAATAATTTCGAGGACGGAAGGATCCACTACGTCTGCAAAATTGTAGCTGGTCTCTGCGTGCAGTAGTCCTGATTCGTCCAAAAACTGGGCTCCTCCTTCCGATATGGGCGTATTACGGAATTGTTCAGAAAGGGATTCAAACTCATCACTCCCGGGCTCAGGCTGTGCTTGCAAACCTGCTTGCCGACCCTGTGCGTGCGCTTGGTCAACCGTTGCGCCCTGTGTTCGGGCCCCGGCAAAGGCTGAAAAATACGCCGGTATAAAAGTAGCAACGTTAATTTGACTTGCCAGTGCATTAGCTGCGTACGTATTACCGGCATTTTCTCTGGTTAAATAACCCCGAACAAAGAAATTAGAACTGTTTAGTTCTGCTTTAGCTGTATATATGCTGAAATCATCAAGCACGAAACGATCATTAGCAGTATATACGGTGCTGCCCTGGCCATAATTAAACTGTCCCAGCAGTTCTAAATCACCAGAAAGCAGATAATGAAGTGCACCACCCACTTTTAGACTTGTAGAATTGTTATCTACAAACGAGCCTTCAGCAAATCCATTGGGGGTAAAATTACCGGCTTGCCCATCAGGCAGCAGGTTGCGGATAGCGGCAATTTGGGCTCCCTGAGCGCCTCCACCTTGAATTATGCCGTCGGCAACCTCACCTAAATTAACCAGCGCGTTACCGTATACGTTCACACCATTGTACACACGGTTACCATTACGTCCAACTTCACCGCGCTCTACGGCACCAAATACAGCAGGCCCAAAGTCGCGCCGGTCTTGGGCTACAAAGTCAGTTGCATCCAGGTACGATCCGGTTATTTTGAAACCAAATTTATCGCCGATCACGTCAGCGTATCGAAGGGAATAATCCTGATAATATTGGGGGTTGTCCTCTATGTTAGAATCAAAATGATTAAAGCCTCCGGTCACATTGGCCGAAAGGCCCTGGTAATCAAACGGACTTTTACTGTTCAGCAAAAGGATTCCGTTAATAGCGTTCGGGCCATAAAGAGCAGAAGCCACACCGGGTATTAGTTCGGCACTTTCCAGGTCAATATCCGAGATACCCACCACGTTACCGACCGGAAAGTTGAGGCCCGGGGCCTGGTTATCAATACCGTCAATAAGTTGCACAAAACGGGTATTACCGTTGGAATTAAAGCCCCGCGTATTTACTGACTTGAATGTAAGACTCTGGGTGCTGAAATCAACGCCTTTGAGATTAGCCAGTGATTCATAAAAGCTTGGTGAGGCCGATTGCTGGATGTCAATGGCGTCGAGTTTTTCAATGGAAACCGGCGATTCGAGTACGTTTTCTTCAACCCGTGAAGCCGATACCACCACTTCGTTACCTAAAAGGGTGGATTGTTCCATCTGGACATCAAGTTCAACTTGGGTTTGCTGAACGGTAATTTCCTGATTTTTAAATCCAACACTTGAAAACACGAGCGTAACCGGGGGATCTTCTTCCACCGTAAGACTAAAGGCTCCTTGCCCGTCGGTTGAAGTTCCTGTAAATTTATTTTTGACCCGAATATTAACCCCGGCAAGAGGCGTGCCCGATTCATCAACAACAGTACCCGAAATTTCAGTATCCACCGAATTTCCCGCGGCTGTTGCCATTACTTCGTTATTTGCGGTAAATGCAAATAACGTTGCAAAAACAAAACATAGCAATTTAATTTGTATCGATCTGTTCATATATGTGTTGGTTTGGTAGAGATTTCTGTTCGCCGGTGCAGTGGGCACTTGAGTGGTGCCTGTGACCCGAATTGAATTCTAATTATATATCAGAGGATAAATTAATAAGCGATTATTAATAAAGTGTTTAAAAAACCCAACTGATACACAACTAAACTTAACACCGTTAACACTAAGTAAATAAAACATAATGTATTTTAAAAATAAAGATGACACCATTTACAAAATGAAAGTGAATTATGTATCTTTGTCATCGTTTAATTTTAGAAAAAATCGTTTATGAGTTGGTTTGAAGAATGGTTTGACAGCCCCCTGTATGAAAAACTGTACGTAAACCGTGATGAAACGGAAGCCCGTCGCCTTGTTGATCTCCTCGAAAATACGCTTTCGTTGAACTCATGTTCTACCATTTTAGACTTGGGCTGCGGACGGGGCCGCCACGCCATCAACTTAGCGCGCAAAGGGTACCGGGTTACCGGTATTGATTTGTCAGAACAGGCTATTGAAACCGCCAAGCAAAAGAAAGAAGAACTGGGCCTGAATAACGTAAATTTTCAGGTGCGGGATATGCGCAACCCGCTGCCATCACCCTTTGATGCCGTGGTAAATTTGTTTACTACTTTTGGATACTTCATAAAGGATGATGAAAATGCGCTGGTGCTCGACAGTGTGTGCCAAATGCTGGAGCCCGGCGGCATTTTTGTGCTGGATTATCTGAATGCGGAGTACGTGCGCAGTACCTACGAACCCACCGACAAAGGGACATTCCAGGATATTGATTATAATATAAATCGCTATTTAAAGGATGGGGCCATTTTTAAGGATATTCATTTTGAGCGTGCATCAGACGGGGCTCAAAAAACGTACTCCGAGCGCGTAAAGCTATACAACATCCAATGGTTTGAGAAGGAAATGGACAAACGTGGTCTCGAAATTGACCATGTCTACGGCGATTATCAGGGTTCACCTTATGATGCCGAAAGCAGCCCGCGGATGCTGATTATTAGTCATTTGGAGACAGCCGGCAAAAGTAAGAAGTGAGACGTTTTCCGTGTCACTTCTTGCCGTTTCAGCTTTGCTACAAAACTGTTTCGGCAAAAACTTCTTCAGCACCATGTGGTGGATTTGCGAGTGTCCACGTTTCGAAGTAAAAATGCTTTTCTGAGCGCATTCGCTTACTGTTGATACTGAAAAAACGGAATGAATCATCCACCAATTCTTTAAGCGGTTCAAACAGCCGGGGATAAATATTTTCTTTCGAAAAAAGATGCAGGTCAAAACCGTTGTGGGCCTGTTCCTTATATAAAACGTGATGCCCTTTGAGAAGAACCTCCCGCAACTCATCTTTACGGTGCCCCACATTCGAATCTTCGTCAATAGTTAATGAGGCTATATCAATAGATTCATTTTCTTTTTCAGACAGGACCATGGCCTCACCTATTGAAGTCGCCGAAATAGCTTCCGGAAGGGTTGAATAGGGAGCGTGCTGATTTTGGATTTGGTAATCTTTCCACACTCGGTCCAGCCGATGGATAATTTCATCGTATTTAGTCAGGATGTTAATCCCGAATTGTTCTTCCTTCAAGCGGGTGCCGGTCATATAGAGTTTTGAAAAAGTGGGGGTGGGCGTCATAAAGTCCTGGAGTGATGTCTCTACTTCTTCTTTTGTTTTATTGGCATTGCGTTTGGCTAATTTGTCCAGGCGCTGGTCGTGGTTATAGAACAGTTTAAAGATGTCCATTAACGATAAAGTCTAATCTTAAAATGTTTACTATGGCAAGATCCTGAAACAAGTTCAGGATGACAAGTGATAATAAAAAAGGTTCTGACTAATGTTTTGAGGAGGTTGTACCTCCGAACATATGTACTCAAGGGTACAACCCCTTCGCAACAACAGTTGTAAACAAAGATCTGAGATCCTGAAACGAGTTCAGGATGACAAGTGATAATAAAAAAGGTTCCGACGCGGAGCATCGGAACCAGATAAGTGGGTTTAAATAAGTGAGCTAAATCCGCTTAAATCATGGTAGCAATAACAAGGGCTACAACCGACATCAGCTTAAGCAGAATGTTTAGTGAAGGTCCGGAAGTGTCTTTAAACGGATCGCCCACGGTATCACCGGTAATAGATGCCTTGTGGGCATCGCTTCCCTTGGTGAGCATTTTACCGTCCACTTCAAAGCCTTCTTCAATCATTTTCTTGGCGTTATCCCACGCCCCGCCGGCATTCGATTGGAAAAGCGCCATTAAAACACCCGCAGATGTTACACCGGCCAACAGTCCGCCCAGCATTTCGGGCCCGCCCAGGAATCCGAATAGCACGGGCACGGTCACAGCAAGCAAACCGGGCGCTACCATCTCGCGAATGGATGCGTTGGTTGAGATAGCCACACATTTTTCATACTCTGCCTTACCCAGTGCAGTTTCAAAGGTCTGCTGATCTTCTTCTGACCATTTTTCAAGTTTCGTGCCTTCATTGCGATTCATCGCATCCAGCCCTGCTTTCAGTTCAGGAATATCGCGGAATTGCCGGCGTACTTCTTCAATCATCGACATGGCTGCGCGCCCTACCGCTTTCATGGAAAGAGCCGAGAACAGGAAGGGAAGCATAGCGCCCACAAAGAGGGCGGCCATCACATACGGATTGGTTACACTTATCAATACTTCAGTTCCGGGGTTAACCGCTTCATACGAAGTAATGAATGCCGCAAACAGAGCCAGCGCCGTTAACGCAGCAGAACCAATGGCAAATCCTTTACCGATGGCAGCCGTGGTGTTTCCAACAGCATCAAGCTTGTCGGTACGTTCGCGCACTTCGTCGGGCAGCTCCGCCATTTCTGCAATACCGCCGGCGTTATCAGAAATGGGGCCGTAAGCGTCAACGGCAAGTTGAATGCCGGTATTGGAGAGCATCCCCACCGCGGCAATAGCGATACCATATAAGCCCGCAAAATAGTAGGAGCCAATAATGGCTGCTGCAATAATGATGATGGGGATCGCTGTGGAAATCATTCCCACGCCCAAACCGGCAATAATATTCGTGGCTGAGCCGGTAACCGACTGACGAACGATCGATTTTACGGGTCCGGTTCCGGTGCCGGTATAATGTTCGGTAACCAGGCCGATAAGCAAACCGGCTGCAAGGCCAAAAATAGTAGCCCAAAATACACCGCTGGGGGTAAATACAATGCCCCCGTAAGTCCAAGTTTCAGGGAGCATCCAGTGAATAACAAACCACGAGGCAATGAGCATAACAACTGCTGATGCAAATTCACCCATGTTCAATGCTGTCTGCGGGTCGCCGCCATCTTTTACGCGTACAAAAAAGGTGCCCATAATGGAAGTTAATATTCCAATTGCGCCCAATACCAGCGGCAGTAACACGGCTGATAGCCCGTTGAAATTGTCAGCCCACTCAGGCGTGGCAATAAATGCGGCTCCAAGTACCATGGCTCCAATAATAGAACCCACGTATGATTCAAAAAGGTCAGCGCCCATACCGGCAACATCGCCTACGTTATCGCCCACATTATCGGCAATGGTGGCAGGGTTTAACGGGTGATCTTCGGGAATGCCGGCTTCCACTTTTCCTACCAGGTCAGCACCTACATCAGCGGCTTTGGTATAGATGCCGCCGCCCACACGTGCAAAAAGGGCGATGGACGATGCACCGAATGAAAACCCGGTGACGATGGCCAGCACTTTATTTACGGCATCGGCCCCTTCAAGGCCAAACATTTGGCCGTAAATGATGAATAATAAACTCAATCCTAAAATACCTAAGCCTACCACGCCGAGTCCCATCACCGAACCGCCGGCGAAAGCAATATTCAACCCTTCACCCAGGCTTGAGCGTGCAGCCTGTGTGGTGCGTACATTTGCTTTTGTGGCCACTTTCATGCCAATGAATCCGGCAAGCCCTGAACAGATAGCACCGGCTACAAAGGAGATAGAAATGAGCCAGTGCGATGTTTGCGGATCAGCAGATAAACCTAAAATTACGGCCACGCAGATTACAAATATGGCTAACACCTTATATTCAGCCTTAAGAAAAGCCATGGCGCCGCGTTGTATATGCTGGCTTATTTCGGCCATTTTTTTGGTGCCTACATCCTGCTTGGAAACCCAGGATGATTTTAAAGCCGTATAAATAAGAGCCAAGACTCCGGCTATGGGTACAAAATAGAGTAGTAAATTATTCATTTTTAGGATTGATTTATGGTCAGCGTTAGTCGTCGATTAATTGAAATTGTTCATTGCGGTATCAATGCCTTCGGTAATAAATTGTTTCACGGCATCCACGCCATTTTCAAGCGCATGGTCTATCGTTTCTCGTTGATGGTCATCAAATTGGGAAAGCACATATTGTACCTGTTGCCCATCCCTGAAGTCATCACCAATGCCTATACGCAGCCGGGGAAATTTGGGGGTACCCAGTTTTTGAATGATGTCTTTAATGCCGTTGTGTCCGCCCGCACTTCCGCCCGGTCGCATGCGCAGGGCACCGGTGTCGATATTCAAATCATCATAACACACCAAGCACTCATCCGCAGATAGTTTAAACCATTGCAAGGCTTGTTGAATCGCATCCCCACTGTTGTTCATAAAGGTTGAGGGTTTTACAAGCAACAACCGGTCTCCGTTGAATGTTGTTTTGGCAATGTAGTACGAGCCTTTCCCGGGCGTTAGTTGAACCGAAAAGTGTTGGGCCAATGTATCAATCAGTTCAAACCCAACGTTGTGCCTGCTTCCGGCATATTTTGTTCCGGGATTTCCCAAGCCTGCTATTAACGGCATAACGCATAATGACTAAATTGACAACGAATGATTATTCCGTTTTTTCTTCATCATCGCCGTCTTCACCTTCGGCTGCTTCTTCTCCTTCAGCAGGTTCTTCACCTTCAGGCAGCTCTTCGCCTTCGGGCAGTTCGCCTTCTTCGAGCTCTTCGTCGCTTGCTTCTTCCGTAATAAGAGAAGAGGTAAGCAGTTCTTCGGATTTTGGCGGACGTATAGTTACGATGGCTCGGCTAAGATCATCCAGCGGTACAATACCCTCCAGATCCAAGTCGCGAACATGCATGTTGTCCCCAATTTCTAAATCCGTGACATCAACCGAATATTCGCCGGGAATGTCTTCAGGCAGCACTTTTATGTGTAATATGTGCATTGGTTGAAAAATACGTCCACCGCCGTCACGGACGCCGGCAGGTATGCCATCGAGCTTGATGGGAACGCTGAGCGAAACTTCATGATCATCAGCCAGCACATAAAGGTCCAGATGCACCGGACGATCGGTGATGGGATGAAACTCGGTCTCTTTCATTAAGGTCTTATAGGTGGTGCCGTCAACATTGAGCTCAATAATTTGCCGCTTACTGACGGAAAGAATTTTTTCGAGTTCCAGTTCATCAACCGAGAAATGCAGGTTTTTATCAACCTCAGGGCCGTACATTACAGCGGGAACCCGCTTGGCATCGCGCAGTGTTTGCGCAGCGTTGCGGCCGGTTTCTCTTTCTTTACCTTCAAGTTCAAAAACTTCTGGAGTAGTCATTGTATGTTTTCTTAATTTTGAGGGCCCGAATGCTGCAATGTTAAGCGGGCTGAATGTTTAATTCTATTATTAATGTTGGGTGATGAATGCCCATTTAATCATCTAATCATCAAAAAGTGCACTAATAGTATCGTTTGTATGAATGCGCTGTATAGCTTCCGCAAATATGGATGCTACGCTTAGCACTTTAATTTTTGGCGACGGCTTTCGCAGCGGTACCGTATCGGTAACCATCAATTCATCAATGGGTGAATCTTCAATGCGCTGGTACGCCGGCCCCGATAATATGGGGTGCGTACACGTTGCATAAATATTCAACGCTCCGCGTTCTTTCAAGGCCGATGCGGCGTTTGTTAAGGTACCGGCCGTATCAATAAGATCATCAACGATGAGGATATTTTTGCCTTCCACCTCACCTATGATATTCATTATTTCGGCTACATTGGCTTTGGGTCGCCGTTTATCAATAAATGCCAGGCTTGCATCAAGCTGTTTGGCATAAGCCCGGGCCATTTTAAGGCTGCCCACATCAGGGGCTACAACTGCTAAATTATCAATTGATTGCGCCTGAAAATGATCGATAAACAATCGACTTGCATACAGATGATCAAGGGGGATATCGAAAAATCCCTGAATCTGTGCTGCGTGCAAGTCCATTGTTAAAATGCGATCGGCTCCGGCTTCGCTCAATATATTAGCCATCAATTTAGAGGCAATGGAAACCCGCGGTTGATCTTTCCGATCCTGCCGTGCATAGCCAAAATAAGGTATTACGGCGGTTACGCGATTTGCCGATGCGCGCTTGGCGGCATCAAGCAAAAGTAACAATTCCATAATGGTATCGCCCGGCGGCGGGGTCGATTGAACCACAAAAACATCTTCACCCCGGATGCTTTGCTCGTATTTGACGTACAATTCACCATCCGAAAAAGGCTTGATAGTCACTTCACCCAACTCCGCACTATACTGCTCGGCGATAGCTCGTGACAAGGCCAGGTTACTACGGCCGGCAAAAATGGCTAATGGGGTATCCACCTGAAGCGATATCGAAGATTAAAAAAAAAGAAAGGATGGCCAAAAAGTCACCCTTGCGTATCCATTTTATTATGTTGGTCGGGGAGGACTCGAACCCCCACTGACGGCACCAAAAGCCGCTGTCCTGCCAATTAGACGACCGACCAATTAAGGTATAATTCACAGAGGCTGATGATATGAATTTACGGCTTTGAAATCAAGAAGAAATTATGTGATCAAACACCTTACACTGCTGGCAATTGCGGGGGCGGCAGTAGGCACGATACTGGTGTACCGTGCCCAATTTATTCGCATATATATTTGAAGGCATTTTTGTGTTTTTAAAATGCTTGGAAATGGAATTTGGAATGGGCATCCGGTAATTTTTCCAGGCGGTATGAGCTTTAGTAGTAAGCAGGCGGGTACCGGCTAAATCGCCCAATATGTAAAAGGCCGGTATCCATACTGTTCCTTTTAACACACGCGCACGACTTTTACCGAGGGCCGGAGCGGTTTTAACGCTGGCGATTAATTTTTTTAACGATGAATCTATATCGCCCTTCAGCCAGGTTTTGAACGCCATTTGTTGAATAGTCCACATTAAACTGCAAGCTTGCGGTATGCGTGCCTTGGGGTGATTGGCCGGACGGCTGTTTTTTCGCTTCCAATTGAAGGAAGACGCTGAATCTTTATCTCCAATTCCGGACAGCTGCATTGCGTGCTGAATCAAATCGGCTTTGGTTTCAAAATTCTCGTGTTCAAGAAGCTGTTTGGCCAGCACGCGCATGGGCGTGCGGTTATGGCGAATACCCAGCCCGTCAAATAGAGCAATAATAAGCAACCGCTCCCACGCTTTTGAAAGGGGAAGGGAGGGATCATAAAAATGCAGTAAATCATCCACTTTCTTCTCAAAATATTGCTGATGAGCCTCTTCAAACTGATCGCTTAAAACTTTTTCGGGTATGTCCGCAAGATTTCCTGCGCAGGGAAGCCGGTCGGTTTTTTGAAAATGGTGGAAGAAATACTGCAGTGGCTTCGACAAAAACGGCTTCATGCGGAGAGTAGGAATAGCGGTTTGGTCTTGGCGCTTGGCCGGTTTTTTTGCACCATCAAAAACAAGGTGGAGAATTACGCGATTGTAATTTTTATCGGTGTGGTGATGGTGCCCAAACCAGTCGGCGCCGGTCCAGTGTATTTCAACATCACCGTGCCACATGAGGGAGCCGATAGTGATACGGGCATTTTTGAAATCAGGTCCGTCGGTGGGGTTGGCATAGCCGGGGTGGTGAATGTGAACGGTTTTCTCGTCGGTTGTAGAAAAATCCTTGCCGGAGAGATGCCGGTTTTTCCAGATCCAGTGCAGCAAATCTTCGTTATAGGCGGATGGCTTGCTCATACATTTCACCCCGAAAATGATTGTTCATTCGCTCTTTTTTGATGAATATCGTATGTTAATGTAGCTAAAATGAATTAAATACGAAAAAAAATATATGTCTGACAAAGCCAAAATGGACAACCCCCAGGCTACCCCATCCGATCCTGTGGTGCTGATGAGTACCGCCCGAATTCAGCGATCCATCAGCCGCATGGCCTACCAAATAGCCGAAGATAACCGGGACGAGCAGCCGATAACCATAGTGGGGCTCAAAAAGAGAGGCTATGCCGTGGCCCGGCAGCTTAGCGAACAGCTTAAATCACTGTCAAACAACGAGGTTACGCTCGTAAAACCGGATCAATTAAATAGCAATGAGGTGAAAAATGAGTTTGTAGTTTTAGTTGATGATGT
>Ga0306901_1000240_pt1 | contig 26834 bp, 25 predicted proteins | sample AntRauMFilla3767_FD_190431 | JGI IMG/M metagenome (GOLD analysis project Ga0306901, IMG submission 190431) | Saline lake microbial communities from Rauer Islands, Antarctica - Metagenome Filla 3 #767 (v2) (version 2) | ecosystem: Environmental > Aquatic > Non-marine Saline and Alkaline > Saline ... | reverse complement strand
CGCTGCACCCAATGCGGCGATTCTTGTTTATAGCGGATACGCATGTTGGTCAATGGCCAGTACCACCGGTTATAAATACGTGGCGGGCAAAGATATTCCGTTATTCCCCGACTTGTCATCGGTTGGCTTGATGAACCATCTACAAATGCGTGGCTGCTGAACCGTTGGTAAAAGGGGCCGCTGTCGAGCATTTTGGTCTGCTGTATGAGCACCTGCGCATGGCCGTTGCTAAAGGTTAATTTTCGGGCGGAACGCATGCCATAAATCGTCCGCGCAAAGTCTTGCAGCTGCACGGTATCCAGCACTTCCAGCACTTTTAGGCCGTCTTTGCTGATTATCCAGGCAAACGTATCTTCTTTATTATGGTCCATCAAATAATAGACAAGCGAGTGATTTTTGAAATGAAAACGCCCCCAGTACCAGTCATCAAATTGATTTTTGAGCGGTTCATTCCCTTTATTGTGATCGTGATACCCCTGCCCTTTAAAATCAATGATATTTTCAGTTTGAGTTCGGCTTGAATACTGAATGCGTCCCGTTACATCTGCTCGGGGCTGTATCAAATCCCAGGCGTGATTTTTGTTCTGTGCGGGACCAAACGATTCGGCCCCAAGAAGAGGCCCCCTAAATTCAAGCTCAGCTTTTATTTTATCACCCGAGGGCAGTTTTTCATTAAGTTGCAGCTGGTAAATGACGTCATCCCCGTGCAAGCTGCCCTGCATTGAATGATCATCAATTTGCATGGAGGGGAATTGGTCATCAAATGATGCGGCTGATTCTTTCGTCTCCGTAAAACTATAATAGACCGGCTTGTCATCTTGATATATGGAAATACTAATAGCCGGATGGTTACCCGGGCGGGCCGGTGAACCGTTGTACTGATTTTTTATATATCGTCGGGAAAATGGATTACCTTCGTAAAAAATGATCACAAACTCTGTGGCACCGTCATCACTTACGGCATCAAAGTACCACCATTCATAGGCCCCGGGGGTAGTTTTGCGGGAGCGAATATCGCTGTGAAAAACGGTTTCTTTATTCATAAATTCGATGATACCTGTTTTGTAGCCTATAATCCATCAATAAAATAGTTGGCCATTGCATTCTTATAAAACCCTGATCTCAGAATTACTCACAATATGATCTACTTGCTATGCATTGCACTGGTTTATTTGGGCATCACCTCCCTCATCCTTTGGATGAATAAAAGTGATTTCAGGCCGCTTTCTAAAAACCATGTTACAGCTTCACTTTCTACAACTCCAACGGTTAGTGTTTGCATTCCGGCACGCAATGAGGAACAAAATATTAAACGAGCTGTGCAATCGGTTTTAGCCCAAGGTTACAATCAAATAGAACTGCTGGTACTTGATGATGATTCGACCGATTCAACACCTCAAATTTTAGAAAAATTAGCAACTCATTCAAAAAAGCTGAATGTAATTTACGGAAAATCAAAGCCGGACCATTGGCTGGGTAAATCGTGGGCCTGCCACCAATTAAGCCAAAAAGCACAGGGGGATTTTCTGCTTTTTATTGATGCCGATGTATGGCTGGAACCCAATATGGTCAGTCGGGCCGTCACCTCCATGCAAAAATCGCAGGCCGATTTTATAACCGTATGGCCGGTGCAGCAGATGGGCACCTTCTGGGAAAAGGCCGTCATTCCCATCATCTATTACGGACTGCTTAGTTTATTACCCGCTCGCTATGTGCACAACAAACCAACATGGCTTCCCGCCCGATTTTCTCATCATTTTGCTGCCGCCTGTGGGCAATGCATGATGTTTAATCGCAAAGCGTACAATGCTATTGGCGGACATCAGTCCGTTAAACAAGATATCGTTGAGGATGTAGCCCTTGCTAAGGAAATTAAAAAAGGCGGTTTTTCCATGCGTATGTACCACGGGCAAAAGGCCGCAAGCTGCCGCATGTATATTTCGGGCAAAGAAATGTGGCAGGGCTTTCGCAAAAATTTTCTGGCCCTGTATAATTATTCGATACCCACCTTTATAATTATGGCACTCCTGAATTTCATCACCTATGTGTTTCCTTTTGGGGCACTGCTATTCAGTCCGGTTCATTACAACCCAACGGTCTTTTTGCTCTCCGGCATTGCTGTTGCAACAATCATAATTCATCGCTTGATATTGGCTGAATGGTTCGGCTGGTCAAAGCTGTATGCATTTTTGCATCCGGTGGGCGTCAGCTGGTTTCATGTTCTTGGAATTCAGGTTCTTTGGGATCATTTTACCAACCATAACGTAAAGTGGAAAGAACGTCCCACCTCGTGATTGCCAAAAGCGGCTATATTTTGGCTCTCGATTTGTATATAATATAAGTAACGAGTTTAGTGGCTAAATAACAGAAAAGTGCAATTGATTCACATTGGAAAAATAACACACCCCTTAATCCCCTCTCAAGAGGGGAAACAGAGACTCCCCTCCTCAGGAGGGGTGCAGGGGTGGGTTAGAATAAGCCCAAAACCAAACTCAGAATCATTTAACCCTAACCGCTAAACGCGTTAGTTGTATGAAGAACGCGATCAAAAAATTTTTGCGGTACCTAAAGGTTGAACGCAACGCCTCCGAACACACCATCACCTCTTATAAAACAGACTTATCGCAGTTTTTGGAATTTTGTGCCCATCAGTTTGGCCTAAAAGAAAAATCGGTAAACATTCACAAAATTGACCGGCTTTTAATTCGGCTTTGGCTGGGCCGGCTATCTGATAAAGGCCTAAAAAAAAGCAGTATTGCCCGTAAGGTTGCAGCCGTGCGCTCATTTTTCAAATACTGTTTTAAACGCAGTATTGTTGAACAAAACCCGGCCCATCTGCTCATTGTACCCAAAAAAGATAAACCCCTGCCCAAAACCAGTACCGCCGCTGATATCAGCCGTATGATGGATGCCATAAACACCGAATCGCCGCGCGGCATACAGACCAAAGCCATTCTTGAACTTTTTTACGGAACCGGAATTAGACTCAGCGAACTCACTAATATTGATGTAAACGATTTAAACACACCTGGCGCTGAAATTAAAGTGTTGGGCAAAGGGGCCAAACAACGGATAGTGCCATTGGGCGATCAGGCACTAAAAGCACTTAAAACGCACCTGCAAAATCGCGAAGAACTATTTGGGGCGCGCACCAACGGTGATGCTCGAAGAGCTCTTTTTCTTGCAGCTCACGGCCAGCGTATATATGCGCGAGCGGTGCAACGGTTAGTTAAAAAATGCCTGCAAAAAACGAGTGAGGTCACCCAAAAGAGCCCGCATGTACTGCGCCACAGTTTTGCCACTCATCTGCTTGACAGTGGGGCTGATATACGAGTTATTAAAGAACTGTTGGGGCATGCAAGTTTAGCATCAACCCAGGTTTACACGCATACCAGCGTTGAACGACTTAAAAATGTGTATTCAACAGCTCATCCGCGAGCCAAACATTAATTTTAAAATACCTTGATTATGAAAACAACATTTGCCGCCCGTCATTTTAACCCCTCCAAAGAACTTCATGCCTACAGCGAAGACGCTGTACAAAAGCTGGACCAATTTTTTGACCGCATTATCACCTGTGATATAATACTGGAACCCACCCCTGATGATGAAACACCCTGCAAAGCTGAATTAAATGTAAAGGTGCCCCAAAAACTGTTGAACGGTTCCGAAAAAGCGGCATCGTATGAGCAGGCCGTTAACCAGGTCATTGAAAACATCACCCGGCAGTTAAAAAAATACAAGGATAAACATTTTGCCAATCGCTAATTGACAAAGCTATGGCATTGGATAACAGCGAACCCATACCGCGTAAAAAAGAAATAAAGGTTTCATACCTGATTGACCGGCTCCGGGAACGGCTTGGCATTGACGTCAAACCCTGCGCGCCAGAAAAACAATGGGATGATCATGTAATTACAGATGAAGAACTGCACCGGCCGGGACTGGCGCTTTCTGGTTTCGTGGAGCTTTTTGCACATCAGCGCGTTCAAATTATGGGTAACACCGAATGCCAATATCTGGATTCTCTGACAAAACAGGGAAAAAGTGAAGCTATTGAAAGATTGCTTGATTTTGAGATTCCACTGATTTTTTTGACCGACAGTAACACCCTGCCCGATTATCTAATTTCAAAAATCACCTCCAAAGGCCTTCCGGTATTTAAAACCCCGATGGAAACCACAGAATTTATGCACCTGGTGCACGATTTTTTGTTCGACCAATTTGCCATGCAAACTATGGTTCACGGCTCCATGGTGGACGTTTATGGCATTGGCATGTTGGTAACCGGCAAGTCAGGCATTGGCAAAAGCGAAGTGGCGCTCGACCTTATTGAACGCGGTCACCGGCTTGTGGCCGATGATGTGGTGATGCTCACCCAAAAAAGCAACATTCTTATGGCCTCGGCCACAGAAATGAACAAACACTTCATGGAAATTCGCGGGCTCGGTATTATCGACATTATGTCAATGTTTGGCATCCGTGCCATACGCTATCAAAAACGCCTTGAGGTTGTGCTGGAGCTCTCGTTGTGGGATGAATCGCAGGAAATTGAACGCACGGGCCTCAATCATGATTTTAAATCGGTGCTTGGGCTTGATATTCCCCGGATTAAGCTACCCATCACCCCCGGTAAAAATATTACCGTAATAGCTGAAGTTATAGCTATGAACTACCTTTTAAAACATTATGGCTATGACCCTGCCGAAGCCTTCCAAAATAAGGTGAAAAAGCAAATTGCCAAGAATAAAGAGCATAAAGGGGTTCCCAAACGGGCTGTAGAATACTTCGAAGGGGATATGGAATAAAACCGGCCGCATTTCATTTTTTTTATTTCCCTGAAACCCTTATTTTGTCTTCGTTATTTATGCGGGGCTAAATATTTCCAATAAAGTACTGTAATGAGTCTTAAAAAGTATTTCCTCTACGACAAGAAAAACTCTAATTTCATACCGGTTGAGTATAACTCATTAGAACGGATGATATACTCTGCGTGCCTTTGGATTATCGGAGGCGTGGTACTAAGCGGGCTGGGCATTGCTATTTTTACCAAATCTATTGGCACTCCTGCCGAAATTGCTTTGCAAGCTGAAAATAAGGAGTTGCTCAATCAACTGAGCCAAACACAAGTCACCATCAAGCAATATGATAAGCGGCTGGAAAAACTTGCCCACGACGATAATGAACTTTACAGATCAGTCCTCGGCATGGATCCCATCTCTCTTGGAGAGCGTGAAGCCGGGGCGGGTGGCGCTGATATTTATTCCAAGTTTGACGTTTACAGCGAAAAGACAAGCGATATCCTTAAGTGGACTTCCGAAAATTTGGAAAAGATGGAGCGCAGTATTGAAATTCAGGAATCAAGCTTCGAGAATATTAAACGTAACTATACCGTAAACCGTAAAAAATTCAATTACATACCGGCCATCAAGCCCACAGAGGGAGCGCTGATAAGTGGTTATGGGCTTCGTTTTCACCCCATACTACAATATCGCCGGATGCATGAAGGGCTCGATTTTAGCGCCAATACCGGTGATGCTATTTATGCTACAGGTGCCGGGGTCATTAAAAAAGCAAGTCGTGAAGGAACCTTTGGCAACCTCGTAATTATTGATCACGGCTATGGTTTTGAAACGTATTACGCCCACCTGTCGGCATTTCCGAAGGGTATAAAATCAGGTGCTACTGTAAACCGGGGTGATAAAATAGGTTTTGCCGGAACGAGTGGCCAGTCCGTGGGTCCGCATTTGCATTATGAAGTACATAAAAATGAAAAGTCTGTCGATCCGCTAAACTATCTTTTTGCTGATACCTCTCCCGCAGAATTCCTTAAGTATAAAAATATCTCGGCCAGAAGTACCAAGTCGTTGGATTAACATCTTGCGTGTTTAACAAAATTTATGATATATACAGGCTGCTCAACAAGCAGCCTTTTTTGTTTGTATGGGTTTTTAAACCCCATCACATCATGCTCAACTTGTTAGGTATCACCAATCATAGCTTATGCGTTTATATATAAATGCTGATACCCACGGCCGGCTGAAAGAATAAAAAATACACTTTTAAAACACAGTTCTCTTTAATTCTCACTTGCTCAATATCATCTTATGAAATACCTATTCCCTGCCCTGCTCCTATTATTTGCCGGTTCATTCCAGGATGGACGTGCACAAACCAACCATGATTTTTCGCATTATAAACAGGATGCACAAAAAATTATTGAGGCTGCGCTGAATGATGATATGACGTTCCGGCGGCTCACCGATTTCGTGGACGCCTATCCCCACCGCCTAAGCGGATCAAAAAGCTTAGAACAATCCATCGACTGGATTTTAAAAACAATGAACAATGATTCCGATTTAGACCTCATTCGCACCCAACAAGTGATGGTTCCACATTGGGTACGGGGAGAGGAATCAGTCACATTGGTCAGCCCGCGAAAAAGGAATATGCCTATGCTGGGCCTTGGCGGAAGCATTGGAACACCGGAACAAGGTATTGAAGCAGAGGTACTGGTTGTAAACAGTTTTGAGGAATTAGAATCAAAAAGCGCGCAAGTTAAGGGCAAAATTGTATTATACAATGTTCCTTTCACCTCGTACGGGGAAACCGTGCAATATCGGCTAAACGGCGCTGTGGAAGCTGCAAAACACGGGGCCGTTGCCAGCTTGATACGCACCGTAGGAGATTATTCTATGAAGACCCCGCATACCGGCACGTCCCGCTATGCAGACGGGGTGAAAAATATTCCGCACGCCGCCATCACTATTGAGGATGCAAAGTTGCTTCAGCGCATGCAAAACCGCGGTCAAACGATCACCGTAAACCTTAAAATGCAGGCCAAGACACTTGCGGATGCTGAATCACGGAATATTATTGCTGAAATTAAAGGATCTGAACACCCCGACGAAATTATTGTCATTGGAGGACATATAGATGGCTGGGATGTTGGTCAGGGAGCGATGGATGATGCCGGTGGGTGCTTTGCAGCCTGGCAGGCTTTACGCATTATCAGTAAGTTGGGGCTTCAACCGCGGCGAACAATTCGATTGGTTATGTGGACGAATGAAGAAAATGGACTGCGCGGAGCTGAAGAATATAAAAATATGGTGCAGGCCAATAACACGCTTAATGATCACGTGTTGGCAATCGAATCAGATAGTGGGGTGTTTGACCCTGAAGGCTTTGGCTTTTCAGGTTCCGATGAAGCTTTTGCGATGATTAAAGCCATTGGGAATTTACTTATCCCCATCGAGGCCGGAGACATTAGCCGCGGCGGTGGCGGCGCAGATATTGGTCCGATTATGCGCGAAGGCGTACCCGGCATGGGGCTGAATGTGGATGGGGCGAAATATTTCTGGTATCATCACAGTCGGGCAGATACCATCGACAAACTTAATAAAGACGATTTTAACGAATGCGTGGCGGCCCTTGCCGTCATGGCATATGTAGCAGCTGATGCGGATCAAACGCTCCCGCGTTAATCAATTTTAGCAGAGCAAAAAATCACCCTGTTTTATTGCGTTCATATTTGTATATATAATTGGATATGAATTTTAAAAAAACGAGAGGTTCCTATGCTTATTAAAAATATTCTGCAACAAAAAGGCTCCGAAGTATTCAGTATTCGTCCGGATGAAACCGTGTACCAGGCCATTGAAAAAATGGCCAGTAAAAACATTGGCGCCCTGCTCGTTATGGTTAATGATGAGCTGAAAGGCATTATCACAGAGCGCGACTATCGCAATAAAGTAATTCTAAAAGGTCGGGCTTCAAAGACTACTCCTGTAGAAACTATTATGAGCACCGGCCTGTACTGTGTAAAGCCCTCGGAAAGTGTGGAGACATGCATGGCCTTAATAACCGACCGTAAAATACGGCATTTACCGGTAATGGAAGATGATAAAGTAAAAGGGGTGGTTTCGATTGGGGATTTGGTTAAAGCGGTAATCTCACAACAGCGCGGAGAAATTCACAATTTGCGGGATTATATCACCGGATCTTATCCCGGTTGATTCAACTCACTTGCTGCGTATAACAAATCCCTTCTTGCGTACGGTTTCAATGTAGGTGTCTTCTGCGTGAGCACGAATCTTTTTTCGAAGGTAACTGATGTACACATTTATATAATTGGTCTGCGTGTCGAAATTAATATCCCATACTTTTTCGGCAATTTCATCCGGAGATATTATTTTGTCCTGCCGTTTCATCAGATAAACCAACAAATCGAATTCGTTATTAGTCAAGTCAACCGGCTCGTCATTAACCGTTAAGGTGCGGTCCATAAGATTTATAACAAGTTCTCCGCATGTAAGCCTCCCCCCATTTTCGCTATTAGATCTCCGGCTTATGGCATCAATCCGTGCATTTAGTTCTGAGTTATTAAACGGCTTGGTGAGATAATCATCGGCTCCCACTTTAAGGCATTTAACTTTTACATCGGTTTCTTTCTCTCCTGAAAGTACAAGTATAGGAGTAATTATCTGCTCTTCGCGTATTTTTTTACAAATATCGTATCCGTCGCCATCCGGCAACCCTAAATCAAGGATAATGATGTCAGCAAAATGTTTCAACGCCAACTCCTCACCTATTTTTGCCGTATTGGCCAGCACCACCTCATGATCATTTTGTTCTAATGTAATTTTGATGATAGTCTGAACGGTAGGATCGTCTTCTATTACTAATACCTGCATAAACAGTAAATTTTAAATAACCCAAATACTTACAACTTTTAAAGAACATAAGAATATTACAATAAAAATACTACAAAGTATTTTCAACTTATTGGGGGCTTTGCAGAACCATGACTTTGTTTTCGACTTCATTCGTCGTGGCTCCTCATTGCACCGCAGGTATGCCTTTGGGAGGCACGCTCAAACTGACGTCATATTGTCCGAAGGACTCCTACGGAGAGCGCAGCAGAGCGAAGTCTCCCGAAGGGATCCCTTTGGGAGAAATGGCGTCAGTAATGTAAAGGCTTCTTATTGTTACTTTATTAATGCATACTCATTTTTTGAAAGCCACTTTTTTATCTCATCTATATAGGGTTTTCCAAAGCGATGCCCGGTATCAATTCCCCGATAAGAAACGATTGCACCCATTTTTTTGAGCTCACTGCTACTCTCTTTTTGTCTTTGGGCATCTACGGAACGGTCTTTGGTACCATGTAAAGCCAATACCGATAAATTTGGGTATGATTCTTCGGTAAAATGCTCTGATTTAATTCGTCCCCCCACCACAATCAAATCATCAATATAATCGGGCCGTGATAATCCAAAATAGCCCGCCAGGTATCCGCCCATGGAGTAGCCTAAAAGTGTTATTTTTGAGGGCTGAATTTTAGCTAAAGTTTTGTCCGTAATCTTTTTAATAAATTGGGTGGACTTCTCCATCGAATTAATAAACTGGGTCTGTTCACCATCATATAAATACCAGGCACGCCCCCATTGGGCTACCTTTCGGTCATGATTTTCATCATAAACAACATAAGGGCCTTGTAAAAATAAATGATATGCTTCAACGGAGAGAAGCCCTTCACACTTTTTCTTGAAATATTCAAGGTTATGCTTAAATCCATGAAGATAAATGATGAGCGGTTTCTCTCCCTTCGCTCCTGTTTCAATAAGTTTATAAGGTACTTCGAGATCAAAGATGGCCGTAGATGATATAAGCGTTTTTTCCATAGAAAATAGAGTTAACAGATTGACTGATTAAATTATGAATGGATCAGACAGTGTTGTTGAAGAACATCCCCCACCCCGAATTCTCGGGGCACCCCCTTCAAAGGGGGATTAGGGGTGGGTCAATTCTAAAAAGTAGCTGCATAAATAAATAAGTCTTGAGACATTTTAAAGCTGACTGATAAACGTATTCGGGTTATAAATTTGAGAACTAATATAACATTGCCGTGGGGGTTCAACAATATTGTTGACATAAAAAAAAGAAATATAATAAATTTTATAAACCAGTAATTGTATTGAACAATTAACAATTTTTCTTTGGCTTTTGGGATTGAGGTCTGTTACTTTTAGAAAGCCTTCGCAAATTTGATACAAAGTGTCATTCTGACTTAATTCAGGATGACATAAAAGTTTTTGCAACGGCCTCTTTAAATATATCTGTTATTTTAAAACTTCCTTATGGCTAATGTTCGATCTGACTGGACCAAAAAAGAAATCACCGACTTGTACAACACCCCGCTGCTGGAGTTGATCTACCAAGCGGCTACCGTTCACCGGGCACATCAAGACACCGGAGAGGTTCAGGTTTGTACCCTGCTATCCATAAAAACCGGCGGTTGCCCCGAAGATTGTGCTTATTGTCCGCAGTCGGCGCATCACGACACCGAGGTTGAAGCCGAAAAAATGCTGGAACCGCAAGAAATTATTTCATCAGCCCACAAAGCCAAAGAGGCCGGCAGTACGCGCTTTTGCATGGGCGCCGCCTGGAGATGCGGTCGTGAGACCAAAGATTTTGATACCGTGCTGGATATGATAACGGATATAACAAATATGGATATGGAAGTATGCTGCACCCTGGGCATGCTGACTGATGAACAAGCTGCTCAACTCAAAGAGGCCGGTTTGTACGCCTACAATCATAATCTGGACAGTAGTGAAGATTTTTATAACCGCATTATTTCAACCCGTAAATATCAAGATCGGCTTGATACCATTCAAAAAGTACGGGATGCCAACATTAGCGTGTGCAGCGGCGGCATTATTGGCATGGGTGAAACGGATGAAGACCGCATCGAGCTTATTCATAATTTGGCCACCATGCCGCAACATCCGGAGTCGGTACCTGTTAATGCACTCATTGCCGTTGAGGGAACACCGCTCGAAAATCAACCCAAAGTTCCCTGGTATGATATGGCCCGCATGATTGCCACCGCTCGCATCACCATGCCCGATTCAATGGTACGTCTTTCTGCCGGACGGGTAGATATGAGCATGGAAGAGCAGGCGCACTGCTTTATGGCCGGGGCAAACTCCATCTTTACCGGCGAAAAACTACTCACTACTGATAACAACGAGCTGGAAGAAGATAAGCGCATGTTTGAGCTTTTGGGACTGAGCCCGCGTGAGGCATTCAAGGATGCTAAAGAAGAACACATGCCCGAAAATGCAGAAGCGGCCGAATAAGCCGGGTTGATCAAATTTCTCTAATTATAAACTCACTCCTATTAGCTCAAGGTCTGCATATTCTTTTCCTTGTTATAAATGGTTATTATTCACGGTAATAATAGGTATCGCATCAGCTTGCAGTGTTGAGTCATACAAAAAAATAACCTACCAGAAAGCAGATTCTTCTCAGCATACTACTACGCAATATCTCAATGTGTTTGCTCCGGCTGACCGATCTCGGCTCCGCGACGTTTTTATTTTTATCCACGGCGGCGGCTGGGATTCCGGCTCTCCGGCCCTGTATGATTTTTTAGGACGGAAAATGGCCCGCAAAGGCGTGGTGGCCGTCATTATTAGTTACCCGCTAAGCCCCAATGCACAGTATGATGCAATGGCCGGGGCTTCGGCCAGGGCCGTACAATGGGTGAAGGAAAACATCAGCCAGTACGGCGGCAATCCCCATAAAATATTTGTCTCCGGGCACTCTGCCGGCGGACATCTGGCCAGTCTTATCACCCTTGATGATAAATATTTCAATGCTTTAGAAATTGCCAACCCCATAAAGGGAGCCATTCTCATTGATGCGGCCGGACTGGATATGTACTCATTTTTAAAACGAAAAAATTTTGGTGAGAGCAATTCGTACATCAAAACGTTTACAAATAATCCTGCAACCTGGAAAAAAGCATCACCCCTTTATTTTCTTGATGAGAGTATGCCTCCGCTTTTAATTTACCGCGGTGGCAAAACCTATCCGTCCATTGAACGAAGTACCAAAACATTTATTGATTCATTGAAGACGTATAATTCTAATCCCAACTACAAGGTTTTAGATGAGTTGGGCCACTTTTCAATGATTATTCAATTCCTGTTCTCATCGAACTTACTCTATGATGAAATCATCAACTTTATGAATGGGGGCTTTACAGAACCATGACTTTGTTTTCGACTTCATTCGTCGTGGCTCCTCATTGCACCGCAGGTATGCCTTTGGGAGGCACGCTCAAACTGACGTCATATTGTCCGAAGGACTCCTACGGAGAGCGTAGTCTCCCGAAGGGATCCCTTTGGGAGAAATGGGCGTCAGTAATGCAAAGGCCTCTGAATGCAAATAATTGATCAACCCAAACTGCACCAATTACAATTTTATTCTATTTCAGAAAGTAGTTCCTCAATTCCTTTGTACATTGTGCCAAGCTGATCTTTGGTGGTGCAGTATGGAGGCATCAAATACAGCACATTTCCCAGCGGACGTAAGAGCAGTCCTTTTTCGACAGATCGTTTTTTAATAAAATCTCCAATATTATTCAAGTACCCATCTTCTCCGCCGGTTGCAATTTCAAAAGCAGCAATAGTGCCGGTTATGCGCTGTTTTTTTACCAACGGATGACCGGCCAACTTTTCCAGGTGCTCCTTGTGCCATGTTTCCATTGATGTGAATATCGGCTCAAACTTTTCAAGCAGTTCAAATGATGCTATTGCTGCAGCACAGCCAATGGGATTGGCCGTGTAGCTGTGGCCGTGCCAAAATGTTTTTATAGGATCATTGCTTTTGAAAGATTCATATACGTCATCGGAACAAACCGTAACCGAAAGGGGCAAGAACCCGCCGGTCAATCCTTTAGCCAAAGCAATAATATCGGGTTGAACGCCGGCCCGCTTGCACGCAAAATGGGCCCCGGTGCGGCCAAAACCGGTCATCACTTCATCAAAAATAAGCAGAACGTTATGGGTGCGACATACCTTTTCAAGCTTCTGCAAAAACTCAGGGCGGCACATCCGCATTCCACCCGCGCCCTGAATGAGTGGTTCTATCATCAACCCCGCATATTTTTCAGGATCATCGGTTAACAGTTGTTCCAATTTCTGAAGAACAGCCTGCTCTTTCTCTTCCACCCCATCATCTCCGAACCAGGTTTCCGGGTATTTTAAAAATTCAACATCAAAAAGCAGCTCTTTAAATACTTCGGTAAATACGGAGCGGTCTCCGGCTGACATTGCCCCAAACGTATCGCCGTGATAAGCTCCCTCAAAGCAGATAAATGTTTTACGTTGTTCCCCCCTGTTTTTCCAATACTGAAAAGCCATTTTCATGCCCACCTCTACCGCCGTTGAGCCGTCGTCAGAATAAAATACTTTATTCAAATTTCCGGGAAGCAGTTTTGCCAGGTTTTCGGCGACTCGCTCGGCGGGGTCATGCGTAAAATTCGCAAAAATAACCTGCTCTAATTTCTGGGCCTGCTTGGATATGGCTTGCGCCACCTTGGGATGAGCATGCCCATATAAATTCACCCACCAGCTGGAAATGCAATCCATGATGCGTCGGCCGTCTTCCAGTTCTAAAAAAAGTCCATCACCGCTTTTTACCTTAATCGGTTCCGGGGCATCCTCGATGATTGTAAACGGGTACCAAATGTTTTGATGCATAAAATGTTATCGCCCTAAAATTTGTGTTTAAATATTTCAGATAATTTTTGAGAGTTGATGTCATCGATTTGATCAATTTCTGTCAACACCTCAATTTGGCCATATTTTTCAATGGCTTTGCGGTTACTTTTATTTTTAGGACCGTTCATTATGACCCCAATAATCGGAACTCCCCGTTTTCTAAGGGCCTCAAGTGATAGAAATGTATGATTTAACGTCCCCAGTTCGCTACGTGCTACCAACAGTACGGGAATTTCGAGCGCTTTGATTAAGTCTATAATCATGGCGGTATCGTTCATGGGAACCATCAAACCGCCCGCGCCTTCTACAATCAAATGATCCGTAGCATAATCGGGGATAGAAAATGCATTCATAGTAATTTCAACATCATCAATGGCAGCAGAAGCGTGCGGAGAAAGCGGCTCGTTCAATCGGTAAGCTTCTTCTTTAAAATGATGTTCGGGCAAGCCGGTTAATCTTTTAAGGGCTTGTGTATCCGTTTCTTCCTGCAAACCGGATTGAATAGGTTTCCAATAGGTGGCTTTCAAACCTTGCGTTAATAATGCAGATACAACGGTTTTACCAATGCCGGTGTCGGTACCGGTTACAAATATTTCGTTTGGGAAATCAGAATCCATTTGTGAAAATTATGCTGATTTTATTTAAGAGAGCTTTGCAAAACATAGTTTGTCATCCTGAATTTCACCGTAGGTATCCCTTCGGGAAGTTCAGGATCTATGTTTAATAGGCAAAAACCGTAATTTGAGATACTGAAACAAGTTCAGCATGACAATATAAAAGGTTTTGCAAAGCCCTCTTTAATATGGTTCTCATTTATAAACTTTTCTTCACAGCCAGGAAAACCACGTGCCAGCTGACCGCTATTTCCCCTTCGGCCTCGGCATTCCAATGCTCAATAAGCATTTTCATTTCACGGCTATTGAGTGGACGCCCCTCGAGCTGACGCCCGGCCCCAATATTCTTTAAATGACGAAAAAAATTGGCCGCGCCCTTAAATTTTTGGGTGATGGTATCCTCATAATAATCAACCTGTGTTTGATCAGAAGAAAGCTTTACAACCATCTCTTCCGTATCGGGCAAAGGGTTTCCCGTAAAAGGAATACCCAGCGTTTGAGCGTGTTTTTTCCACTCGGGAAAACTTTGATTGCCGGGAAATGCAGCAAGCAATAATCCTCCGGGCTTTGTAACCTCGAGCCAACGGCCAAGGGTATAGGCGGCATCATCAAACCATTGGGCAGCAAAACTACTGATGCTCATGGCATATGTGGGCTCATCTACCGGTACTTCACGGGCATCCAAAGTTTGTATGGAAAGATTTTCTGTTTTATCAAGATGTTGCCGACAAGCCTCTGCCATACTGCTGGAAAGATCGGTTATGATAAGCTTTCGGTGATTAAATAACTTTTGCAAACCGCAACTCACAAAGCCGGTACCACACCCCAATTCAATAACCGGACCTTGAGGTAAAATTTCCTGCCAGGGTTTTAAGGAGGCAAGGAGCCGCTCTGCGGTTTCTTTTTGCACGGTGGCATGCTCGTGATAGAATGGGGCTGCATTTCCAAATTCCGGGCGCATTATGTCTTCAATAATCGTTTTATTTAGCGTTTGTTGCTGCAATAGTTAAGTAATTTCAGATTCAATCATTCGCCAACACCTATCCGGCTGTGTTAACGGCAGTCCGTGTCCGCTCTGCTTTATTTCAAAATATTGGGCTTTGCGACCGAATTTTTGATATAGCGCCCTGCCCTTTCTTTTTGGGACGATGGCGTCATCAGCACCGTGGAATATAAAGACTTTCGCATTCTTTTTTAGAGATGGAAGCGCTTGTTTATTCTTGTTTAGCAATTTCAAATCTTCCAGAAGCAACTCATTATTGATAGTTTTTGGTGGAAGATCAAATTCTTTTTCAGGGTGAAATACGTTGCGATAAAACGCTTTTAAAACATCATATGGACGTTCTTTAAATTTGCTGATCATTTCGGCAACCACTTGTTTCGATCGTCTTCTGAACTGGGCAGCCTGTGGATGAAAGTGTAAAAAACCTGAATAAATGATGAGTGTATCGGCTCTGTCTAATATTTCATTAGGGCATAAATGCAGCCCAAATGAATGCGTTAACACGATTTTTGTTCCGTTTTTTTCTGTAAAACCCGGAGATGTAGGTTTATCAAAATAACCGCGGTCAAAATTTTTCCAATGGATCTTATCAGGAACGTTTTTTTGAAGTCCGCTCCAAAAAGAATCGTCCCCACCCCAACCATGATATGTAATAAGCTCAATTTCACTCATTTTTCCAGCTTTCTAAACTACGTATAAGTCTATTGAGTTGACCTTTAGAATGATTCATTGAAAGCGTAAGCCGCAAGCGAGAACTTTGTTCCGGCACCGTGGGCGGACGAATAGCTGATGCCAGGAATCCTTCTTTCTTGAGATAATCTTCAAGAACCAGTGTTTCTTTTTCATTGCCAACAATTATCGGAATAATTTGGGTGGAAGATGAACCGGTATCGAAACCAAGATCGTGCAATGATTGCCGGAAATTTTTAATTCGCCCGTAAAAAGCTTTACGTTCATCATTAAGTGTTGGAATCAAGGCCAAAGCGGCCGTAGTTGCACCAATCACCGCTGGTGGAAGTGCTGTGGTATAAATAAAACCGGGACAATAATTTACAAGATAGTTTTTTATTTTTTTTGAACAGGCCACATAGGCTCCAAAACTTCCAAAAGATTTACCGCAAGTGCCCAGCAGAATATCAATGCCCGAAACGTCTTTAGCCAGTCCCAAACCATCGGGCCCCCAAACGCCTACGGCGTGGGCATCATCAACCATAAAAAGCGCATTGTATTCATCCGCAAGCCGAGCGATTTTTTTAACTGGGCTGCGGTCGCCATCCATACTGAAAACGGTTTCGGTAACAATCCAGATGCGGCTATAGTCTTTTTGTTTGGCTTTCTCCAGTAACCTTTCTAAATGGTTGAGATCATTATGCCTGAACCGTTGTAACGTTGCCCGCCCGGCCAATGCGCCTTGCAGCAAGCTGTTATGGGATAGTTTGTCTGCCAAAATAAGCGAGTGGCGATCTGTTACGGTGCCCAAAATTGAGCTGTTGGCCTGAAAGCCACTGTTAAAAATGAGGGCTGCTTTTTTGTCAAATATGGCGGCAATCTTTTCCTCGAGCTGCATGTGAATATCAAGCGTGCCCGAAATAAGCCGAGAAGCCGTTGAACCCGCCCCGTACTTCTGCAAATACTGTTTGGCTTGCTGTATGACTTTTGGGTGCCTTGCAAGGCCTAAATAATCGTTAGAACTGAAATTTATATAGTTTCGTGAGTCCTGCTTGACCTCCATTTGGGAGGGCCCGGGCTTAACGGCTTGAAGCTGACGAAGCCGGTGCGTTTGCTTTCGTTTCTGAAGTGCTTCACCCAAAAAATCATATTTATCACTCACGGTTTGCAACGGTATTATTGTTCATTGAACTCCAGCTTGAATCACTCTGAAAGGTGCGAAGCATGGTACGAAATTGGCGCACAAAACGGCGTTTATCGTATCGTGGGGCAAACTGGCCAAACTCAAGGATAAAAAGCCGGTCATTCCGTTTGTCGTGCACTGTAAGGTTTGCAAAAGGTCCACCCATGGCGTCGTTTTTCATCTGCCAGGTTCCCAGCGTTTCAAATGATGTTCGGCCGTCAATTTGAATAGAATCGGTAAGTACCGGCCGCCGGTATTCGGTGGTAACAAATGAACTGTCGCGCGAACCGCGTATCCATTGCTCCATGATGGCATCACGCTTATTGTTGATCCATTCGGAACTTATGGAATCGATGTTGCTCGCGTTGTCCGTCCACCATGCCCAGAACCAGCGATCATTGTCGGGCAGCGGGCGACGCATGGTAATAATGTGATTTTCGATTCCATTTTGCGTATAAGTCGTATCTATATTTTTGCGCCAATCATGCTGCATCCGAATTTTCCATCCGTGATTGGCCCACAAGCTGTCTGAAACATCGGTTTGCTCTCCCTTATCGTACACTTCTTCATTCCAGCGCTGTAATTCGATCTGCAAAAGCTGATCGGAAAGTGTTTCCTTGGATTGCCGTATTTTACGTGCCAGCGCAGAATCACTGGTTGAAGTCAGTATCATCGTCCACTGATTTTTATACCATTCATTTTTGAGCGGAAATGCAAAGTTATTCCCGGTTTTGACCGATTCTTCCACTCGTTCGCTCAATAAGGCGCGAACCCATTCGGCAGTGTTGGTGCTGTCATTGATGGGAGCCGCAATGATAAGATTCTTGTATTTTCGTCGTTTTTCAAGCTCGTTATTATTTTTAAAATCCCGAAATCGCAGATCCATAATGGGTTCCCAGCTTGGAAGCGTTTCAATGCCCCGACCAAAAACCTCCCGGATAGCATCGGCGGTTTCACTTTCCAGCTGGGTTGAATCCATCACCACAACTGCCTCTCCCAAAGTACCGGTTGCTTCGGGACGATAATCTCCACCGCAATTAACCGTAAAAAGGAGCGCTGTCACAATGCTTACTATATTTACTAATCGCATACTGAAAACCATTTTATTGAAGTTATTTCTTACCATACTTCAAGTGCCTAACAAAAGCAAACACCTTTTCTTTCCATTCCTCCTGCGGGTAGTGTTCCCTTATCGTGTTGATGAGCGCACTGCCCACAATAAATCCATCTGCCTTTTCAGCAATTTTTTGGGCGTCTTCGAATGATTTAATCCCAAACCCGATCATGGTCGGGTTACGAGTGATATGCTGCTGAACCCGGCTAATAAAACGATTAACCGACTTCGAAACTTCACCTCCCTCGCGTGCGCCCGTAACTCCGGTTACCGAAACGCAATACACAAACCCTTCTGATTTCCCATCTATCAGCTGCATGCGTTTATCGTTGGTATTCGGTGCTACCAGGTAAATTAACGAAAGCTTACTGCTTTTTGCATGTTCTTCAAGCAAGTGACTTTCCTCCGGCGGTAAATCTGGGATGATGAGACCATCAACCCCTGCTTGTTGGGCCTTTTCACAAAATAATTCTACTCCAAAACGCAGCACCGGATTCAGGTATCCCATCAAAATAATGGGGATTTCTGACTTGTGGCGCACCTCCTCCACCATACTAAAAATACGATTCATGGTAATGCCGTTTTCAATGGCTTTATTGCTGGAGTACTGAATAGTTGGGCCGTCAGCCAGCGGATCACTAAAAGGCATGCCCAGCTCAATGAGGTCGGCCCCGTTTTCTTCCATACCCAAAATAAGATCCACGGTTGATTCCAGATCCGGATACCCCGCGGTGATGAACAGGCTCATTATTTTGGAGTCATCTTTATGGTTCTCAAAAAGCTTGCCAATTCTATTTTTGTTTTTAATCTTGTTCATAAGTTTGTCGTTGTATCATCTGCATTTAAGGCAGAATCTAAACCTTGTCATCCTGTCCGCCGGCTGGCGGATCAGGATCTGTAATTGTACAAGTATTGGTCACAATTCAATTTCATATGAGCCGTTATATATGCTCTGCAATGGTACTCATATCCTTGTCGCCGCGGCCCGAGCAATTCAAAATCACAATTTCATTTTTGTTTGTCTGCGGCATCAGCGTTTCCAAATAAGCAACCGCGTGCGCCGTTTCCAGCGCCGGGATGATGCCCTCCTTTTCGGAAAGTAATTTAACCGCTGCAAGTGCTTCTTTGTCATCAATGGGGTGATATTCAACCCGCTTTGAATCAAAAAGATGTGAATGTTCGGGGCCAATGCCCGGGTAATCAAGCCCCGCACTGATGGAATGCGCGGGCTGCACCTGTCCTTCTTTATTATGCAGTAAATAACTGAGTGAGCCGTGCAGAACGCCGCATGTACCTTTGCTTAGGGTAGCCGCCGTCTTATTGGTATCCACTCCATGACCGGATGCCTCAAGGCCAATCATTCGTATATCTTCGTGCTCAATGAATGGGTGAAAAAAACCAATCGCATTTGATCCGCCGCCCACACAGGCCAGTAGGTAATGGGGATTCCGGCCTTCTGCTTCCATAATTTGGTCGCGGCTTTCCAGCCCAATCACCCGGTGAAAGTTACGCACCATCATGGGGTACGGATGCGGCCCCACCGCTGAACCAATCACATAAAAAGTATCATCCACGTTGGTTACCCAATCGCGGATGGCCTCATTGGTGGCATCTTTTAGCGTTTTTGAACCACTCTCCACCGAACGTACCTGGGTGCCCAGTAATCGCATGCGATCAACGTTTAATTTTTGGCGCTCCATATCTTCAGCGCCCATATAAACAATGCATTTCAGGCCAAATTTTGCACAAGCGGTGGCGGTGGCCACCCCATGCTGACCGGCCCCGGTTTCGGCAATAATACGCTCTTTTCCCATATAGCGAGCCAGTAACACCTGTCCAATGGCGTTATTTATTTTATGCGCCCCGGTGTGACACAAATCTTCGCGTTTAAAATAAATCTTCGCTTTTCCGTAATGCTCGGTAAGCCGGTTAGCATACGTAAGCTCTGTTGGCCGGCCCACATATTCCTTGAGCAAGCCATGGAATGAGTCCAGAAATTCATCATCCTGCCAAGCCTCCTCGAATGCAAGCTCAAGCTCTTCAAGTGCTGGAATCAATACTTCGGGAACGAATTTTCCCCCGAATTGGCCGTAATAGCCGTTTTTAGTGGGTAAATTGTACTTCATAGTTAAATATCAATTGATCAATAAAATTTTCAGAAAGCTGTTGCACTAAGCTACACAAAGGGATCACAAAGTTACACGAAGAAAATCTATCAAAGCCTACGGCGTCCTGCCAATTGCCGCTGCTTACCGTTTAAAGTTTTCCCATCTCCTGTTCTTCCCAAACCTCCTGCATTTCGTCCATAAACTTTTCAATCTTATCAAAAGATTTTACGCCGGGCTCATGCTCAACGCCACTGGAAACATCCACCGCGTACGGGTGAAGCGTTTTACACGCCTTGCTTATATTTTTATGGCTCAACCCACCGGATAGGAAAAATGGCATACCAGGGCTTAAATTAGCCAATTTTTTCCAGTTAAATGACTGTCCGGTACCGCCCCACTTTCCTTTTACTTTGGTATCAAAAAGCAGGTAATCAACATGCGGGCGATAGGTTTCGATTTCTTTTTCTATGGCTTCTTCTGATTTTTCTTTGGATACATGGATAGCTTTAATAATCGGCTTTTCGACCAAATCACAGTATTCAACTGATTCATTTCCGTGCAGCTGCACCAGATCCACTCCGGTTTGCCGCGCCAGCATGTTTACATCATCCAGCGGTTGGTTCACAAATACACCCACACATTCCGGCCCTTCTATCCAGTTGATAATAGCTCCCGCTTTGGCAGGCTCTACATAGCGGGCACTTTTTTCGTAAAAAATGAACCCCATATACTGCGCCAGCGCCCCCGATACAAAACGGGCATCTTGCAGTGTTTTAAGACCACAAATTTTTACTTTGGTACGTGCTTCTTCGTCAGCAAACATGGTTTAAATCCTTAAGGTCATTCCCCTTGAACCACCTTCAAAAGGGGATTAATAATTCCCCTCTATCAAGAGGGGTGATTTCACATGAGCTTTTGCAGATGAAATCGGGGTGTGTTATATATTTTCTTATTTTATTAACTCTTCCAACTCATCAAGTATCTTTTTTATCGCAAGGCCCGGATCATTTTGACGCATAAAATATTCGCCAATTAGTGCGGCATGAATTCCTTCATCATGCAATAATTTTAAATCTTTGGGGCTGCTGAGTCCACTTTCGGAAACCAAGACGGTGTCATCCGGAGCAGCCTGAAGTAACTTAATACCGCGGTGAAGGTCAACTTTGAATGAATGTAAATCCCGGTTATTGGCGCCAAATATTTTTACCTGTTCAAAATCTACAAATTTTAAATCGTCTTCAGAATAGCATTCAACCAAGCATTCCAAAGCCAGTTCATCTGCGGCTTGTTGTAGCTCCTGCAATTGATGTCCATTGGTAATTTTGGCAATCAGCAAAACGGCATCAGCGCCGTATGCGCGTGCCTCTTTAAGCTGATATGGATGAATAATAAAGTCTTTGCGCAGCAATGGAATATCAACTTCTTGTGATGCTTTTTTAAGATGGTTAAGGCTCCCTTGAAAAGCCGGTTTATCCGTCAAAACCGATAAGGCCGCCGCCCCACCCTTTTGGTATTGTAGGGCAATTTTAGCAGGATCAAAATCAGTTCGAATTACTCCTTTTGAAGGTGATGCTTTCTTTATTTCGGCGATGATGGAAACGTCTTCACTCGAAAGCGCCTTTGCCAGCGAGCGTCGGTCGCGCTCATATTCGGGGAAAGATTCAAAATCAGACAACGAAGCCTTCGTTTTTCTTTTTTTCAGGTCGATGGCGGTCTGTTCTACAATGTCATCTAAGATGGAAGCCATAATATCAGGATACGTTCATTACATCATTGGTTGCTTCGCTCATCCGATTTAGAGCCTTCATCGCAGCTCCGGAGTCAATACTTTCTATGGCCATTTTTTTTGCATCCTCAAGCGTTTCAGTTTTACCGGATACATGAATGCCAAAAGTAGCGTTTAACAATACAATATCACGCTGCGGGCCTTCGGCATTGCCCTCCATAACGGAACGAATGATATCCGCATTATAGAAAGCATCACCGCCCTGCAACTGCTGTAAGCCGGCCGGATTGAAGCCAAGCGATGCTGAATCGAAGGGTTCTTGTTCATCCACCTGTCCATTTTGCAATTCATATACAAAGGTTGGAGCACTCAGGCTGAATTCATCAAGCCCGTCGCGGGCATGCACGCTGTACACGTGGGTTACATCCAAATCGGCCAAAATTTCGGCAATTTGCCGGGCAGTACGTTTATCAAAAGCGCCCACCACCTGACGTTTGACACCGGCCGGGTTGAGCAGCGGCCCCATAGTATTGAAAAATGAGCGTATGCCCAAGATCTGCCGGGCGGGCATTACGTGCTTCATGGCCGGATGAAAATTGGGGGCAAACATAAAGGCCATGTCTGTTTCATTGAACACTTCTTCAATTTGCTCTTTTTGGAGCGTGGCCACAATATCGAGGGCTTCCAGCACATCTGCGCTGCCGCTCTTGCTTGAAATACTGCGGTTTCCGTGCTTCAACACCGGTACCCCGGCCCCGGCCACCACAAACATTGCTGCTGTGGATATATTAAACGTTCCGGAATTGTCGCCGCCGGTTCCACACAAATCCACCGCGCCTTCTACTTCCACTTGTGGACTGATGGCTGCTTCACGCATCACCCGTACAAAAGCGGTAAATTCTTTAATGGTTTCCCCCTTGGCGCGCATGCCCAGCAGAAAAGCGCTGGTTTGTTCAGCTTCAACCTTGCCGTTGATGATGGCCTGCAAGGCATCCCGTGCTTCCCGGGGTGTTAAATCTTGCCGCTGGGCCAGTTTTTCAAGAATATTTCTGATGTCAGTCATAACGTTGAGTACCTATCGCTAAAAAAGTACGATACTGCTGGTTCAAGCGTCCGCTTGGACCATTATAATTTAGTTTTTTGGCACAAGCGGACGCTTGCGCCAGTATGAATATGTCACCCTGAACTTGTTTCAGGATCTGCTTTTTCTTGTTGTGAAGGAGTTGATCTCCTGAACCTTAATCCTCGGGAGTAGAACTCCCTCAGAACGGCTGGAATATTATAGTGTCACACATTGTTATCTCGGCACCGTTTAATCCAGTTTGCAATGATTTGGGGACCGGCCTTGGTAAGCAAACTTTCGGGGTGGAATTGGATGCCTTCGAGTGCCCAGTTTCTGTGTCGGATCCCCATCACTACATCGTCTTCACTGCGTGCGGTAATCTCAAACGCATCCGGAATGTTGTCTCCGTCAAGTACCAGCGAATGATAGCGGGTGGCGGTAAACCCATCGTCAATACCTTCAAAAACGCCACGTCCGTTGTGATTTATGCTTGAAGTTTTACCGTGCATTAGTTTGGGTGCGTGGATTACTTTTCCGCCATAGACTTCGCCAATCACCTGATGACCCAGACAGACTCCTAAAATGGGAATATTTTCAGCAAATGCTTCAATTATTTTACAACTGATACCGGCATCCTCAGGGCGGCCGGGTCCGGGTGAAATAAGAATTCCGTGAGGATTTAATGCTCCAATTTCTTCAATGGTAATCGCATCATTACGCACCACTTGGTAGTCATCGGTATGCTCGGCCACGAGGTGAACCAGGTTGTAGGTAAATGAATCGTAATTATCGATGATTAAAATCATAATTTAATCCTTAGCAGATGCCAGGCACTTTTAAAGTGCCTGGCATCTATTTATATATCACTTTTTATGATGCCTGCAGCTTCTCTAATAGATTCCATTACACTTTCAGCCCGCTTACCTGCTGCTATGCCACCATCTTTGAGCACATCACGCACGTAATCCATATCGGTTTCCAGTTCCCTGCGCTTAGCTCGCGCCTCAGCAAAATAGTCTTCAATTAAAGTCAGCAATTCCTTTTTAGCATGACCGTAGCCGTATCCGCCGGCCCGGTATTTTTCAGCAATTTCAGATTTCAGCTCATCGTCGGCAAAAAGTTTAATCAGCGCAAACACATTACACTTTTCCGGGTCTTTCGCCTCATCCAGCGGCGTTGAATCAGTTTTAATCGACATCACTTTCTTCTTTAGCGTTTTTCCCTCATCAAAAATGCCAATGGTATTCTTGTATGATTTACTCATCTTCCGGCCATCAATGCCGGGTACTACGGCTACCGATTTTACAATATGTTCTTTCGGAATAGTCAGCAACTCTTCATCATAGGTGTGATTTAACTTGCCGGCCAGGTCGCGACAAATTTCTATATTTTGTTTTTGATCCTGCCCTACCGGCACCACATCGGAATCATAAATTAAAATGTCAGCGGCTTGTAGAATCGGATAAGTAAACAGACCAATATTCGGCTTCATTCCCTGCGCAACTTTATCCTTGTAGGCCACGCCTTTTTCCATCAAACTGACCGGACTGAGCGTACCCAAAATCCAGGCCAACTCTGTGACCTGTGGTACATCACTCTGGGCAAAAAAGGTACACCTTGAGGGGTTTAATCCCAGCGCCAGATAATCCAGCGCAATATCAAAAGTGTTTTGCCGAACTTCTTCCCCATTATTAACCGATGTTAGTGAATGGTAATTGGCAATGAAATAAAAAGCATCCCCCTGTTTCTGCATGGCAATATGTTGACGAATAGCGCCAAAATAGTTGCCGATGTGCAGTTTCCCTGAGGGCGTTATGCCTGATAAAATTGTTTTCATAAATAATATTCTTTAATGGAACGCGGATCACACGATTTTAGCAGATCCACACAGATCATTTTTTATATCTGTGAAGATCAGTCCAATCCGCTTGATCGGCGTTCTATTTTTATCCGTGTTCAATTTCCAAGGCCACACTCAATGCTTCAACGAGTGCGGCGGCTTTATTTTTCGTTTCAATGAATTCGGTAGCGGGGTCGCTGTCGGCCACAATACCGGCCCCGGCTTGAATATAAATGTTCTCGTCCTTAACAACCATCGTTCGGATGGCAATACAGGTATCCATATTACCTGAAAAATCAAAATATCCCACGGCACCGGCATACGGGCCGCGCTTGGTGGTTTCCAGCTCGTCAATAATTTCCATCGCACGTATTTTAGGTGCTCCGCTGACGGTTCCGGCCGGAAACGTTTTCATTAACGCATCCACGGCTGTTTCATCTTCGGACAGTTGCCCATTTAGTTCCGTAACAATATGCATGACATGCGAATAGCGTTCCACTACTTGATTTCGGACAGGAACCACAGAGCCCGGCTCACACACGCGTGATAAATCGTTGCGGCCCAGATCAACGAGCATAAGATGTTCGGAAATTTCTTTGGGATCGTTCAATAAATCACGCTCCAGTTGCTCATCCTCCTGCGGCGTATCGCCACGCGGACGTGTGCCTGCTATTGGAAGCAGAACCGCTTTTTTATCTTGTACACGTACCAGCACTTCCGGCGATGAACCAACCAGGGTGATATCCTCAAAATCAAGAAAAAATAGGTAGGGTGATGGATTAACCATGCGCAGTGCCCGATAGAGCATGAAACGGTCGCCCTTAAAATCAGTTTCAAAACGCTGTGAAAGTACCACCTGAAAAATATCCCCTTCAGCAATTAATTCTTGCGCCTTTCGCACATTTTCCTCAAAATGGGCTTGACTCACATTACTTTTTAGCGCATCGGGCGTCAACGAAAAATCACCGGATACAGAAGGAGGTTGAAAAATATGCTGCTCAAGTTCATCAAGCCGCTCCTGAGCCTCTTTAAATTGCTGCTGTGTTGTTCCCCGTTTCAGGTCCGGAAAAACAGTTTTAAGTATAATGATCTGTTGCTTTACGTGATCGAAAGCAAAAATCTCATCATAAAAAGCCCAGACTGCGTCGGGCAAGTTTAAATCATCCGTGGGTTGATTGGGGAGCACTTCAACATCACGGACGGTATCGTATGAAGAAAACCCAACCGCTCCGCCCGTCAGGTGCGGCAGCTTCGGAAGATGCGGTTCCTCATATTTTGTAGTCAATTCTTTTAAAACCGAGAAATAATCCTTGTCAAAGATTTCAGCGTCTTCTTTCTCAGTCTCCAGTGTTGTTTTACCGTCCTGATATTTCAACACCTGATACGGATTCCGCCCTATAAAGGAATAACGCGCCAATTGCTCGCCCCCCTCTACTGATTCCAGCAAAAAAGGATATTTAGCCTTTTCCCGCAGACTTAGAAATAGTGATACCGGCGTTAGCGTGTCAGCCAGCAAGCGCCGATAAACGGGGATGGCAGAATAGGTTTCTGCGTATTTTTTAAATGATGTTAAATCCATTCTTACAAACAAAAAAGCCCGCTTCAGTTTCCTGCAGCGGGCTTGTTGAAAAGAGTTACTAACTTATCACACCGGGGCCACTGCTTCATTCAGTTGAAGCCACCGCCAGTTGATGTTATGTGATACTAATTTTTTCATTTCGATATGAAAATACAATGCAGCAGAACTAAATTCAACTCACGAAATAGATTTAATAATTGAATTAATGCTATTCGAAAATCGCTCAGCCAAATTCCCGGTCCTCATCCCCAAACCGGTTGTACCAAAAATTTAATGCGGCCAGCCCAATACCTTTCAAAATGAAGGCCGAAAAAACAATCATAATACCAATCTCCCAAAAAATAAGGATGATAAATCCATA
>Ga0306901_1000239_pt1 | contig 26893 bp, 24 predicted proteins | sample AntRauMFilla3767_FD_190431 | JGI IMG/M metagenome (GOLD analysis project Ga0306901, IMG submission 190431) | Saline lake microbial communities from Rauer Islands, Antarctica - Metagenome Filla 3 #767 (v2) (version 2) | ecosystem: Environmental > Aquatic > Non-marine Saline and Alkaline > Saline ... | reverse complement strand
ATGCAGCGCGCATCTTTAGAGGTATGTTTAATGGCGTACTTCCCACTCGGGTTCAGTGATTCTTTATTCAGCCAGCATACCATTAAATCAATATCTTGGCCAATAGTCGGTTGGTTATCCGGTTTGATGATCATATCACCCCGGCTGATATCCAGATCATCTTCGAGCGTCATGGTAACCGACATGGGCTGGTATACTTCTTCTTGCTCCTGCTCAAATGTTTCTACGGCTTCAATGGTTGAGGTAAAGCCCGACGGCAGCACCATCACCTCATCGCCCGGCTTAAATATACCGCCAGCTACGCGCCCGGCATAACCGCGATAGTCGGGGTATTCTTTCGATTGGGGACGGGTAACCCATTGCACCGGAAAGCGGCAGTCTACGTGATTATAATCACCGTCCACCTGCACATTTTCGAGCGTGTAAAGGAATGTAGGGCCGTCATGCCAATCCATTTTCCCCGATTTGTCTACCACATTGTCTCCATACAACGCGCTGATAGGAATGTATCGGATATCCGGCACATTCAGCTTAGAGGCAAACGTTTTAAATTCCTTTCGAATTTTTTCAAACTGTTCCTGGCTGTAATCCACCAAATCCATTTTGTTGACGCATAAAATAATATGCTTGATACCCAGCAGCGATGCTATAAATGCGTGGCGGCACGTTTGCTCAATCACTCCATGGCGCGCATCAACCAAAATTACAGCTAAGTTGGCCGTAGAAGCCCCAGTAACCATATTTCGGGTATATTGCACATGCCCGGGCGTATCGGCGATAATGAATTTACGCTCCGGGGTGGAAAAATAGCGATAGGCTACATCAATGGTGATGCCCTGCTCCCGCTCGGCCGAAAGGCCATCGGTAAGAAGCGCAAGGTTCGTGTATTCATCCCCCTTTTTCTTGCTTGATTCTTCGATGGCTTCCATCTGGTCGTCAAAAATGGATTTTGAATCATATAAAAGCCGGCCAATTAAGGTACTTTTACCATCATCCACGCTGCCCGCGGTGGTAAACCGGAGCAAGTCCATGTCAAGGTATTTTTGGGCGTCGGTGTTGTTGGAGCTCATTTTTTAAGCTATTTAATATTGTAAAATAAGTTAACTTTCTTGTTGAAGGTTGAACGTTACAGGTTTAAAGTTCTCCGTTATATTCGACCATGACGTCGCAAACACGATCATTGGAATCATATTTTTCAAGGTAATTCATAAACCTTCGAGTCTTTTTTGAAATAGTTATACACAGATCGTTCAACTCTTTGAATTCTTCTTTTGTAATATAATTACAATCAAGTATCACGTACGACATAGAACGAGTTTCACCACAAGAACCTTTAGATCTGCCAAATAAACAACAAAACGCTTGGTTGTTCTGCATTCAAACCCTTCACTAATGTTATTCATTACAGATACTGAAGATCTTTGAATCTGGTCTTTTAGCCCATAATCTCTTGAAAACCCCTTCTTTTCGGTGAGATTATAAACCAGTTTGACAAGCTTTCTTGCAAGTTGCCAAATTTCTAAATCTTCAAATCGTTCTACGGTAGCCATGAAAAAATGATTAACATTCAACTTTCAACTTGGAACCTGCAACGTTCAACCTCAAAAATATCCCTGTTTCTTCCGTTCTTCCATCGCCGCTTCTGAACGTTTATCATCCGTTCGATTGCCACGCTCAGTGATACGCGCTGAGGCTACTTCTTCAATAATTTCGGCCATTGATTGCGCATCCGAGAGCACGGCGCCGGTGCAGGTCATATCTCCGATGGTGCGAAAACGGACGGTTTTATTTTCGTACTCTTCATCATCCGTAAGGGTAATGAATTTATTTTCAGCCAGATAGGTACCGTTTCTTTTCACCACGTTGCGTTCATGTGCGCGGTACAGGCTGGGAATATCAATACCTTCGGCGGCCATATACTGCCATACGTCCATCTCGGTCCAGTTGCTAAGCGGAAAAACCCGAAAATGTTCGCCTACATTTTTCTTTCCATTGAATACATTCCAAAGCTCAGGGCGCTGATTTTTGGGATCCCACTGGCTAAATTCATCCCGGTGTGAGAAAAAACGTTCCTTGGCACGCGCTTTTTCTTCATCACGCCGCGCGCCGCCAAAAGCCGCATCAAACTCGTGCTCCTCTAATGCTTTCAACAATGTGGGAATTTGCAACTTATTTCGGCTGGCATTAGGGCCTTTCTCTTCTTTTACGCGTCCCGAATCAATTAAATCCTGCACTTTCGCAACAATCAATTCAACGCCAAGCTCATCCATCAAATTGTCGCGAAACTCGATTGTTTCCTCAAAATTATGGCCGGTATCTACGTGTAGAAACGGAAATGGGATTTTACCCGGCCAAAACGCTTTTTGGGCAAGCCGCGCCATGGTAATGGAATCTTTACCGCCGGAGAACATCAGCACCGGCTTCTCAAACTGTGCCGCAACCTCTCGAAAAATAAAGATGGATTCAGATTCAAGCTGGCGGATGTGATTTAACTTATAATTTTTCATAGCCTCAAATCATTCTTAATGATAAATAGTAAAAATTAATTTTTGTTTTTCATTCGGCATTTGAAGCCAGATAGTTCAGCACTATCTGTACGCCTTCATCAACAGAAATATTGGTGGTATCGATATTCAATTCCGGATTTTGGGGTTCTTCATATGGATCACTAATCCCCGTAAAATTATCAATTTTGCCCTCGCGTGCTTTTTCGTAAAGCCCCTTTACATCCCGGCGCTCGCATTCTTCCAGTGGCGTGGATATAAATACCTCGGTAAAGTCATCACACATATTGCGGACAAAATCGCGGGAATCCTGATACGGTGAAATAAAAGATCCAATCACAAAAACGCCATGCGTTTGAAGGCGACTTGCCAGGAAGCCTACTCTTTTTACATGCTCGGTGCGCTCTTTGCGGGAAAATCCCGTTTTAGGAAAAATATCACGAACTACATCACCGTCAAGATGTTCCACTTCATATCCGCGTTCTTGCAAAATTTCAAACACCCGCTCAGATATGGTGCTCTTGCCCGATCCCGACAACCCGGTAAACCAAAGGACCGTAGATTTAAATCTTTTTTCTGACACTTTGTGTGATGTTAAATGGTGAATGTTAAATGGTGAATTTGAACAATTTAGAATTCATCATTTAACATTTAGCATTATTATAACCCTATTAAAAACCCCTCATTTTTCAAATCCGTCTTATTGTAAATTAAGGGTGATTGATGCTGCCCTTTAGGAGCTGAATTTCTATAAATACAATCGCCGGCGGCCACGTCCCACTCCATAGTCGGGCCGGTTCGCGGATAAATATCGGCAATGCCCTGTGCCACTAAACAAAATTTAAGCGAGCTACCCGCCGCAATTAATTCTTTTACTTCTATTCCCTGCTCTTCTAAATCTTTTTTTAATGATTGGGATTGGTGGGAGCGGCTTGCTGCTATCTTTAGAGGTTTTGACTTATCAGCCGGTTCCGAAAATATGTTCTGCGGCTTTTCTTCTCCATTTATTCGAAAACTCCCCGCTCCTTTTTGAGCATAAAACATCTGATTTCGGGCCGGAATATATAACACCCCTATAATAGGTTCACCATCTTCAATAAGTGCAATATTAACGGTAAATTCATCATTCTTTTTGATGAATTCCTTGGTACCATCCAGCGGATCGACGATCCAGAATCGATTCCAATTTTTGCGCATCTCGTAATCGGGCACCCCGGATTCCTCAGAAATAACCGGCGTTGATGGATCAATCTCTGCCAATGCATCAATTATAATATGATGCGCTGCCAAATCAGCTTTGGTAAGCGGAGATTCGTCCTCTTTTTCAAAAACCTCGATCTCTTCAGAATAGTAATTTAAAATTTCTTGTCCGGCTTCCCTTGCCGTTTCTATAATTTTTTGAATCATTAAATAAAAACGCGTTTAGTGGTTGGTTTAAACGATTTTGGGCATGGTTAAAACCATGGAACAACCCACCCCTGCCCCCTCCCGTGGAGGGGAATAATTCGTCTCCCCTCTTGAGAGGGGATTAAGGGGTGTGCTATTAGTACTCAGAATTCATAAATTTTTTATTCTTTAACAACTCAACGGGTAAAACTATACCTATAAAGGCCAAATATAAGGCACCAAAGTTACGGTGATTGTAGCAACAATCAAATTTAAAGGCAGGCCTATACGTGTAAAGTCTGTGAACTTGTATCCGCCCGGACCATAAACCATTAAATTGGTTTGATAGCCGATAGGCGTGGAAAAACTGGCGGAAGCAGCCATGATGATAACTATGACAAACGGCATGTAACTAACACCGAATGAGGCCGCAATGGAAATAGCGATAGGAAAAATAAGTACTGCTGCCGCATTGTTGGTAATCATTTCGGTAAGCAACCAGGTGGCCAGATAGGTAGCCCCAAGCGCCAAATAAGGACTGCTTTCGGCAAATTGGAAAATATATCTCGCTATCTCGCTTGCTGCTCCCGTTACATTCAACGCATTGCCAATGCCCAATGAAGCGGCAATAACAAGTAATACCGACCAGTCGATACTGTCTTTAGCCACAGCAGGCTCGCAACACCGCGTGAGCACCATCGTTCCCGCAGCAAGAAATGAAGCTTGAAACATGCTCAACACGCCGAATGCTACGAGGCCGATCATTCCTGCCAAAATGGACCAGGCGATGGAAGATTTTTCGATGTTAGCCGGCCTTGAATCGGCGATACTGCTTATCAAATAATACTCGTTGGAATTTTTGTAACGCTCAACAAAACTTTCATGCCCTTCCAGAAGCAAGGTATCACCGGGCTGAAGTTTTATATCACCGGTTTTTTCTTTGACACGCTCACCATTTCGAGCAACTGCTAACACCACGGCATCATACCGGTTCCGAAATCCTACATCTTTAATGGTTTCTCCATTGCAGGGATGGGTGGGTGAAATTACGGCCTCAATCAGCAGGCGTTCGCGGCGGCTGGAGTCCAGCTTAAATACCTCATCGGTTGCGGGACTGATTCCTTTTATTTGCTGCAAATCAACGATGGAGCCTACAATGCCGGTAAAAATAAGCTGATCATGTTCCTGAAGCTGTTCATCGGGATCAACCGCAGCAATAATTTGATCATTGCGATATATTTCCACCAAAAATAGTTCAGGCAGATGGCGCAGGCCGGCTTCTTCAATGGTTTTACCCGCCAGCTTGCTCCCAGAATCCACGACCATTTCAATAGTGTATTCACGGGGATCTTTGAATTTATCGTAGCCGGAACCGCGGATAGGCAGCAGTTTTCTTCCAAACACGGATATATATATAAAACCTGCTATAGCGCAAGGAATACCAATATAGGCCGGCTCAAAAATGCCGAGTGCGTCGGTACCCCCTTCGGCAATCAACAATCCATTAACAATGAGGTTTGTGCTGGTACCAATAAGGGTACAGGTGCCGCCAAGAATGGCCGCATAGCTGAGCGGTATAAGTATTTTTGAGGCCGGGATGCGATTTTTTCGCGCCCAGTCTTCGAGGGCGGGGATAAAGGATGCCACCACCGGGGTATTGTTTAGCAAAGCGCTGACCACCATTACCGGACCCATAATACGCATTTGGGCCCTGCGAATAGTCTTCGAACGGCCTATAATTTTATCAACAATAAGATGAATACCGCCGGTTTCCTTTAAGCCGGTGGCTACAATATAGAGTGCCCCAACCGTAAGCATGCCCTGATTAGAAAAACCAACAAGCGCTTCTGCCGGACTTACAATATTTGTGACAATTAGAATTGTAAGGCCGCTGAGGAAAACAATATCAATAGCCATACGGGTAGTAAGCAATACTACCAAGCACCCGACTATCACACCTATTACAGTCCACGCTGCTATTGTCATGGGGTAAACCGCTGATTGAATTTATTGTTAAACTAAGATTGAAAAAATAATGAAATCTTTTCGATAATTTTTTCCTGAATTCCTTTGGAGAGATGCGGCCACATCGGCAAGCTCAACACCTGTTTCGATAACTGGTGCGACACAGGAAGTTTGGGGTGATTTTTATATACCGGCAGCTCATTTTGCGGAATGGGAAAATAAATCTTTGTTGATATACCTTCACTTTTTAAAAAGTGCTGCAGGTCATCCCGGTTGCCATCTTTCACCCGAACAGTATATTGATGAAATACGTGACCCTCAACTATTTTCGGTAAAATTAAATCAGATATTGGACCCAACATTGAATTGTATCGCTGCGCTACTTTCCGCCTTTGGGTGTTAAAATCATCGATATGGGTTAACTTGATGCACAAAACGGCCGCTTGGATGGTATCCAACCTTGAATTATAGCCCAACATTTCGTTCTGATACTTTTTTTCGGCGCCGTGCACGCGCAGCATTTTAGCCTTTCGGGCCACTTCATCGTCATCGGTTACAATCATGCCGCCATCCCCAATGCCGCCCAAATTTTTCGTCGGAAAAAAGGAATACGTCCCACAATCTCCAATGGCCCCGGTTTGCTTGCCGGAAATATTACTCCGGATTGAATCCTTACAATCTTCGCCGTCACAGTCGATACAATTACCGCCATAGCACGCCCCGAAGGACTGCGCACAATCTTCAATCACTTTTAAATCATGCTTTTCGGCGATGTGCATGATCCTAGCCATCTGTGCGGGCTGTCCGAAGAGGTGCACCGGCAGAATGGCTTCGGTTTGGGGGGTAATGGCCGCCTCAATTTTATCGGCATCAATATTGAAGGTAGTCTCGTCGATATCAACAAAAACGGGTTTAGCCCCCACATTGCTGATGGATTCGGCCGTGGCAAAAAAGGAAAGAGACGTAGTGATGACTTCATCGCCTGCTCCTATGCCCAGCGCGCGCAGTGCAATAACCAGCGCATCGGTGCCCGAATTCACGCCGATGGCGTGCTTGGTGCCCAGATATTTTGCTGCTTCTTGCTCAAATTTTTGCACTTCAGGACCCAGAATAAATTGCCCGTGACTCAAGACTTGTTGAATGGCTTGGCCAATTTCATCTTTCAGAAGTTGATATTGCGGTGAAGCATCGTAAATGGGGATGGTCATTCGATATCTGCTATCATCTGTTGAAATTCCTTGCTCTTTTCTGCTAAATGGTGGTAAGTGCCAGAGGATAAGAGCTTGCCCTCTTTAAGCAAGTATATTTGATCGCAGTTTTTTACAGTACTTAAACGATGGGCAATCATGATAAAGGTACGCCCCTTTTTGGCACGGTTCAATGCCTGCATGACCGATTTTTCGGTGGAGGTATCCAATGATGAGGTGGCTTCATCCATCACTAATATATCGGGGTTGTGATACAATGCCCGTGCAATGCCCACGCGCTGCAGCTGCCCGCCGGAAAGCCGTACCCCTCGTTCGCCTACGGCGGTGTCCCAGCCATCGGGCAAGTTATTCACCAAATCCTTAATTTGTGCCATCCTGATGGATTCTTTTAGCTGATCTTCGTCAATAGCTTCATCTTGTATTCCAAGTGCAATATTTCTTTTAATGGAATCATCAAGCAGATAAATATCCTGGGGAATATACCCGATATTGGCCTGCCACCCGGCCATGTTTTCATAAATTGATTCGCCGTCCACTTTTAGCTGGCCATTGGTTGGTTGCAGCAACCCTAAAAGAATATCAATAAGCGTGCTTTTTCCTGCACCCGTGGGCCCTACTATACCTGCGGAAGATCCATTGGGAATTGTCAGGTTAATGTCTTTTAAGACAAATTCATCAGAATCATGGTAACGGTAAAACAGCGATTCAATGTCTATTTGGTTATTAAATTTGAAAGCAGGCACCGTGTTGTTTTGCCGCGTAGTTGTGGAGCTATTTGACGATGATTCGAGGATTTTCAAATCATCATACACTGGGTTGATAGAATAATTGCTGTATTTGAGCATGGTGAAATTTGAAACAGCAGCGGTAATACTGGCCTGCAACTTTAAAATAGCGATCCCAAAAAGTCCCAGTGTGGGTACTAACGTTTCAAGTGCTTTACCTAAGTAAATAGTTGAAAAAGCAACAAGCAACATCCCTATAACAGCCATTACTTCCATAAAAGGACGCGTCCACGAGCTCATGATCTCTTTGACGTGCTGCGCCTGGTTTGCCTTATAAAAACTTTTTAGAAATTTTTGGATAAAATATAGTTCTCTTTTTAAAATCTTTACCGCCTTTAAGCTTCCGAATGCTTCATGCATAACTTTATACGAAACGGTGCGCTGTCTTTGCTCTTCTTCTCCCATAGCTTCCATCCTATGGCGTGTCAACCGCATAAAAAGCAAGCTGGCCACCCCTAATATACTCACTACAATTAATGAAATAACGGGTTCAATGATTAATAGCAATGTGGTAATTGCAATGGCTGTAATGCCATTTAGAATGAGTTGAAGCAGTGGGTTGAGCACTTCATTACCAATAATACGGACCTCAAGATTGGCATTCCTCAGTAATTCGGCGGTGTTACGGTCAAGATGAAACGCATACGGGGCCAACATATAGGCGGTGAACATGCGTTGAGCCAATTCAATTTTTCGGTCACGAATAAATTTTGACTTTATATAATATAAAAGGCTCAGATAGGCGTTTTTTATTATATACACTAAAAGCAACCCCAGTCCCGCATAAAGTAAAAGCTCTTGGGCATTTGAAATTTCATAATAGGTAAACACGGAGCCAATGACCGGAATTTGCAAAATGGTTTGCGGAGATACCATGGTGGACAAAAATGCCGGGATGGCACCAATCCCCATTAATTCCAAGATGGTGCCAATAAGCATTAAGAAAAGTAAAATCCCAAACTTTACTTTTGTAGCCCTTGGAAAAAGTTGCTGCAACTTTTTAAGTTTTACAAACATTCGTTAATGCCACTATTTTGAATAGACCTAAAATTTTATTTATAAGCAATTATTCCAATGCCTTCTTTTTTAGCATAAATATTTTCCGTTTTAAATCCACAATCCGCACACAACCTGCACACCTCACCGTAAAGCACCGGATCTAATGTAGTATGAATTTCACAAAATACATATTGGCATTTTGTATGCTGCAGGGTCTCAGCCAAACCATTCAATACATTCATCTCCATACCTTCTACATCAATTTTAATGACGGCGGGCACAGGAAGTACTGAATTTTTGATGAGTGAATCTCCTTTCTTTATTTCACAAACTTGTTCTTTAAAATCAAAGGTGTACTTTTTGCTATACCTTTCAGATCCGCTGCCCATCCCAGACCCTAATACATTTTTATACATAAAAGTAGTGCTATTATTTTCATTGCCTAAGCCATAGTTATAGGTATTGACATCATGAATATTATTAAGCGCCAAATTTTGGAGCAGCCGATTATAATATTCAGGGACAGGTTCAAATCTGTAAATATCAATATCTTTAACCGCTGCGTAGGCATAAAGTGTAAACAGACCCATATTTGCCCCAATATCAAAAACGATATCACTCTCACTAAGAACAGATAAAAACATCTCTAAAAATTCAATTTCACCATCACTCTCTGCAACCTTACTAAACTCAAGCTCATTACGGGTACAGAATTTTATATTATTATAGCCGGTTAGCTTATTTTTTATCGACGTATGCCCTCTTTTTAATGAAGTCCTTTTCCGGATATTTTTGTAAAGATTGCGCATGAATCTTTATTTATTTTACTTGAATGCCAACATTTATAATGCAAAGTAAGATTTAAAAAAGAAACAATCAGAACTTTAACTTTACAAAGTAAGCGAAAAAAATTGTACCATAACCTTAAAAAATAAAAGTCTTACTCAATTTATACAATAGCCCTGAATATGAATAAGTTACTCCCAAAGTACTCACTTCTTGTTATAGCATTAGTTATTATTGCCATTCCATTTTATATGGATTTGGCAATACTTGACAAACCTTTTCTTTTTAAAGGGAGTCCCGATTTTTAGTTCATCATAGCTATTAAGAACCTGTCTTATTGTGTTCGGCTCTGCTTTATTTGTTTTTTCAGTTGCCCGCCTCGCACCTGCTTTCGCCCCCTCCATTCATTGGGAAAAATGGGGACTCCCTAAGTGGGTTGAAAATGAAAAATTATATTCATCCCTTTTTTCTATTTCTGTTAAAAAGCTCATTATCTATGGGTTAGCATTGCTCTCTATAGGCCTGACACTTATTTTCCTTTAAAAACCAGACTTATTTAATACACTGAGTGAAAAAGATTACGTTATAGAGGCTTTATCTGCCTTTATTCAATTATTTAATAGTGGGCTATTTGCCTGTATCGGGCCATACTTATTTACAAAAATTATGAACGGCAGATGAGAACATGCGTAATAATTGCAATAGGCTTTGCATTTATTTTTTTTGTGATAGGTATGGAAGAAATCTCTTGGTTTCAACAATATCTTGGTATAAAAACGCCCAAAGCATTTGCTGGTAATCGCCAGAACGACATTAACTTCCACAATTATGTTGGCCCACAATCAGAAACGGTTTACTATTCTTTCACATTTGTTCTGCTCATATTGATTCCATTTGGGGTTCACAATTTATTTTCCAAAAAAAAGAGGTGCTATGGTTTTAACATTTACCCCTTCAGTATTTGTTATTTATACCAGTTCAATCTTTATTTCCTATAATTATAACATGTGGGATATTTTGCCTATTCAGCTCACATTCTTCATGACGTTATTTATTCTTATCTTTTACACATAGAGAACAATCCAAATAGGAGAAGGTACATTAACGGAAGTAGTTATAGTTGGCCTGCTTATTTCAACCCAAATAATATTTATTATTTTTGGCGAACAGTTTGTGTTGCGGCATGATATTACAGAATATAAAGAGTTTCTCATCCCTATTGCATGTGCGTTATACTCCTACGATGTATTTTATCGCGTTAACAAAATTATTTATGATAAGAAACTAACAGCTGAAAGGTCTTGATGTAACGTTTAAACAGATTTAACCTTAAATATTTGCCATTAAATTATTAAATGTTCTTAAACTATTTTCCAAATTATACTCGGTTAGATCATTCCACAAATGTTTGTGCTTTTTGATGAGAAAGGTTCTATCCACATATCGTAATATAAGCTCCAATAACTCATCTGGGGTATCAAACTGATCTACATGCTGAGCAAGAATGCTATTTAGTTTATAGCTTTTAGGTAAGATCAGCGGCTTCCCATATCGAACAATATCAGAAACTGAACCCGACATTTTCGTTTTCCCATATTCTTCTTTATAAATTTTGAACGTTGTCTCCATTTTGGCGGGAGAAATCATAAATCCGGATTCCGAGATTGAATCCATGAATTCATTTTGAGGAATCCACTCCTTTGAAATTGAAATCTTGAGCATATGATTTTCAATACTTTTGAATCTATGAATTATTGGTTCGTGAGAAGAATTATTTGTGCCCCCCAAAAATAAGATATGGACCTCCTCTTTAATTTTATCCCTAAGCTTGATGAGTGTATCAGCTAATGTGTCATAGTCTTTCCGCCCAGGATCAATAATGCCGGGTATAGCTATTTGACGCTCATTAATATGCCGGCAATATTGATTAACATCATTTAGGCTGTGCTTAAAAAACGAAAGGGGCAATACCCCTACCGAAGAAAGACCTGCATCAAGATTATTATCTTTAATATATTCAGCAAGGGGCTCATCCGGCAGCAACACCAAGTCAACCTCATCCAAAAAAGCATCCAAATATCGGTGCCGCTGGGGCAGCCAAATATTAAACAACAAAAACCGAAGCAAATATTGCCACTTTAATGAAGTATCAAGGTTTCCTGCCCTGTTTAAAAAAGTATTTGTATTGTGTACACGAAGAATCTTAACTGGGCTTAAATTTAGGGAAGAAATGTACTCAATCTCACAATCCAACGTATTAAAAAAAACAATATCGTGCTGATTTAACCGAGCCACATTGTTGATTAGAAATGTTTTTATCGCAGTATTTTTTGTTTGTACAATCCAGTCAAAACGGTTTTTATCGATAAGATCAGAAATCTCATCGTAATTTTTTTGAGTCGTAAATATAGTTACAACGTAATCAGACTGATCAAAAAGATTGCATAAACTATAAAGTACACTCTGATGATAATTCAGCTCTACTATAGCTATACTTTTTAAGTTATTTGCTTCAATCATAGCTTAAAATCATTCACATTTTTATTTAACTCAAAGTTTATGCGGTAGATTAAGTACTTCAGAAATGTTCAAGTAGATCGATATTGCAACAAACGTTTTACTCCATAAGAATTTCTGCTGAATATAATTCCCAAACAGCAAAAAGAGTAACCATGCTATAGTTTATTTATTTCCAATTTGAAGCGTTCATAATCAGCACTGGTTGTACTTTTTCCCCCATGGTACTTAAAATGCGTAGGAATTGAATGAATCTGGTTGAGTTGAAGGTTATGAGCTTCCAGAAAATCTCTTATCTGTTGTATAGATTCCGTAGTATTCATGCAAAAATCTTTATAATTGAGGTAAATCATTCTGTCATCAAGGCCAAGTTCTATTTTATCCTGCGCAATTTGCTTGTAAATTAAATGGATTTGTTTCACAATTTGTTCATGCACTTCAAGCGATTTAATCTCGTTATACTCTTTAGGGGCAGCTCCCACCCACACACTTGGATTCCCGGTAGCTTTTCGCATTTTGAATATAGACTGCGCTATATCGAGCCGTTCTCTCTGACATACAATAAATAAAGATTTTGGAAACATTTTATATAATGCCCCAATCCGCATAGAATTAAACGTATTCTTTAAAATAAACGGCCCTTCCCCCTTTTTAACCAAAGCCTGAATATTACGTCTAAATTCTTGCATATTATTTTCTGATAAATGATCTCCAGTCAAATATACATTTTCATAGCCTTCAGGAAACCAGCGATACAAAAAGTTCCATCCCTCGTGAGGTGCTCCTAATTTTTGAGTATCACCTTCATCAAATTTATTAGAGTAATTTTTTTTAAATGATAAATATTTCTCTATGCATGCGGCCAAATAAGTTGCATAAGGAAACTTTGCCACAAAGTTTGATATATAAGTAAATTCAAAAGTGTTTACCAAGGTGTTATATAGAAGCGTTGATCCTGAACGGGGAGGACCGATAATCCAAATAGGAACAGATTCAAAATCACTTTTAGGTATAAATATTCTTTCAATATTAGATATCACTCGACCTAAAACTTTTTTGTTGATTTTTTTTGAAAAATAATACGGTTTAAACATATCAAAAATTAATACTCTTCATTATGGTACAAATACCTTAGCGGCTGCAATTTTAAGAATTGGGTAAGGATATTCATTTGTCAGAAATTCAAAAAACAAAATTTAAGTGACACTTATAAAGTGATTTTTAAATTAATTCATCATATGAAGTTTCGTACCAATAAAAGCAGATTATGTGAAAAACAAATTTTGATTGCATACTGCGACTTTTATACTTTGCTTTCTTTTGCAATATTTTATTTAAACAAATTAGTTTGAATGCAGAAACTTAAATTTGCCGTAGTTGGATGCGGTCATATTGGGAAAAAACATCTCGATGTTATCATAAAGGAGCCACATGCGAAACTTGTTGGGCTTTGTGATATAAATGAAGATGAACTTCAGAAATGTGCAAAACAACATTCTGACGTTGCCGTTTTTAATGACTTTAAAGCTATGCTTTTGGAGACCAACGCAGATGTTATTTCAGTCTGTACCCCGCACGGTTTGCATGCCGAAATGTCTATACAAGCCGCCCGGGCCAGCAAACATATTTTGGTGGAAAAACCGATGGCCCTTACTTCAAAGCAAAGTCAGCAGATGATTGATGTGACCAATAAAGAGGGGGTACGCCTATTTGTAGTAAAACAGAATCGATACAATAAACCAATTGCTTTAACCAAAAAAGCCCTACAAGAAAATCGGTTAGGTAAAATTTTTATGGTGCAATGCAATGTGATGTGGAACCGTCATAAAGAATATTATTCCGGGTCCAGCTGGAAAGGCAAAAAAGAGCTGGAAGGTGGTGCTTTACACACACAAGTAAGCCATTTTATTGATCTGCTAATTTGGTGGTTTGGAGATCTGAAGCAAGCTAAAACTATTACCGATACGCTCCATCAAAAAATAGAAATTGAAGACTGCGGCGTATCCGCCCTTCGTTTCAAAAACGGGGTTATCGGCTCACTGCTCTGGACTACCTGCGTATATAACGTCAATTATGAGGGCAGCATTACTATTATCGGTGAAAAAGGCACCATAAAAATTGGCGGTAAGTATTTAAATAAAATTGAGTTCTGGGATGTAAAGTCTTATCCCCTTCCCAAAAATGTAAAACTGGACGACCAACCCAATAACTACGGCTCGTACCAAGGTTCGAGCTCAAACCATGATAAACTGTTCAGTGACTTAATTAGCAAAATAATTGCCGGCCGTGAGGGAATAGTTGAAGGTTCCGAAGGCATGAAAACAATTGAAGCTATAGAAATGATTTATGAATAGAACCAGTAAAAACCTCCCAAACTCAACTATTCTATCTCATTCCAACGATTTGCCTGCATATTCCAACCCTCATCTCTTTGAGTCAAATAAATGGATTGAACTTTTAAGAGGTGAGTATAAAATTGATTTTTTTCTCATCAGGCAAAAAAACGGAAAATCTTTTTTTTATTTTGCTCACCTTACTTATCCAAACTTCGAGAAAATTGTGAGTTTACCTTTTTGCGATTATCACATCCCGGAGTTGAAAAATGCGGAGGTCCTTAATGAGCTTATAGGTGATCTTAAAAAAGCCTTCCCAGACGCAAAAATTCAGTTTAAATGGGTATTGCCAAAAAACGTAACCGTTGATGATGTTCAATATAAAATTAGCCAATCAGCTTATTTACATACAGTTTACACCCCAGATTATAAAAAAGTCTGGGATAAAATGGATTCTTCTTTCCGCGGAAAGGTCAGGCAGGCAAAACGATATAATTTAGAAACAGAATTTTGCCAGGACTTAGATTCTGTTAAGGAATTTTATGAAAGCTATCACCAGTTACGCATCCAAAAATTTTCTAAAATTCCGCAAAGCTTTCCTTTTTTTCAGAATTTATGGCAACATTTTATAAAAAATAATGCTGGCTTTGTCTTAAAAATAAATTTGGATGGTCAAAGTATTGCATTTGCTATTTGCCTCGAGTACAAGGCCAAAATATATTTTAAGTTTAGCTGTTCCAAAAAAGAGTACCTTGATTATCGACCAAATAACCTTCTGTTGAATAAGCTTTTTCGATATGCATGCAAAGAAAATTTCAAAGCAGTAGATTTAGGATTAAGCGGTATAGGAAAAACTTATGAGGGACTGGTGAAATTTAAAGAAAGTATGGGCGGCATCCCCTCTCCTATTATCAGCTTAGAAATAATTCCTGATTCCTATAACTTACATACAGAAAAAAAATTAAATGACTTGACAACTGAAATAACTGAAAAGATTGTTACAAATAATCCTCCTCCTGCAGTTACAAGTGATTTAAGTAAAGCGTTATATCCCTATTTCGCTTAAAATACTTACCATTCATATTAAATATTTTTAGTGCTTAAATGAATAAAAGGCTCCTCAAATTTGACATCGTTCACCCTACTGCTTATCTCGAGAAGAAGAAATCACAGTGGAATGACTTGGACCAGTTATCAGCAGCCGAGTACCGACAACGGCTAATTTCGCTGCGCAGCAACTATTCTGATTTTTATACCCATTACCTGAATGAGCTGGGCTGGGAAGCCGAAGAGTTTTTTTTGTTGGATAATACGTACTTGGATAAGCTGGGCAAAGAACTTTTCGGCTGGCGTTACCCGTTCCGAAAAATAAATAACAAGCTCTGGGGTAAAATTCGTCCGGCACGTTGGGGATGGAAGCAGCGGGTAGTTCAGGCCTATATAAAAGAATTCCAACCGGATGTCCTTTTTGCCCGCTCCCAGCCCATGGCCAGCCGGTATTGGCAGCAATTTCGCCATGATTGCCTGCTCGTAGCACGATTGTCCGCCAAGCTCCCGAACCGCTGGCATCCGCAAGACTGGGATCTTATCTACACCGATATTGAATCATTTAAAGATTTTTTTGAGGCCCATAATGTGTCCACAGAATTGAATAAACAAGGTTTTGATCCACGTATTTTAGATGAATTAGAGGGTCGTCCGCCCAAACATGACGTAACCTTTGTTGGGGGTATGGGCACTCAAAACTTTTCCAAGAGAACCCATTTTTTTGAACAAATAGCAGGAGAAGTCAATTTTAAATGGTGGGGCTACTGGTGGAAATATGGCGGAGAAGGCAGTCTGGATGACTTCCCGAACCTAAAAAAGTTTTTCCAGGGACCAACCTCCGGACTTGACATGTATCAAATCTATAAGGACAGCAAAATAGTGCTAAACGATTATGTGGATATAGATATAAATGATAGCATTGGTTATAACCAGCGTATGTTTGAAGTGATGGGCGTTGGTGCATTTATGCTAACGAGAGATGCCAATAATTTTAAGGAGCAATTCCCAGATGATATTTTTGCCACTTTCAACAATGCAGAAGACTGCGTCAGCAAAATTGAGCATCATTTAAAGCACGATGAGGAGCGGAAAAAGATCGGGAGAAATGCTCAGAATTTTGTTTTAAATAATTACAACTATCAAGACATCATCAAAAAATTTGATAAAGATTTGAGAAAACACCTTACATTGAAGCGGGAGGATCAATAGTTGTAAATTTTTGATGTATTCGCGCAGCTATTTTCCAAAAAGCATATCCCAAAGCACGTTTATCATAGTAAATACTTTTTACCAAACAGCCTAAAGCTTTAAAATATTTGTTCCGTTTGAACTGGGTTGTAGATTCAATAAGGTTAAATTCTGAGCGTATATTTAAAAATTCTTTCCGAGTAATGGGGAATTGCTGATGGTAAATTTCCTCATCATTTTTCAAAACCTTAAAATAATTTTTCCCAAAGAAATATTCTTTTGAGATATTTCTTTCATGTATTCGATGTGCCCCCCAAATATCATTAAAATATTTACAAGGCCCCTGTTTTGCCGCAATAAACTGGAGGGCCAAATCGGCTGTGTAAACCTTTCGAAACCAATCAGGCAAGTTTTTGAGCAATGCTGTTCTCATAAAAAGTGAGACCGAAGGGATGTGAAATTTTTTTTTAGCTAAGAGGTTGAGACTAAATGAATTATCTTTTCTCAGCTTTTGGTATTTTAGGCTAACCGGCTTTTGATAGCTTCCATTTTTCACCTCCCAGGCGTTATGGCAGCAAAATGAATATTTAGGGTGCCCATCCATAAAGTCGGCCTGCCTTTGTAGCTTGTCTTTGCTGATCCAGTAATCGTCGCCGTCTAAAAAAGCAATATATTTACCACGGGCTGAGCGAATATTGGTGATATTATTGCGGCGGCCGGCAATTCCCTCATCATCGTGTTCATTTTGCAGGTTCAGCTTAATCAGGTCGGGATATTTTTGTTTGTAATCCAGCAGAATTTCACGCGTACCATCGGTGGAGCAGTCATCGCCGATAATAATTTCATAGGGGAAATCAACATGCTGTTTTAGAGCTCCTTCAATCGCTTTTTTAATATATTCCACTTGATTATACGTAATGATGGAGGCGGAAACTTTGTAGGGATAGTTTTTCTGAGCCATAAATATTACTAATACTATTTCAACATGTGAATACGCTGAAATAGCTAAATATACTTTAAAATTCTATATCTGCTCTCTGCTTGTGGAGCATATTGTTAGCTTGATGAATTGAGAAATAAATTTTAAACCACTCTTTTTTAGTGAACTGTTGTTTTGATCTGTTGCTAATTTTAACCAATGAACCACAAGAGTAGGATCGTGAGCATATACTTTGTAGGTCGATACAATCATTTTTAGATATTCCCTTTCTCTTTTGTAGCGTAGTGCACTTGCCATAAAAAAAAGCGCCTTATAAGAATATGGCTTTGCTGGTTGACTGGCGAATTCTTCAGCTATAATGGCATGATCATTTTTCCTGACTTGTACCCGCATTCGCCCCGAAAGATAATGATTGCAAATGCTTTTTTTAGACCAAACCTTTCCCACTTTCAAAGATTTAAAATATTTACCCGGCCCCTGCTGTAAAGCCCTTAGCTGCAGAAATAAATCAGCCAAATAAACATCATTAAAACGTGGCGGGAGCGGCATAATATATTCTCTTCGATAAAACGTGGAGGAACTGATTACCGTAAATTCCTCTTTTATTACATCCCTGTAGGTAAATGCACATGATTTCTGCATTGATAGTGCTTGTTCACTCTTTATATACTGCCTGTTTGACTCCACATGAACAATTAAAGCATCCGTGCAGCACATCGTAAATTCTGGATGAGCGTCCATAAAATTGGCCTGTTTCTGCAGCTTATCTCTGCTGAGCCAGTAATCATCCCCATCACAGAATGCAATATACTTGCCACGGGCTGATTCTATGTTCTTGATATTGTTTTTCCGACCGGCGATCCCCGCCTGGTCATGCTCATCATGCAAATTAAGTCTGATTAAATCGGGATAGCGTTGCTTGTAATCCAGCAAAATTTCACGCGTACCGTCGGTCGAGCAATCATCGCCGATAATAATTTCATAGGGGAAATCAACTTGCTGTTTTATGGCTCCTTCAACGGCCTTTTTTATATATTCTGCCTGATTATAGGTAAGTATTAAGACACTAACTTTATACGGATAGTTTTCTACAGGCATAAGTTTTTACTTACACAGTGCAAAGTCATGCGCATTTTTGAATAATGGATTCTCTTCATCCTTATCTTGCCATGATGATTTGTCGGTAAATATGTCCGGAGCCCCTGATTCTGGCATCACCCGAAAATCAAACGAAACCCGCGTTTGGCCGGTATCATTTTCTTTAGCACCATGTTTTAAGTTAACGCCCTTGAATTGAACAAACTGGCCAACCTCCATTTCCATCGGCTCGTAATCCCCTTTGTCCTCTTCGCTTTCAATCCAAATGCCATTGGTGCCGAACATGGGGGTTTGGGGAACCGAGTAATTAACCTCAGCCGGGTTGTGCCCGTAATCGCTGTCTTTATGAAAACGAGAGGCCCCGCTACCATCTTTAAAATGAATACGATGGGTCGGCTTTTTTTGATAAAAAATGGGCTCTGCATAGAGCGGGCGTATTTCGTGCTGGATAAAATCTTCGTAAATACTGTAAAATTTCTGACCAACTTCAGATTCTAAATGAGCATACAGCTTTACATAAGGCAACGTTTGCTCCATATTTTTGTAAATAGAGTTCGTATCCTCCGGTTTTTCTCCCTCTTCAAAATGGGCCTCAATAGCGGTCAAGTCATCACTACCAATAAATTTTTCAATCACTTTATGGAAAGGATAAACCGACACATCGTATCGTAAAATTTTCATAACTATAGATGTTTAAATTTCTTGAACAGCATAACCAATACCGGTTTTGCCAAACCCGTTTCCGTTATAGAACAAATAGCGTTTTTTCTCCATTTCCAAAACATTCGGGTACGTTTGCATGGTCGAATCCCATCCTTTCTCGGAATAACTGATTCCTGCCTGCTCGTCCTTACGCTGCCAATGTACCGCATCTTCCGATTCGGTATAGCCTATGCTATAACTGCCTGTTCCGTCCCGAAAATCAAAGCTACCGCGGTACGCAAACCACATCTTGTACATTCCGTCTTCTTTGATGACCGTAGCCCGAGCGTTGGACTCATATTTATCGTTAGGTTCAATGCACGTATGATTTTTTCGATGCCAATCTATGCCGTCATCTGATGAGGCATATTTAATCACATAAAGCGGTTCCGGGCTTCCATTTACTTCTACGAACCCGGTGGATGAGGCATACCACATATGCCAAGTATCATCCTCTTTCATCACGCAAGGTGATGCCGTAAAAAAAGGCTCTTGTTTATTACGATCCACAATGGCTCCGGGATACATGCGCTCAAAAGTGGTGCCTCCATCGCTGCTTACCGCCAGACCAATAGCATTTCTATAAGGCACGGAACCACTGGGATTCCAGCCTACATAATAGAGAAAAATATCACTCTTATTGCGCACCACCGAACATGGCATGATACCGCCGTCGTCAAAAGTGCCCCGTTCACCCAGCTCCAAAATTGGTTTGTCATGCAGTTTCAAAACACGCGAGGGATCCTCGGCATCAACATCTATAAAAGTAGGAATGCTTTGTCCTTTTTTATTTCGGGGGGCAAAATAGATGCGAATTCGTTCTTTGTCCTCCAATAATAAAGCAGTAGGTACGCAGGCGTGCGAAACCATCCACGGATGCTGGCCGGCTGTTTCAAAAATCACGCCCTTTTTCTGCCACTTCATTTCTCATCCCTCTGATTTGTGTGAAAGCGAATCAAGCTCCAGGCTTTCTTTATGATATTTCGTTGCTTTTGCTCCCAAATATACCTCATTCGGCTTGGTGTCTTTTACAATATTGGCGCCCATCCCGATCAGTGTGGCTTCAGCAATATGCGTTTCATCACGGATGGTTGCATTCACTCCAAAAAAGGCATGATCGTCAATGGTGCAGGCTCCTGATATCACCACATGTGAAGTAATAAATACATGGTTTTTTATGACGGTATGATGACCAATATGATTACCGCTCCACAGCACACAATTGTTGCCAATTTTTACATAAGGTTGAATATTATTGTCCTCAAAAATGAAGCAATTGTCGCCGATATCGAGATCGGGCCAGATGGTGGCTTTAGAGCTCACGTAGCTGATCAAATGGTAGCCCATTTTTTTCGCCGCCTCATATTTTTCGCGCCGCAGGTGACTCATCCGTTTAAAACTGATGGGCAGAAACATGCTATAATTTTCAGGCGAATAGAGTGTCTTTACCTCCTCGAAAGGGACCAGCGGCTGGCCTTCAAACATGTCAGCGGTTTTATATTCGGCATCAACGGTAAAGGCGGCCACATCATAATCACTGTCGTGCGTTAGATAATAATGGGCCAGTCTTGCAAGCTGGCTCTCTCCAAAAATAACGACTTTATTGCTTGGTGCAGACATGATTAAAACAAGAGGTTGATACAAATACAGCTTTTATTGAATCAACGAATACGATGCTAACAATTCATTGATCTCCTCACGACTGTTGAACATACAAACATCTATGATGGATAGCCAAGGAACAAATTCATCTGGAAATTGACGATATGGTATTTTCTTCGGTTGTATAAAGTACAATTCAATACCTTCGTTATTAAATTTTTGCGGGTTGTATAATTCTTTCCCGCCAATAGCATTGATATACGTCTCGGCATTTAATTGATGCGCAATTTCAAGAACCCGGTCTTCCCCTTCGGTTTGCTCGTCTTTCTCCAGACTTGATGAGCTCATAAAATTTGTATCCAAGTCCAAAAATGATGCAATAAGCCGAACACTCCTCCCAATTTTAACCGCTATGTCTTCTTCAATATTTTCAGGACTCATAGCTTTAAAAACATTTTTCACCATTTCCTGTGTTCGCTCAAAATAAGGCGCATTACCATAGGCGGTTTGTAAAACACGCATGAATTTTTGGCATTGCTGTTTGAAGTCAGGAGTAAAATAACGCTGATTCACATGTTTTGATGATGAATCGTTTTGCAAACTAAAGGTGTACAGGTAATCTGTTTTATTAAGAAGAACCCGATTACGGTTGATCCAGCCACCCTTGATGTACTGCACATCGTCGTGGATCACAAACGTATCTACCGCTTTTATAAGTTGAAAGTACCCAATGTATGGAAACAAATAAGGCTGCATGATTCCTACCTTCATAATCAATCAGTGACCACCAAATTTATGAGTTCAGCAATATCTTTGACGCTTTGGATTTCAAGCTCTTGATAAATGGGCAGACACAAAATTCTGGTTGAAATATCTGAGGAAATCGGACATAACTGCATATTCGATAAATAGGGTAACTCATTAAGTGAAGGATAAAAATATCGCCGGGGATGAATATCTTTATTTTCAAGTGCTTCCACCACATCCAATGCAATTTTTTCTGACTCAAAGATTACCGGGAAATATCCATAATTGTATTTTACATTTGCAGGAACGTGGGGAAACTGAAGATTATCCGTATCCAGATGTTCAATATATGCTCGCGAAATTTGTTTTCTTTTTTCAATCAGATCATCTACTCTCGGCAGCACACAATGTCCCATGGCGGCATGCAGCTCAGAATTTTTGCCGTTTATACCCAGTTGAATATGCTCATTATATTTATGACCAAACGTTTTACTCAGAAATATTTTCTCTGCAAGCGCTTCATCATCAGTAACCAAGGCGCCGCCTTCTACGGTGTGAAATAATTTTGTGGCATGAAAACTGAGCGCCGATAAATCACCAAAACTTACCAATGGCTTGCCATCCAGCTTCACGCCAAAAGCATGGGCTGCATCATAAATAACTTTTAAATCATGTTCATACGCAATGGATTGAATTTTTTCTACCTCACAGGGAATGCCGTAAATATGAGTGGCTACAATAGCTGTTGTCTCGGGGGTGATGGCCGCCTCTATTTTATCGGCATTAATAGTCAAGGATTTCGGCTTTATGTCCACAAAAACGGGGTGACAATTTTCCCAGAGAATGGACGATGTGGTAGCCACATATGAGAAAGGAGTCGTTATCACTTCTCCCTTAACATCCATTACTTTTAATGCTATTTGAAGCGCAATGGTACCGCTTGAAAGCAATTGCAGATGCGGTACTCCAAGATAGTCTTCCAGCTTTTCTTCCAGCCCGGTAGCCAGCTCTCCGTTATTGGTGACCCAGCCTGTTTTCCATATTTGCTGTAAATATTTTTCGTACTCCTGTCTGGGGGGTAAAAATGTTTTGGTAACGGGAATCATTGAATATGGTTAAGAATGTGAGCGCTTCTTTTCACTTAATGATGTGATAGATGGAAAATATAATTTTACTACGCTCTAAAGAAATTTAAAATCATCTCAAAACTGTAATCGAATCTGCAGGCCTATATCACTTCTTTCATTCCCTTGAATTTCATTCCGCCCGCTGCTGATACGCTGCTCATTTTCAAAAATAGTGATGCCGAATTTGGCCCACACTTCCATATATGAAAACGGTTCATAATTCACCAACAGGTACAGGCGCTGCCCTTGATTAAATAAAACCTGGTTTGAAAGCACATACAGCAAATCATTTTCAAATTGATAGACGCGCGTATCAAAACTGTCGGTATCGTAGACCGTGATGCGGGTATCAATCGACCATTTTTCGCTGGGTATAAATCGCAAATCCTGGTACATAAGAAAGCCGTATTCCACATCTTCACCGGCCTGCCGGCTACGCACCACTTCTCCACGGGTACGTAGCCGTATTTTGGGGTTGACTTGATATTGCAGCTGCCCGCGAATGCTTCCACGCTGGGCATCACCAAGGCTCGTTTGCGTACGGCCAAAATCGTCAATCACTTCAAATTCATCATCTTCTGTTTCACTTCGTAACTGTATATAAAACTGTAAATCACGGTTGATATTAACTTCGCCAAGGGCCAGCCAATCATATCCTTGGGTGGGTTGACTGGTTCCAAAGCTGGCAGCCGGCGATCTAAACTGGTCAAAATATCCGCTAAGCGTAATATTTTCGTTTAGTGCGTGCCGCAATCCAATATAAAACCCTTCCTCATTTTTGGGCTGCCCGGAACTTTCTCCAAAGCCGTTGCCCAATATAGATTGAAAGTCTTTGGCATAATTACGGTACGCCATCGTCAATTCAGTATTGATTCCCACCGTGGTTTCAATTCCCGAAATAAATCCAAGTCCCCCATTTTGGCTGCGCGCCGCTTCCCCAAATACAATGGCCGGCCCGGCTAAAATGGTGTAATCAACCCCGAGTGCCGAGGTATGCTGACCGGAAAAATCGAATTGATCGGAGTTCCGCGATCCGCCGGATACAATTTTATTGAATGAAGTACGGTACCCCGTAGCGCCTATAAAACCAAAAGGGAATTCCATACGCAACCGCCCGCCATAAAGCTTTTGTTTTAGGTTATCGCGTTGATCACGCTCATTTTGGGTGCGATGAAATCCATCTTCCTGCACACCGCGCGTAACAGTCGGTGAAATGGTGCTGGCGCTCTGGTTACGAAATGAATAAAAGCCCGTAACCTGGAAATCGCCGCCATAGGTGGCTGCAACCCCGCGGTAGGCATTCGATTCCTGCGATGATGAGTATGCCCGAACCCCTCGACTTCCCCTGTTAGCTGTTCCTATCACTTCTCGACCTTTGCCAAACGTACGGCCATTCCACAGCACCAATCCCTGCCCAAAGTAAAGCGCATAATCACCCACCACAAAATCGCGCAGCTTCCCATTATCTTCGAGGGCTAAATGCCATGAATTGTAGTCAAAACCGGTGGTTCCGGCAATAGGTTCACCGGCGTCTTTTTGCTGGGTGAGATTAAGGGAAACATGATCACTCCGATACCGAAAACGCTGATAATATTGTACCGGATTCCCCAGATACCCTCCCTCATCATCAGGGCGTGTGTATCCCTCTTGCTCCTGCAAGGTTTGCTGATAGCGTGAAAAGACTTCAAATCCGCCTCCGCTGGTCCAGTAATTAATGTCGGTATAGAGTGCTCTGCCCAGCTCCAAGCCCGATCCTACGCTCACATACGGGCGCATACGCTCCAGCGTGGCCGGACCAATGCCCGACACTTCGGTAAGTTCTTCAATAGTTTCAAAGGGTTTCACATCATCCCGGTAATTTACAATGGCACGGGCAAGCTGCAGATTAACGCCGGGTATGAGTAGCAAATTATCTGTGGTAACCCGGTTAATATTCAACGGATTAGAGGCCAGATCCTGCAAAATCTGGGTGAGCTGCTCACTGTCAAAATTAGGATCGTTGGGATCAAAACTTTCCAAAGCATCCTCAAGATCACGCTGTACTTCTGAGCGGGTAGAATCTTTGGTCTGAGCCACGGCCGATACCGCCCCCTCTGCAAGCGCTATACACGCAATACATACTATTAAAATTTTACGCTGCACTATTACCATGAAATATTAAGATCTAAACCGGGGCTGTAGCCCAGCTCAACTTCTTCGTGACGCTGCATTACAATGTTCACGCCCCAGTGGTCGGTATTATAGCCAAACCCGCCGGAAAAAGTCTGCGGAGCCGTGGTTACTCCCGCCCGGGCTTTAAGATTATCGACGACGACCACCTCAATACCCCCGCGGTATGAGATTGGGAAATTTACATCTTTAACGACATCGGTAGTAAAGAGCGCCACACCCGACATGCGATACGAAAAACCGATACTTAAATTCCGGGGCAATTCTTCAACAATATTATTTACCTCTCCATACTGCGGCTGATTAATGTTTATCGCTTTTGCACCAATCCAAAAATCTTCGAAAATTAAAGCGGCCAGCCCAACATCAACACCTAAGGCACCGAATGAGCCAAATCCGCCGCCCTGTGCAACATGATTATAATTGACGGCCACACCATAATGAAATTTCTGAAATGAATTTTTATAGCTCAGCCGAAGGCGGGTTTCATTGAACAGATCATTACCGTATCGATGCGCACCGCCACCTATAACTCCGATGGAGGTAGGATAAGAAATGGCAGCCGCTACGTCTGTTAATTCAGCTATACCATAATAACGAAGCCCAAAAAAAGAAACCGAAGGCTGATCTTTGCTTACCATGGCCGGATTTTGGAAAACCGACCAGGTGCTGTTGGGTAATGCCGTGGTGGCCTGGCCCAGGGCAATATCACGGGCGCCGAGCGTAGCTTGCCCCTGCACCTTAACCACATGCATCAAAAACATTCCAATGGCTAAAAAAATTATCAGGGCAATAGGTCTGCGCCTGTTAAAACTGTTTTGTATCATAAAGCGTAAATAATATTAGTAAAGATGAAGACCGTGGAGCTTATGAAAAAATATATAAAAGTTAACCAATTACCATTACTCCCGGTTTTATTTGTCTTGCTATTCACCGCATTTCCAACCGCTGCACAAGAGATAAATGCTGATGTGCAGGTGAATCGCAACCAGGTAGATGGAACGTCGTTAAACTATCTCAATAATTTTGCAGATGAACTTGAAGACTACATCAATGACTATAACTGGATTCAGGATACCTACCAATCTGATGAAGCCATTAATTTAATAATACAAATAAATCTGCTTGAAGTCAGCAACGACTTTACATTCGATGCAAATATCATTATTCGCACCATGCGTCCTATTTACAACACCGTGCGGCAAACAAACCTGTTTCTGTTTAATGATGAAAACTGGACCTTTAATTACACCCCCAACCGCAGCCTGGTGCATGATGAACTTCGGTTTGATGCTATTGCCACGCTGATTGATTTTTATGTCTACGTAACCCTGGGCTTTGATTACGACAGTTTTTCGCCGCTGGGCGGAAGCCCCTACTTTTCTGAAGCGCAAAATTTAGTTTCACTGGCCCAAACTACCGCATCTATCGGATGGGAGCGCTCCAGCCGTATTCCGCGCAATCGCCCGCAGCTCATTGCCGATTTATTAAACCCTAATTACCAAATGTTGCGCCGTGCCATTTATACCTATCACCGTAAGGGGCTGGATTTATTTCTGGAAAATCCGGAACAAGCACGCCAAAACGTACTGAAATCCCTTGAAATGATACAGGATGCCAAGCGCCAAACCACCAGTAATCTTTTGTATGATACATTTTTCAACGCCAAATACCTGGAAATTGTATCCGTATTCGAAGACGCTCCCAACGAACTTCAGCTTGAAGTTTATGATATTCTCTCAGAAATAGATCCCAATCACCTCACCGAATACCGAAAATTACAATAATTG